>Ga0256405_10000273_pt1 | contig 171537 bp, 143 predicted proteins | sample RumenRJG_02DNA_FD_189096 | JGI IMG/M metagenome (GOLD analysis project Ga0256405, IMG submission 189096) | Bovine rumen microbial communities from Lethbridge, Alberta, Canada - RJG_02 | ecosystem: Host-associated > Mammals > Digestive system > Stomach > Rumen | place: Canada: Alberta...
CGGATGCCTCTGTCCGAGTGGTATCGGGGGAGGAACGTTACGACTTCGTGTGGAATGGAGAAAGGTGGGAATGCGATTTCGTCCCCTCGTCAGGACGGGAGTATCAACTAATGGTCAAAACCGCAGACGGGAAGTCCATCTCTGCTTCAACGCGTTTCCCGGAAGACATTTTCCTGACCGGTGTCTTACCTCCTAAAAGGGATAATATCGCCGGATATGTGAATATGGTGAGACTTTATGCCGCGTATTACCTGTCCAGAAAAACCTCCGTCGGGAGTTTTGTCCCCTATGAAAAGGAAGTCTTTGCCTGGATTACTGCCGATAATGATGCGGACGGACAGATGGGGATTACGACCGACCACCGGGGAGCGGATGGCTTTAATGTAATCCGTGGGACTTGGGCAGATTTCCCTTTTGTGGATAAGTGGAAAGAATTCGAGCCATCAGTAGATTGGTGGCAGGAATATGCAAGCTATTGCGCTTCAGAGCCGCTTCACAAAGGATTTGTCCGGATATATCAACCGGAGGGATTTCAGGGTTCCTTCCCGGGAGAACTGGCCAACTATGATTACGAAAGGGGAATGCAAACCTTATTCACCTTATGTGCCGACTTTCCTTCCTTGGCAGGAAACAAGTACCGGATCCGTTTCCTGTCCGGGGAATATGACGCCTATTTGCGGACAATCGCCAAGAATCAGGTCCATTCTGATGAATTCACCTCTTTCTACTCCTTGGACGAGGCTCCGTCCAACATTCAGGGAGGGTTGGGCATCTTTGGTGCACAAAGGATCGTTACCTGCCGTATTGGTTTTATGATGTAATTGTAATTATATGAATATCAGGATACTTCCCATACTTTTTCTTCTGGCCGGATTTTCCGTGAATGTCCGGGCCCAGGAACCGGTGCGGACGGATACGTTGCCGGCGGCCATCAAGCGGGCGTCGCTGCTGGGCCGAAAGACGCTGAGCGAACGCGTGGTGATTCAGAAAGACCTGAATGTACTGGCATCGCCTACGGGTGATCCGGATTTCGTAAAGTTTATCCAGACGCTGCCCGGCGTGGCCACAGGCTCGGACGGGTCGTCCAGTTACTACGTCCGTGGCGGAAATATGGGCGGCAACGTACAGACCCTGGACGGCGTGACCATCTACGGCTCCCCGCACCTGGTCGGACTCACCACGGCCTATCCCGCCGACATCGTTTCCGTGGCGGAATTCCAGGTTGGTGGTTTTACCTCCGAGGAGGGGAACCTCAGCGCCTCGCACATCAAACTGTCCTCCCGGGACGGCTCATTCGACACCTTCTCGGCCAAGGCCGATATAAGCAACTTTATGCTGGGCGGTTGCGTGAGCACCCCGCTCGTGAAGGACCGCCTGTCGCTGGTGGCATCGTTCCGGGTGTCCCCGGCCCCGTTCGAATACAAAGCCATTTCCGGGATGATAGACCGGGAGGCCATCGACCTGTCAGATGCACACGCGGCCATCTACGATCTCTACGCCAAATTGAAATACCGTTTCGACGGGAAGCGAAGCCTGTCGGCGTCGTTTTTCCACAGCAGGGACAACTACAAGTTCCGGATGAACAGCGGCTCGGAAGACATGATGTCGTGGGATAACGCCATCGGCATCCTGCAGTATGAAGCCCCGTGGTTCGGAAAGGGCCGTTTCAGATTGACGGCTTCGTACAACCACTACGGCAATTCGCAGGGAATGGAAAAACAGATGAATACCACCTCGAATGACCTGATGATTCGTAGCCTCCTGGAGGAAGGGATGGTTCACGCACTGGTGGAGACTCCGTTCGGGAAAGACTGGCATACGCAGTTCGGCCTGAAGGGACGGATGGCCTGGTTCAACCCGGGATCGGCCCGTGTGCTGGAGACGACGGGCCTATTCCCCAAGACCAGTTCACCGCTGGTGGACAATACCCGGAAGAATGCAACCGGGACCTTGCACGGCCAGGTGTCCAAGGGCAGCCTGGACCGGAACATGTTCCGCGTCGCGGGCCGGCTGAACTATAACTCGGCTACCGGCCTGGCTCCGGAAGCCAGTGCCTTGGGACGGCTGCGCCTGTCCCGGCACCTGGGCGTGGAGGTCACCGCCGACTACCTGGTCCAGTACTACCACAGCCTGGAGGGAATCCCGCTGGGATGGTCTCTGGACATGATTATTCCCCCGTCGGAGCAGTTCAAGCCGGAAACGGCCGTGCAGGTCTATGCCGGCCTGTACGGGGATGCCGGCATCCATCATTTCTCGGCCGGGGCCTACTACAAGGATATGGACAGACTGGTATATTTTTCGGATGCGTCCAAGTTGTTTGATTCCTCTATCGTAGGATGGGAGGAGAATATCCGGATTGGTTCCGGCACTTCACGCGGCCTGGAGTTCCTGTACGAAAAGACGGGCGAGTTGCTGAACTGGCGCATCGCCTACACCCTGTCCCGGACGGACCGTCATTTCCCGGAACTGAATAAGGGCGTCACCTTCCCCGCAAAATACGACCGGACGCATATCCTGAATGCATCGGCCACGGTGCGCGTGCTATCGCGCGAGCGAATGAACCTGAGTGTGTCGGGCCTGTTTACCTGGCAGTCCGGACATATGGAGACGGTCTCTGCCGGGAGTTGGTGGATATCGGATCCCATTACGGGATACGTTGAGCAGGATTTCTATACCTCCTTCAACAATTACCGGATGCCGCCCTATATTCGCTTCGACGTGAGCGCCGTCCTGGAACTGACCGGCCGGAGGCATCCACAGACCCTGCATGTGGGGGTGTACAACCTTCTGAACAGGCACAACCCCTTTTCGCTGTCCTATGATCCCGACACCGGAAAGTGGAAACAGATATCCCTGCTCCCCATTATGCCCAGTTTAAAATATACCATGCAATTCTAGCAGGTTCTTTCCCGAAATTATCGTTATTATTCCTTCCTCCGAGACGCATTTCGAGGGAATGTGTGTTTATACGGGTGAAATGTGTTACCTTTACAGTTCTAATGAAGGCGTGAGTGTATAAAGAACTGGATGAGCAGACGCTGGCCAGGTACTGCTCTCTGAAGGACAGAATGGCAGATGATGAACTGTATAGAAGATATGCAGTTAGGGTGTATATGCTCTGTTGCCGATACCTTAGAGACGAAGATGACGCAAAGGACCTGATGCTGGAAACGCTTATCCAGGCTCTGAACAAGATTGATACCTTCAAGTATACGGGAAAAGGTTCCTTGTATGCTTGGATTAGCCGGATTGCCATCAACATGGCACTCAATCAGATCAAGCGTCACCGGTGGCGAATGGTTCCCCTGGACTTCTGGTCACAAGACAACCTCCCGGAACCCACCGAAGAGGAGGTGACCAAGATTCCAAAGGAGAATTTGCGGGCGTGGATTGCGGAGTTGTCTGATATGAGACGGGCGGTTTTCAACTTGTACTGCATTGACGGATACTCGCATCAAGAAATAGGCAAGATGCTGGGAATCAGCGAGAGAGGCTCCACCAGCACACTGGCAAAAGCAAGAAAAGAACTGAAAGACAAGATTCAACGATACTTGAAGGAACAAGACCGATGAGAAAGTGGGAAGACATTATCAAGGACAAGATGGAAGAGCCGGAAGGCGCACTTCCTGAAAGCGTCTTTGCCGAGTTCTGCGCCCGCCGGGAGGCAGCGTCTGCTGCTCCAGCCCCGAAGCGGTTCCCGCTGATGTGGGCTGTTGTTCCCGCTGTTGCGGCCGGGCTCGCTACCGTGCTGATCCTTCATAGGCCTTCCGCAACAGAGGGTGAGATCCAGATTATCCAGCAGCCATTGACTCCCGTTGCTGTAGTAACGGATTCCACCACGGTTGCCGAACCCGAGCAGACGACGCCACTCATTGCCCAAGTGGTTACGCCAAAGGTGGCACGGCAGGCTGTTGTGAAGCCCCAGGAGGTGGAGATCGTTGAAAATGTAGAACCGGCAGAGGAGGATACAGCCACGACTATTGATGATAAGGCTACGCAGGCAGATGTCCCGCAGACGGATATGCCGGATACTATTGATAAAGAAACGCCTGACCGCCCCATCACGACCACCACTTCGCCTTTCATCCCTGAGCGCACCAAAGCTACGCCGGTGAAGATGAAGGTCGGCCCCGCCGCAGGTATAATTGCCGGAGGGGGGCTCTTGGCTGCGATTATCCCACCTATTCCTGGAGCTGGGACGGAGATGGACAATGCTCCCATGGCTGATTCCGATAAGCCGGGTGGAACAGTCGTTTTGACACCAGATCCTCCAAAAGATGAACGCATTGGAAATGCCAATCACTATTTCCCGCTGAAAATGGGTCTTTCGGTCAGGTTTCCCTTGAACGACAGACTCTCCTTTACGACTGGACTCAATTATACCTGGTACAAGTCTTCGTTTACTTATTCTCTTTCGGGAGAAAAGATTCAGAATGCGCATTACCTGGGAATCCCTGTACGCCTGGATTGGACACTTGCCTCCAACAAATGGCTGGATATATACGTAGGTGGAGGATTTGAAGGAGATTTTTGTCTGGGAGCAACGCTTGCCGGAGAGCGGATTGCAAAAGACGCCTTCTGCGCTTCTCTGCTTGGTGCAGGTGGAATTCAATTTAATCTTACAAAGAGATTTGGCGTTTACGTTGAGCCGGCATTAAGTTGTACCATAACACCGGAAAACCCGGTACCGGAAACTTATCGGACAAAGCATCCGCTGATGTTTTCGGTATCGTCGGGGCTTCGGATAACAATAGGACATTGATTATTAATTCATATCACCCATGAAACGCATTAAAATTATTCTGGTTTGTTTTCTGCTTTGCCTTGCGGGCCTTTCACTTCAGGCACAAGACCGTTGGATTTATTCTGCCGAGCTGACGGCCGGCGTGGGCTTCAAGCAGGGGCCTCTCTTCTTTGTAACGCCCCAGTTTACCGCCCAATATCCGTTGGGAGGTGGCTTTACGGCAGGAGCCGGTATCGGGTTCCGTATCGGGCGTCCCTGCTATCAATATACCGTTTCAAACGGTTCCGGCAGCCGGTCGTTCCGCACAGAACTGGACATTCCCCTGTATCTTCGCCTCGGCTATGGCAAAGAGCATTTCTTTGCCCACTTGGATGCAGGCTATGCCGTCGGTATTTTTACGCGCTATCCAGGAGACGAGGTCGGGGGCTCGAATAAGAAGGATCCCAGATACAGCGGTTTCTTCTTTGAGCCGCAGTTGGGCTGGAAATTCGGGCGAAAAAGCGCCTTGGCCCTGGGTTTCCTGCTGCAAAGAAGCAAATTCTTTGATTCCTGGAAGGAACGAGACGGCGCTTCCATCATCCAGGGAAGCAAGAGCCGGAAACAATTCACACCGGCCCTCACCCTCCGTTACAGTATTCTGTTCTGACACTTGACATTTCGGACATTGCCTAATTAGTAGCTTTCAATGAGACATCGTCTGATAACAATAATAATAGCATTTGCGTCCCTGTTTTTTCTGGGAATAAATTGCAACAGATTTCCGCCAGATGGCGGCGGTCGGGTCGAAATATATGTCAACAGGCCATGTGACATGGTTATTGCTTATAACTCTTGGTTTGATCATTATACTGTATATGGAGAAGAACATAAATCCGAACATATCGCTCGCGGCTACCCTCATGAAAAAGTAAAAGACTCCCTACCAGCCACAGACTACGTCCTTGAGATTATAACGACTTCGAAAATGATTATCAAAGGCGATGCCGAGATGGAAAATCAGATGAGAATGTATTTTGAACTCCTCAAGACTAATACTGGCTGTGCCGGGTTTGACTCCGTAGAATACCGTGTCGAGCCCTTGGAACAGTTGAAAGTGTGCGCAGACGTCCCTCTGTTTGGAAAAGAAGCGGGAGCATCGTTGAATGATTTTTTCGAAGTGTATAGAGAGCTTTATCCTTTCTTTTTTACTTCTGATAAACTGCTGATTGTAAAAGGCGCGCCTTGGGGCCCCATCGACGAGTATCTGGAGCACCAACCGATGGCGCCGGGCTTCCTCTTCCTCCATTTACTGGAAATGCCGCCGGAGGCCCCTTGCACGGTTTCTTTCACAGCAGAAGTAAAAATTGCCGGGAGGGAGCCCTTCCGAGCCACGGCCGCCCCGATAACTTTACTCCGAACCACTTCCACGCCGAGAGTATTAATATGAGTAGATTTATTTTGCTCAAGATGGGTGTGGCGGTTGCCGCTTTCTGGGCAACAGCCGCCTGCATCAAAGATATCGATTGGGAGACGGACTATCAGAAACAGCCTGTGGTCAACTGCGTGTTGTGCCCGGACGAGGTCCAGACGCTCCGGTTGAGTTACAACAACGTGGCGGGATCAAGTATCTTCCGGGATTTTCAGCCCATCGAGCATGCCACCGCCACGCTTTGGTGCAATGGAGCCGCAGTGGGCACCTTCAAGGACAACCGATACGGACGGTATCGGCTGGAGTATCGTCCTGTTCCGGGTGCTTTCTACCGGCTGGAAGTTCGGCTTGAAGACGGAACGGAGTTGTCGGCCGAGACCTCCTTCCCGAAAACCGTATCCGTCAATTTGGACCCGGACCGGAAAGGCGATAATTTCTGCCGGTTTTTTATTCAAGAGGACGTGCGGGATCCTTACTGGATCTTTCACCTGAACCGGGATGAAGACATCCTTTATTTTCCACCCTCTGTCACAGGAGATGACCACCTGGTTACTGAAATCGGAACCGACCATCCGGACCGGGACGATTTCAACACTACCGGACCGCTGATGTTCTCGGATGTAATGGGTAGTACCAAAGGAAAAACGCTGGAGCACCTTGCGTACCTGCGAATCGTTCCCAAATCGGACAAAGGACCCGTGTCATTTTGCGTAGAAGGGTTGATGAATCCCATGCGCGTCCTGATCGTGGTCCGTTCGGTGTCTCCGGAATACGACAGCTATTTGAAATCGGCTCTGGAGAAGATGCACGCCCATATCAGTTCCGAGGACCCGACTTCCTGGTTGGAGGAAGTGGATACGTATTCCAATATTGAAGGAGGGCTGGGCATCTTTGGCGCCTGGGCCGACCGGGTATTATATATCAGCCCTATACCATGAAATTTCGTTTGATACTGGCGCTTTTGGCTGTCTGTCTTCCCACCGCGGTTTATACCCAGCCGCCGGTGCAGAAACTGGACAGCGCCATTGTCCGGGCAAAACGACGGATCATGGAGGGGAACCGGGTGATATTTACACCCAAACAAGCCGCCGCAACGATTTCCGCCGTGGGAGAGCCGGATATTTTGCGTCACATAACGGTCCTTCCCGGAGTTGCACAAGGACTGGAAGGCACGCTCGGCCTGTTCGTTCGGGGCTCGGACAACACCGCCAACCTGATTGAGTTCAACGGAGTCCCGATGAATTCTTCCGCACACCTGCTGGGACTGTTTTCCTCTTTTCCGACCGAAATGGTGCAGGAAACCGAATTCAGTACCGGCGGGATCGATGTCCGCCAGGGCGATATGGCTTCGTCGGTGGTTCGGATAACACCGAAACGGGCCTTGGACCAGCAGCAAGGCGGCCATGTTTCCGTGTCCCCGTATCTGGTAGGCGTTTCGTGGCAACGACATGTTTCAGAGAAGACGGGCTATTCCGTAGCCATCCGCCAATCTCTCCTTCCGCAAGTAGGGCGGTTCCTGCTTTCTGCCCATACGGAAACCGAGGGCACGGGGTTGAGTGGATATCTGGGAGACGGACTCATTCTGACAGACTGGAAGCCATCCGACCGCGACCGGGCCAATTTAATGGCCTACTGGTCTGTGGACACTTATCAAATCAGTCCGGAATCTGCAAGCGTCCGCTTCACGACGGATATGCTTGCGCTCAAGGCGGGCTGGCAGCGAAAACTGTCCTCAAACCGGACCTGGTACGCAAAAGCCTATCTCTCCCGGGCGCATTCCGGTCATCGGCAGAAAAATAAAGGCCATACGCTGGAACTGACCAATACCCGCACCGATGCATCTTTGGAGGGACTGGTGGAATGGCGTTCTTCCTCCGGGGACACGTATACGCTCGGCGGCAATTATACCGCCTCTTTTTTCCATCCGGCCGACCGGGGAACGGAACCGTGCCATCTGGTATCGGCCTTTGCCGACTGGAAACGCCGGACCGACACGTGGAACTGGATGTTCGGAATCCGGTCATCTTTGGCATTGACCGGAAACGGAATCAGCCCGGGTATAGATTTAAGGGCAAAAGTGGATTACCGGCTGAACGTTCACTGGACCCTGGAAGCCACCTTCGACCGCCTGACCCAGTACCATCATACACTGGAAGGACTCCCTACCGGATGGAATGTCAACATCATGATCCCGGCGTCCAGTGATTTCCCGGCCGAAGTTACCAACCAGGGCTATTGCGGTATTTCCTATCGGGGGAATCTGGGACCATTCCAGTTCCAGGCGCTTTCCGGAGCCTTCCTACGGGGAATGAGCGGATTGGTCTGTTATCAGACTACCAGCAATTTATTGTTTGTCAAGAACGCCTCCTGGGAAGAGTCTACAGAAACAGGAACCGGCCGTTCTTACGGGCTTGAATCCTACCTTTCGGTTATGGCAAGACGGCTGGAAGCCTCGGTATCTTACACGCTGTCCAAATCGGATCGGGAATTCCCGACTGTCAATCATGGGAAGACCTTCCCCTTCCTCTATGACCGGCGCCATATCCTTAACACGCAATTCCAGTTGCTTGTGCGGGAAAAGCAGAGCAAACGTGGCCATAAACGCCAACAACATTTCACCTCCGCCTTCACCTGGTATTCCGGAACGGCCGTCACCCTGCCCGTTTCCCAGTATCAGGGAGCGGACCTTCCTTATTGGTCCGGAAGGCAGAGCGGATGGCATTTATCGCATCAGGCCATTGTCCTGTCGTATTCCCGTATTGAAATGTCGGAGAAAAACAGCTTCCGCCTGCCCGACTATCTGCGATGGGATATCGCCTGGAACTGGACGTTCCACCGTCCCAAGACCGTGCACGAACTTAGTTTGTCGGTGTATAACGTCACCAACCGGCACAATGTCTTTGCCATCTACAACGACGACGGTCGCTGGCGCCAGGTAAGCTTGCTTCCTATTCTCCCCGCATTCCGCTGGTCAATGTCGTTCTAATGCTTGACGATTCGGACATTTTTCGTATCTTTGTAAGTTATGAGAAATGTCCGATTTGTCTTTGGAATTCTAACGGTATTCCTTTTTGGAGTCGGCGCCTTTGCGCAGACTCCCGAGATGCGTGACCAGGATGGCCGGGCCTACCTGCAGGAGAATATCGACCGGGTGGCGGCGAACTACCATGGGTACGAGTTCCATCCGCTGGCGTACACCCCCGCCCCGAAGGGATTTAAACCATTCTATATCAGCCATTACGGCCGCCACGGATCGCGTCTGATCACCTACTCCTCGGCACACAAATACGTTATCCGCAAGCTGACGGAACTGGGCGATGCGGGGCTGCTTTCCCCCAAGGGAGCCGCGCTGCTGGAACATGCACGGCGCCAATGGGACTGGCAGGAACCGCGCCAGGGAAAACTCACGGCCAAGGGGGCCGGCGAGCATGACCGCCTCGCGCGGAACCTGTACGCATCGTTCAAACCCGTATTCAAAGGCCGCAAGGCCGTGCGGGAGGTCAGCAGCGTATCGGACCGCTGTCACGCCAGCATGCGGCATTTTACCGCCGCGCTCCGGGATTGCAACCGCAAGCTCACCTTCGATGCCGATTCCGCCCAGGCGCTCATGGCCTACATCATGGTCACGCCGCCCGATTCCATCGTGCACGACCGGGTGAAACCCTACCTGGACAGCCTGTACGAGCATTGGCTGGTGCCGGAGGATGCCATCGCTCCGCTGGTGACGAATCTGAAAAAGGCGATGAAGATCATGCATCATCCCGTGAAATTCGAACGCTACCTGCACGTGGTGTGCTCCATTGCCCAGAACTTCGACCCTACGCCGATGTACGCATATCTTCCCTTCGAGGAAGCCTATAAACTCTGGAGCATCAAGAACGCGAACCTGTATTTCAACCACTGCAATTCGGCACCGTTCGGAGACCTCCGGATGCCCTATGCCAGCACGCTGGTAAAGGATTTCGTAGAGAAGGCCGACGAGTGCCTGGACACGGGCCGCTATTGCGCCGACCTGCGTTTCGGACACGACTGGGGCCTGATTGCCCTGGCCTCTTGGATGGGGATCGAGGGATTTGACGAGCGCCTGACCCCGGAGAATCACGAGCGCTGGAAAAGCGGCAACGAGGTTTCCATGGCCTCCAATATCCAGTGGGTTTTCTTCCGCAACCGCAAGGGCGACATCCTGGTGAAATTTATTTATAATGAGCGCGAACGGACGATTCCGGCCCTGGAAGCCGTAAACGGGGTGTACTACCACTGGAGCGAGGTTCGCCCCTACCTGCTGGGACGCTTCCCCGACCCGGCCGTTCCCAATCCCGAACTTACAAACGACGTTATCAATTAAACAGATATGAACAGAAAGACACGGGTGCGTTTTGCACCCTCCCCAACCGGGCCGCTGCACATGGGCGGTGTCCGTACAGCCTTGTATAACTACCTGTACGCCAAGCAGAACGGCGGCGATTTCATCCTCCGGATCGAGGATACGGACTCGCACCGCTTTGTCCCGGGAGCCGAGCAATATATCATTGAGGCCCTTTCCTGGTGCGGGATTGTTCCCGATGAGGGTGTGGACGCTTCCGGAAAGGTGGTCGAAACCCCTTCTGCGCGGCATCCGCACGCACCTTACCGGCAGAGCCAGCGCAAACCCATCTACCGGCAATATGCCGAGCAGCTCATCGCGAACGGTTACGCGTATTACGCCTTCGATACGGCCGACGAACTTGCCGCACGGCGCGCCGAGGCCGAGGCCGCGAAACAAACCTTCATCTATAACCAGGTTACGCGCAAAACCTTGCGCAATTCCCTGACGCTGCCCGCCGAAGAAACCGCCCGCCTGCTGGAGACCACCACCGACTGGACCATCCGTTTCAAGATGCCGGAAAATACCGTCGTGGTGATGGACGACCTCATCCGCGGTCACATCGAGGTAAATACCGACACGCTGGACGACAAGGTCCTCTGGAAGCGGGCCGATGAACTGCCGACCTACCACCTGGCCAACATCGTGGACGACCACCTGATGGAGATTACCGAGGTGATCCGCGGCGAGGAATGGCTTCCTTCCCTCCCGCTGCATTATATGCTGTACAAGGCCTTTGGCTGGGAAGATACGATGCCGCGCTTCGCACATCTGTCCCTGCTGCTGAAACCCGACGGCAAAGGCAAGCTTTCCAAACGCGACGGTGACAAGTTGGGTTTCCCGGTATTCCCGCTACGTTGGGTTAATCCCGAGGGAGAAGTGTCCCGCGGCTACCGCGAGGACGGCTATTTCCCCGAGGCCTTCGTGAACCTGCTGGCCTTCCTGGGCTGGAACCCCGGCGATGACCGGGAGATCCTTTCCATGGACGAACTGGTGCAGGCCTTCTCGCTGGACCGCATCGTCCGTTCCGGAGCCCGTTTCAGCGTAGAGAAAGCCCACTGGTACAACCGCGAATACCTGCGGATGAAATCGACCGAAGAACTGACCGATCTGTTTATCCCCATCCTGGAACAGAACGGCATCCATCGCGAAAAAGATTATGTGGCCGCCGTGGTTGCCCTTACCCGCGAGCGCGTGACCTTCGTGGCCGATTTCTGGACCGTGGCAAAGTGTCTCTTCGTGGCTCCCGACACCTATGATGAAAAAGATGCGGCCAAATTCTGGACGGCGGAAAATGCCCCGCTGGTGAGCGCCGCCGCCAGCTGGCTCTGCAAGGACTATAGCGGTCCCTGGACCAAGGAGGGCATCGAAGAAGCCCTCGTGGAGCATATCCGCTCCCAGGAATGGCCCATGGGCAAGGTGATGAACGCCCTTCGGCTCGCCCTCACCGGCGCCGCCAGTGGTCTGGGCATCGCCGACCTGGCCGCCCTGCTCGGCAGAGACGAAGTGGCCGCCCGGGTGGCTGCCGCCGAAAAAGCATTAATGAAATAAAACTTATTAAATATCAAAACATTATGAAAAAGATTATTACTGTCTTGTTCGTGGCGACAGCCACGCTGTTCTGTTACAAGGCCTTCGCTCAGGACATTACCGTAACCGCAGGATATGAGCAACCCTCCTTCTCCGGCAGCGGATACTCGATCAACCTGAACGGTTTTTATGCCGGTGTACTCACCCAAATCCCATTAAACGGCGTCTTTTACCTTGAGCCCGGTGCCATCTTTGACTGGGGCAAAAAAGATAATCTTAAATTGTCCCATCTGCGGGTTCCTCTGCACATTGGCACATCTTTGGATCTTGGCAACGATTTTGACCTTTTTGCCAGCGCCGGCCCCGGCTTGAACATCGGACTGTTCGGTTCTGACAATGTTTTCGATATATACAATCGCTTCGACATCATCCTCGGCCTGGAAGCCGGTGTCCGTATGAGCGATCAGTACGAACTTCGCTTCGGCTACGACTGGGGGCTGCTGAAGGCCGCAAAAGAAGGCAACGCTCATCACAATGTCCTCCACATCGGTCTTGCCTATAAATTCTAATCCATTCGTATGAAACTTGGAATTGGAAGCGACCATGCCGGGTTTGCATACAAAGGGAAACTGATTGCCCTGCTGCGCAAAAAAGGATATGAGGTGGTGGATTTCGGAACCGACTCGCCGGCAAGCGTAGATTATCCGGACATTGCCCATCCCCTGGCCAAGGCCGTGGAAAACGGGACGGTTGACGCCGGTATCGCCCTGTGCGGTACGGGCAACGGAATGGCCCTGACGCTGAACAAGCATCAGGGCATCCGGGCCGGCTTGGCCTGGAACAGTGAGATTGCCCGGCTGGTCAAGGCGCACAACAACGCCAACGTGCTGGTCATGCCGGCGCGCTTCATCTCCTACGCCATGGCTACCCGCATTGTCAACACCTGGCTTACCACTGCCTTTGAAGGTGCCCGCCACGCGCGTCGCATCAGCAAAATCCCCTGCGCGTAATGGTCCTGGAGCGCAGCATCGATGCCTACCCGGAAGGAATCATCCTCCCGATAGACAAGCCCTATCGCTGGACTTCGGCCGATGTGATCCGGAAGGTTAAGTATGCCGCTATCAAGCATTTCGGCAAAAAGAACCTGAAAGTGGGTCACGCCGGCACGCTGGATCCCCTGGCCACGGGCGTGCTGCTGGTATGCATCGGTGCCGCTACGCGCCAGGCAGAGACGCTGCAGAAACACGACAAAGAGTACCTGGCGGGGATTGCCTTCGGGGCCACCACCCCCTCATACGATCGCGAGAAGGAAATCGACCGTTTCTTCCCGTATGACCACATTACCGCCCAGGCCGTGGAAGCAGTTCTGCCCCGGTTCCTGGGCGAGCAGGAGCAGGTTGCGCCGCTGTTTTCCGCCAAATCAGTCGATGGACAGCGGGCTTATGAACTGGCTCGCAAGTTGTATCGCGAGCACCGAGACAACACGGACGCCGCAGCCCTGCTTTCACGCCAGCGCATCACCATCCACTCCCTTACGCTGGAAGCCTTTCAGCCGGCCGGCACTCCATCCGAGACAGGGCGCCAGCTCGCAGAAACGCGTCCTCGCTGCGCGGTCCCGGCCCGCTCCGCTGCGGAAATGCTCGCCGGACCCTGTCCCGGAGGAGCTCTCTCGGCCGTGTCTGCCGGGGCAAGCAACCGGATCCGGGTGACGGATAACTCGGCGCTGGGGCTCCCGGTGGCCACCATCCGGATTGCCTGTACCAAAGGCACCTACATCCGGGCCTTTGCACGCGACCTGGGCGAGGCCCTGGGCAGCGGCGCCCACCTGGAAAGCCTTTGCCGCACCCGGACGGGAGACTATACCCTTGACAAGGCTTTGTCCCTGGAACAGGCCTTGGCCCTCTTTGATGTAGCTCCCAACTAATTGAAAACCAACATTTTACCATAAACCCGGTTCCCCATTATTAAGAACCAGCTTTTAGCGAATTAGCTATAAATCAACTACTTAGAAATGTCAAGAGAAATGCAGAGCAGGAGTTATACCGTTGCAGGACAGACGTTCACCGTGGCGTTGGAAGAGCAGTGGCACTTTATGACCTATACGCCGGTCGTGGCAGAGCGCATTCGTCGGGCAGCCGCCGGTGAAGTACTGGATATAGAGCCGATTCGCGCCGGGGACGACGTTCCGGCACGCACGTACGTAACCCGGAAGGAGGAACTCCCTGCCGACATGGACCGCTATACGCTGGATTTCTCGCAATATGAACCTTTTGCCTGCGATGCACCAGCCCAGCCGCTGTTTTCCCTGCGGGTACGGGCAGCGTATCCCCAATGGCTGCAAGAAGTTTTGAAAGACCGATCCATCCTCCTGGAAATCCTGCGGGTGGACAACCAGCTTCCCTGGTATTATATCTTCCGCCTTCCGGACGGACGGACGTTGTACGAATTCGAGCCGACGCCCGGCAAAATCGCGGGGTATCTGGTGGTGGACAAGAACGACCGCGACGCCGACTTCTTCCCCGCCCCGAACCTCGGTCCTTATTCCACGATCCATCAAATCAGCACGGTGCTGATGATCCTGTATACCTATAACACCGCCTTGAACGGGACCCTGCTGATGCACGCCTCAACAGTCCGGCTGGCAGGAAAGGCCTATGTCTTTCTGGGTACGAGCGGAACGGGAAAGAGCACACACAGCCGCCTGTGGCTCAAGCATATAGAAGGTTCCGAGCTACTCAACGACGACAATCCCGTCATCCGGGTTACAGGAAAGACCGTCCGGGTGTACGGATCGCCCTGGAGTGGCAAGACACCGTGCTACCGGAAGGTAGAAGCACCCATCGGCGGCATTGTCCGGCTGGAACAGGCGCCGAAGAACGAAGTGGTGCAGATAGCCGGCATCAAGGCGTATGCCAACGTCATTGCATCGGCTGCTTCCATCCGCTGGCGCAAGGATATCATGGATGCCTTGAGCAAAACGGCCGAGGCCGTCGTGACCCATACGCCGTGCTGGCACCTCAAGTGCCTCCCCGACGCCGATGCCGCCCTTACCTGCCAACAGGCCGTTACAGCCTGAGATTAATCCTCGTCAAATTCAATCATGACATCGACGTGCTGGCCGTCGGCCGTTAGCGCGTCGGGAAGGAGATAGGACTGGTCGTCCAGGGGGACGGCCATTTCTTCGCCATGCCAGGAGAAGGCCAGGAATTCACCGGTAAATTCGATTACCTTCGCCTTGTCCTTCAGTCCCAGGCCGGCAACCAGGTCGCGGCCGTGGGCAAGGCGCGAACAAGGAATGTCCTTGCCACGGAAATAGGTCTCGTCGCCGTTATAGGAACGCGACGTTATGATGCAACGCGTTTTCATCTTTCCCTAAAATACAAGCAGGTACAATGCAGCCGCCACACAGGCGCCGGTAACGGGACCCAGCACCGGGACCCAGCTGTAGCCCCATCCGCTGTCGCGTTTGCCGCGGATGGGCAAAATGGCGTGCGCCAGACGCGGGGAAAGGTCGCGGGCCGGATTCATGGCATAGCCCGTAGTTCCGCCAAGCGACATGCCCAGGGCCATGATGAGGCCCGTCACCGGGAAGGCGCCCAGCGAACCCAGGCCCACCTCCGCTGTATTGCCGGATGTGGCAAAGGCCAGGATAATGAACACCAGCACGAAAGTGGCCAGCATCTCGCTGAAGAAATTCACCGTCCGGTGATCGATGGCCGGCATGGTGCAGAAACAGCCCAGCATCCCGTCGGGGTTATCGGCCGTGGCAGCAAAATGATCCACATAGAAGGCATAGACCAGCACCGCACCGGCAAAGCCACCCAGCATCTGGGCCACCACATAGGGCAGCACCGCGCTCCAGGCGAATTTACCCGCAAGGGCCAGGCCCACCGAAACGGCCGGATTCAGGTGTGCACCCGAATACGGGCCCGCAATGAACACCCCGCACATGACGGCAAGGCCCCAGGCCAGGGAAATGACAACCCAGCCGGCGCCCTGGGCCTTGGATTTGTTCAACGTGACGGCGGCGCAGACGCCGTCTCCCATCAGCACGAGCACCATGGTGCCCAGAAACTCAAACACACATTTGTGAAAAAGCGTCAGTTCCATATCGTTATTGGTTACAGTTTACCGTTCGCCCAATGGCATCGGCCCAACCCGCACATAGGGAAGAGACCCGCTGCGGGTCTGCCTGGGGCGAGAAAGCCTTCTCCACCTGCCACTGGCCTTTGATTTCGTCAATGGAGTTCCAATAGCCCACCGCGAGGCCCGCCAGATAGCAGGCGCCCAGGGCCGTGGTCTCGGTCACCTTCGGCCGGATGACCGCGGCACCCAGAATATCGGCCTGGAACTGCATCAGAAGGTTGTTCCGGGAAGCACCGCCATCCACCTTCAGTTCCGACAGGTGCACACCCGCGTCACGCTCCATAGCCCGCACGATGTCCATGGTCTGGAAGGCAATCCCCTCCAGGGCCGCCCGGGCGATATGGGCCGCGGTGGTGCCCCGGGTAATCCCGTGGATGCCGCCTTTGGCATAGGGGTCCCAGTACGGGGCGCCCATGCCGGTCAGGGCCGGAACGAAATACACGCCGCCGTTGTCGGGCACCGAGGCGGCCAGGGCCTCGACTTCAGCAGAAGAGCCGATGATCCCCAGCCCGTCACGCAGCCACTGCACCACGGAGCCGCCCACGAAAATACTGCCCTCCAGGGCATAATCCGTGCGGTCGCCGATCTTCCACGCCACCGTGGTCAACAGGTTGTTCGCGGACAGGATGGGCTTGGAGCCGCTGTTCATCAGCAGGAAACAGCCGGTGCCATAGGTGTTCTTCACCGAGCCGGGCTCGGTACACATCTGTCCGAAAAGGGCTGCCTGCTGGTCGCCCGCCATCCCGCTGATGGGGACCTCGCCTCCCAGCAGGGCCGTATGGCCGTACACCTCGCTGGAGGAACGCACCTCCGGCAGCATCGACGCCGGGATCCCGAAGAGATCCAGCAGCTCGGTATCCCACTGCAACGTGTTGATATTGAACAGCATGGTGCGCGATGCATTGGAGACATCGGTCACATGCACCTTCCCGCCGGTGAGGTTCCACACCAGCCAGCTGTCCACGGTACCAAACCGCAGGTATCCCGCATCGGCCATGGAACGTGCACCGGGAACGTTTTCCAGGATCCAGCGGACCTTGGTGGCGCTGAAATACGCATCGATGATCAACCCGGTCTTTTCCCGGATGCGGGCGGTGAGGCCCTGCGCTTTCAGGCTGTCGCAATAATCGGCCGTCCGCCGGTCCTGCCAAACGATGGCATGGCAGATGGGCTCGCCCGAGCGGGCGTCCCAGACCACGGTGGTTTCCCGCTGGTTGGTGATGCCGATGCCTGCCACCTGTTCACCGGAAAGCCCGGCCATGGCCACGGCTTCCGTCATCACGGCCGCCTCGGTAGCCCAGATCTCACGGGCGTCATGCTCCACCCAGCCCGGTCGCGGGAAATGCTGGGTAAACTCCTTCTGCGCCACGCTGAGCACATTGCCGGCATGGTCAAAAACAATGGCCCGGGACGAGCTGGTCCCCTGGTCCAGGGAAAGGATACATTTTTCCATATTACACAAGTTCACAAAGCAGGGTTGCACTGGTACAGTCGGTCACTTTCACGGTAGCATAATCGCCCGCCCGGAAGGTTCCGGCAGGGAAAACGCACATCATATTGTTGGAAGCCCGGCCACACAGCCGGCCAGGGTCGCGTTTCGAGGGCCCCTCCACCAGTACCTCCAGGGTGCGGCCCACCTGGGCGCGGTACCGCTGCAGGCTCATCTCATTTTGCAGGGCGATAATCTCATTCAGCCGCCGCACCTTGACGTCCTGCGGCACATCGTCCGGATAATGCCGGGCGGCCAGGGTGCCGGGGCGCTCGGAATAGGCAAACATAAAGGCCGAATCGAAGCCGACCTCCCGGAAGAGGCTCAGCGTCAGGGCATGATCTTCCTCGGTTTCCGAGCAGAAACCCGCAATGACATCGGTCGTGAGGCCGCAGTCGGGCATCAGTTCCCGGATTTTCGCCACCCGCTCCAGGTACCATTCCCGCGTGTAACGGCGGCGCATCTTTTCCAACAACCGGTTGCTGCCCGACTGGACGGGCAGATGGATATGCCGGCAGATGTTCGGCCGCGAAGCCATCGTCTCCAGGACGGCATCGGAAATATCTTTGGGATGCGAGGTCGCGAACCGCACCCGTAGTTTCGGGTCGATATCGGCCACCCGCGCAAGCAGCTGCGCGAAATCCACCACCTCCCCTTCGGGCGAAGTCCAGCGGTAGGAATCCACGTTCTGTCCCAGCAGCGTCACCTCCCGGTAGCCGCGGGAAAAGACATCGCACGCCTCGCGGACAATGCTGTGCGGATCCCGGCTGCGTTCCGCCCCGCGGGTGTAGGGCACCACGCAGTACGAGCACACATTGTTGCAGCCGCGCATAATGGAGATGAAGGCGGAAACGCCTCCTTTGTCGATGCGCACCGGGGCGATGTCGGCATAGGTCTCCTCGTGGGAAAGCAGGACGTCGATCTGCGGGTTTCCGGGCGATACGGCATCCAGCAGCCGCGGCAGCGACCGATAGGCGTCCGGCCCGGCTACGATATCCACCTTCCCGCTCTCCAACAACTTGTCTTTCAGACGTTCCGCCATGCAGCCCACAATGCCCACAATGACCCCGGGACGAGCCTTTTTCTGTTGGGCGAAGACGTCTATGCGACCGTGGATGCGCTGCTCGGCATTGTCGCGTACCGAACAGGTGTTGGCCAGGATGACATCGGCCTCGGACATTTCCTCCGTGCGGGCATAGCCTTTTCGGGCCAGGATCGAGAAAATGACTTCCGTGTCATTCACGTTCATCTGGCATCCGTATGTTTCGATATAGATTTTCTTTTTCATTGGCATGGTGCTTGATGTACAAAGATAGGATTTTTCAACGAATATTCGTATCTTTGCGTTATGCGAAAAGTCAAACATATGCTGCTCCTGGTGACGGCAGTGCTGCTTGTCGCCGGGTGTTCCCCGGCCCGGAAGTTCAAAGACATCCGCCTCACCTCGTGGGAAATCCGGGATGTCAGGCCGCAAGGCTTCCGCGGGTTGAACGCGACAATCGCGGTCGGCGTCGACAATCCGGCCACGAGCGTCACCATCGACCGGCTGGAAGGCATGATCCACGCCGACGAGAAGGAATTTGCCCGTTTCGAGACCACCTCCGGCATCCAGCTGGCCGGGAAAAGCGAACAGGTCTATGAGGTTCCCTGTACCGTTTCCCTGTGCGAAGGGTTTACCGTCCTGCATGTTTTTGCCCTTATGGAGACCCGAAAGCTGGATGACCTGACCGTGGATGTAGTGGCACGCGTCCGGGTGAAAGGCATCCCCAAGACGCTTCGCTACACCGATATTTCCATCAAAGACTGGATAAAATGATGAAGAAACTGCTCCTGCTTGCCGCCCTGCTGCTGGGATGCGGCGCCCTGAAGGCCCAGGACCTTCCCGTAACGGCTTCTCCCGCCGATACGCTGGCCCCCCTGAACATCTATACCGTAGATTCCACCCTGGTGGGCCGCAGCATCTTCAGCCTGTTGCCCGACCAGGTCAAGGTGCATCAGTCCGATGCCATCCGGGCGGCCATCCTGCGCCGTGCCAACGCCCAGGAGGACAAGGCTGTCAGCGGTTACCGGGTGCGGATTTTTTTCGATAACAAACAGACCTCCCGCGCCGATTCCGAAGCGGCCCTGATCCGCTTCCGCTCCAGTTATCCGGACATTCCTGCCTACCGCAATTTTTCCAATTCCTTCTTCCGGGTCACGGTGGGCGATTTCCGGACCAAATCCGAGGCGCTGCGGCTTCTGTCCAAGATCAAATACGAATTCCCGGCCGCCTTCCTGGTGCACGAAAGCATTCATTATCCGGCCGTTAACCCCGTTCAGTAACGCATGACGCAAATCAAGCAAGGACTCGAACTAAAGCAGACGCAACGGCTTTCCCCGCTGCAGATGCAGACCATCCGGCTCATCGAACTCCCTGTCCAGGAACTGGAACAGCGGATCAAAAGTGAGTTCGAGGACAATCCTGTGCTTGACGACGACGCTCCTACCCGCGAAAGCGACGACAACGAGCCCAAGGACGTTTCTATCGACGAGATTGACGAGAACGATCCTACGCCCTCCTATCGGCTGCACGTGAACAATTACGGGAAGGACGAACGGCCGCAATACAACACCTTTTCCGTCAAGGAAAGTTTTACCCAGAGCCTGATGCGGCAACTGGGTTTCCGCGACCTGGACAAACACCAGCGTGAAGTGGCCGCGTTCATTATCGGCAGCCTGGACGAAGACGGCTACCTGCGCCGGGACCTGGACTCCCTGGTGGACGACCTGGCCTTCCGGGCCGGCATCGAGACCACTTACGAGGAAGTGGAGAGCCTGTTGAAGGTGATCCAGGAGTTTGAGCCGGCCGGCGTGGGCGCACGGGACCTGCGCGAATGCCTGCTGCTGCAATTGCAGTCTGAAAAACAGACCGAAGACGTCCGCCTGGCGGAACGCATCCTGGAAGACTATTTCCAGGAATTCTCCAACCGGCATTTCCAGAAAATCATCTCCCGCGCCGGCATTTCCGAAGACCAGCTGAAAGCCGCCATGGGGCGCATCGTAAAGCTGAATCCCTCGCCCGGCGGCCAGATCGACGACAGTTACAACGACCAGGCACAGCAGATCATTCCCGATTTCGTACTGGACTATAACGGGGGGCAGTTTGAATTGAGCATGCCCCGGTTCAACATCCCGGAAATCCGTGTAAACCGCAAGTATGCCGACATCCTGGAAAACGCCCAGTACACCCAGGACCGCGCCCAGAAAGAGGCGGCGACCTTTGTAAAGCAGAAACTGGATTCGGCCAAATGGTTCGTGGAAGCCCTGAAGCAGCGCCACAACACCCTGGAGAAAACCATGCGGGCCATCCTGGACTTCCAACACGATTATTTCGTGGACGGGGACGAGAGCAACCTCCGCCCCATGGTGCTGAAAGACATCGCCGAGCGCACCGGTTTCGACATTTCCACCATTTCCCGCGTGGTGAACAGCAAATATATCGAAACGCATTTCGGCATCTTCCCGCTGAAGTATTTCTTCTCGGAGGGACTGGAGAACCAGGAGGGAGAGGAGGTATCGACCCGGGAACTCAAGAAAGCGCTGAAAGAGTGCATCGATGCCGAGGACAAACGCAAGCCGCTCACGGACGACCAGCTGGTGGACGAGATGACGCGGCGCGGCTACAAGGTGGCACGGCGCACCATCGCGAAGTATCGCGACATGCTGAATATTCCCAAGGCAAGGCTCCGGAAAGAGCTCTAAATGAATTCTTCCCGCTCGCGCATATCTTTCAGGCGGAGCTGGATGGTGGAATTACCCCGATAATAATTCTCTACGATGGAGTAGCAGATGTCCAGCGGATTGCCGGCCTTGATATAGTCGTAGTATTCCGACATATTGAAGGCGATGGCGGCAATCTGGTGGTAGGGCTGCGATTCCTGGATCAGGTCCAGTTTCATGTGCACGCCGCCCGCCCCCACTTTGCGGCCGTTGCCGGCATCGTACACATTCTCCGTGACGAATACGGGGTTGCTGTTGCCGGGTCCGAAAGGCTGGAACTGCTTCAAGATGCGGAAGAATTTCGGGGTAATCTGCGAAAAATCCAGCCGGGAATCAATCTCCGTGAACGGGGTCAGCATCTCCGGGGTGATCTTTCCGGCGATGAAAGCATCGATGCGGGCGGCGAATTCCGGCAGGTTCTCCTCCTTGAGGGTGAGGCCCGCGGCGTACACGTGTCCGCCGAAGTTTTCCAGCAGGTCGGCACAGCTCTCAATGGCCTCGTACAAGTCGAATCCCGCCACGCTGCGGGCCGAACCGGTCACGAATCCGTTCGATTTGGTGAGCACGATGGTGGGGCGGTAATAGGCCTCTACCAGCCGGGAAGCGACGATGCCCACCACGCCCTTGTTCCACTGCGGGTTAAAGACGATGGTCGCATTCTCATGCGCCAGGCATTTCCCCTGGGAGACCATGTCCAGGGCCTCCTGGGTGATTTCCCGGTCGATATTTTTGCGCTCGTTGTTGTTGTCGTTGATCTGCTCGCCGATGCGGAAGGCGGTCTGGTCGTCCGAAGCCGTCAGCAGTTCCACCGCCAGGCGTCCGCTCTCCATCCGGCCCGCCGCGTTGATGCGCGGTCCGATTTTGAACACGATGTCGTCGATGCCCACGTGGCCGGGCTCCAGTTTGGAGAGGTTGATCATGGCCAGCAGGCCCTTGCGGGGATCTTCGTTGAGCCGGCGCAGGCCGAAATGGGCCAGCACGCGGTTTTCGCCCACCATGGTCACCAGGTCCGACGAAATGCTCACCACCAGCAGATCCAGCAGCGGAAGCAGCGACTCAAACGGAATGTCGTACCGCTGGGAATAGCCCTGTACCAGCTTGAAGCCCACGCCGCAACCGGACAGGTCGTCGAAAGGATAGTGGCAGTCTTCCCGCTTGGGATCCAGGACCGCGACCGCTTTCGGAAGAGCCTCTTCCGGAAGATGGTGGTCGCAGATAATCATGTCGATTCCCTTGTCGCGGGCGTATTCCACCTTTTCGATGGCCTTGATGCCGCAATCCAGGGTGATGATCAGGGTGAAACCGTTGTCCGAGGCCCAGTCGATGCCTTTGTAGGAGACGCCGTACCCCTCGTCATATCGGTCCGGGATGTAATAGTCGATCTGCTCCGTAAAACGCCGCAGGAAGGAATAGACCAGGGCCACCGCCGTGGTACCGTCCACGTCGTAATCGCCATAGACCAGGATCTTTTCGCCCTCGGTAACCGCCTTGCGGACCCGCTCCACGGCGGCGTCCATATCGGTCATCAGGAAGGGATCGTGCAGATTATCCAGGCTGGGACGGAAGAAAGAGCGGGCCTGCTCGAAGGTCTCTACGCCCCGCTTGACCAGCAATTCGGCCAGGACCCGGTCAATGCCGAGTTCGGCCGCCAGCGCACCGGCCTTTGCGGGGTCGGCCGCTTCTTTGATGATCCATTTCCGTTCCTTGAGCATACGGCAGTTATTAATCAGACAAAAATAGCAATTTTTTTGTACCTTTGCAAAATTGTAAACCAGTATAGAAGAATTTTATGGCAAACATCGAACGCAGCGAGCAGGAAATCTTGCGCCGGGAATCCCTGGCGAAAATCAAGGAATTGGGTATTGATCCGTATCCGGCAGCCTTGTATCCGGTTAACGAAACCGCCCGGGGAATCGCGGAGAAATACGATCCCGAAAAAGGGAACCTGCAGGACGTCTGCATCGCGGGCCGCATCATGTCGCGGCGCATCATGGGAGCCGCTTCCTTTATGGAGCTCCAGGATGCCACCGGCCGCATCCAAGTATATGTAAAACGGGACGATATCTGCCCCGGCGAGGATAAGACCCTGTACAACACCGTGTTCAAGAAGTTGTTGGACATCGGCGATATCATCGGCATCAAAGGCTTTGCCTTCATCACCCAGACCGGGCAGCTGAGCATTCACGCCCGCGAGCTGGTGCTGCTGAGCAAATCGCTGCGCGTGCTGCCCATCGTGAAGACCGATGCGGACGGAACCGTCCATGACGGCTTTGCCGATCCGGAACTGCGTTACCGCCAGCGGTATGTGGACCTGATCGTGAACCCGCAGGTGAAAGAGGTGTTCATCAAACGGGCGAAGATCATTGCCACCATGCGCGAGTACTTCAACGCTGCCGGCTGCCTGGAGGTGGAAACGCCTATCCTGCAGGCCATTCCGGGCGGTGCGACGGCCCGTCCGTTCATCACCCATCATAATGCGTTGGACATCCCGCTGTACATGCGTATCGCCAATGAGCTTTACCTGAAACGGCTCATCGTGGGCGGTTACGACGGGGTTTATGAGTTCGCTAAAGACTTCCGCAACGAAGGCATGGACAAGACCCATAATCCCGAGTTCACCTGCATGGAGATTTATGTCGCCTACAAGGACTACCTGTGGATGATGGAGTTTGTGGAGAAGATGCTGGAGAAGGTGGCCGTGGCCGTGAACGGTTCCACCGTGGTGAACATCGCCGGGAACGACGTGGATTTCAAGGCTCCCTACCGCCGGATCGGCATCCTGGATGCCATCAAGGAATATGCCGGCGTGGATGTGAAGGGCATGGATGTGGCCCAGTTGCGTGCCACCTGCGACAAACTGCACGTGGAATATGCCCCTTCGATGGGGGTGGGCAAACTGATCGACGCCATCTTCGGCGAGTATTGCGAGAAGCATTTCGTCCAGCCCACCTTTGTGATCGATTATCCGGTAGAGATGTCTCCGCTGACCAAGCGGCATCGTACCGACCCTACCCTGACCGAGCGTTTCGAGCTCTTTGTCTGCGGCAAGGAACTGGCCAACGCCTATTCCGAGTTGAACGACCCCATCGACCAGCTGGAGCGCTTTGAGGAGCAGGCCAAGCTGAAAGCCGGCGGCGACGACGAGGCCATGTTCATCGACTACGACTTTGTCCGCGCCCTGGAATACGGCATGCCGCCGACCTCGGGCCTGGGCATGGGTATCGACCGCCTGACCATGTTCATGACGGGTCAGACGACCATCCAGGACGTCCTCTTCTTCCCGCAGATGCGGCCCGAAAAGGTGACCAAGAAAGAAGACGAAGAATAACTCTCCTCTGTATGAAAAGATTCTTCCCCTGCGCCCTGGCGTGCATCTTCGCGACCCTGCTGCTGATGGGTTGCCGGCCCAAGACGCTGGTTGGCGTCGCCTTCCCTGATCCGCCCGTAGAGATTGTATCCAACGCGGATTTCGGGATGGAACTGATCAACATGTTCAACATCATCCGGATTCCGGACGGCACCTACCGGCTGTATTTCATTGCCAATCCCAAGGACGGGATTGCGGAAAACGAGCATCTCCAGAACCTGTACTACGCAGAATCGAAAGACGGTTTCCACTATGAATTGAAGGGCAAGCTGATGGACGAACTGGTGGAGCAGTCGGTCTTTCTGGTAAAGGACAAGGAATATCCTTACCGCATGGTAGGCAACCAGTGGATCGGGGAAAAGAGCTGGGAACGCGGCATGTTCCTCTGGAAGTCGAAGGACGGACTTACGTTCACCGACAAGAAGATGCTATACGACTTCCTGCACGATACCCAGAACGTGATGATTCCCCGCGGCAACCGCTGGAAACTCTATTCCCGGGTAACCCAGGAGCATTTTAAGAACCGGCGGATGACCGTTGCGGAATTCGACAAGGACGGAGAGCAAATCAGCGATACGGAAATCCTGGCCGGCGATTTCCTGTACAATACCGCGGCCTGCCAGGTGGACGAGCGCTACGACCTGCTTTTCCCTACGTATTACAACACCCACGGGGGCACCACCGATGCCTGTTTCTTCCGCTGCTATCTGGCCGATGGTCCCTTCGTCCGCGAATTACCCTGCGCCCTGAACCGCTGGGTGGAAGCCGACGAGAAGTGGATGCTGGCTGCGCCGGGATTCGTCTATATCAACGGAGAACGATACCTGGCCTACAATACCCGGACCCGGTCGCATGAGACCAGCCAGACCGGCATGGTGAGCAAGTTCAAGCTAATCAAAGCGGTCCTCGAATACCAATAAACGGGCGCAAAGAATGATTGAGCGTATTACATCGGCCCAGAACCCGAAGATCAAACACTTGCTGGCGCTGCAGGAGAAATCCCGCCTGCGCCGGGAGGAAGGTCTTTTTGTGGTCGAAGGTCGGCGGGAGCTCGAGCACTGCCTTGCCGCCGGCTTCCAGCTCGACACGCTCTTCCTCTGCCCGGAGATTTATCCGGAGTTTGCAGCGGCACGGACCGTTTATGTATCGAAAGAAGTCTATGCGAAGATTGCGTACCGGGAAGGAACGGAAGGCATAATAGCGGAGGTACGCTGGAAGGAGCGTTCACTCGCAGACCTGTTGCCCTCCGGACACTCCCCGCTGATTATGGTGATGGAGCGTGTGGAGAAGCCGGGAAACCTGGGCGCGGTGCTGCGCAGCGCCGATGCCGCCGGTGCCGATGGCGTCATCCTATGCGACCCTTTGACCGACCTCTACAACCCGAACCTCATTCGCGCGAGCATCGGCGCCATTTTCACGGTGCCGGTCGTGGCCTGCACCTCGGCCGAAGCCATCGCCTGGCTCAAAGCGAACAACATCCGCATCCTGACCGCACAATTGCAGGATTCGGCGCCTTATTACGACGTGGATATGACCTGCGGCACCGCCCTGGTGATGGGCACCGAGGCCACCGGCCTTACCGACGCCTGGCGTCAGGCTGCCGACGCCCACATTCTCATCCCCATGCTCGGCCGCCTGGACTCCCTCAATGTCAGCGTCTCCGCCGCCATCCTCCTCTACGAAGCCGTCCGCCAGCGCCAACGCTAACCCGCCCCGGTTGCCTCTTGCTGACACTTGCAGCTTCGTGCTGACACTTGCTTAATCCCCGCTTCCCCTCTGCTGTCGGGCCTTCCAGCCCCCCTCATAAGACTTACCGACAGCGCCAGAGGGCGACCGTCCGGGAAAATGGCCTCCAACCCGGAAGGTCCCTAACTGGAAATGATAGCCACCCACCAAATGGGGCATTTTCGTGGATGGCGAAGACGAACGGGATGGGATTGGCGGACGAAGGTCACGGAAGCGATGGATTATTAATTGGGTATTTTAGAGAAATAAGCTAAATTTGCAGCATGGCAGACAGTTCCAAAAATAAGTTTGGTCTGATTGGAAATCCCGTATCCGGTTCTAAGAGTCCGGACCTGTTCAAGGCGGCATACGGGGGAAAGTTTCCCTACGACTTAATCGAAGAGCCCGATTTTGAGACCGCATGGCAACGGTTCCTGGGCACAGACTCTCCCGCGCAGACGACAGACGGCGGACAGGCTGGCTATACGGCCATCAACGTAACGGCGCCGTTTAAGGAGAAAGCCTTTGCCAAGGTACTGGAAGCCGCCCGAAAGGGGCACGGCAGCATTGACGGACCCTGTTTCAAGATTGGCGCCACCAACCTGGTGGTTCGCAAGGACGACGACGGCTCCGAGCCTGTTCTGGAGGCCCATAATTCCGATTTCACCGGCGTGGTCCTCAGTGTGGCGGAAGCCCTCTTCCCCGGCATCACGGATGAATTCTACCGCGAGTTCGGTTCCCGGGCCCCCATCAAAATCCATCAGTTTGTCCGCCAACAGATAGACAACGTTTATCCCCGCGGGCCACAGGCCTTGATTGTGGGATGCGGCGGTGCCGGCCGGGCAGCGGCAGTAGCGGCGGCCGAGCTGGGCTTTGCCACAGCCCTGATGAACCGTACGCTCGAAAAGGCGCAGTCCCTGGCACAGGCGCGTCCCGAATACGGGTTCCTGCCGGTCCCCTTGAGCGATTTCCGCGGCGCAGTGAGAGAGTGTGACCTGGTCATTTACACCCTTCCGATGCGACTGGACGAAATCGACCGGCTCACGGTCGAGGACTTTGCCGGCGAGGACCGCGACACCTACCGGCGCCCCGCCAAGATCATCCTCGAAGCCAACTACAAGACACCCGCCTTTGCTCCGGTAACGGTTGGATGCCAATATGTCAGCGGGGAGCGGTGGCTGAAGGCCCAGGCCATCACGGGCTACGCCTTGATGACCGGACAGGCACCGGATATTGCCGCCGTTTTCGGCGCCGATATCAAGCAAGGCGCCGATTTATCATAAAAGCAATAATGGTCTTAATGAAATACAAAAACATTCTGATGGCGGCGGTGGCCGCCTTGGGCCTTTTTCCGGCCGCATGGACAGACTTGGCGCACGCCCAGCACCGGGCCGATCCGCAGCACCTGAGCCAGCCGGGCGGATCCTCCCTCATCCTCTTCGGCGACCCACAAGGCTACATCAAATACGACCTCAACCAACCTCTTTTCGACCTCTGCATGGCATGGGTGGCCGATAATATCCGCCCCCTGAACATCCAGGCCGTCCTCTTTACGGGCGATATGGTGGAGCAGAACGACAACAACGCCCTGGACCGCCGCATGCTGAACCAGAGCAGCCGGCAGATGTGGGAAGCCGTATCGAACGGGATCCGCCGGATAGACGGAAAGGTCCCCTACATCATCTGCGGAGGGAACCACGACTACGGATTCAAGCACGCGGAAGACCCGCACACCTACCTGCCGGACTATTTTACCTTTGAGCGCCAGGGAGATGCCATCAAGGAACGCCTGGTGGCGGAGTATCCCAACCGCGAAGGCCGTGCCTCGCTGGAGAATTCGGCCTATGAACTCACCCTGCCGGGCTGGGATCACAAACTCCTGGTCATCACGTCGGAGTTCTACCCTTCGGACGGTGCGCTCGAATGGGCCGGAAAACTTCTCGCAAGTGACAAGTACAAAGACCATTACGGCGTGTACCTGACCCACTCGTACATGCGGTGCAGCGGCCGCTGCGGCAATGCCCTCCAGAAACAGGAGAAATACGGCATCAGCCAGACACCCGGCAACAACTCCGGAGAGCAGATCTGGGAAAAACTCGTCCGGAAGAGCCCCAACCTGCGGCTGGTCCTGTGCGGTCACCATGGCCACGGCCTGGCCCCGGACGGCAGCGACGACTATCTCCAGAGCATCGGCTGGCGCGTGGACCGCAACGATGCCGGCAAGGAGGTCTTCCAGATGATGTTCAACGTCCAGACCCTGGGCGGCGGCTGGGAAGGCAACGGCGGCGACGGCTGGCTGCGCATCCTGGAATTCCTGCCCGACGGGAAGACCGTCAAGGTACGCACCTATTCCCCGCTATTCGGCATTTCCAAACTCACCCGCCATCTGGCCAACCGCACAGCACCCTACGACCAATTTGATTTCAGCATCGAAGAATGAAAAAGCGCTTCCATATCCTCTCCGCCCTTGCCTGCGTGTTCCTGATGACCGCCTGCAGCGGCAGCAAGGAAGAGCCCGAAAAGCCCGTCAGCCAAGACACCATCAGCATTACCGATGAGGCCGGCCAGGCCGTCACCACCTTGAAGGCATCGGCCACCAACGCCCCCATCAACCTGAGCGTGACCGCCAACTTCGACTGGGCGGCATCGTCCGGCGACACGTGGGCCCGCCTGTCCCCCGAATCCGGAAAATCCGGTACCACCCGCCTCACCCTGACCCTGGACGCCCATACGGGCACGACACCCCGGTCCACCACCCTGTCCTTCAAGAAGAACGGCGCCCTGAAGGCCAAGATCAGCCTGGTTCAGGAAGGCAGCGGCAGTGTCGTCCCGACCTACCGGAGCCTGAAACTGCGGCAGAGTAACATCAACCAGATGACCTTTACCGAGTCGAACGGGACCTATTCGATTTCCACCTCGGGAACCGACCCGTACGTTTTCACCGAGGTGCTCGACTCCGACCTGGCTTCCGACCTGGCCGTCGTGGCTTTTGAGTACACGGCCACCAAGGACATCGACGATATGCAGCTGTTCTTCTGCCCGCCGATGAGCGAGGAGCGGTCCGAGCATTACGGAAAAATGGCCAAATCGTCCTCCTGGAAGGACATGTCCCTCCCGGTGATGGCCATCCGGAAGAAATTCGGCTGGGGCGCATCCAAGCACTATCTCCGCCTCGATTTCGGCCATACTGACAACAATACCCTCCAGCTACGCAACCTGCGCGTCCGTCCCTTCACGGATGCCGAGCGGGCCGCCTACGAAGAGCAAGAAGGGAAAGATGCCGACAAAGAAGTGGTCGCCGAGCACCTGAAAACCTACCTGAAAGCCTCTTATGCCGCCTCGGTCACCCACGTGAGCGTGACGGCCGACAAAGTGACCGTCCAGGGTACCGCCCCCGGCTCCGGCAACTATAGCCTGGCCGAAATCATGCCGTACGACAACCTGACGGAGATGAAGTCTTTCCCCAACAAGCAGACGCTTTCTTCATCGACGTTCAACGTAACCTTCGACCGCAAGGTGACCCGCGACGGCTTTACCTACGACCGGGCCCTCTCCAGATGGGCGGTCGTCCAGACCAGCGGCAGCAGCCAGGAGCTGGCTTCGCACGCCCGGTATGCCGATGAAATCGCCGCGCCATCCTCCCCCGCCGCCGTATCGCCCCGCAGCAAGAAGGGTCTGGGTGGATACTTCGCCCACAGCCTCCAGACCGGCGACCTGGACAATCTGGGCATTACCAGCGTCACCGTGAACATCGTCCTGAACCGACTCATCAATACCGCCAGCGACGGCAACTATTCCGAAGCATATTCCTACGGTGGCAAGACCTATTACATCAGTTCCTCGTACCGCAAGGAACTGGACGATATCCTGGGCCAGTGCCAGCAGCGGGGCATCGTGACCGAAGCCATCCTGCTCGTCGCCACGGCCGGCACGACGGCCGCCTCGTCCTTGATGAAGCATCCCGACTGCACCGGCGGCCATTACAGCATGCCCAACATGACCACCGCCGCGGCGGTGAACCTCTACGCGGCTTCCCTGAACTATCTGGCCAAGCGCTACAGCCAGGCCAGCCCGGGCCGCATCCACCACTGGATCCTGCACAACGAGGTCGATTTCGGCAAGGAGTGGACGAATATGGGCGAGCAGCCGGAACTCTGCTACATGGACGCCTATGTCAAGTCCATGCGCCTGTGCAGCAACATCGCCCGCCAGTATGACAGCCATGCCGCCGTCCTGATCTCCCTCACCCATTGCTGGACCAAGGCGGAAGGGCAATATGCTCCCAAGAGCCTGTTGGAAGACCTGAAGGGCTATTCGGCCGCCGAGGGAGACTTCTGGTGGGGCATCGCCCATCATCCCTATCCGCAGGACCTCACCCAGCCGGAATTCTGGAAAGACGACACCCAGGCCACCTACTCGCGCGACTCCAAGTACGTTACCTTCAAGAACCTGGAGGTAATTGACGACTGGATCCGCACGCCGGCCAACCTGTACAAGGGCACCACCAAGCGCCTGCTTTTCCTTTCGGAGAACGGCACCAACTCACCTTCCTATTCCGACGCCGACCTGGCCAAACAGGCCGCCGGCGCCGCCTGGGCCCTGAAGAAAGTCTTCCGGCTCCAGGGGATCGACGCCATCCAGTGGCACAACTGGTGGGACAATCCGGCCGAAGACGGCCTCCACATCGGTCTGCGCCGCAACGACGGGAAGAATCCGTCCACCCCTAAACCGGTGTGGGATGTCTGGCAGGCCGGGGGGACCGCCTCGGAGAATACGGTCTTCGCCCCCTATCTTTCCACCATCGGCATCAGCAACTGGGAAGAAATATTCCACAACGTGGAATAGGTTTTTAAAGAAATAATTGCTATCTTTCGGAATTGAAATAATACTTTACGGATATGGCACTCAACAAAGTCATGCTCATCGGCAATGTCGGGAAAGACCCCGAAGTCCGGTACCTGGACAGCGCTTCCGGCAGCGCTAATGCCACCAAAGTGGCTACGTTTACGCTCGCAACCACCGAGCGCTTCCGCGATCGCAGCAACGAACTGCGCGAGAATACCGAATGGCACAACATCGTAGCCTGGCGCAATTCGGCCGAGGTTGCCGAAAAATTCATCCGCAAAGGGACACAGCTTTACATCGAAGGGAAACTCCGCACCCGTCAATGGACAGACCAGACCGGCGCCAAACGCTACACCACCGAAGTGGTCGTAGATAACATGCAGCTGCTGGGCAAACGGCCCGACGGCACCGGTGCACCTGCCCAGGCTTCCTATCAGGCCCCGTCGCCGGCATCCCAGCCCGCTCCGGCCGCTCCCGTGGAGCCGATTGACATTTCCACCGACGGTCCCGCCGATGATCTTCCGTTCTAAAATAATTGAGACTTAACAAATATGGCAAAAATTGATGTCGTTCTCGGCCTCCAGTGGGGCGATGAAGGTAAAGGTAAAATTGTAGATGTCCTGGCTGGACGCTATCCGGCTGTCGCCCGTTTCCAGGGCGGTCCCAATGCCGGGCACTCCCTGCATTTCGACGGCAAAAGTTTCGTGGTTCGGAGCATTCCCTCCGGTATTTTCCGCGAAGGTAGCGAGAACATCATCGGCAACGGTGTCGTGCTGGATCCCGTCACATTCCGCGAGGAATGCGGCAACATCGCCAAAATGGGCATCGACGCCCGCGAGAAGATTGTCATTTCCAAGAAGGCCCATCTGATCCTCCCCACCCACAAATTGATGGATGCCGCCCAGGAAGCGGCTGCCGGAAAGGGTAAAATCGGATCGACCCTGAAAGGAATCGGCCCGACCTATACCGACAAAGTAGGCCGGCACGGCCTGCGCGTGGGGGACATCCTCGCCCCGGATTTCAAGGAGCGCTTTACCGCATTGAAGAATCGACACCTGCAGGAATTTGCCGCAATGGGCTTTACCTGCGACCCGGACAAGGACGAGGCCGAATGGATGGATGCCATCGACTTCCTGCGTTCCTTCCGCCTGGTGGATTGCGAGTATTTCCTGAATGAATGGCTGGAAGACAAGCCGGTGCTGGCCGAAGGCGCCCAGGGTTCCCTCCTGGACATCGACTACGGCTCCTATCCTTTCGTCACTTCGTCGAATACGACCATCGGCGGTGTCTGCACCGGCCTGGGCGTAGCTCCCTCAAAGGTAGGCAAGGTGTACGGCATCTTCAAGGCCTACTGCACCCGCGTGGGCAGCGGTCCCTTCCCGACCGAACTCTTTGACGAGACCGGCGAAAAGATCCGTCGCATCGGAAATGAATTCGGTGCCGTAACCGGACGTCCGCGCCGCTGCGGCTGGCTGGACCTTGTCGCCCTGAAATACACCGTCATGGTGGACGGCGTCACCGACCTGATCATGATGAAATCCGACTGTCTGGACGATTTCGAGACCATCCGCGTGTGCACCTCATACCGCATCGGCGGCCAGGAAACCCAGCAGTTCCCCTTCGACACGGCGGCCGAAATCGAACCGGTCTATACCGACTTCAAAGGCTGGAATACCGACCTCACCGGCATCCGCAAGGAAGCCGATCTGCCGGTCGAATTCAAGGACTATATCAAGTTCATGGAGGATTATCTCGGCGTCCCGATCAGCATCATCTCCCTCGGACCGGACCGCGAAGCCACCATCGAGCGTTAGTTCTTCACGTTCGGCAGCTGCCGGTTCGTCATTACGATTCAGAGATATTAGGCAATTCCAGACCGAGCTTCTTCTTTCGGTCAACGACCTTTAAGACAAGGCCGAGGATGAGTGCAGCCACACCCAGACAGGCGAGCATCACCAATGGTGCGGTGTAATTAAACTGCGTAGGGTCCGTCACGCCCGGATTTGTCTTATCAAGCACCTTGCCAATCAACAGCGGGAATAACCAGAGGCCGATATTCTGAATCCAGAAAATCAAGGCATAAGCGCTTCCGATGACCTTGGCGTCCACCAACTTCGGCACAGAAGGCCACAAGGCGGCCGGAACCAGCGAGAAACTGGCACCCAAAACCAGAATGGTAGCATAGGCGACAATCACGCCGCCCACTGCGTTCCCCTTAAATGCAGGAAGGATAAACGCGAAAGTGAGATGGCAGGCAATCAACAAAATAGCACCCAACACCAACATAGATGCACCTTTGCCTTTCCGGTCGAGATAATTCCCGAGAATCGGAGTAATCAGCACGGCCAGCAACGGGAAGACGGCAAAGATAGATTCGGCACTCTGACGCATATAGCCCATATAGCAATACGCAATCAGGGCGATGACCGAGATGCAAAGGAACAACGACCGGCGGCCTTTTTCCTTCTGGAAATTGCTGACAAATCCGGCGATTGCCACTACCAGCATAATGATATACTGGATGATGGTCACACTGGAACCGGACCAGAATGAGTCAGGCATGGGCGCAATAAGAGTCAAATTGCACTGCAGCATATTAACCGCATATTTCTGGAACGGGAAAATAGCACTGTAGTAAAGAACACAAAGCAGGGCCACAATCCAGAATCCGCCATCGGAGAGGATCTTTCCGATATCGCTGATCTTGAAGGGATCATCCTTCTCCTCCGCCTCTCCGGTCTGGCTGTCCAGTTTCTTATCCATAAAGAAATACACGATGCACATAATCAAGGCGATACAAAGCAGGACGACGCCGAACGCCACACTGCGGGACACATTGACCTGACCGCCAAGTTTTGCAAAGAAGGGAGAAAAGATCATACAGGTAGCCACACCCAAACGGGCCAAGGCCATCTCGGACCCCATTGCCAACGCCATCTCGCGTCCCTTGAACCATTTCACGATACCACGACTAACCGTAATGCCGGCCATCTCACAACCGCAACCGAAAATCATAAAACCGCACGCCGCCAATTTGGCCGACGCCGGCATCCCCTGATAAAAGGGTGAAACCCCCAATTCTTCAAAGAGGGGGATATAATTCAAGTTATTCGTAAACCAGGTCTCCAGACCGCTGCCGACGAATACCTCGCTAATGGCGAACCACTTGACCAGGGCTCCTGCCAGCATAACGCCTGCCGACAGTACTGCGGTAAACCGAACCCCCATTTTGTCCAGGATAATGCCTGCGAAAATGAGGAAAAACACAAACACATTGAGGAACACCTCCGATCCTTGCATCGTGCCAAAAGCAGTAGAATCCCATCCACGGGTTTCCTGCATCAAGTCTTTAATGGGAGACAGGATGTCCATAAAAATGTAACTGCAAAACATTGCAAGCGCAAGCAGCAGCAAAGCGGTCCAACGCATTGCAGCAGAATCACGAAGGGTTTTCTTGGTTAAATCTGCCATAATATTCATTCTTCTTGTCATATTCTGTTTTGAACTCCGAAATTTACGAAAAAATCCTCATTACTCAACGGTTAAACCTGCATTTTCTGCCATTTTCGACGGATTCGCGGTTCAACCTGACGGCGAAACCAGCATTTCCATAACAAAATGCGGGATTTGCTGTTATCTTGATAACTCTTTGGAATTAAGTAACTGGCGAACAACCCTCTCTTTCAAAAAGATGGAGGTTGATATTTGATAGGAGTTAAAGCCGAAATTCCGGTTGAGGATAATGGCCAACTTTCCTTTGTCCTGTTCCGTCATGGCATTCAGATCCTTCCCGTTAAATCGCTTCTGAAGTGTTTGGTTTAGGATTGATTCCCGTTCCGCCTTGTTAAACTCAACCACTTCCCCCAAACGGTTGGCGATTTGAAAATACGTCTCGTAATCTTTTACCAATGCTGTCTGATAATCTTTTGGGGTTGGAAAGACCGCTCGAACGGTGGTCAAATCAATGAAGGAATCAGGGAGTAACCCTATAGACGGATGAATCCGCCAATCCGGAGGGAGGCTGATTTCACTTGACAGCAAACGATTCAAACACCGTTTCGATAGACTATCGATCCGCTTACATAGAAGCATCTTTGATAACCCGGAATGATAAAGCCAGCCACTTCCCCATAAATAGCCTTCTACCGTCCCCAGTCCCTTCTCCAGAGGATTCCGCAAAACATACACCAACTCCTTTTTCATCTGCTCTTCTCCTTCTATCCGGACCATTTTCAGTCCATAATCTTCCGGTAGTGGTTCCAATCCATCTTCACTCAGCCTTTTTGTTATTTTCCGTTTCAGATAATCAAATGCCTTCAAGCCATTTGCACCCGTACCATAAAGAATGATATGGATATGATTGGGCATTAGGACAAATGCGACAATGCGCAGCGAGTACTTTATCGAGATAATTCCCATAAGAAACATCCCGAATGCATACTGTTTGTCATTATTGAAAATCAAACCGCCCTTGAGGCCGTCAGTACAGAGATGATAATACCCTTCATCCCCTGTTCGAATTACTTCGCGTTCTTTTCGATTGTTCATAATACAGTTTATTAGTCGTTTCTCACTTTAGCAAAAATACATAGCTTCTCGCGATTTTGCAATAGACTGGAAAACCTGCAAAAACGCCACGAAATGCAGGGGACGCCGTTTTTAGGAACGCCAAATCCGTCAAATAAGGGTAAAAATGCAGGTTAAGCCGTAGCGCTTTAAGAAGATAAAAAAAATGCTTATCTTTGTCTGATTTATAGAAGCAAACGCATGCAGCATACGATTCTGGATACAATCAACAGCCCGCAAGATATCAAGGGGCTGGACATGGAAGGCTTGCGGCAGCTGTGCGCCGAGGTACGGGACTATATGGTCGCGTGCTGCGCCGTGAATCCGGGCCATCTGGGTTCGAGCCTGGGCGCAGTGGAGCTCATCGTAGCCATGCACTATGTATATGACACGCCGAAGGACAAGCTGGTCTTTGACGTGGGGCATCAGGCTTATGCACACAAGATCCTGACCGGCCGGCGCGAAGCGTTCAAGTCCAACCGCACCCGCGAAGGCATCAGCGGCTTCCCCAAAATGGATGAGAGTCCGTACGACGCCTTTGGCGCCGGCCACTCTTCTACAGCCATTTCGGCCGCCCTGGGCCTGGCCGAGGCCGCCCGCCTGCAGGGACGCCAGGAAAAGGTGGTAGCCCTGGTCGGCGACGGCGCCATGACCGGCGGGCTCTCTTTTGAAGGCCTGAACAACGCCGGTGGTTCCAAAGCCGACGTCCTCATTCTCCTGAATGACAACGACCAGTCCATCGACCGGAACCTGGGAGCCTTGCACAATTACCTGCTCAAGCTCACCACCGGTTCCACCTACAACCGGCTGAAAGCCTCGGTCTGGAACCGCCTGGGCCAGACCAAGCTCCGCGATACCATCCAGAAAATGACCAAGGACACAAAGTCCAACCTGGTCCGCAAATCGGGCGGCGCCCTCTTCGAAGCCCTGGGATTCCGGTATTTCGGTCCCATCGACGGCAATGATATCGAGCAGGTGGTCTTCGCCCTGCAGCGCCTGAAAAACCTGCGTGGACCGCGTGTCCTGCATGTCCACACCAAGAAAGGCAAAGGCTTCAAGGCCGCGGAAGAGGATCCGACCACCTGGCATGCCCCCGGAAAATTCGATCCGGAAACCGGCGAACGCCTTTCCAGCGGAAAAGGAGACCGCTTCCAGGATGTCTTCGGACAGACGCTCCTGGACCTGGCCCGCGCCGACAGCCGCGTGGTGGGCATCACCCCGGCCATGGCATCGGGTTGCGGGATGACATTGCTGGCCCGCGAGATGCCCGACCGCTTCTACGACGTAGGAATCGAAGAGGAACATGCCGTCACGTTCTCGGCCGGACTGGCCGCCGGCGGAATGCGTCCCTTCTGCAACATCTACTCCTCTTTCTCGCAGCGCGCCTACGACCAGATCATCCACGATGTGGCCCTGCAGCACCTTCCCGTGGTGTTCTGCTTCGACCGCAGCGGTTTGGTGGGCGAAGATGGCGCCACCCATCACGGATGCTTCGACCTGGCCGCCTACCGGAGCATTCCGGGCATCACCATCGCCATCCCGAAAAATGAAAAGGAACTGCGCGACATGATGCACCAGGCCCTTGTCACAGAAGGGGGCCCCTGGATCATCCGATACCCGCGCGGGAACGGAGAAGGAACTCCCTGGCGGGACCAGCCCTTCAGCCCCATCCCGACCGGGAAGGCGGAGCGCCTGACGGATGGCGGACAGATTGCCGTCCTGGCCGCCGGCCCCTTTGCCTGCCGGGCCGTCGAAGCCGCCGAAATCCTGAAACAAGAAACCGGCGTCTCTCCTATAATATATAATATACGTTATCTAAAGCCGCTGGACGAGGAGGCTCTGCGCGCTGCCGCCTCTTGCCGGGCCGTGGTAACCATCGAAGACGGATCGCTGAAAGGAGGCCTGTACGGAGCCGTGGCAGAATACATGGCCGGACTGGATTGTCCGGTGCCGGTTCACGGAATCGGTATCCCGGACCGGTTCATCGCCCAGGACACGCAGGCAGCACAACGCGCCGAATGTGGTCTGGATACCGCAGGCATTCTGGATATCCTTCGGAGACTGGTTAAAAAAGATTGAAAATTTTTTGTGTTTCCCGAATTATTATCTATCTTTGCAGTCCCTTTTGACGAAGGAGGATTTGAGCGAACGCCGATATAGCTCAGTTGGCCAGAGCACGTGATTTGTAATCTCGGGGTCGTGGGTTCGAATCCCTCTATCGGCTCAAAAAGGAAACATAACAGTTGGGGAGATACCAAAGTGGCCAACTGGGGCAGACTGTAAATCTGCTGGCGATGCCTTCGTAGGTTCGAATCCTGCTCTCCCCACATAACGCGATGCGGAAGTAGCTCAGTTGGTAGAGCATCAGCCTTCCAAGCTGAGGGTCGCGAGTTCGAACCTCGTTTTCCGCTCAACAAAATAAGCCGGTGTAGCTCAGGGGTAGAGCGCATCCTTGGTAAGGATGAGGTCATGAGTTCAATTCCCATCACCGGCTCTTTTTGTGTGAAACACATTAAAACATAATATTATGGCAAAAGAAACATTCCAAAGAACCAAACCGCATGTCAACATCGGTACCATCGGCCACGTTGACCACGGTAAAACCACTCTGACCGCCGCCATCACCAAGGTGCTGGCCGAAAGAGTTTCTGGTAACGCTGACAAAGTCAAGTCGTTCGACCAGATCGATAACGCTCCCGAGGAGAAAGAGCGTGGTATCACCATCAACACCGCTCACGTTGAGTACGAGACCGAGAAGCGCCACTATGCGCACGTGGACTGCCCTGGTCACGCTGACTACGTGAAGAACATGGTTACCGGTGCTGCCCAGATGGATGGTGCTATCCTTGTTGTTGCTGCGACTGACGGTCCTATGCCGCAGACCCGTGAGCACATCCTCCTCGCCCGTCAGGTGAACGTTCCTAAGATCCTCGTCTTCATGAACAAGGTTGACCTTGTTGATGACGCTGAGATGCTCGACCTCGTTGAGATGGAGATCCGCGACCTGCTCGCTTTCTACAGCTTCGACGAAGACTGCCCGATCATCCGCGGTTCCGCTCTGGGTGCCCTCAACGGCGAGAAAGTGTGGGAAGACAAGGTGATGGAGCTCATGAACGCCGTTGATGAGTACATTCCGCTTCCGGAACGTCTCGTTGACAAGCCGTTCCTGATGCCTATCGAGGACATCTTCTCCATTACCGGTCGTGGTACTGTTGTTACTGGCCGTATCGAGGCTGGTACCATCCACGTGAACGACCCCGTCGAGCTCGTTGGTTTCGGTGAGAAACCCACTGCTACCGTCGTTACCGGTGTTGAAATGTTCCGTAAACTGCTCGACCAGGGTGAGGCTGGTGACAACGTAGGTCTCCTCCTCCGTGGTATCGACAAGAAGGCCGTTAAGAGAGGTGAAGTTCTGGCCAAGCCGGGTTCCATCACTCCTCACGTCGACTTCAAGGCTCAGATCTATGTTCTGAAGAAAGAAGAAGGCGGCCGTCACACCCCGTTCCACAACCACTATCGTCCCCAGTTCTTCATCCGTACGCTGGATGTGACCGGTGAGATCATGCTCCCGGAAGGTGTCGAGATGGTTATGCCGGGCGACAACGTCGAAATCACTGTCAAGCTCATCACCCCCGTCGCTATGAACGAGGGTCTGCAGTTCGCTATCCGCGAGGGTGGCCGTACCGTGGGCGCCGGACAGGTTATCGCAATCGTAGATTAATTCTACAACATAACGGGATGTCCCTCTCCGCGGAGGGACATCCTTTCCACAGGGGAATAGAACAAGGGTAGTTCAGCGGTCTCCAAAACCGTCGATGTGGGTTCGAATCCTGCTTCCCCTGCCAATAATAAATATCAAAGGTTACGATTTGGTAATTGTTTAACAGACGCCGTATCCGCTTCCAATTTACGGGGTCCATTAAAAACAAAGATGAGAAAGTTCATTAACTATCTTAAGGAGTCTTACGTCGAGTTGGCGCAGAAGGTTACCTGGCCCACTTGGGACAAGCTGCAGAGTTCTGCATTTCTGGTCCTGATTGCCACCGTGATCCTGGCTGCCGGACTCTTTGTCGTAGACTACGCTTTCGAAAATCTGATGAAATTCATTTACACATTGTAATTCGTTGATTACTATGGGCGAAAAGAAATGGTATGTTCTTCGGACCGCCGGAAGCAAGGAGAAGAAAGCCAAGGAATATCTTGAGAAAGAGATTGAAAGAAGTGGCCTTCAGGATCAGGTGGAACAGGTTCTGGTCCCGGTAAAGAAAGAGATTGTAACCAAAAATGGCAAGAGGAAGGCAGTGGACAAACTGCTCTTCCCCGGCTATGTTTTGATTCAAGCCGAACTTACCCCGGAACTTGAGTACATCATCCGCAACCTTGTCCCCGGAATGTCCGGCTTCCTTACGGAAAACCGCGGAAGCGGCGCCCAGGTCGAACGTGTCCCCGTTCCCCTTCGGGAAGAGGAAGCGCTCCGTATCCTTGGCATCCAGGACGAGAATATCGACAATGTTGCCGAGACCGAGGTCAATTATGAACTCGGCGAAGCGGTGCGCATCACGGACGGACCGTTCAGCGGATTTACAGGCACCGTGGAAGGAATTGAAGAAGATCGAAGCAAGATCAAAGTGATAGTGGTGATTTTCGGCAGGAAGACCCTGCTGGAACTCAGCTTTGCACAAGTAACTAAAGAGTAAAAAACAATCATGGCAAAAGAAGTTACCGGATTCATCAAGCTCCAGATTAAAGCAGGAGCTGCTAATCCTGCACCTCCGGTAGGACCGGCCCTCGGTTCCAAAGGCTTGAACATTATGGACTTCTGCAAGCAGTTCAATGCTCGCACGCAGGACAAGGCGGGAAAGATTCTCCCGGTTGTCATTACGGTCTATTCTGACAAGTCCTTCTCCTTCGAGGTCAAGCAGCCCCCCGTGGCCGTCTCGCTGAAAGAGGCCGCCAAAATCCAGAAAGCTTCGGGTGAACCGAACCGTAAGAAAGTGGCTTCCATTACCTGGGACCAGGTAAAGGAAATCGCCGAAGGGAAGATGCCGGACCTCAACTGCTTCACCATTGCCTCCGCAATGCGCATGGTGGCAGGTACCGCCCGCAGTATGGGTATCAAAGTAACGGGAACTTTCCCTGAGAACCTCTAAATCACATTCCGAAATGAGTAAGTTAACGAAAAATCAGAAAGCGGTCGTCGCCAAGTTCGAGTCGGCCAAGCTGTATTCTCTCGCTGAGGCGTGTGCTCTTATAAAAGAGGTTTCTTTCACCAAATTCGACGCAACAGTAGAGCTTTCCACCAACCTGGGTGTTGACCCCCGTAAGGCTAACCAGATGATTCGTGGCGTGGTCGCCCTTCCTCACGGAACCGGCAAGACCGTCCGCGTGCTGGTGCTCTGCACCCCCGACAAAGAAGCCGAAGCCCAGGAGGCCGGTGCCGATTATGTCGGTCTGGACGACTACATCGAGAAGATCAAGACCGGATGGACGGATGTGGATGTCATCATCTGCACCCCTTCCGTGATGGCCAAGGTCGGTGCCCTCGGTCGCATCCTCGGCCCCCGCGGCCTGATGCCGAACCCGAAGACCGGTACCGTTACGATGGAGGTCGGAAAGGCGATCAAAGAAGTCAAGGCCGGTAAGATCGACTTCAAGGTCGACAAGACCGGTATCATCCACGCCGGCATCGGCAAGGTGTCTTTCTCCGCAGAGCAGATCCGCGAGAACGCCGCCGCGATGATCGACGCGATCAACAAACTCAAACCCCAGACGCTCAAGGGTACGTACATGAAGGCCGCCTCCATTTGCTCCACCATGAGCCCGGGTATCAAAATCGATATCAAAGCATACTTAAACGGTGCTGAGAAATAAAATTCAAGGATTATGAAGAAAGAATTGAAAGACCAGGTCCTCGAGACCATCTCAGCCCAGCTCAAGCAGTATCCGAATTTCTACATTACGGATATCGCCGGCCTGAATGCTGAAGATACTTCCAAGCTCCGCCGTGCGTGCTTCGAAGAGGGCATCAAGCTCACTGTTGTGAAGAACACCCTCTTCCGTCATGTCATCAAGGGAATGGAGAATGAGGAACTCAACACGCTTTGCGACGTACTGAAAGGCAACTCCGCCATCATGTACTCGGAATCCCCGAACGCTCCTGCCAAGCTCATCAAGAAGCTGCAGAAGTCCGGTATGGAGAAACCGGTGCTGAAGGGTGCCTACGCACAGGAATGCGCCTTCATCGGTGCCGACAAGCTGGATGAACTCGTTGCCATCAAGTCCCGCGAAGAACTCATCGGCGACATCATCGGTCTCCTCCAGTCCCCGATGCGCAACGTTATCTCCGCCCTCGAAAACGCTGGCGGTACGGTGGCGGGCATCGTCAAGGCTCTCGAAGAGAAGAAAGCATAAGAATAACAATAACAATTTAAAAATAAAACAATTATGGCAGACATTAAAGCACTTGCAGAAGAGTTGGTAAACCTTACTGTAAAAGATGTTCAGGAACTTGCTAAAGTTCTCAAGGAAGAGTATGGTATCGAGCCCGCAGCCGCCGCTGTCGCAGTGGCCGCTCCCGCTGGCGAAGCCGCCGCAGCCCCCGCTGAGCAGACCGAGTTTGACGTAGTCCTCGTCAGCGCCGGTGCCGCTAAGCTCCAGGTTATCAAGGCCGCCAAAGAGGCCCTTGGTCTTGGTCTGAAAGAGGCCAAGGATCTGGTTGACGGTGCTCCCGCCACGGTGAAGGAGAAAGTTTCTAAGGCAGAGGCTGAGCAACTCAAAGCAGCCCTCGAAGAGGCTGGTGCAGAGGTCGAGGTTAAATAACTTCCCCTCTCCCACACTTCGGGAACAAAACAGGTTTAGAGCCAATTTTGGGCTCTAAACCTTTTTCGCGTCTTAAATTTTTCTCTTTTCCCCCAAAGGCAGAATATGTCAAAAAAGACTAATAATAAGCGAATTAACTTCGCAACTTCGAAGATTCTGGAGTACCCTGACCTGCTCGAAGTCCAGCTGAAGTCGTTCCACGATTTCTTCCAGCTGGAAACCACGCCCGAAAACCGTAAGGGAGAGGGCCTGTATCAGGTTTTCCAGGAAATTTTCCCGATCGAAGATACCCGAAACAACTATCGGCTGGAGTTCATCGACTATTTCATCGATCCTCCGCAGTATTCGATCGAGGAGTGTCTTGAGAGAGGACTCACCTACAGCGTTCCTCTGAAGGCAAAACTCCGCCTTTCCTGCACAGATCCCGAGCACGAGGACTTCGACACGAAAGTCCAGGACGTCTATCTGGGAAGCATCCCGTACATGACCCCGTCCGGCACCTTCGTCATCAACGGATCTGAGCGCATTATCGTCTCGCAGCTCCACCGCTCCCCCGGTGTCTTCTTCGACCAGAGCATGCACGCCAACGGCACCAAGCTGTATTCGGCGCGTATCATCCCGTTCAAGGGTTCCTGGATCGAGTTCGCGACGGACATCAACAACGTGATGTACGCCTACATCGACCGGAAGAAGAAGCTGCCCGTTACCACCCTGCTCCGCGCCATCGGTTACAACACCGACAAGGACATCATCGACATTTTCGGACTGGCCGACGAGGTCTCCTCCGACAAAGCCACCCTCGAAGAGAACAAAGGCCGCAAACTGGCCGCCAAGGTGCTCAAAACCTGGACCGAAGACTTCGAGGATGAAGATACGGGCGAGGTCATTCCCATCGAACGTACCATCCCCATCGTCGAACGCGGTGAGATCCTCGATGACGAAACCATCGAGAAGATCGGGGAAACGGAAGTGAAGACGGTTCTCCTTCAGAAGGATGAGGCCAATACCAACGAGTACGCCATCATTTTCAACACCCTTCAGAAGGACCCGACCAATACGGAAATCGAGGCTGTCAACTACATCTACAAACAGCTCCGCAATTCCGAACCGCCGGATGAGGCAACCGCCCGCGACGTCATCGAGAAGCTCTTCTTCTCCGAGAAGCGTTACGATCTGGGCGACGTAGGCCGCTACCGGCTGAACAAGAAGCTGTCCCTGACCATCGATCCGGCGGTCCGGGTGCTCACCAATACCGATATCATCGAGATCATCAAGTTCTTGATCCAACTCATCAATTCCCGGGCGATCGTGGATGATATCGACCACTTGAGCAACCGTCGCGTCCGCACGGTGGGCGAGCAGCTCGCCAATCAGTTCAGCGTGGGTCTGAGCCGCATGGCCCGCACCATCCGCGAGCGGATGAATGTGCGTGACAGCGAACAGTTTACCCCGGTTGACCTGATTAATTCGAAGACCCTGTCTTCCGTCATCAATTCGTTCTTCGGAACCAGCCAGTTGAGCCAGTTCATGGACCAGACCAACCCGCTGGCGGAAGTGACGCACAAGCGCCGTCTGTCCGCTCTGGGTCCCGGCGGTCTTTCCCGTGACCGCGCCGGTTTCGAGGTTCGAGACGTACACTACACCCACTACGGACGCCTCTGCCCGATCGAGTCTCCTGAAGGCCCGAACATCGGTCTGATTTCTTCCTTGTGCGTGTATGCCCGCATCAACAACCTGGGCTTCATCGAGACGCCCTACCGTGATGTGAAAGACGGAAAGGTTGACTTGAGTTCAAAGGGTTGGCACTATATGAGCGCCGAGGAAGAGGAGCAGAAACTCGTCTCCCTGGCCAACGTGAAGATGGACGACAACGGCAACATCCTGGAAGACCGTATCCAGTGCCGTCTGGAGGCCGATTTCCCGGTGGTAACCAAAGAGCAGGTGGATTATATGGATGTCGCTCCGAACCAGATGGCTTCCGTGGCTGCTTCCCTGATCCCCTTCCTGGAGCACGACGACGCCCACCGCGCCCTGATGGGTGCAAACATGATGCGTCAGGCCGTGCCGCTCCTCAGCCCCGAGTCCCCCATCGTGGGTACCGGTCTGGAAGAGCGCGTCTGCATTGACTCCCGTACCCAGCTCATCGCCGAACGCAAGGGCGAGGTAACCTATGTCGATGCCAAGGAAATCCGCATCAAATACGACCGGAACGAGGACGAGCGCTTCGTCAGCTTCGAGCCGGAAGAGACGGTCTATCAGCTTCCGATCTATCGCCGGACCAACCAGAGCACGACCATCACGCTGAAGCCGATCGTCCGCAAGGGCGACAAGGTGGTTGCCGGACAGGTGCTTACCGAAGGCTACGCTACCCAGGGCGGAGAACTCGCCCTCGGCCGCAACCTGAAGGTGGCCTTCATGCCTTGGAAGGGTTACAACTACGAGGACGCTATCGTATTGAGCGAGGAAATGGTGAAGTGGGATATCCTCACCTCCGTCCACGTGGACGAATACCTGACCGAGGTCCGCGAAACCAAGCGCGGCATGGAAGAGCTTACCTCCGACATTCCGAACGTCAGCGAAGATGCGACCAAGGACCTGGACGAGAACGGCATCATCCGGATTGGCGCCCACATCGAGCCGGGCGACATCATGATCGGTAAGATCACCCCGAAGGGCGAAAGCGATCCGTCCCCGGAAGAGAAACTCCTCAAGGCGATCTTCGGCGACAAGGCCGGTGACGTCAAGGACGCTTCCCTGAAGGCGAATCCTTCCCTGAGCGGCACCGTGATCAAGACCGCCCTCTACGCGAAAGTCGGCAAAGAGAACAAGCGCAGCGCCAAGGCCGAGCAGAAAGCCCGCCTGGATGCCAAGCAGGAAGCCTTCGATGCTTCGGTGGCCAAACTCCGCAACGAGTTCATCCAGAAGCTTACCGTCCTGACGAAGGGCCGCAAGAGCGTCGGTATCAGCGACCTCTACGGCGTGGAAATCATCCCGAAGGGCAAGGAAATCAAGGCCGACGCTCTCCGCGACATCGACTACAACAACATCAATTCCAATAAGTGGACCTCCGACGAGGCGACCAACGCCCTCATCCGCGAGCTTATCAACAACTTCTGCATCACCGTCAAGGTGGCGGAGGCTGCCTGCAAGCGGGAGATGGACAAGATCAAAGTCGGCGACGAACTCCCCAACGGAGTCATGCAGCTGGCCAAGGTCTATATCGCCAAGAAACGCAAGATCACCGTGGGTGACAAGATGGCCGGACGGCACGGAAACAAGGGTATCGTGGCGAAGATCGTCCGTCAGGAAGACATGCCGTTCCTTGAGGACGGTACGCCGGTGGACATCGTCCTGAACCCGCTGGGTGTGCCTTCCCGTATGAACCTGGGCCAGATTTACGAGACCGTCCTCGGTTGGGCGGGCAGCGAACTCGGCCTGAAGTTCTCCACCCCGATCTTCGACGGTGCCAGCATCGACGAGATCTGCGAATACACCGACAAGGCCGGCGTGCCGCGCTTCGGTAAGACCTACCTGCGCGACGGCGGTACCGGCGACTGGTTCGACCAGCCTGCCACCGTGGGTGTGATTTACATGATCAAGCTCGGCCACATGGTGGACGACAAGATGCACGCCCGTTCCATCGGACCGTACTCCCTCATCACCCAGCAGCCGCTCGGCGGTAAAGCCCAGTTCGGCGGCCAGCGCTTCGGTGAAATGGAGGTCTGGGCACTCGAAGCCTTCGGTGCTGCCAATGTCCTCCAGGAGATCCTCACCGTCAAGTCCGACGACGTGACGGGCCGGTCCAAGACCTACGAAGCCATCGTGAAGGGCGACCCGATGCCGGCTCCCGGTATCCCCGAATCCCTGAACGTGCTCCTGCATGAACTCAGGGGCCTGGGCCTGAAGGTAACCTTGGATTAATTGATGTAAGACCTTTTTATAAAACAGCATATGCCTACTTTCAACAATAAGGACAACAAGGCAAAGAACAACTTCCAGCGAATCAGCATTTCGCTTGCATCGCCCGAAGACATCACCGAGCGTTCCTGTGGCGAAGTCCTCAAGCCGGAAACCGTCAACTACCGGACCTATAAGCCCGAGCGCGACGGCCTCTTCTGCGAGAAGATCTTCGGTCCCACCAAGGACTACGAGTGCTACTGCGGAAAATACAAGCGGATCCGCTACCGCGGCATCGTCTGCGACCGCTGCGGCGTGGAAGTTACCGAGAAGAAAGTCCGCCGCGAACGCATGGGTCACATCACCCTCACCGTTCCCGTGGCGCATATCTGGTACTTCAAGAGCGCTCCGAACAAGATTTCCGCCCTCCTCGGCATTCCCGCCAAGAAGCTGGAATCGGTGATCTATTACGAAAAATACATCGTCATCCGTCCCGGAAAGAGCGGTCTGGAGAAAATGGACCTCCTCTCCGAAGAGGAATATGTCGATGTTACCGCCAAACTGCCCGACAACAGTCTGCTTCCCGCCGATGATCCGGACAAGTTCATCGCCAAGATGGGTGCGGAAGGTATCTATGATCTTCTGAAAGAGATCGATATCGATGCCCTGGCCAAGGATCTCCGCATCCGGATGCACACCGAGACCTCGCAGCAGCGCAAGACGGAAATCCTCAAGCGCCTGAGCGTGGTCAAATGGTTCCAGGAGTCCAAGGACAAGAACCGTCCCGAGTGGATGATCATGAAGGTGATTCCGGTCACGCCTCCGGACCTGCGTCCGCTGGTACCGCTGGACGGCGGCCGTTTTGCGACCTCCGACCTGAACGACCTGTACCGCCGCGTCATCATCCGCAACAACCGTCTGAAGAAGCTCATCGAAATCAAGGCTCCCGAGGTGATTCTCCGCAACGAGAAGCGTATGCTCCAGGAAGCCGTCGATTCCCTGTTCGACAACTCCAAGAAGTCGAGCGCCGTCAAGAGCGAGTCCAACCGGGCCCTCAAGTCCCTGTCCGACTCCCTGAAAGGCAAGCAGGGCCGCTTCCGCCAGAACCTGCTCGGTAAACGTGTGGACTATTCCGCCCGTTCGGTTATCGTCGTAGGTCCGGAGCTGAACATGCACGAGTGCGGTCTGCCGAAGTTCATGGCAGCCGAGCTGTACAAGCCGTTCATCATCCGCAAACTTATCGAGCGCGGTATCGTCAAGACGGTCAAGAGCGCCAAGAAGATCGTGGACCGCAAGGATCCGGTCATCTGGGATATCCTCGAAAATGTGATGAAGGGCCATCCGGTGCTCCTGAACCGTGCACCGACCCTGCACCGTCTGGGTATCCAGGCTTTCCAGCCGCGCATGATCGAAGGAAAGGCCATCCAGCTGCATCCGCTCGCCTGTACGGCTTTCAACGCCGACTTCGACGGTGACCAGATGGCTGTCCACCTCCCGCTGGGCAACGCCGCCATCATGGAGGCCTCCCTGCTCATGCTGGGTAGCCAGAACATCCTCAACCCTGCCAACGGTACCCCGATCACCGTTCCTTCCCAGGATATGGTGCTGGGTCTGTACTACATCACCAAGATCCGTCCGGGTGCCAAGGGTGAAAAGATGCGTTTCTACGGCCCTGAAGAGGTGATTATCGCCTACAACGAGAAGGCTGTGGCCATGCACGCCAAGATTGCCGTCCGCCTGCCGGTCGACAAGCAGGATCCCTCCAAGGGAACCCACATGGTGGAGACCACGCCGGGCCGCATCATTGTGAACCAGTTTGTTCCCGACGAGGTTCCGTTCGTGAACGAGGTCCTTGGCAAGAAGGCCCTCCGCAAGATCATCACCGAGGTCATCAAGCACACCGGTGTGACCCGCACGGCACAGTTCCTCGACGATATCAAGAACCTCGGATACGACCAGGCTTTCCGCGCCGGCATCTCCTTCAACCTGGGTGACGTGATCATCCCGGCCGAGAAGACCAGCCTCATCGACGCGGGTTACGCCCAGGTGGAAGACATCAAGAACAACTACGCGATGGGCTTCATCACCAACAACGAGCGTTACAACAAGGTCATCGACCTTTGGACCAGTATCGACAACCGCCTTACCGGTATCGTGGAGAAACAGATCTCCGCAGACCAGCAGGGCTTCAATCCGGTCTATATGATGCTGGATTCCGGTGCCCGTGGTTCCACCCAGCAGATCAAACAGCTCTGCGGTATGCGAGGCCTGATGGCCAAGCCGCAGAAATCCGGTGGCGGCGGAGCTGAAATTATCGAGAACCCGATTATCTCCAACCTGAAGGAGGGTATGACGGTGCTTGAGTACTTCATCTCCACGCACGGTGCCCGTAAGGGTCTGGCCGATACCGCCTTGAAGACGGCGGATGCCGGTTACCTGACCCGCCGTCTGGTGGATGTGTCGCACGATGTGATCATTACCGAAGAGGATTGCGGTACCCTCCGCGGCCTCATCGCCACGGCCATCAAGAACAAGGACGAAATCGTCGAATCCCTCGGCGAGCGCATCCTGGGCCGTACTTCCGTCCACGATATCATCAACCCGCTCACGGGCGAACTGATCATCCCGGCCGGCGAGGAAATCAAAGAGGACGTTGCCGCCCTCATCGACAGCCTCCCGATCGAGCAGGTCGAAATTCGTTCCGTCCTCACGTGCGAATCCCGCAAGGGTGTCTGCGCGAAGTGCTACGGCCGCAACCTGGCTACCAGCCGGATGGTCGAGAAGGGCGAAGTGGTGGGCGTTATCGCCGCACAGTCCATCGGTGAACCGGGTACCCAGCTGACCCTGCGTACCTTCCACGTCGGTGGTACCGCTTCCAGCACCGCGGCCGATTCCTCCATTGAGGCCAAGTACGACGGCAAACTGGTCTTCGAAGAGCTCCGTACCATCCAGCGTGAGACCGAAAACGGTCCGCAGGACATCGTCGTGAGCCGAATGACCGAGGTGAGCCTGATTGACGTGAATACCGGCATCACCTACTCGCACTACGATGTTCCCTACGGCTCCATCCTGTACAAGAAAGACGGCCAGACCGTGAAGAAGGGCGACATGATCTGCGAATGGGATCCGTACAACGCCACCACCATCATCGAAACCGCCGGCAAGGTCCGTTTCGAGAACATGATCGACGGCGTAACCTTCCGCGAGGAAGTGGCGGACGAGTATTCCGTGAACCGCGACAAGGTGATCATCGAGGCCCGTGACAAGACCAAGAGCCCGGCCATCAACATCGTCGATGCCAACGGCGTTTCCCTCAAGCAGTACAACCTGCCGGTGGGTGCACACGTCATGGCCAACGACGGCGACATGGTGGGCGTGGGCGACGTGCTCATCAAGATTCCGCGTGCCATTGGTAAGTCCAGCGATATTACGGGCGGTCTGCCGCGCGTTACCGAGCTGTTCGAGGCCCGCAACCCGTCCAACCCCGCCATCATCTCCGAGATCAACGGCGAGGTTATCATGGGCAAGGTCAAACGCGGTAACCGTGAGATCACCGTCAAGAACAAGAGCGGTGCTGAAAAGCACTATCTGGTTCCGCTGACCAAGCAGATCCTGGTTCAGGAGAACGACTACGTCAAGGCCGGTACCCGGCTGTCCGACGGCGGCATCTCCCCGACCGACATTCTCAGTGTACTCGGCCCGGTAAAGGCCCAGGAGTATATCGTGAACGAGGTCCAGGCGGTCTATCGTCTCCAGGGTGTGAAGATCAACGACAAGCACTTCGAGATTATCGTGCGCCAGATGATGCGCAAGGTGGAAATCACCGATCCGGGCGATACCGAATTCCTGCCTGAGGAACTCGTGGACAAGTGGACCTTCATGGACACCAACGACGAAATCTACGGCAAGAATTACATCCTGGATCCGGGCGATTCCCAGCGCTACATCATCGGAGACATCATCTCTTCCCGCGACCTGCGCAACGAGAACGCATCGCTGGAGCGTCAGGGACAGAAAACGATTGTCGTGCGCGAAGCCAAACCGGCTACCGCCCGCCTGGTGCTCCAGGGCATCACCCGTGCGGCACTGAGAACCAACAGCTTCATCTCCGCGGCATCGTTCCAGGAGACCACCAAGGTGCTCAGCGAAGCGGCTATCCGCGCCCGTGAGGACAACCTCGAAGGCCTGAAGGAAAATGTCATCTGCGGTCATCCCATTCCTGCCGGTACGGGTCTGAAGGAGTACCAGGATATCATGGTGCTCAATACGAAAGAATCGTACGCGGAAGAAATGAACGATTTGTAGTAGGAATTTCCCTAAAAATTTGCTATATTCGTAGTCCCGTCCAGCAGGTCGGGACTACGTTGTTTTTTAACATTCACATAATATATGGCACATGTCGTCATTATGCCCAAACAGGGCCAGTCCGTGGAGAGCTGCATCGTCTCCGAATTCAAAAAAAAACCGGGTGACCAGGTCGCTGTAGGGGACATCCTGTTCGGTTATGAAACCGACAAGGCGACCTTCGAGGAAGAAGCAAAAGTGGCGGGAACCGTCCTTGCCGTCTTTTTCAAGGACGGGGACGAGATTCCCGTTTTGACGAATGTAATGGTCATCGGCGAGCCCGGCGAATCCTTCGCTGAATTCGCTCCCAACGCGGGTTCTCCGGCGGAGGCTCCTGCACCCGCAGCATCAGAGGGCAAAGCTGCCGGTACGCCGGTACCCCCTGAAACCGTCTCGCAGAGCTCGACCCTTCCCAGCGCAGGCGCTGGGCCCCTCCCCCTTATGGTGCCGGGGGTGGCACAGGTTTCAGAAGGTACCGGCGCACCCGCATCGCCCCGCGCACGCAAGATAGCGGCCGAGAAGGGCGTGGATACCAGCCGGGTAGCCGGAACGGGCCCTTACGGACGCATCATTGCCCGCGACGTGGAAGCAGCGGCCGCCGCCCAGGGTACCCTGACGGGGCTGGCCAAGGCGAAGATGGCCGACGGCGGACTCGCTTCTCCTGGAACGGGAAGCGGCCTGAACGGTGCCGTGAAGGGCGCCGACCTGAAGGTCTGGAAAGCCAACCACACCGACATTGCCGGAGAAGGCGCCGAGTTCGAAGTGGTGAAGATGTCCAACATGCGCAAACTCATTGCGAAGAGCATGTACAACTCCCTCCAGAACTCCGCCCAGCTCACCCATATGCTCGGTGCCGATGCCCGCAAGGTCCAGGCGCTCCGCAAGAAAGCCAAGAAGGCCTTCGAAGAGGGCAAGGTAGATGTCAACATCACCATCAACGACTTTGTGTGCTATGCCGTGATCAAGGCCCTGCAGCAGTTCCCGAACCTGAACTCCCACTGCCTGGGAGATGCCATGCGCATTTTCAAGAGCGTGAACCTGGGCCTGGCCGTCGATACCGAACGCGGCCTGATGGTTCCGGCCGTCCCGCACGCAGATGAGCTGAATATCATCGGCCTGGCCAAGAACCTCAAGAAGGTAGCCGAAGACAGCAAGAAGGGCAGCATCAACCCCGACCTGCTTTCCCCGGAAGCCGCTTCCTTCACGGTGTCCAACCTGGGCGGTTTCGGCGTGGAATGGTTCACCCCCATCATCAATGTGCCGCAGAGCGCCATCCTGGGCGTGGGCACCATCGTTCCGCGTCCGAAAGACCTCGGCGGCGGTGTGGTGGCCTTTGTCCCGTACATGGGCCTGAGCCTCACCTATGACCACCGCGCCATTGACGGCGGCGAAGCCACCCGCTTCCTCAAGCAGGTAGCCACGGAAATCGAGAACCTGGATGTTGAATTTTAAAATACCACACGATAACCATGTATGATTTAGCCATTATCGGAGGAGGTCCCGGCGGATATGTCGCCGCCGAGCGCGCCGGTGCGCAGGGCCTTTCGGTCGTCCTCTTCGAGAAAAGGGAAATGGGCGGTGTGTGCCTGAACGAGGGCTGCATCCCCACCAAGACGCTGCTCTACAGCGCCAAAGTCTTTGACTACGCCCGCCACGCAGACCAGTATGGTGTGAGCGTGGACGGCGCATCGTTCGATTTTTCCAAGATTATCGCCCGCAAGGACAAGGTGGTCAAGAAACTCGTCGGCGGCGTAAAAGCCGGCGTGAAGGCCGCCAGGGTCGAGACCGTCAAAGGAGAAGCTTGCATCAAGGGCCGCGGAGCCGACGGCATCACCCTCACCTGCGAGGGCAATGACTATACGGCCCGCAACCTGCTGCTCTGCACGGGCAGCGAGGCGGTGGTCCCGCCCATCCCCGGTTTGAAAGAGGCCGGCGATGTCATCGTAACCAACCGCGAAATCCTCTCCCTGCAGGAGCAGCCTAAGGATCTGGTCATCATCGGCGGCGGCGTGATCGGCATGGAGTTCGCCAGCTTCTTCAATTCCATCGGCACCAAAGTAACCGTGGTGGAGATGCTCCCGAAAATCCTCGGTCCGATGGACGACGAAATCAGCACGATGCTCCAGGGCATCTATGCCAAGAAGGGCGTGGCGTTCTGCCTGCGCTGCAAGGTGACGGGCATCGAAGGCAATACCGTGGTCTATGAAGATCCGGAAGGAAAGGTCTGCCGCGTGAGCGGGGACAAGATCCTGGTGAGCGTGGGCCGTCGCGCCAACATCGCCGGCTTCGGCCTGGAGACCCTGGGCGTGGACATGCTGCTGAACCGCGGCGGCAAGCCCTGCGGCGTGAAAGTGGACGAGCAGATGCGCACCAACATCCCCAATGTCTATGCCGCCGGTGACGTGACCGGCTTCTCCATGCTGGCCCATACCGCTTCTCGCGAGGGTGAGGTAGCCATCAACAACATCCTGGGCAAGAAAGACCGCATGCGCTACAATGCCATTCCGGGCGTGGTTTACACCAATCCCGAGGTGGCCGGCGTCGGCCTTACCGAAAGCGAGGCCCAGGCCAAGGGCATCGACTGTACTGTCGTAAAACTCCCGATGGCCTATTCCGGCCGTTTCGTCGCCGAGAACGAACGCGGCGAAGGCCTCTGCAAGGTACTCGTGGGCAAAAAGTACCACGAGGTGCTGGGTGTCCACATGCTGGGCAACCCTTGCTCCGAGATGATCCACAGCGCCTGCATCGCCATTGAGCAGGAAATGACCGTGGAGCAGCTCAAAGAAGTGGTCTTCCCCCATCCTACCGTATCCGAAATCCTGAAAGAAACCCTGTTTACCGTCAAATAATTATGCCCAAGTCATTGTATATCGACCCGAATGAGGTCCGCCGTCCGAAGGAACACAAAATCAAGTTCCCGGAGATCCCCGTGATGCAGTACAAGAAGAGCGTTGCGGATGAACTGAAAGAAAAGAATTTCACCAAGGAAGATCTGTTGCACATCTATCGCGACATGTTCACCATCCGTGAGTTCGAGACGATGCTGAATCTCGTCAAGACCACGGGCGGCTACAACGGCGTGGCCTATAACAATCCGGGTCCGGCCCACCTGAGCGCCGGCCAGGAAGCCGCCGCTGTGGGTATGGCCTACAACCTGGACACGGACGACTTCATTTTCGGCAGCCATCGCAGCCACGGAGAAATCCTCGCCAAGGGCCTGCGTTCCATCGAAATCCTCCCCGACAAGCAGTTGAAGAAGATCATGGACGAGTTCTGGGGCGGTGCAACCGTCGCCGTTGCCGGCAAAGGCTTCAAGGGCACGACCAAAGAGCTCGGTATCCGCTTCCTGATCTACGGTGCCATCGCCGAGATTTTCGCCCGCACGACCGGTTTCAACAAGGGTCTGGGCGGATCGATGCATACCTTCTTCACCCCGTTCGGCATCTACCCGAACAACGCCATCGTGGGCGGTAGCGGCTCCATCGCCGTGGGTGCAGCCCTGTACAAGAAGGTCAACCGCAAGAAGGGCATCGTCGTGGCCAACCTGGGTGACGGTGCCATGGCCCGCGGTCCGGTCCTGGAAGGCATGACCTTCGCTTCCATGGACCAGTTCAAGACCCTCTGGGAGGGAGACATGAAAGGCGGCCTGCCGGTGCTCATCAACGTGATGGACAACCAGTATGCGATGGGTGGCCAGACCCGTGGCGAGACCATGGGCTACACCTTCCCGGCCCGCCTGGGCGCCGGTTTCAATCCGGAAGCCTGGCATGCTGAGCGCGTGGATGGCTACAATCCGCTGGCCGTCATCGACGCTTTCCGCCGCAAGAAAGCCCTGCTGGAGAAAAAAGAAGGCCCTTGCCTGCTGGACGTGGTTACCTACCGCTACAGCGGTCACTCGCCTTCCGACCAGAGTTCGTACCGGACCAAGGAAGAAATCGCCGCCTGGGAAGCCGAAGACTGCATCCTCGGATTCGGCCGCGAGTTGATCAAGGCCGGTGTGGCGAAACAGAAAGACCTGGACAAGATCCAGGCCGAGATGAAGGAGGTCATCTTTGAGATGTACAAACTGGCCATCGATGAGACCGTATCGCCGCGCATGGACCTCGTGAAAGAGAACGAGTTGCTGGGCGACATGATGTTCTCCAACGGCAGCGTGGATTCCCTGGGTGACGCCAAACCGGAGGTAAACCACCCGATGGAAGAGAACCCGCGCGTAAAATCCATCGCCGGCAAGAGCCGCTTCTACCTGGATGCGGAAGGAAAGCCGGTGAGCAAGATGAAGATGTACAACATCAAGGACGGTCTCTTCGAAGCCATCGTGGACCGGTTCTATAAGGATTCTTCCCTCGTAGCCTACGGTGAGGAGAACCGCGAATGGGGTGGTGCCTTCGCCGTGTACCGCGGCCTGACCGAAGCCCTTCCCTACCATCGCCTGTTCAACACCCCCATCGCCGAGGCGGCCATTATCGGCACCGCTATCGGCTATGCGATGTGCGGCGGCCGCGTGATTCCGGAAATCATGTACTGCGACTTCCTGGGTTGCTGCGGTGACGAGATCTTCAACCAGCTGCCCAAGTGGCAGGCCATGAGCGGCAACATCCTCAAGATGCCGGTGGTGGTGCGGGTTTCCGTGGGTTCCAAGTACGGTGCCCAGCATAGTCAGGACTGGACGTCCCTGTGCACCCACATCCCGGGCCTGAAAGTGGTGTTCCCGGTGACCCCGTACGATGCCAAGGGTATGATGAACGCCGCCCTCCAAGGGACGGATCCGGTCATCTTTTTCGAGAGCCAGCGCATCTACGACAAGGGCGAAGAGTTCCACCAGGGCGGTGTGCCGGAAGGCTATTACGAGATTCCGCTCGGTGAACCCGATGTGAAGCGCGAAGGCAAGGACGTGACCTTCCTCACCATCGGTGCCACACTCTACCGCGCCCTGCAGGCTGCCGACGAGTTGAAAGAGAAATACGGTCTGGAAGCCGAAGTCATCGACGCCCGCTCCCTGGTGCCGTTCAACTACGAAAAGGTGATTGCATCGGTCAAGAAGACCGGCCGCATCATCATCGCCGGCGACGCCAGCGCACGCGGCAGCTATCTGAACGACCTGGCCGCCAACATCGCCGACCTGTGCTTCGACGACCTGGATGCCGCCCCCGTGGTGCTGGGTTCCCGCAACTGGATCACCCCTTGCCACGAACTGGAGGCCGCCTTCTTCCCGCAGCCTTCGTGGTTCCTGGACGTCATCAACGAGAAGATGGTCCCGCTGAAGGACTATGTCCCCACCGGCAACTTCACGGCTGCCCAGCAGATCATCCGGGCCAAGAAAGGGGTCTAGCTTATGAGCACGATCATCGATGTAAACGCCCACCTTCACACGCCGTACTCGTTCAGTGCGTTCACGGATGTGAAACAAGCCCTCGACATGGCTTCAGCCGAAGGGGTGGGGGTAGTCGGCATCAACGATTTTTATTCGATGGACGGTTATGGAGAGTGGAAAGAGGAATGCGCCCAGCGCAGCCTCTTTCCCCTTTTCAATATAGAATTCATCTCGCTGAACCAGGAAGACCAGGCCGCCGGCCTGCGGGTAAACGACCCGAACAACCCGGGCCGCACCTACCTGAGCGGAAAAGGGCTTAACTGCCCTCCCACGCTCTCGGGCGCGCCGAAGCGCCAGCTGGAAGAGGTGAAAGCCGAGTCCAACGCCCAGGTGGAGCGAATGTGCGCCAAACTCAACGACTGGCTGAAGGCCGAAGGAAAGGATATCCAACTGGATATCAATGAGATTAAGAAAACCCTGACCAAGGGACAACTTCGGGAACGCCATCTGGCCAAGGCCCTGCGCCTGGCCCTGTATCCCGATGCCGAGAATCCCGCGAAAACCGAGAATGAGTTGCGTTCGAAACTGCTCAAATCGGGCGGAGCGGCCTTCGTCCCCGAGGATCCGAAAGCCTTCCTGCCCATGGAGACCGTGTGCGATATCATCCGTGCCGCGGGCGGCATTCCCACCTATCCCTTCCTGGCCGACGATGCGAAAGGCAACTTCACGGACTTCGAGGGCGACCTGATGAAAGCGGCCGATACGCTGCGCAAGCGTGGCATCGGCAGCGTGGAGTTCATCACCACCCGCAACACCACCGCTGTACTGGAGCAGTATGCCGGTTACCTGGAGGACGAGGGATTCATCGTGACCTTCGGTTCCGAGCACAACACCCCGGCCCTGGAGCCCATCCGGCTCCGCACCCGCGACGCTGCGACGCTGAGCGAAAAACTCCGCGCCATCAACTGGCGGGGCGCCTGCAGCGTAGCCGCCCATCAGGCTGGCCTGGACAGTCCCGCCGCCGGAGAAGATCTAATCCTGAAAACGGTCTTGCAATAAGAATGAAACAAGGTCTTGTTACTGCTATATTCGTTGTTGTGGTTGCTCTTTCGGCAAGCGCTCAAAATTACTATACGGGCAGAACAGATGTTTATAGTAGTGACGGGACACGGTATCTCATTACGGATTATTCAGAAGAGGACTGGCGAACCAAAAGCGTATATATTAAAAACGAAGGTAATTTTATTACTGATGATTTTCGCTATAAGTTGGATTCGACTTCCGGAGAATACTATAGTTGGGCTACCGGAATGGGGACCTTTGCGGATGTGAATGACAGTGTCTTCTATGCATGTGTGCGCCAAGTGTTTACCGAAGAGGAAATTGCACGTTATCGCGCCGTGCCGAGCAGTTCGTTACTGGTGCAATTTGCAGTTAATCCGGAAACCGGACAAGTTTGGGAGGTAGAATACCATATTCATTTTGAAAGTGACAGGACGTTCCTTTCCATTCCGATTGACAAATTCCATGCGCTGGAAGAGGCACTCAAAGCGAGTCCTGTGTGTTCTATCTCCGAGAAACTTCGGCAGGAAAGGCAATCTTACGCGATAACGAATTGTACTTTATTCTAGTTAGTATGAAACAAGGTCTTGTTACTGCTATCTTCGTTGCTGTGGTTGCTCTTTCGGCAAGCGCTCAAAATTACTATACGGGCAGAACAGATGTTTATAGTAGTGACGGAACACGATATCTCATTAAAGATTATTCAGAAAAGGACTGGCGAATCAAAAGCATATATATTAAATACGAAGGGAATTATCTTCGTGATGATTATCGCTATAAGTTGGATTCGACTTCCGGAGAATATTATAGTTGGGCTACCGGAATGGGGACCTTTGCGGATGTGAATGACAGTATCTTCTATGCATGTGTGCGCCAGGTGTTTACCGAAGAGGAAATTGCACGTTATAGCGCTGTGCCGAGCAGCTCGATACTGGTAAAATTTGCAGTCAATCCGGAAACCGGACAAGTTTGGGAGGTAGAATATGATATTACCTTCGAGAATGACAGGACGTTCCTTTCCATTCCGATTGACAAATTTCACGCGCTGGAAAATGCCCTCAAATCGCATCCTGTGTGTTCTATCTCCGAGAAACTTCGGCAGGAAAGGCAATCTTACGCGATAACGAATTGTGATTTATTCTAGTTAGTATGAAAGAAATAGACAACCTCATTGCGGTATCCCGCAAATATGGTGCTGACAGCCGGTTCGTGATTGCCGGAGGCGGCAACACCTCTTATAAAGACGCCACCCGTCTTTGGGTGAAGGCTAGCGGTCACGCCCTGGCCACCATTGACGAAGAGGGCTTTGCCGTCATGGACCGCTCCCGTCTGGACGCCATGGCCACCAAAACCTACCCGGCCGATGCAACCGAACGAGAAGCACAGGTAAAAGAGGACCTGGCCGATGCCAACCTCACCCGCGGACGCCGCCCCTCGGTAGAGACGTCCCTGCATAACTGCATGAATTTCAGTTATGTCGTTCACCTGCATCCCACGCTGGTGAACGGCCTCATGTGCTCCGTGACGGCCGAAAAACGCTGTGCGGAACTCTTCCCGGACGCCCTATATGTAGCCTATACCGATCCGGGTTACACCCTCTTCAAGAAGGTGTATGATGCCATCGGACAGTGGAAAGCACAGCGCGGCAGCGAGCCGCAGGTCATCTTCCTGCAGAACCACGGCATCTTCGTAGCCGCCGATACGGTAGCAGAAATCGATGCTATTTATGAGGACGTAATGACAAAGCTGGAAGCCCTGGTGGTCCCCCTCCCGGAAGGGGAAACACCCGTGTGCGACTGCGTAAGCGAAGTGCTTCCCGCCATCCGACAGATCCTGTCCCGCGGCGGACGCGGCCTCAAGACACTTCAGGTTACCAAAAACGCCTTGGTGGATGAATTCCTGGCCAACCCGAAAGGCGTCCTCACACCCTTCTCGCCCGACGGCATCGTCTATTGCAAGAGCGAATACATCGTTGTGGACGGCGAGAACAAGGCGGCCGAGGCCGAAGAAAAAATCGAAGCCTATGTCACCCGCAGGGGCCACACCCCCAAGGTGCTGCTAATCAAAGGCATCGGCCTGGTGGCCGTAGGAGACAACGCCAAGAACGCCCGCGTCATCACGGAAGTCTTCCTGGATGCCATGAAAGTGGCTTTCTACGCCCGCTCCTTCGGCGGAGAACACGGCATGGAGCCTGCCTGGATAGACTTTATCGACAACTGGGAGGTGGAGAATTACCGCCGCAAGGTAGCCGCCACCGGCGCAACGCGGGGCCGGGTCGAGGGAAAAACCATCATCGTCACGGGAGCAGCCCAGGGCTTCGGCGAGGGCATCGCCCGCGAACTGATGAAGGAAGGCGCCAACATTGTGGTGGCCGACCTGAACGAGGTTACCGGCGAGAAGACGGCCGCCTCCTTCAACGAACTGGCCCGCAGCAACCGCGCCATCTTCGTAAAGACGAACGTAGCCGACATGGACAGCCTGAACAACCTCATCAAGACCACCATTTGCAACTTCGGTGCACTGGACACCTTCGTCAGCAATGCTGGCGTGGTGCGGGCCGGCGACCTGGAGGCCATGACCCCCGAGAACCTGGAATTCGTGACCAAGATCAACTACAGCGCCTATTTCTACTGCGCCAAGGTGGCCCAGCATGTCATGAAACTGCAAACCGCCGCAGACCCGGATTATTTTGCCGATATCGTCCAGGTGAACAGCAAGAGCGGCCTGGTGGGCAGCAAGGCGAATTTTGCCTACGCCGGCAGCAAGTTCGGCGGCATCGGCCTCACCCAATCCTTCGCCTTGGAACTGGCCCCCTACCGCATCAAGGTGAACAGCATCTGCCCGGGCAACTACCTGGACGGACCGCTGTGGAGCGATCCGGAGAAGGGCCTGTATGTCCAGTATCTACACGCCGGAAAAGTTCCCGGTGCCAAGACGGTAGAAGATGTGAAAGAGTATTACCTCTCCAAAGTGCCCATGCACAAGGGCTGCAATCCGGTGGATGTGACCAAGGCCATCCTTTATGCCATTGAGCAGACCGGAGAGACCGGCCAGGCCATCCCCGTTACCGGTGGTCAAGTTATGCTAGCATAAATCACTAATAATCAAGAATATGCAGACAAAAGCTGTCAGAATCCACGGGAAAGACGACCTCCGGCTCGAGACCTTCGAGCTGCCGGAGCCGCGAGAAGACGAAATTCTCGCCAAAGTCGTCAGCGATTCCATCTGTATGTCATCCTACAAGGCCGCCCATCAGGCCGATACCCACAAGCGGGTGCCCCGCAACATCGCCGAGATACCGGTCATCATCGGCCACGAGTTCGCAGGCGAGATTATCACCGTGGGCAAGAAATGGCAGGGTCAGTTCAAACCCGGAGACAAGTTCTCCATCCAGCCGGCCATCAACTACGAAGGTGGTCCCGCGGGCCTGTACAGCGCCCCGGGTTATTCCTACCCGTATGCGGGCGGCGATGCGACCTATATCATCATCCCGAACGAGGTGATGGAAAAAGGCTGCCTGCTACAGTATACCGGCGAAGGCTTTTACCCCGCCTCGCTGAGTGAGCCACTTTCCTGCGTGATCGGGGCGATGCACGCCAACTACCATACGCATCCCGGCTCCTATGTCCATAGCATGGAGATCAAACAGGGCGGCAAGATGGCCCTGCTGGCGGGTGTGGGTCCGATGGGCCTGGCCGCCATCAACTATGCCCTGCATCGGGACGACCGCCGTCCTGCGCTGATGGTGGTTACCGATATCAACCAGGAACGCCTGGACCGCGCCGCAACCTTGTACACGGTGGAATTCGCCGCATCGCGCGGAATCGACCTGCGGTACATCAACACGGGTGGCGTGGAAGACCCGACCGCCCTGCTGATGGAGATTTCCGGCGGAACCGGCTACGATGACGTATTCTGCTTCGCTCCGGTGGCCCCGGTGGTGGAACAGGCCGACGATATCCTGGCCTTCGACGGTTGCCTGAATTTCTTTGCCGGCCCTTCCAAGGCCCCGTTCAAGGCCCCGTTCAATTTCTACGACGTGCACTACAACCAGTCGCACGTAGTGGGCACCAGCGGCGGCAACAACGACGACATGAAAGAGGCCCTGGTGATGCTGTCCGCCGGACTGGACCCGGCCGGCCTGGTCACCCATATCGGCGGACTGAATGCCGTTATCGACACAACGCTCAACCTGCCTTCCATTCCGGGCGGGAAGAAGCTGATTTATACCCATATTGAAATGCCGCTTACGGCTATCGCGGATTTCGCCGAGAAAGGCAAAACCAGTCCGGTTTTTGCCCGCCTGGCCGATATCTGCGCCGCCCACAACGGTCTGTGGAGCGTAGAGGCCGAAAATTACCTCCTCGCCCACGCAAACGAACTGTAACATTTAATTAAAGTTAATGAAACAACTGGATGTAAAACTCATGCATCCCGCAGAGCAGATCGCCATCATCATCGGGCGCATCTATCGCAGCGGGATGACCACCACCTCGGGTGGAAACGTGTCCATCATGGACGACAACGGGGACATTTGGATTACCCCTGCCGGTATCGACAAGGGTTCCCTTACCCCCGCCGACATTATTTGCGTGAAACCGGACGGCACCGTCATCGGCCCCCACCGGCCTTCTTCCGAGTATCCTTTCCACCGGGCGTTGTACAAGATCCGCCCGAAAATGCACTCGGTGATCCACGCCCATCCCCCGGGACTGGTTACCTTCAGCATCGTCCACCAGATTCCCGACACCAGCATCATCCCGCAGGCCCGCAGCGTTTGCGGCCCCGTCGGTTTTGCCCCCTATGCCCTGCCGGGCAGCGAGCTGCTGGGCGAAAAGATTGCGCACGAGTTCAAGAAGAACCCGGACTACAAGGCCGTCATCATGGAGAACCACGGCGTGGTCCTGATGGGCGAGGATATCGCCGATGCCTACCAGCGGTTTGAAACCCTGGAGCTCTGCGCCCGTACCATCCTGAATGCCAAGACTTTGGGCGAGCCGAAATTCCTTACCGAGGAACAGATTCTGCGGCACGAGCAGGCCATCAACACCAACCTGCGGCCCTTCATGAACGTGAAATATCCGTCCGACGAGCGGGCCATCCGCACGGAAATCTGCACCATTGTACGCCGCGCCTGCTCGCAGGGCCTCATGTGCTCCTCCTATGGAACCGCATCCATCCGCTGGCGCGGGGACGACTTCCTCATCACCCCTTCCAACGTGCAGCGCTGGGACATTGAACCGGGCGACATCGTCCAGGTGAAAAACGGGATGGTGGAAGCCGGCAAGATGGCCAGCCGCAGCGTGGCCCTTCATCATGAGATCTACCGTCGCAATCCGAAGATCAACTCCATCATCCTGACGCAGAGCCCTGCCTTGATGGGCTACTGCACCACGGGCGTGGAGTTCAACGTGCGGACCATTCCGGAGAGCTGGATTTTCCTGCAGGATGTGCCGCGCTTCCCCTTCGGCAGCCAGTACGACAACCTGGAAGGGGTGGCCGAGGAGTTCAAGACACGCCCTTGCGTGCTGCTGGAGAACGATTCGGTGATTGTGACGGGAGACAAGCTTATCAACACCTTCGACCGGCTGGAGGTGGCGGACTTCAGTGCCCGTTCCCTCATCATGGCCGCCCCGGTAGGCAAACTGCATCCCATCAACGACGAACAGGTGGAAGATCTCCGCAAGGCCTTCCACGTGGGCGAGTAAGCGATTGGGAGGGCTTTACGGGATGATCACCGTATAGGTCTTGGCCGCTTTATTGGTCAGTTTATCGGACCGGAGCCATAGATTGGCTTCGCGCAATTTGGAATAGGTGGTGCCGTTCGCCTTGGCAAAATCGACCAGGCTCGGCACCGCCTCTTTTATTTCTACCTTCTTCCGGACGGTGCGGGCCGGATAATAATCCTTCTCCGGGACATGGAAACCGAATCGCTCGGGGCGCTCGAAAAACAGCTTGGCTGCCAGGATGCGGAACATGTAGCGCGCCGTTTCCTCGGGGAGCCAAAGTTCCAGGGCCGATTCTTCCTGCTGTTCTTCCAGCCGGCGGCTGATTCCTGCCTGACCGGCATTGTAACTGGCCGCCACCGTCATCCAGTCCCCGTATTTGGCATACGCTTCCCGAAGATACTGGCAGGCGGCTTTGGTAGCCTTTTCTGTATGATATCGTTCATCTACCTCATCCCCTACCTCCAGGCCGTAATGCCGGCCGGTGGCCTTGGTAAACTGCCAGAATCCGGCAGCACCCGCATTGGAGAGGGCCTTGGGATCCAGGTTGCACTCAATGGCGCAGAGGTATTTCAGGTCTTCCGGAATCCGCTCTTTTCGCAAGATGGGTACAATCTGGGCGAACACCCTTTTAGAGCGCTTGAGCATCAAGACCGAATTGGTGTGCATGTTGGTGAAAGACAGCAGCTCGCGGTCCATCCGCTCGATGCGTTCGGGGGTATCGATCCGGATGGTATCGCCCGCAAAAACGACATAGGCCGGGACTTTCGGTGCCGGCACATGGAACTGATCTACCGTCTGGGCTCCCAGGGAGACAGTCGCCAAAAGCAAAAGGATCGTTAGGGCTATTTTACGCATACGGAACAAATATACAAATCTACGTGGTCTTTCGCAAATTCGTACCACGCCAAATAAAAAGGAACTTGATTGTCATTCGCGGAATAATTCCGTATCTTTGTTCCTACAAGTAGGTAAGTACGATGCTTTATCTGACGAACCAGTCCACCGATCCACACTGGAACATGGCGTTTGACGAGTTTATCCTGGAACAGTTTCCATTGGACGAGCCCGTGTTCTATCTGTGGCAGAACCGGCCGTCGGTGATTATCGGCTTTAACCAGAATGCGTACGCCGAAGTGAATCTGGACTATCTGTCACAAAAAGGGATTGTCCTGGCGCGGCGGGTAACGGGTGGCGGGGCCGTATATCACGACCTGGGGAACCTCAATTATACCATTGCAGGCCGCTCCCGTGATTTGGACAGGGATTACCCAGACTATCTGGATTTTATCGTGAACGCCCTCCGGCGCCTGGGGGTCGCCGCCGAACTTACCGGCCGGAACGATATCCTGGTGGACGGCCGCAAATGCTCGGGCTATGCCAAACGGGTCTGGAAGGATCGGCTGATGGTGCACGGTACCCTGATGTTCGATGTAGATCTGACCGAGCTGACCGCCGCACTGGCTGTTCCAGGCAGCAAACTCTCTGCCGCCGGCGTGGCATCGGTCCGCAGCCGGGTAGCCAATCTGAAGGATTATTTGCCGCAATTTACTACAATCCAGGCTTTCCAATCCGCTCTTCAGCAAATTCTCTCGGCGGGCGATGGTCTCCTTTCCCTTACACAGGAGCAGTTGGGGGCCATTTCTCGCGAAGCCGAAACCAAATTCCGTACCTGGGAATGGAATTACGGCCGCTCGCACCGGGCCGATTTCTCTGCGAGCCGGAAGTTCTCCTGCGGCACGGTCCTGGCTACTTGGCGTATTGACAACGGATGCATCCACAGTTTGCAGTTTGGCGGAGATTTTCTGGGGAACCTACCGGCCGAGGGCCTTTCCGCAGCGCTGGAAGGCTGCCGATTCGATCGGTCGGCCCTCTTAGAACGCCTCGTCAACGCTCGTCCTACCCTCTATTTCGACGGTCTATCACCCGAAGAATTGCTTTCCCTCTTCTATTAACAGCATCAACAGACATTCCTAAATAACTGTATATCAGCATTTTATCAGAAAGGGCTGGAACTCAACTACTTAAGAATGCAGTACCCATTCAACCCATCAGGGCTTTCAGGACGGGCAGGAGGTACTGCTTGGTTTCGGGGAAATTGGGGAGGTGGGTGCCGGGATAGTCCACGCGGGCAGCGGCGCCATAATGAAGGGCAAACTCATCCCCGCAATGCACCAACTCATCCTCCGTCGCAAAACAACCGCGGGTCAACGCACGCTCGGCCGCATCCAAGCCATCAAACTGCACCGTTTCCAGGTTCTCATAGGTATCACAAAGTTCCGGGCCGATCCAAAACGACCGGGCTCCGTCGGCACGGGGCGACAGGTAGGGAACCTCGCCCAGTTTCGTCCGCATCAACCGCGAAACATGAAAATCGGGGTTCACGAGAACCTTCTTCAACCCCCGCAGTTTTTGCGCCCAAAAACCGCCCCAGGACAGTCCCACCACCAGGTCGGGATGCTCCGTAAGGCAGATGTCGGCCAACAACGCTTCTACACGGTCCGGTTCGATGGGAAGATCGGGCGCGAGGACCTCGCACCGCAGCAGGATGCGCAGGGTGGAAGCCATCTTATAGGCACCCGACGAGGCCAGACCATGCAGAAACAGGAGTTTCATCGCGCCACGCGATTCAGGAAGCAGGCGATGGTGTTCTCCATCAGGCAGGTAATGGTCATGGGACCCACACCGCCCGGGACCGGCGTAATGACCGATGCCTTCGGTTCTACGGCATCGTAATCCACATCGCCGCAAAGCTTTCCGGTGGCTGCATCGCGGTTCACGCCCACGTCGATCACCACCGTTCCCTCGCTCACCATATCGGCCGTCACAAAGCGCGGCCGGCCGATGGCGACCACCAGGATTTCCGCCTGACGGGTCACCTCGGGGAGGTTCTTTGTCCTTGAGTGGCAGATGGTTACGGTTGCATTGCGGTCCAGCAGGAGCTTCGCCACGGGCAGGCCCACTATCTGGCTGCGGCCAATTACCACAGCCCGTTTGCCGGAAATCTCCACCCCCGCCTCGTCCAGCATCCGGATGATGCCTTTCGGGGTGCACGCCACGGTGCAGGGCTGTTTCATCCACAGCGCCGCCACGTTCAGCGGATGGAATCCGTCCACGTCTTTTTCTTTGTCGATGGCGGCAATGATGCGGTCTTCGTTGATGTGATCCGGCAGCGGCAACTGCACCAGGATGCCGTCCACACCATCATCGGCATTCAGGTCAGCAATCAACGCCAGCAGCTCCTGCTCGGTAATGCTGGCCGGCCGCAGGATGGTGGTATTCTTGATTCCCACCACCTCGCAGGCCTTACCCTTGCCCCGCACATAGGACTGGCTGGCCGGGTCCTCCCCTACCAGAATCACCACCAGATGCGGCACGCGGCCATATTTCTCCGGGAACAGGGCCACCTGCTCCGCCATTTCGGCCTTCATCTTGGCCGAGAGTTCTTTTCCACTGATTATCCTTGCCATACTCACGAATTTTTATAGGACGCGCCAGCCAATATCGGACCGATAGAACAGGTTGTCGCACTGTATGTTACGAACGGTTTCCAGGGCAAGGTCGTGCGCCTCCTGCAAGGTCTTTCCGCTGCCGACCACCATCAGCACGCGGCCACCCGCCGTCTTCAGCACACCCTCCTCGCACTTCGTTCCCATATGGTAGATCCGCACAGAACTGCCGCTGGTGTCCTGTCGGCCTGAGCGACCTATTCCCTCGTTTCCGGGAGCGAGGGTCGACAGGGCACCCGCGGCAATCTCCGGCAGGACAATCGGGAAACCTTTCTGGTAGGAGCCGGGATAGCCTTTGGACGCCATCACAAAACCCATGGTCACCTCCTGCGACCATGCGAGTTCCGGCATCGGCGTTCCGTCGGCCACCGCACTGAACACGTCATAGATATCGGTCAGCAGGCGCGGCAGCACCACCTCCGTCTCGGGATCACCGAAACGGCAGTTGAATTCGATCACCTTCGGACCGTCGGGGGTCTTCATCAAGCCGCCGTACAGCACGCCCTGGAAGGGGCAGCCTTCGGCGACCATCGCCGCCGCAACCGGCTTGAGGATATGCTCCAACGCAAAATCGATGTCTTCCTGCGGGATGATGGGAACGGGCGAATAAGCGCCCATTCCTCCGGTATTGGGACCTTTGTCGCCTTCGAAAGCGCGTTTGTGGTCCTGGGAAAGGACCATCGGCGTAACCGAAAGACCGTCCACAAAGCACATGAAACTGAACTCCGGACCGGTGAGGAATTCTTCCACCACCACCTTGCCCTTGCCGAAGCATTCGTCCAGCAGCATGTCTTTCAGCGCCTGTTCTGCCTCGGCGGGCGTTTCGGGAATAACCACGCCCTTACCGGCGGCCAGGCCGTCGTATTTCAGGACCACAGGGAATTTGCCCTTCCGGACATACTCCCAGGCAGCGTCGAAATCGGAGAAGGTGCGATAAGCGGCCGTGGGGATGTTGTGCCGGGCCATCAGCGCCTTGGCGAAATCCTTGCTGGCTTCGATACGCGCCGCAGCGGCCGAAGGGCCGAAGATGCGCAGACCCGCGGCGCGGAACTCGTCCGCGATGCCCGCCGATAGCGGCACTTCGGGACCGACCACCGTCAGGTCCACGTCATGCTCCATGGCAAACGCCTTCAACTCGGCGATTTGCAGCTCCTTCAGCGGAACACATTCCGCCTGTGCGGCAATACCGGCATTGCCCGGTGCACAATAAATCTTGCCCACCTGCGGACTGCGGCTGAGCGCATCCACGATGGCATGCTCGCGGCCTCCGCCACCAATAACAAGAACGGTCTTCATCATGCAATGCTCCAAGGTGATCTCCCTGGCTTGTTGATCAAACTTTTTCTGGGGAAAAATATAAACGCTGTCCATGGATCAATGTTTGAAGTGACGCTGTCCGGTGAACAGCATCACGATGCCGCACTCGTCGGCTTTCTTGATGGAATCCTCGTCACGGACGCTGCCGCCGGGCTGGACGATGGCGGTGATGCCGAATTCGGCCGCCAGGGTGACGCAGTCGTCGAAGGGGAAGAAGGCGTCAGAGGCCAGCACAAGACCCTCGGTGCGGATATCCTTTCCGGCTTCCTTAAGGGTTGCCGCGGCTTCTTCCAGCGCGATCTTTGCCGAGCCGATGCGGTTCATCTGGCCGGCACCGACACCCAGGACCATGCCGTCTTTGCCGACGAGGATGGCGTTGGATTTTACATGCTTGACCATCTTCCAGGTGAAGTTCAGGTCTGCCAGCTGCTTGTCCGTGGGCTTTTTGGCCGTCACGCACTGGCCGGCTTCGACCGGGACGATGTCCAGGTCCTGCTCCTGTACCAGCAGGCCGCCGTTTACCGATACCAGTTGCATCTGCTTTCCGGCAGCTGTTCCTTTTGCAGCACAGCCGGCAGTAGCCGGAACCTCGTCGCAGGAAACTTGGGAATATGCTCCTCGGTTTCCGGCTACTGCCGGCATGTCGACTTCCAGGAGACGGAGGTTTTTCTTGGTGCTGAGGAGTTCCAGGGCATCGGGGGCGAAGGAAGGCGCCATGATGATTTCCAGGAAGATGGGCTTGAGGAGTTCGGCCACGGCGAGGTTCACCTCACGGTTGAAGGCGACGATGCCGCCGAAGATGGAGGTCTTGTCACCCTCGTAGGTCTTGGTCCAGGCTTCTACCACATCCTTGCCCGTACCGGCGCCGCAGGGGTTCATGTGCTTGAGGCCCACGCAGAAGGGCTCGGAGAACTCGCGGACGATGTTCAGGGCGGCATTGGCATCCTGGATGTTATTGTAAGACAGTTCTTTGCCGTTCAACTGACGGGCCGTGGCCAGGGAATAGGGCACGGCGACAGGACCGCGGAAGAACTTGGCGTTCTGATGGGGGTTCTCGCCATACCGCAGGGGCTGTTTCTCGTCGAAGGCCAGGAAGAGCTTCTCCGGCAGGCCGGCCTGGGCACGCATATAGGTCGAGATGGCCATATCGTATTCGGCCGTGTGGGTATAGGCCTTGGCGGAAAGGGCCAGGCGGGTTTCGCGGGTGGTGTTGCCGGTGGTCTCAATCTCCTGGAGGACGGTGGCATAATCAGAAGGATTCACCACCACGGTTACGCTCTCCCAGTTCTTGGCGGCGCTGCGCAGCATGGAAGGACCGCCGATGTCGATGTGCTCCACGGCATCTTCCATGGTCACATCGGGTTTGGCGATGGTCTCGCGGAAGGGATACAGGTTCACACAAACCAGGTCGATTTTCTCGATGCCGTTTTCCTGCAGGGCCTGCATGTGGGCCGGCACGTCGCGGCGGGCCAGCAGGGCGCCGTGAATCTTGGGATGCAGGGTCTTCACCCGACCGTCGCAAATCTCCGGGAAACCGGTTACATCGCTCACGCTCGTCACGGGAAGCCCCGCTTCGCGAAGCAGTTTCATCGTGCCGCTCGTGGACAGGATCTCCCAGCCCGCGGCTACCAGCCGACCGGCGAATTCTACCACGCCGGTCTTATCACTAACACTGATTAAAGCTCTCATATCTAAATAATTATAAAAGTTCGATTTCTACGCCCGGCGTGCCGGTTACCTCGCCGATCACCGTGGCCTTGTCGTCATGGGCAGCCAGGATTTCGATGGCTTTGGAGGCCTCGGATGCATCCAGGGCCAGCACCATGCCCACACCCATGTTGAAGATGTTGAACATCTCGCGGTGCGGGATCATGCCATACTTCTCCAGGAAGCGGAAGATGGGCAGAATCTCCCAGGAACCCTCCTTGACGCGGATGCCCTGTCCTTCGCGCAGGATGCGGGGGATGTTTTCATCGAAGCCGCCACCGGTAATGTGGGCCACGCCGTGTACATCGCACTGGCGGATGACATCCAGCACCTGCTTCACGTAGATGCGCGTGGGGGTGAGGGCCACCAGGCCGAGGGGCTCGCTGCCCAGTTCGGGATAGACCTTGTGGAGGTCCAGGCCGGCATCGGTGAAGATCTTGCGCACCAGGCTGAATCCGTTGGAGTGGATGCCGGTAGAGGCGATGCCCACCAGCACGTCGCCCACTTTCACCTTGGTTCCGTCGATGAGTTTCGATTTCTCCACCACACCCGTGGTGTATCCGGCGATGTCATATTCGCCATCGGCATACATGCCCGGCATCTCGGCGGTTTCGCCGCCCACCAGCGCGCAGCCCGCCTGACGGCAGCCCTCGGCCACACCGGCCACAATCTGCTCTACCACTTCGGGATAGGTCTTACCCTGGGCCACATAGTCCAGGAACACCAGGGGTTCAGCCCCCTGCGCCAGCACATCGTTCACGCACATGGCCACGGCATCGATGCCAATGGTGTCGTGCTTGTCCATTGCGAAGGCGATTTTCAGTTTGGTACCCACGCCGTCGGTGCCGCTCACCAGAACGGGTTCCTTCACGCCCAGGGCGCTGAGGTCGAACATGCCGCCGAAGGAGCCGATGTTACCCATCACCCCCAGACGGTCGGTAGAACGGACGTGCTTCTTGATGCGCCGGACCACGTCGTAACCGGCTTCCAGGCTCACGCCTGCTTTTTCGTAATCAACTGCCATATCGTAAATTAGAATTTTCCGTCTTTGTTTGCATTTTCAATGGCCGTAAACAACGGCGTAGGATATTTCCCGTTGAAGCAGGCCAGGCACAGGTCGCCCCGTTTGCCGGCATCGAACAGGGCTTGTTCGGACAGGAAGGCCAGGGAATCGGCCTCGATGGCCTCCCGCGCCTGTTCCACCGTCCGCGAAGCGCACAGCAGCTCATCGTACGTGCTGATGTCCACCCCGTAGAAGCAGGGATATTTGATGGGCGGGCTGGCGATACGCACGTGCACCTCGGTCGCACCCGCTTCGCGCAGCATCCGGACGATCCGCAGCGAGGTGGTTCCCCGGACGATGGAGTCGTCGATCAGCACCACCCGCTTTCCGGCGATGATGCTCCGCACCGGCGACAACTTCATTTTCACGCCTTTATCGCGCAGCTCCTGCGAGGGTTGGATAAAGGTCCGGGCGATATACTTATTCTTGATCAGGCCCATTTCGTAGGGCAGACCGCTCACATCGGAATAACCCATGGCGGCGCTCAAGGAGGAATCCGGTACACCCACCACGATATCGGCATCGGCCGGAGCCTCCGTGGCCAGCAGGCGGCCGGTTTCGCGGCGGAAGGTGTGCACGTTGCGGCTTTCGATGTCGCTGTCGGGGCGCGAGAAATAGATGTATTCCATGGCGCACATCGCGTGTCGCATCGAATCGGAATACTTGCGGCAACGCAAACCGTGGTGGTCGATGGTGACCACCTCGCCGGGTTCCAGGTCCCGGATGAACTCGGCCCCCACCGCCCCGAACGCACACGTCTCGCTGCTCACCACGTATCCATCGCCCAGACGTCCCAGCGACAACGGCCGGAAGCCGTATTTATCGCGGGCCGCATAAATGCGGTTTTTGGTCATGATGAGGAAGGCGAAAGCTCCCTCCAGGCGGTTCAGCGCCTCGACGATGGAGAAGATGCGCGGATCGTTCTGCGAGAAGGTGCTCTTTTTGATGAGGTGCGCCAGGATTTCGCTGTCGGAGGTCGCGTGGAACAGGCTGCCCATGTCTTCCAGTTCTCGACGCAACTCGTAGGAGTTGACGATGTTGCCGTTGTGGGCCAGGGCGAAATCGCCCGTATGGTGCCGGAAGAAGAAGGGCTGGACGTTTTCGATCCCGCCGCCGCCCGCCGTGGAGTAGCGGACATGGCCGATGGCGCAGTCGCCCGGGAGCTGGGCCAGATGGGAGCCGTCAAAGACCTTGGACACCAGGCCCAAACCCTTGACACGGCGCAACTGACCGTCCTCGCCCACAGAAACGATGCCACAGCCTTCCTGTCCCCGGTGCTGGAGCGAATGCAAGGCGTAATAGGTCAGTTCAGCGGCATGGGGAACTCCCCAGACGCCAAACACGCCACATTCTTCGTGAAGACCGCCGATCATATTCCGCGGAAGTAGTTGACGGCGTTGCGGAACAGCGGCTGTTCCAGGTCGTCGTCAATGTTCTTGAACAGATTCTTTTCGTACCGTTCCGAGTGGCCCATCTTGCCCAGGATGTGTCCGTCCTTGCTGATGATACCCTCGATGGCATAATAGGACCCGTTGGGATTTTCGGGCGAGGACATCGTAATCTCATCGGAAACCGCATCCACATATTGGAAAGCGACCTGGCCGTTCTTGAAGAGTTCTTTGGCCAGTTCCTCGCTCACCACGAACTTACCCTCGCCGTGGCTCACCGGGATGGCGAACTCCTGGCCCACCGTCAGGCCGGCCAGCCAAGGGGAATTGGTGGTGCTCACACGCGTTGTAACCATCTGGGAGATATGGCGGTTGATGTCGTTGCGGAAGAGGGTGGGCGATGCTTCGGTCACCTGGCCCAGGCGGCCGTACGGCAGCAGGCCGGATTTCACGAGGGCCTGGAAACCGTTGCAGATGCCCAGGATGAGGCCGCCGCGATCCAGCAGGGCGTGTACCTGTTCGGCAATCTTGGGATTGTTAAGCACGTTGGCAATGAACTTGCCGCTGCCATCGGGTTCGTCACCGGCCGAGAAACCGCCGGCCAGTGCCAGGATGTGGCACTGTTTCAGGGCTTCGGCCATTTCATCGATGGACCGGAAGATATCTTCCTGCGTGAGGTTGCAGAACACGCCGAAACGGACCTCGGCACCCTCCTTGCGGAAGGCTTTCGCGGTATCGTAATCGCAGTTGGTGCCCGGGAAAACGGGGATATAAACTACCGGCGTTTCCACTTTCTCGCCGGGATATTTCAGATCGGCCTTGCGGGCCTTGAACGGCTTCTCCCCCTCCATTCCTTTCGGGAGAATGCGTTTGAAATCGGCCTTGCTCCGGTCGGGATAGACCTGCGCCCAACCGGAAAGGTTGGCGTTCATCAGCTCGAACAGATCCACCGCGGTTCCGTTGATATGCAGCATGCCGTCCTCGCCGGAGGTGACATGGCCGAGCAGGACCGCGTTCGGATAATCCAGCGTGCCTTCCGCCTCAACGACGATGCAGCCGGGTGCGCCGCCGAAGAGATCTTCCTCGGAGGCTTTGACCTCCACGCCGAAGGCATTGCCGAAGGCCATTTTGCAGAGGGCTTCCGCCGCACCGTTAGGGCCTGTAGCAAAGGCAGATACGATGTTGCCGGCCTCGATCTCGCGGTGTACGAAATCCCAGTTGGCCTTGAGCTGTTCCACATCGGGCATCCGGTTGTCCAGCGGGGTGTGGCGGATCAGGTAGAGGTTGTTGCCTTCCCATTTCAGTTCCGGCGAGATAACCGTTCCGGCATTCACCGTGGTGATACCGAAGGCCACCAGGGTGGGCGGAACGTGAATGTCTTCGAAGGTGCCGCTCATGGAATCCTTGCCGCCGATGGACGGAAGGCCGAAGGCCACCTGCATCTTCAAGGCACCCAGCAGGGCCGCCAGCGGCTTGCCCCAGGTGTGGGCATCGGCCGTCATCCTTTCAAAATATTCCTGGTAGGAGAAACGCATGCCTTTCCAGTCGCCGCCGGCGGCCACCACCTTGGCGCAGGCTTCCACCACCGCATAGGCGGCGCCGTGATAGGGGCTCCAGGAGGCCAGCCAGGGGTTGTACCCGAAGGCCATCATGCTGGCCGTGTCGGTGTACCCGTCGGTAGGCAGTTTCTGGACCGATACCTGGGTCTCCGTAGTCTGGAGCATGCCGCCATAGGGCATCAGCACGGTAGAGCGGCCGATGGTGCTGTCGAACATTTCCACCAGGCCTTTCTGCGAGCAGACCTGCGGGTCGGCCATCAGGCTGAACAGTTTCTCTTTCAATGTCTTGCCATCGAAATCTTCCCGCGGGAGGAAGGGCTCCTTGTCTTCCACGGGACCCACGATGGCGCGGGAATAGTGCTTGGCGCCGGCGCTGTCGATGAAGCTGCGGGCCAGGTCGGCTACGCATTCCCCGTGATAGAACATGCGCATGTGGGCGGTGTCCGTCACCTCCGCCACATGGGTGGTTTCGATGTTTTCCTGGCGGCAGAACTCGCGGAAGGCCGCTTCATCCTTCGCTTCGATGACCACGGCCATCCGCTCCTGGGATTCGCTGATGGCCAGTTCCGTGGCGTTCAGGCCGCTGTATTTGGTAGGCACGCGGTCCAGCCAGATGTCCAGGCCGTCGGCCAGTTCGCCGATGGCGACGCTCACGCCGCCCGCACCGAAGTCGTTCGATTTCTTGATGAGCCGGGTTACCTCGGGACGGCGGAAGAGGCGCTGCAGTTTGCGTTCTTCCGGCGGATTACCCTTCTGGACCTCGCTGCCGCAGGTTTCGAGCGAGGCCTCGGTATGTTCTTTCGAGGATCCCGTGGCGCCGCCGATGCCGTCCCGGCCGGTCCGGCCGCCCAGCAGGAGGATGATATCGCCCGGAACCGGGCTCTCGCGGCGGACGTTTTCCGCCTTCACGGCACCTACCACCGCACCGATTTCCATGCGCTTGGCGGTATAGCCGGGATGGATGATTTCGCGCACGTGCGTGGTTGCAAGGCCGATTTGGTTGCCATAGGAAGAATATCCGGCGGCCGCCTTCCGGGAGATAACTTTCTGCGGGAGCTTGCCGGGCAGGGTCTCCGAAACCGGTTTCCAGATGTTGCCCGCACCCGTGACGCGCATGGCCTGATAGACATAGCTGCGGCCGCTGAGCGGGTCGCGGATGGCGCCGCCCAGGCAGGTGGCTGCACCGCCGAAGGGCTCGATTTCCGTCGGATGGTTATGGGTTTCGTTCTTGAACATCAGGAGCCATTTTTCCACGACTCCGTCGTTGTCCACGTCCACGTAGATGCTGCAGGCGTTGTTTTCTTCGCTGACTTCCATGTCGTCCAGCAGGCCTTTGGCCTTGAGGTAACGGGCGCCCACGGTGGCCAGGTCCATCAGGCAGATGTCCTTGTGGGTGCGGCCCAGTTCCTCGCGGATCTTGGCATACATCTGCAAGGTCCCGTCGATGTCTTCTTTGATGAAGGATTCATCTACGTCGATGCTCTGGAGCTGTGTGGTGAAGGTCGTATGGCGGCAATGGTCGCTCCAGTACGTGTCCAGGATGCGCAGTTCCGTTTCGTTCGGGTCGCGACCCTCCTGCCGGAAGTACTTCACCACCTCTGCCAGGTCGTCTGCATTCATCGCCAGTCCGTACTGCTTGCAGAAGGCTGCCAGAACGGCAGCCGGCTGCTTGCCGGACTGCTTGCCTTCAGCGGCGGCAGGACCTCCTTTCGCTGAGCCTTCTGCGCCAGCGGCGGCAGGGTGCCCCTCGTTCGCTGAAACGAGGGGATATGCTCCCTCGGGGCACCCTGCTGCCGCTTCGTTCGGAAGCGGGAGGTTGCGGAAGCCGTCCAGGACCGGAACGGGACGGACGGGCGCCTGCTCGGTATCGGTCAGGCGGGACAGGTCCTTCTCGCGGCACTCCACCGCGTTGATCATATAATGGCGGATGCGTGCCATCTCATCGGCAGACGCGCCCTCTGCAATAACCAGTTTCGCACTCTTGATGCGGATATCGGCCGATGGATCCAGCAGCTTCACGCAGGCTTCAGCCGACGCGGCGCGCTGGTCGAACTGGCCGGGGAGGTATTCGATGGCCAGCGCATCGGCCTCCCGGAAGAAGCCGGCGGCCGCATCCCCCTCGGCCACGGTCACATCGTCCGTCACCACCTCTCCGAAAACGGAATACTTCGACTTTGCGACAAGTTCTGCCGAAAAGCCGAAGAGGTCATAGACGTTGAGTAACCGTAGTTTGGGGAGAGAAAGTTGCAGGTTTTCATTCAGTTCTGCTCGGAGGCTTTCGGCCTCAACCCGGAATGCGGGCTTCTTCTCAACAAAAATACGGTAGAAGGGCATATCGTCTGTTATATTTGCGTTTCTTTGATTTTCTGTGCCTGTCGCACACGGTCTTCATTCAGTTTCTCCGTCAGGGCCGGGTCGCTCAAGGCGAGCATCTGGATGGCGAGCAGGGCGGCGTTCTTGGCCCCGTTTATCGCGACGGTCGCGACCGGGACCCCGGAAGGCATCTGCACCATAGATAAGAGGGAGTCTAACCCGCCGAGGCTCTTGGTCTGGATGGGGACTCCGATGACGGGAAGTGTCGTGAGTCCGGCGGCCACACCAGCCAGGTGGGCGGCACCGCCGGCGGCGGCAATGATAACGCCGATGCCCTTTTCGCGGGCGCTGCGGCAGTATTCAACCATAAGGTCGGGGGTTCTGTGTGCGCTGATTACGCGCTTGTCATACTCTACGCCGAAAGCGGCGAGCGTCTCCTCCGCGGCGGCCATGACGGGCCAGTCGCTGGCGGATCCCATGATAATGGCAACTTTCATGTAAAGTCCGTTTTATAAAAGTCATGCAAAGATACTCAGTCTTTTTGACTCCGGCAAGATTTTCCGCCGATAGTTATCCTCAACTTTTCAACAATGTTGAACAAGCTATCTCAACCCTCCCTGCAAACCCTACTGATGCTGGCTGTCGATTTCCCGGAAGGTCGGGGCAGTTTGCGTGGGACCGTCCAAAGGGAAGGGGTGGGAGAAGGGAAAGGAGGGCTGGAAGGAACTCGTGAATAGGGGAAAGGTGGGCTGGAAGGAGCACGCAAAGGGGCAAGGGGCGGAGCGGTTTTTTTGGTCTTTGTCGGGGAATTGTGTATATTAGCAGGTTCAAAGAATAATGAATTGAAAGAAATAACGTAAAAGAGTTATGCGCGATTTATTTCTGACCAATACGATGAGCCGGCAGAAGGAGCTTTTCAAGCCCATCCAGCCCGGTCATGTGGGGATGTATGTGTGCGGCCCGACAGTTTATGGCGATGCCCATCTGGGTCACGCGCGCCCGGGCGTTACGTATGATGTTTTGTTCAAACTGCTCAAGTATCTGGGCTACAAGGTACGCTATGTGCGGAATATTACGGATGTGGGTCATTTGGAGCACGATGCCGATGAAGGCGAGGACAAGATTGCCAAGAAGGCACGACTGGAGCAGCTGGAACCCATGGAGGTGGTACAGACCTATACCAACCGCTACCATGAGGCCATGCGGATGCTGAACGTGGCGCCGCCGTCCATCGAACCGCGCGCATCGGGCCACATCATCGAACAGATCGAGACCATCAAGACCATCCTGGATGCCGGATATGCCTACATCAGCAACGGCAGCGTGTATTTCGATGTGGAAAAATACAACCAGGAGCACCGATACGGCATCCTTTCGGGCCGGACACTGGACGACACCCTGGAGGGTACCCGTACGCTGGACGGCCAGAGCGACAAACGCGCTCCTTACGACTTTGCCCTTTGGAAAAAAGCCGAGCCGCAGCACATCATGAAGTGGCCCTCTCCCTGGAGCGAAGGGTTCCCGGGCTGGCACTTGGAGTGCTCGGTGATGGGCGAGAAATACCTCGGCCGGGAATTTGACATCCACGGCGGTGGCATGGACCTGATGTTCCCGCACCACGAATGCGAGATTGCCCAAAACGTAGCCTCGCGCCACACGCAGGGTGTTCACTACTGGGTTCACAACAACATGATCACCATCAACGGGCAGAAGATGGGCAAGAGCCTGGGGAATTTCATCACGCTGCCGCAGCTGTTCAGCGGGGATCATCCCAAGCTGGACCAGGCCTACACGCCCATGACGGTCCGTTTCTTCATCCTGCAGGCACATTACCGCGGGACGCTGGATTTCAGCAACGAAGCCCTGCAGGCCTCGGAGAAGGGGTATAAACGCCTGATGGCTGCCTGGCAGGAGCTAAAAGCCTCGAAAGGGGCGGCGGGAGAAGGCTCCCTTCCTTCCGCGTCGCTTTGCGACCCTGTCCGGGAAAATGCTCCAGGAAGGGAGCCTTCACCCGCCGTTGCAGCCATCCGGGAAGCTGTCCTGGACGCCCTGTGCGATGATTTGAATACGCCGATGGCCATCGCGCACCTGTTCGAGGCGGTAAAACTCATCAACGCGGGCAACCTCTCCGAAACCGACAAGGCGGCCCTTGCAAAGCTGTTCGATGAAATCGTAGGCGGCGTGCTGGGGCTGGTGGACGAGGAAGCCGCCGGCGGCTCGGGTAAGGCCGAAAAAGCCCTGGAAGGCGTCATGGAAATCGTGCTGGAAGACCGCCGCAAGGCTCGTGCAGAGAAAAACTGGGCCGAGAGCGACCGCATCCGCGACCTGCTGGCCCAATACGGCATCACCGTGAAAGACGGCAAGGAAGGCACCACCTGGAACCTCGAATAAGATGAAATTCATATCCTGGAATGTCAATGGCCTGCGGGCCGTGGCCGGCAAAGGGTTTGCGGACATTTTCGTAGACCTGGACGCCGATTTCTTCTGCCTGCAGGAGACCAAGATGCAGCCGGGCCAGCTGGACCTGGAGTTCCCCGGCTACACCTCCTATTGGAACTCGGCCGACAAGAAAGGCTACTCCGGAACGGCCATCTACAGCCGCCACCTGCCCCTAAACGTCACCTACGGCATCGGCATCGACGAGCATGACCACGAGGGCCGCGTGATCACCCTGGAAATGGAAGATTTCTTCCTGGTATGCGTGTACGTTCCCAACAGCCAGGACGGCCTGCGCCGCCTGGACTACCGGATGCGCTGGGAAGATGATTTCCGGGCTTATCTGAACGGCCTCGCCACCCGCAAGGGCGTGGTGGTGTGTGGCGACCTCAACGTCGCGCATTGCGAAATCGACATCAAGAACCCCGCCGCAAACCGCCGCAACGCCGGTTTTACCGACGAGGAACGCGAAAAGTTCTCGACCCTGCTGGAAACCGGGTTTACCGATACCTGGCGGGCCCTGCACCCCGACGAGGTGAAATATTCCTGGTGGTCGTACCGCTTCCGCGCCCGCGAGAACAACGCCGGCTGGCGCATCGACTACTTTCTGGTGAGCGATGCCCTGAAGGGGCGTATCGCATCGGCCGACATCCACAACGAGATTTTCGGATCGGACCACTGCCCGGTGGAGCTGGTGCTGAAATAGCCTATGGAAACACGCCCCCGCACTCCCTGGTTGAAATACCTGCTGTCGCTCGCCGTGGCGGCCGCGCTGCTGTACGTTTCATTCCGGGGCGTGAAATGGGCCGACCTGCTGGCCGCCCTGGGCGCGTGCCGCTGGGGCTTCGTGCTGCTGGCGATGGCGGTGGGTGCCCTGGCTTTTCTGCTGCGCGCGCTCCGCTGGCAGATGCTGCTGCGCCCCATCGACCCGTCCCTCCGGCTCCTGCCGGTCGTAAATGCAATCAATATCAGCTATTTGGCCAACCTGGTCCTGCCGCGCATCGGCGAGTTTGTCCGCTGCGGCTACATCACCAAACATTCCCTCCCCGGCCCTGATGGGGTCAAGCGGGCTTCGTACGACAAGACGCTGGGAACCGTGGTGGCGGACCGACTGTGGGACATGCTTTCCCTGTTCCTCCTCACCCTCGTGCTCCTGGGCCTGTTCTGGAGCCGTTTCGGCGGTTTCTTCCGCGAGCGGATCCTGACCCCGGTGTCCGGCAATGCCGGCCATACCGGGCTGATGCTGGCAGGAGCCGTCCTGGTGGCGGCGGCCCTCCTCTGGCTCGTCTGGCGCCTGCGGGAACGCAGCGTCCTCTGCGGAAAGGTCTGGGGCTTCGTTGCCGGCATGGGAACCGGCCTGCGGGACAGCCTGCGCATGCAACATTTCTGGCTCTTCCTGCTGCTCACCGTCCTGGTCTGGGCCTGCTACTGGATGCAGTGCCAGGCCATTGTCTGGGCCGTGGACAATCTGCTGCCGGAAGGTGTCCGCCTGGGCCCCGGAGACGCCCTGATCCTCATGGTGGTAGGCGCCCTGAGTTCCCTGGTGCCCGTACCGGGCGGTTTCGGGGCCTTCCACTACCTGGTAAGCCTGGCCCTGACCAGCCTGTACGGCATCCCCATGGAAACCGCCGTCATTTTCGCCACCCTGTCACACGAATCCCAGGTTTTGACCCAGATTCTTTGCGGAGGCGCCAGCTACGCCGCCGAGAGTTTTACCCACTAAACCCCCTCATTGTCGCATGAAATCTATTCTTGGAATTGGCAACGCCCTCACCGACATCCTGGCCGTCCTTCCGGACGATTCGCTGCTGGAAAAATACCATCTGCCCAAAGGCAGCATGCAACACGTCGACATGGAAACCGGCGACCGCATCTGGACCTCGCTGAAGGAACTGGGCGTGAAATACGTCCCGGGCGGATCGGCCGCAAACACCATCACCTGCACCTCCATTTTCGGCATGCCGTCGGCTTATATCGGCAAGATCGGCAACGATGAACTGGGCAGCCTCTTCAAGAGTACCATGGAGCAGAGCGGCGTGAAAACGACCATGCTCTACGGCACCAAATCTTCCGGCCGGTGCATGGCGTTTATTTCCGGTGCCAACGCCGAACGCACCTTCGCCAACTATATGGGCGCCGCCCTGGAGATGCAGGCCGAGGACCTGAAGCAGGAATATTTTGAGGGGTACGATTATTTCCACATCGAAGGCTATCTGGTTCAGGACCAGGAGCTTATCCGAACAGCCGCCCAAATGGCCCACGAAGCCGGAAGCCTCATTTCCATCGACCTGGCCTCCTACAACGTCGTGGAATCCAACGACGCCTTCCTGCACAACCTGGTGGACCGGTACGTCAACATCGTATTCGCGAACGAGTCCGAGGCGCGCGCCTTCACCGGGAAGGGTCCCGCCGAAGCCATCCGCGACCTTTCCCAACTGTGCGACATCGCTGTAGTAAAGGTGGGCAAAGACGGCTCCATGGTCCGCTGCGGGGACGAGGAGTTTTTCGTGGAGCCCTGGCCGGCCAAGGCCATCGACGCCACCGGCGCAGGCGACACGTACGCCGCCGGCTTCCTCTATGGCCATTCGCTGGGCCTGCCGCTGAAAACGTGCGGTGAAATCGGGTCCATCCTCGCCGCCAAAGTCGTGGAAGTGGTGGGGACCAAGATTGATGTGCCCCGCTGGCGCGAGGCAAAGGCCGAAATCCGCGAACTCATAGCCGCCAACGGAGGGGAACCGCATGTTTGAGTTTCTGAAAAATTCCTTCCGGCGCCGCAGTCTCCGGCGCTATGCCTGCAACGAACCCACGGGCATCCTCCCGCTGGGTGAAGTCCGCACCGTCGCCGTCATCCTTGACGCGTCAGACCCATCCTTCGAAGACTGTCAGCAAGCGCTCCGGGCGTTCTTCAGCGAACACAAGATGAAGGGGGATCTTTTCATCACCGGTACCGACGATAAAAACCGGAAAAAGGAGCGTAACTGGTTCGGTCAACCCTCGAGGGAAATCATTTCCCGCCTCCGGGATATGCGGGCCGATCTCTGCATCTCGCTGCTGCGCGATGCTTCTTTCCCGGTGGAGTTCATGGTAAAATGCACCCCGGCCCGATTCAAAATCGGCCGCGTCCAGCTACCCGGGAGTCCCTTCGACCTGGTGGTCAGCGACCCTGCCGGTCAGGCTCTATCCCAACTGGAAAGTTTCCGCTCCATCCGACAGATGCTGGAAAAAATCATCTAAATCTCTACGGACAGGTCCGGGTCGTCCGGCTCGTTGAAGGGCTGCAGGAAGGGATTGTGCGTGCGCTCGGTGGCAATGTCTGAAACGCCGCCGTGACCGGGCAGGATTTCCACGTCGCCGTCCAGCCCCATCAACTTGTCCATGATGGAGACGATGAGGTCGTCATATTCCCCGCCAGGCAGGTCCGTACGGCCGATGCTGCCGGCAAACAAGGTGTCGCCCGTGAGCAGGATCCGCTCCTGGGCAGAATAAAAGGAAACGCCGCCGGGCGTATGGCCGGGCGTGGTGATCACGCGGAAGGTCATCCCTCCCACGCGCAGTTCCTCTCCGTCGGCCAGGTCCACCGTAGGGAATCCCGCTCCCGGAAAGTCGATGCCGAAGGCCGCCGCCATCAGGCGGGCCCGCTCCAGCTGCGGACGGTCGGCCGGATGCAGGCGCACCGGAACCGGATTCTCCCGCACCAGCGCCGTCACGCCCAGGATATGGTCGAAATGTCCGTGGGTCAGCCAGATTTCTTTCAGGCAGATGTCGTTCTCTTTCAGGAAAGTACGGCATCGCGAAAGCTCGGCTTCGCCGTCAAAGCCCGGATCGACGACCACCCCCTCCCGGGTGTCGTCCCACAGCAGGTACGCATTCTCCTGCAGCGGATTACAATGGAATACTTGAATGTGGAGCATAAAAGAATCAAGCAAAAACTACAGTTGGAAACGGGGATGGGCGGTGTGTGTGTTTCTTAAAGTCCCTTGACGACCTCTTCCGGTAGCCCGGAAGCCTGAACGATCTGCGCAATGGACAGGCCCATCTTTTTCATCTGCCGGGCCACTTCCATCTTGCCTTGCTCCATACCCTCTGCACGTCCCTCCTCTCGACCTTTTTTCAGGCCGATCTGTTCGTAGGCTTCGCTGATGACCAATTTTTCGTATTCGCTGACCATGGCGTCGTGGTATTGATTCTGTTCTTCGGGCGTCAGCGTATCGACGCGGGAGACCTCCATGGCGTGGCGGAACTCGCGAATCGTTTCGGGCTGACCTGCAAATGTAGCAATATTTTGGAACATATATGCCCATTTCTCCGCAGAATCGGTCATTTCGTCGAACGGCTTGGTTCGTCCCCGTTACGGTTGCAAATACGGGAAATACTGACTACTTTTATACCGGGAAGGAATCCCAGAACGCGCTCTTTGGCATAAACTGGTACGACAGCGGCGCCCGCTTCCAGACGACCGACGGCATCTTCACGGCGACGGTTTCGGAATGGAGACAGATCAGGATGTAAAATGCATTATTTTTCGTATCTTTGTCATTAATGTCCTCATATATTAAAATACGGGGAGCGAAGGCGCATAACCTGCAGGGGGTGGATGTGGATATCCCCCGCGGGAAGTTCGTGGTGGTGACGGGCCTGAGCGGCAGCGGAAAGTCGTCGCTGGCCTTCGACACCCTGTATGCAGAGGGCCAGCGGCGGTATATGGACACGCTCAGCACCTATGCCAAGCACTTCATGGGCATCCTGGAAAAGCCCGAGGTGGAAAGCATCACGGGCCTGAGTCCCATCATCGCCATCGAGCAGAAAACCACGGGCAACAACCCGCGTTCCACGGTGGGAACCATCACCGAAATCTTCGACTTCCTGCGCCTGCTGTTCGCCAAAGCCTCCACAGCCTACTCGCCCGAGAGCGGACAGGCTATGGTGCGCTACACCGACGAGCAGATCATCGACCTGATCCTGACCAACTTCCAGGGACGCAAATGTTACCTGTTGGCTCCGCTGGTTCGCGGCCGCAAAGGCCACTACCGGGACCTGTTTGAGCAGCTGCGCAAACGCGGCTACACCCAGGTGCGCATCGACGGGGAGCTCCATAACCTCAACGAAATCGACGCTCTGGACCGCTACAAGGCCCATTTCATCGAATTACTGGTAGATAAACTCAAGCCATCGCCGGACGATGGCAAACGGGTGCGCGACTCGGTCATGACCGCGCTGAACGCCGGCAAAGGATCCGTGGCCGTGATGGATTTGGAAACCGGCGAACTCACGCATTACTCCAAACATTTCGTAGATCCGGTCAGCGGCATTTCCCTGCCGGAACCGCAGCCGCACACCTTCTCGTTCAACTCGCCCGAAGGCTACTGCCCGCACTGCAAGGGACTCGGGATGATCGTGGACGTGAATCTGGACACCCTCATCCCCGACCGCAGCCTTTCCATCGCCGAAGGCGGCATCGTCCCGCTGGGGAAGGTCCGCGAAACCCGCAAATTCGACGTTATCCGGGCGATTGCCCGCAAATACAATTTCTCGCTGTACGATCCCATCGCCGCCATCCCCGACGAAGCCATTTCGCACATTATTTTCGGTTCGGACGACCTATTCCGCGTGGGCGAAGGGAATCTGTCCGAGATGGTCACCTTCGACGGCATCGTGGAAGATATCGACGAAAAAGTGGTCTGCCCGGTGTGCGGCGGAACCCGGCTGGGCAAGCATACCGAATGTTTCCGGATCGATGGAAAAACCATCGCCCAGGTGGCCTCGTGGGAGATGACCGAGCTGAAAACGTGGCTGGAAGGCCTCCCGGAAAAACTGAATGACCGGCAGCGCCGCATCGCCCGCGACATCCTCAAAGAACTCAACGACCGGGTGGGCTTCATGCTGGACGTGGGCCTGGACTACCTGTCGCTGGACCGCGCCACAGCCTCCCTTTCGGGCGGCGAGAGCCAGCGCATCCGCCTGGCCACCCAGATCGGTTCCAAACTGGTGAACGTCCTTTACATCCTGGACGAGCCCAGCATCGGCCTGCACCAGCGCGACAACCGCAAACTGATTGCCTCGCTCAAGGAACTGCGCGATGAAGGGAACTCCGTCATGGTGGTGGAGCACGATGCCGAAACCATGTTCAGCGCCGACTGGCTGGTGGACGTAGGTCCCGGGGCCGGTGCGGAGGGCGGACGCATCTGCCTGAATGGCCCGGTAAAAAACCTGCTGGACGGGACGAAACCCGCCAAAGACGTGCTGGAGCACTGTGTACTGGGTTCCTCCATTACGCTGGACTACCTGCAGGGGAAACGCACCATCCCCGTTCCGCCGCACCGGCGCCGGGGCAATGGCCTCACCCTGGGCCTGCGGGGTGCTACCGGGAACAACCTCAAGAAAGTGGATGTAGATTTTCCGCTGGGCTGCCTGATCGGGGTGGCCGGCGTGAGCGGCAGCGGAAAGTCATCGCTCATCGGCGAGACCCTCATGCCCATCCTCAAAAATAAATTCTACCGCGCCAAACTGCGTCCGCTCCCCTATCAAGAGGTGGTGGGTATCGGCAACATCGACAAACTGATTGAAATTGACCAGAGCCCCATCGGACGCACGCCCCGCAGCAATCCGGCCACCTTTACCGGCGTGTTCAGCGACATCCGCGACCTCTTCGAGGATACGCCCGACGCCAAGGTGCGCGGCTTCAAGGCCGGCCGGTTCTCGTTCAATGTTCCCGGCGGACGCTGCGAGGAATGCAAAGGCGCGGGCATCAAGGTCATTGAAATGAATTTCCTGCCGTCCGTTCACGTGGTTTGCGAGGAATGCGGCGGCAAACGATACAAGGAAGATACCCTCGCGGTCCGGTACAAGGGCAAAAACATCAACGATGTGCTGGAAATGTCCATCGCCGAGGCGTACGAATTCTTCCGGCCGATCCCCAAAATCGCCCAGAAACTCGGGGCGCTGGTGGATGTAGGACTGGGATACGTGCACCTGGGGCAGAGCGCGGTAACCCTGTCGGGCGGCGAAAGCCAACGCATGAAACTCGCGGCCGAACTCTTCCGTCCCGCCACCGGCAACACCCTGTACATCCTGGACGAGCCCACCACGGGCCTGCATTTCGAGGACATCAACGTGCTGATGGGCGTGCTCCAGCGGCTGGTGGACCAGGGGAATACGGTGATCATCATCGAACACAACCTGGACGTGCTCAAAAGCGTGGATTACCTGATAGACCTGGGACCCGACGGAGGCCGGGCGGGCGGTTATATTGTTTCCCAAGGCACCCCGGAGGAAGTAGCTGCCGACCCGCATTCCGTCACCGGACCTTTTTTGAAAGCATTATTGTAGCGTATGAAGACGAAAATCCAAATCACCTGCGTCAACAACGGACAGACGTACTCCGTAGAAGCGGGAACTACCCTGGAAGCATTATCCCGGAGCATCGGGGTGACCACCCTGGAAGAGCCCAAGACCGGTGCACAACTGCCGGTGCTGGCGGCCATGGTGGACCACAAACTGAAAGAACTGGATTATCCACTCATTTTCCCGCGGACGGTGGAATTCATCAGCTACTCCCACGAAGAGGGGCGCCGCTGCTACATCCGTTCCCTGTGCTTTGTGCTCCAGAACGCCGTACGGGCCGTTTTTCCGGACAAGATGTTCTTTGCCGACCACGCCCTTCCCAGCGGCATCTACTGCGAACTGAAGGACAGCACGCCGGGAGAAGACGGCCATCATCCCAACTATTTCCTTACGGATGACGACGTGGACCGCCTCAAGGAGAAAATGCAGGAAATCATCGACCGGGACCTCCCCTTCACCAAGGAGAAAATCCGGGCCGTGGACGCAGAGAAAATCTTCCTCGACAACATGCAGCCTTTCAAGGCCGAGCTCCAGCGTTCCCTGGGCCGCTTCACGTGCAGCATCTATCACCTGGACGGCCAGTCGGACACCTTCCACGGACCGCTCGTCCCCTCCACGGGCGTATTGACCAAATTCGACCTGAGCGCCTTCTCGAAGGGTTTTGTCCTGCAACTCCCCTCCCTCAACAACTTCAACAAGGTTATACCGATGCGGCGTCAATCGAAAATTGCCGCCACCCTGGAGGAGTATTCCCACTGGTGCGACGTGATGGGCGTCGTGGGCATCGGTACGCTGAACGAGCAAATCCTGAAAGGGAACGCCATCCGCATCATCAACCTGTCCGAGTGCCTGCATGAACGGAAATATGCCGCCATCGCCGACCAGATCTACGCCCGGCGCAGCGAAGTGAAGGTGGTCTTCATTGCCGGCCCTTCGTCCAGCGGCAAGACCTCGTCGTCGCTGCGGCTCGCCAACCAATGCCGCATCCTGGGCCTGAATCCCAAGGTGATCGAGCTGGACAACTACTTCCTGAACCGGGAGGATACGCCCAAAGACGAAGACGGGGAATACGACTTTGAATCGCTCTACGCCATGGACCTTCCCTTCCTGAACCAACAGATCAACGACCTGCTGGCGGGCAAGGAAGTGGAAATTCCCAAATTCGATTTCAAAGCCGGCCGACGGACCCATACGGGGAGCCGCATGCACCTGGGCGAACGGGATATCCTCATCATGGAGGGCATCCATGCCCTGAATCCGGAAATGGTTTCCGAAGTGGACCAGAGCCGTGTTTTCCGGGTTTATGCATCGGCCCTCACCTCGCTGAACATCGACGAAAACAACAATATTTCCACCTCGGACAACCGCCTGCTTCGCCGGATAGTCCGCGACAACCGCGTGCGGGGCATCACCCCCGAGGATACCCTCCTCCGCTGGCACAGCGTGCGCCGGGGCGAGGCTCGCAACATTTTCCCGTTCCAGGAGAATGCCGATGCCATTTTCAATTCGGCCCTGTTGTTCGAACTGCCCATGCTGAAGTATTATGCGGAACCGCTGCTGCGCCGCATCCTGCCTTCGTCGCCCGCCTATGGCGAGGCCATCCGCCTGTTGAAGTTCCTGGACTATATCGTCGCCCTGCAACCCTCTGAAATCGAGGCCATTCCGCCCACTTCCATCATGCGCGAGTTTATCGGAGGACAAACGCTATAATATGGATTTTCGTATTCAATATATGACGGAATGGGGCGAGAGCCTGGCGGTGGTGCTGGAAGGACGGAAGTACCCGATGGCATGGCAGGATGGCGGCATCTGGTCCGTTTCGATACCGGACTGCCCGGCCGAAGCCCTGAAAGACTACACCTACGTGGTCCTGCGCGACGGTCTGGTCTGGCGGACGGAATGGCAGCATCACCATCGCTCCCGCATTCCTGCCGGACACCGGTGCGACGACGCCTGGATAGACTGTCCCATTGCCGGCTGTCCCTTCCCGCGAGCGCATCAGGCCGACCTGTTCGACCGCCCGGGATTTCGCGGCGCCGGTACCGCCGTACCCGTTTTCTCGCTGCGCACCGCCGACGATTTCGGGATGGGCGATTTCCGCGACTTGCGGCCGCTGGTCGATTGGGCGGTGGCTACCGGCCAATGCATCATCCAGCTGCTTCCGGTGAACGATACCACCCGCCGCGGCGAATGGGAGGATTCCTACCCGTACAGTCCCATCTCGTCCTTTGCGCTGCACCCGCTGTACCTGCGCCTGCAGGACCTGGGCATCCGCAAGACAGCCGCTTTCACCGCCGAGCAAACGGCCCTGAACGCCCTCCCGGAGATTGACTGGCCGCGTGTGGCCAAGGCCAAGATGGCCTGGATCCGAAAGGCCTACCTGTCCCGTGGCGCCCGGGACCTGGCCGGAGCGGCCTGCCGGAAGTTTGCCGCCGAAAACGACTTCTGGCTGGACGAGTATGCGGCATTCTGCGCCCATCGCGACGGTCTGGAGCCCGAATACTACGTCTGGATGCAGTACCATCTGGATAAGCAATTGAGCGAAGAGGTGCGTTATGCACGTGCCCACGGGGTCTATTTCAAAGGCGACCTGCCCATTGGCGTGAGTGCCGACAGCGCCGAGGCCCATTTCCATCCGGAACTATTCAACCTGGACAGCTCGGCCGGGGCTCCGCCCGATTATTTCAGCGCCGACGGCCAGAACTGGGGCTTCCCCACCTATAACTGGGAGGCCATGGAGGCCGACGGGTACGCCTGGTGGAAGAGCCGGCTGCGTGTCATGAGCCGGTATTTCGATGCCTTCCGCATAGACCACATCATCGGCTGGTTCCGCATCTGGGAGATTCCCGTTTCCTGTCGAAGCGGCCTGATGGGGCATTTCAATCCCGCCCTGCCGTATAGCGCCGAAGAATTGGACGGCCTTGGCTTTGGCCGGTTTATCCGGTGCTGCCGAAGAGCATATTCCCAAGTTCTCTGCGATGAGGTGGCACCGGATAAACCGGCCGCCACGGCGGGCCTGTTCCTGGAAGATCCGCACCGCGCGGGATGGTATCACCCATGCATCGGCGCGCGGGACACCGAGGCATACCGCAGCCTTCCGGAGGACCTCCGCCGCCGTTTCGACGAACTGTACGTGGACTTTTTCTATCATCGGCACGACGCGTTCTGGTATCGGAATGCCGAAAAGAAGCTCCCCGAACTGCTGGGAGCGACGGGAATGCTGGCCTGCGGCGAGGATCTGGGGATGGTGCCGGACTGCCTGCCCGGCGTGATGGAGCACGAGAAAATCCTCTCCCTGAAGATGCGCGGCTACGACGGTCCCACCCGCACCTTGAGCGTCTGCGCCACCTCCAGCCACGACACCGCCACCCTGCGGATGTCCTGCCCCGAGGATCCCTCGCCTGAGACCGTTCGCAGCATGCTGGCCGAGGTGCTGGCCTACCCTTCCATGCTGGCCATTTTCCCCATCCAGGACTGGCTGGCGCTGAGCGGGGAGCTGCGGAATCCGGACCGGAACGAGCGGATCAACGAACCGGCCGACCCGCATCACCACTGGCGCTGGCGGCTGCACCTGGACCTTTCCGTCCTCTCTTACCCTTCTGCGACCGCAGCGTTCAATTCGAACCTCCGGGAACTGCTGGCGGAGAGCGGACGGCTTTACACAAAAGAATGATTGATATTTAAGTATATATGATTACTGAAATACACATTGAACAGGCTCTGAAAGAGCTATTCGACCACATCGAATTCACGAAGGAACCGGTGGGATTATACGACCCGCTGCGGTACATGATTGCCATCGGCGGCAAACGCATCCGTCCGCGTCTATGCCTCACCACGTTCGGCCTGTACAAGGACACCTTCGACCCGAGCATTCTGCAACCGGCGGCCGCACTGGAGGTTTTCCACAGTTTCACCCTCATCCACGACGACATCATGGACCGTTCTCCCCTGCGGCGCGGCGTGCCCACGGTATGGAAAAAGTGGAACGAGGATACCGCCATCCTGTCGGGAGACGTGATGAATATCGATGCCTATAAAAGAATCGCTTGCGCGCCCGCAAACGTGCTCCCGCAGGTGCTGAAGCTCTTCAGCGATACCGCCGCCCAGGTGTGCGACGGCCAGCAGCTGGACATGGATTTCGAAAGCCGGACCGATGTTCCCATGGACGAATACATGCAGATGATCGGCCTGAAAACCGGCGTGCTGATTGCCTGCGCGGCCAAGATGGGCGCCCTGATTGCCGGCGCATCCGAGACCGACTGCGAGGAATTGTACGCCTACGGATATAACCTGGGCCTGGCCTTCCAGGTGGCGGACGACTACCTGGATGCCTTTGGCGACGAGGCCGTATTCGGCAAACCCATCGGCGGAGATATCGTGAACAACAAAAAATGCTGGCTTACGACGCACGCGCTGGAAAAGGCCGGAGAAGCCCGCGAAGAACTGCTGGAAGCCCTGGCCATGCCGGCGGAAACCGAGGTGGAACGCGTCATGAAGATTGCCACCGTCAAGGATATCTATACCGACCTGAGCGTGGACGAAGACGCCAAATACGAAATCCTCCGCCTGAACAACCTGGCGCTGGAACACGCACAAAAGATCTGCAACGGGCTCCGTTACGAACAACTTCACCGCTTCGCCGACAAACTGGTGGGACGCACGAAATAATCCATGGAGCGGAAGGAACTGGAAGTGATGGCGCCGGCGGGCAATTTCGAATGCCTGCGCGCGGCCATACAGGGAGGCGCCGACGCCGTCTATTTCGGGGTCGGGCACCTGAACATGCGGTCCCATTCCGCCAACAATTTCGCGCAGGAGGACCTCCCGGAGGTCGTACGCATCTGTCACGAAGCCGGGGTGCGGGCCTACCTGACCCTCAACATCGTCATTTATGACGAGGAAATCGGGCCGATGCAGGCGGTGCTGGACGATGCCGCCCGCTGCGGGGTGGATGCCGTCATCGCATCGGACCTGTCGGTGGTGCAGGCCTGCCGCGCCCGAGGATTGGAGGTACATCTGTCCACCCAATTGAATATCAGCAACATAGAGGCGCTTCGGTTCTATGCGCAATTTGCCGAGGTTGCCGTGTTGGCGCGCGAACTGAAGCTGGAGCAGGTGGCGGCCATCCACGAAGCCGTCCTGCAAGAAGGCATCTGCGGACCCTCCGGCCGGCCGGTCCGCCTGGAAATGTTCGTCCACGGAGCCCTGTGCATGGCCATCTCGGGCAAATGCTACCTGAGCCTGCACACCTACGGAACCTCGGCCAACCGGGGCGGATGCTACCAGCTCTGCCGCCGGGGCTACCGGGTAACCGACCTGGAGACCGGCACGCAACTGGAAGTGGACAACAAGTATATCATGTCTCCCAAAGACCTCTGTACCATTGAGTTCCTGGACAAGATAGCCACTGCCGGCGTGCGCGTATTCAAAATTGAGGGGCGTGCGCGGAATCCGGAATACGTAAAACGCACCACGCAGTGCTACCGGCGGGCGGCCGATGCCGTCGCGGACGGGACCTTCACCGCAGAGCTGGGCGCGGCGCTCAAGGAGGAACTGGCCGATGTGTTCAACCGGGGCTTTTGGGACGGCTATTACCAGGGCGCGCCGCTGGGCGAATGGAGCGCGGTCTATGGCAGCCAGGCCCGCCGCCACAAGGAGTATTGCGGGAAAGTGACCAACTGGTACAGCAAGCTGGGCGTGGCCGAAATCACCGTAGAATCGGCCGCCCTGCACGTGGGCGATGAGATTCTGTTCATGGGGCCCACCACCGGCGTGGTGGAAACGCGTGTGGAGGAAATCCGGCTGGATCTGGCACCGGTCCCCCAGGCCGTCCGGGGAGACATTTGCTCCATCCCGGTACGGTCCGATGGCAACGCCGGGGGTCCCGGGGACGGAATCGTCCGCCGGGGCGACAAGGTTTATCTGTGGATGGAAAGTTAGCCCTGCGCGCCGCTAGAACCGGGCGCCGATACCCAACATCAGGTTATTCGGGTTCTTGAAACGGAAAACCTGATATCCGATATGCAGGAAAAAGTGGCGTGACACGTGCGCCTTCAGCGCCAGGATCTGATAAAACGAATCCGTGTCCCGGCCGCTGCAATAGATATTCCGACCGATGCCGGCATTGATGGAGAAGATGGGCATGGACAATTCCGCGCGGACAGAAACGCCCACCGAGAACTGCTCTTTAAAAGGCGGCCGGAAGAAAACAATTTCCTTTGTGTACAGATTGGTGCCGGCGATATGGTCCTGGATATTGGCGCTTTCGTCGTACTGGGCATCCAGCGAAAGTCCCGCCGCAAAATGCCGGTTCAAATGATATAATGGATTGATATTCAAGCCCGCAATGCCAAAGGAGCCGGGGACCAGCAGGGCATCCTCATCATTGATCATAATGCCTTTTTTCCGCACCGCGCCGTATAGGACAAGGTCCCAGGTAAGATGGCGGCGGAAGGGCTCCGAACGATCGGCAAGCTCGCGGGCGCGACGCACGGCGGCCGGGTCCTGGGCGTGCTGCAAATCCCACAGGAGGCCCACCGAGAGGCCTGCCGCATTCACTCCGCTGTTGGGATAGCGGGTGTTACCGTTGGAAAAATGACTAAAGACCGCCCCCGTCTGCAGGGTAAGCCCGGGATTCAGTTCCCAATTCAGGTACAGGCCCAGGTTGATATAGGCATTCCACGTGGAGCCAACGGTTGTATTGGCCAGATTTGTCTGGCGGTCGTAGGGCTTCCATCCGCCCGAAAGGCCGAAATTCCACTCGTAATCCAGGCTCACCCGCTCCGTCAGCGCGGCGATTCGGGCCGATTGGAAAACGTAAAAGGCGATGGGGGTTCCCACCTCTTTCCCGTTGAAAAACGTATTCACGGCCACCCCGATACCCTGTATCGCATAGGGGTTCAGCGCGCCCATCTTCGTTTCCGGCGAGAAACGGAATCCCACCCGGGCGTGTGCGGACAGCAACTGGTTGGAAGGAAAATCGCTCCCGCAAAAGACCCCCGAATGCCGCGTCTGCCACCCAGCCACCGGTAGCAGCGAGAGTGCCTTTGAGGAGGTATCCGCCTCGGTCGCCGTGAGCGGGAGGATACCCATCGAAAGAGACAAAACTATGATTATCAGCCGAATCCGCATCACATTACTTTGATTCCGGCACCACGGGGAGGGTGAACGGTATGGTCTTTACAACCCCATTCTTTCTAATGACAAGCTCCCGATGCATGGGCTTCCCTGTATTGTAATAGACCACAATATCTACCGCATGATAAGACCAGCTTACCGAGAACTTATAGTCTTTGGAAAAAGCCAGGACGGCATACTGAACAAACATAAGGGATTCTGAAGAATACGAATCCACCCCCACCTCGAAGTTGTCTACCGGAATTTCCACGTGCGCCTTGCCGTCCACGAACACCACTTCCGGGATGTCCGGGAGGAAATCCTCCACAAATACATCCGGATTGCACGCACCCAGCAATACAAGCAGGAAAACCAGAACACGCTTACCCATATCCTCCTCTGTTCGTCCCGCAAAAATAATAATTTTATGCTGAATTTTCGTAATTTTGCAGGACAAGCAGACAGAGAAAAGAAACAATAGATGAAATTGATATTTGCAACGGGCAACCGGGGGAAACTGCGCGAGGCGCAGGAGATTCTTGGCGAGGGGTTCACGCTGGTGACGCCGGCCGCCATGGGAATCACAGAAGAGATTCCCGAAACCGGCAACACACTGGAAGAGAATTCGTTACAAAAAGCGGAATACCTGTACAGCCGGGCAAAGGACGTTCCGGGCTGCTTTGCAGACGACACCGGTCTGGAGGTCAATGCCCTGGGCGGGGCACCGGGCGTCTATACGGCACGCTATGCCAGTTTAAGGGGCCGCGCCGGCAACGGCGACCACGATTTTGAGGCGAATATGGACACGCTTCTGCATGAATTGGCCGGCTGCACCGACCGCCGCGCCCGCTTCCGCAGCGTAGTCACCCTCATGCTGGACGGGCAGACACACGTATTCGAGGGCGTGCTGGAAGGCCGCATCGCCACCGCGAAAGCGGGCTGCGGCGGTTTCGGCTACGACCCGGTCTTTATCCCGGATGAACTCCCCGGCGCGATTCCCAATACGAGTGCCCTCACGCTGGCAGAAATCACAGAAGAAGAAAAAAACGCCATCTCGCACAGGGGGAAGGCCCTGCGCGCCATGGCCGCCTGGTTACAGGAACATCACGGGAAATGACTTACTCGACAGAGCTCATCGTATTGAACCACACCAAGTTCGGAGAGAACTCGGTAGTGCTGCATACCCTGAGCCGCGCATACGGGCGGCGGAGTTTTCTCGTGCGGACCGGCTCCAAGGCCGGAATGGCCCTTTTCCTGCCGCTGAACCTGCTGGAAGCCGTCATTTCCGAAAACCCGCGGGCCACCCTGTGGCACGCCCGCTCCCTGACCGTCCGGCATCCGCTGGCCGGCATCCGAGGGAACCTCTTCAAAAACACCATCACCCTTTTCATGAGCGAAGTGCTGTACCGGACCGTGCGCGACGGGGCCGATCCGGACGGCCTGTTCGACTGGTGCGAGCGTTCCATCCTTACACTGGACGCCCTGGAGAGCGATTTCAGCAATTACCCCATCCGTTTCCTGCTGGAACTGGCGGTGACGCTGGGCTTCCAACCCACGGCCGAAGACATGGCGCCATACGCCGAAAGCCACCTTTCTGAACTCCGGACCTTCCTGCAGGCGCCCTTTGGCGAATCCATGCTCCTTCCCTTGTCGGGCAGCGCACGAAACGAAATAGCGCAGAGCATCCTGCGCTATTTGGAACACCATACGGAATCGGCCATCCAAATCCGGTCACTGGCCGTACTCCGCGAACTCTTTTCTGAAACCGGGAAGCTTTAGGCCAGGCAACTGTCCATCAGGGCCGTAATGCCCTCCTTGTCCAGATGCTGCCCGATAAACACAATCTTCTGCATGCGGTCGCCATAGACCGGATCCCAGTCGCGCCGCAGGATGTGGTCGCGTTCCATCATCTGCTGCAGCTCTTCCTCATCCATCGTGGCATACCACAGGCCTGCGTCCCGCAGGGTTTTCTGTTTGCCCGCCTGCTCGAAAAGCCAGCATTTGTCTTGATCGTCCGCAAAGTAGCACATCCCCTTTGCACGGATGATCCCGGCAGGCCAGCGGCGGGTAATCATAAAGTCGAACTTGTTCAGATCCAAGGGCTTCCGGTTAAAATAGACAAAGGTATCGATGCCGTATTCCAAGGCTTCGCCCTCGGCCTCTTCCTCTTCGTCCTCCCCCTCGATGGCGGCAATCCAGGCGGCCGACGTAGCCACGCGGTCGAAATCGAACATGCCCGTGTAGATGATCTCGTCCAGATCAATGTCCCCGTAGTTGCACGGCAACACCTTCGCCCCGGGATTCAGGCCCTTGACAATACCCGTAAGCTTGCCCAGTTCCTCCGGGGAGATCTCGGCGGCCTTGTTCAGCAAGACGATGTTGCAGAATTCAATCTGCTCGATGACCAGCCGCTCCAGGTCGTCCTCGCCGATATCCTCGCGACCCAGGGCATCGCCGCCGCCGAACTCGTCCCGCATCCGCAGGGCGTCCACCACCGTCACGATGCTGTCCACGTACGGGACAGCTCCCAGCATAGCCGCCGGCACAATTTGCGGCAACGTGCTGATTGTCTGCGCGATGGGGGCCGGCTCACAAATCCCGCTGGCTTCTACCACGATGTAGTCGAAGCGGCCGGAACGCGTCAGGTCGGCCAGCTGCGAAGCCAGGTCCATCTTCAACGTGCAGCAGATGCAGCCGTTCTGCAATGCCACCAGGGAAGAATCCGTCTGCCCCACGATGCCATCTTTCGCGATGAGGGAGGCATCGATGTTCACTTCGCCGATATCGTTCACGACCACCGCGAACTTGATCCCCTTGCGATTGGCGAGGATTCGGTTCAGCAGCGTGGTCTTCCCGCTGCCAAGGTAACCGGTGAGCAGCAGCACCGGAATCTGTTTTTTTTGCGTATAGAGATTCATAATCAACCCATTATAAATTTTCCAACCTTCGGGATGCGCTGCAGCGCGATGCTGCCGGCTCCCACCACCACAAAGCAGGCCACAGCCGAAAGGACAATCTCCGCCGGCGTGGTCCAGAAGCCCAGGATGCCGGCGTCACCGCTGCCCAGCCAGCCACGCACCCAAGTGCAAATGGGCACCAGCACCAGCAAATGGCACAGATACATCCCGTATCCCGCGCGCGAAAGCGGCAACGTAACCCGGCGATAGAAACCGCCCGCCGCCTGTATCTTCCGGAACAGCAGCACCCAGGCGATAGCCATCAGGGCCACGCCCAAGGTATCGTTGCACCAGGTGGTCTCCCACCAGACGGCCTTTTCTACCAGCCCGCCCACAGGGAACTCTCCGCCCGAAGAAAGCCATACCCGGCGGAGGAAGCCGCCGAAACTCAGGGCAAAACCTGCGGCGAAACACGGCAGGGCTACGGCCAGCGTTTTGCGCCAGGACCACGTTCCCAGGAACTTGCGCACATACAGGCCCAGCAGCAGATAACCCACAAAACCGCTCAGGTAGTAAAAAACGCCATAGGCATTCCAACTGGCCTCGCCCCACAGGGGGAAGAGTGCCTGCCGCGGCAGGCCGGACACCCCATAGACCACCGTCGGCGCCCCGAAAACCCAGTCGCGCAGCAGCGGAATAACGGTGGTGAACAGCCACAATCCCAGGTAGATGCGCAGTTCCGTGCGCCCCACCCGTTCGGCCCAGGGAGAAAGCAGCGGCATCAGCAGATAGACGCCCACCAGCATATACACGAACCACAGGTGCCCGGCGGCGTAGTTAAAATTCAGCAACAGATCCTTGAAATTCTGCACCGGGCTGCCCCACACCAGGGCATAGACCACTGTCCACAGGACAAACGGTACCAGGATGCGCACCGCCCGGCGACGGAAGAATTCTTCCGAGGAATAGTGAAGGGGGAACTGCAGATAACTGGACGCAATCACAAAAAGAGGAACGCATGCGCGCACGAGGCTATCGAAGAACGATGCCCAGAAGGCATCGGTCCGCGTCAGAATGAGCGATCCATCGCCTCCCAGGTAGAAAGGCTCCGTGGCGTGGACGACAATCACCATCAGGCAGGCCGCCACCCGCATCCAATCAAGCCAGATTACACGTTCAACTTGCATATTCATTCTTTCAGATTTGTATCAAAAATAGCAAAAATTTCAATAAAAGCCCAAGTCTGACCGGTTAGTTTTTTTTCAAAAATCAGAAAAAGTTATTTATCTTTGCAATCCCAACCAAGGAGAGGTGTCCGAGTGGTTGAAGGAGCCTGTCTCGAAAACAGGTGTGCGGGGAACCGTACCGGGGGTTCGAATCCCTTCCTCTCCGCGAATGATCAGAACCGCCAGGTAATGGAGGCGCGGGAAAAGATACTGTTATCCATCGTGAAATAGCCGTGTTCCCGTTTCGGAACGGGGTTTTCCGTTATCAAGATACCCGCATAGAGACGTTCTGAAAAATTATAGAACAGGCCCAGCCGGAAAAGATTGACAAAGGAATACCGATCGGTATCCGTTTTTTTATAGTCCTCCTCGCCCTTTCCCTTGTACAAATCCCGGTCCAATAGATTCAGCATCGGAATCAAAGAGCCATGAATCAGCAGCTTCCCGCCATGGAAAGCCCAGTTATATCCATATCCGACCCCCAGCGACAAGCGTCCTTCCAACGAAGAGGCCGTCTGGCCATCCGAAGGATCCACCAAATTGACGCCCAACGCACTGAAACAGAATCCGGCCAGGATACTGCCGGCACTCCGTTTCTGGACTTTGGACTGGGACAGCGCCGCAGGATACGAAAACTTCCGGTGATTAAAAGCATAATAGCCATCCACCAGATACATGAATAGTTCCGCCCCCTTGGCATCAACGCTCACCGGATCCTGCCCGTCTGCGGCAACTTTCAGGTTGATGCGGTCGCTGCCGTGGAACTTGATCTCCACTCCCATCTGCCGGCCATACGCCTGGATACTCATTTCCATTTTCTGCTTCGAGCCCAGGCGGTAGTTGTAATTGAAGGCAAGTCCCTGATAACCAATACCGAAAGAAAGGCGATTCGTCATCTTGGTCGTGACATACAAGGAATATTCCTCCACATACGCCAGACTCCGGAAATGGGAGGCATTGTACATGAGGGACAGACGCCACGGTCGGGTGTAATTGCCAATATAATTCGTATCCACCTTGGTCAGGAACCGCCGTTGCAGGCTATCCAGGACGAAACCGGCGGTCCTGACCACCTTTTTATGAATCTGGGCCGACGATGGTAAGGAAGATGCCGCGAACAGCACCATCAGAAACAGAACCAGTGTGCGCACGCCTTTCCTCATCCGCGTTTATTTCTTGGGGACAAAGATCGCGAAGCAGGTCAGGAGCTCGTCCTGCTCGGCATCGGTAAGGGGTGGATTGCCGCTTTTGGCCAGGTTGAACGCCCGGAAATTCCACGCGGCCCACCAGGAGTCGTCCACCGTTACAATGGAAGTGGTCACATTTCCGGGACGCGCAGAACTGGCATTCTTGGTGGAGAGGGTTTTCCAGCCTTCGGGGCGATACTGGAAGCCGTTCTTGAGCACAATCACGGAACCATTCGGAATCTGTCCCTTGCCAAAAATCTGCGTGGCGGCAAACTGGACCAGGTTGCTGGCCGTACTGCCATTGGCCGCGCAGGTAAGCGTGGACCCGCCCGTAGAATTGTAGTAGGCTTTCTGTTCAATGGTCAACGGGAGCGCATTGTATTGGCCGGGATCGTATCCTGCATTCCGGAACAGGGTCACCAATTCATCCGGAAGAACGTACGGCTTGGGGGCATACTGCGACTGCGTAACCGCCAGCGGAGTCCGGAAGGCATTCTCGACCGATTCCCACAGCGCCGCCATCACCTTGCCGGTATAGCTGTATCCCGATGGACGATAGGTGTTTCCCACGATGGAAGAGCCCGTCAGGAGACGCGCCCACATAAGGCCCGTAACAAAACGGCCCTTGTCGTAGGACATGTGATAACCGTCACGGGTAATGGTATCGCCGATGAAACTGGTACGCAGGTTCTGCACCGCCGTACCGCACGGAATGACGTCCAGGAACTGACCGGTAGGCAAAACCTGGGTCTGCACGGCTGATACAATGGCATTGTACATGGTCATCTGGTCGCTGTTGTATTTCGGGAATTCGCTATGCGTTGAATTCTGCTGATAGGCCCAGGTCATGTGCCAGAGCAGTTTGGCGTTGGGACGTTTCTCCTTGACAATGGAGATCAACTGCGCCAGATACGGATCGTATGTACTGGCGATGCCCGATGAGCCGCTGGCCTGCTGCATGGTAATATAATCCCATTCCCGTTCCTCAAGAGCCGACAAAGGCTTAAACGAATTCGTGCTGGTCCATGTGCCGGAGGTGTTTTTCCGATACTGGTATTCGGCGGCATTATTGGCAAAATGTCCCGCATGGGTCTGCAGCGTGCAACCGCCGATATACAGATTCCCCAGCACAACGGTTTCCACGCCCGCAGCCTTGAGGATGCCGTACAGGTATTCCATCGCATCCCATGAGAAACTGTTGCCGATGGCCAGGATGCTCACGCTCTTGGGCGTGACAGCCGTCGCGCCGGCCATATCAACGGAGAAAGATGCCACCTTGCCCGCCTGGAAGGCTTTCCCCGAAGGGAAGGTCGTACTGGCCTCATAGGCTCCGCCAGCCGTTACCACCTTGACCTTCAAGGTTTTGCCGCCCACTTCCGCAGGAGCGGTCGCAAAGAAGATATCCTTCGAAGAGGTGGTTTGGATCATCAGCGGAGCGATGGCATCGCCCGAAAGTTCAACGGACTGGACGGCCTTGGTCGTAGGAAGGTTGTTCAACGTCAGTTTCCCATAGGCGTTCACATGTTTGAACTGCAACGACACATCACCGGTAGGGAGGGCATCCAGCGTGGTTTCCGCCTTCACCAAGATGGCGGACGGATCGGGCGTGCCGCTGCCGGGTTTCTGGAGGGCCGGGACGTCGGCCAACTCCGCAGGAGCCGTAGCCGTGATGGTATAGGAACCCGATGCCGGAAGGGTCAGGGTGGCATCGAACATCATCGTAGTGCCATCCGGAGCCGGATTGATCCGGACCGATACCGGCTCTGTCGTGCCGCTGGTCGATGTTACGGTAAGACTGACCTGGTCACCCTCATCCCAAAGGACGGGATAGGTATCGCCGGTTTTGGTACCGAACTGGGCTTTCGTTTCAAGCGATGCCGGGTTCCCGGCTGTTGTGAACGATACCCGGGTCTCGATCATCGACACGGGCGTATTTTCCGAAAGAACGTCCTTCTGGCAGGCGGCCGACAGCAGGCTCGCTACCGCAATTGCAAAAAACACTTTTTTAAGCATAAACGATTCTTATAAACGGACCGTTAAGGATAATTGTCCAAAAAAACTATTGTTCAAAATATACCTGTCAGACTGGTTCTTGAAAATGGGATTGTTGGTCATCAACAAACACATATACAGACGGTCTGTCCAGTTGTAGATAAAACCCAGCCGCACCACCGATATCAGGGACAGGCGCGTAGAGGTGGTAACCTCCAACGAACTGCCCTCGATCTTGGTAAAGCCCCGGTCAAGCAGATTCACCATGGGAATGGCGGAAGCATGCAACAGGCAGCGTCCTCCCTGGATGGACCAGTTATAACCATAGCCGCAACCCAGCGAAAAACGCGATTCCGCCCATCGGCTGGGAAGCCCGTCCCTGGCCTCCAGCAGGCCGAAGCCCATGATACTCAGTCCCGCCGCGGCCAGGATACTGCCCGCACTCTTTTTCTGGATGTTGGACTGGGAGAGGATGGCCGGATAAGAGAATCGCCGGTGATTGAAGGCATAATAGCCATCCACCAGGATCGAGAGCAGCTCCGCCGGCTCTCCGGTGTTCAGGAAGGCATAACTGCCGGAGGCCGGGGATGAAACATCCAGATGGTCGCTGCCGTGAATCTTGATCTCAATTCCCATGCGGTTCCAGAAGGCGCCCAGATTGAACTCGGTGTTGTATTTCGAGTTCAGCCCGAAGTTGTAGCTCAGGTTGAGTCCGCGATACCCGACTCCTACGGCGACTCGGCTTGTGAACTTGGTCTGGAGGCGGACCGTGGCGTCATCCGTAATCATCCGTCCCCGGAAATGGGAAGCGCCGTACCGGACCGATACCCGCCACGAACGCGGCAAAAGTCCTATATAGTTGGTATCTACACGGCTCAGGAGAATCCGTTCCTTTCTGTCCAGCGACTCATTCAGGTGCTCGCGTGCATCCATGTGGAGCTGCTCCAGTTTTTCCTTTTGGGCCTGGAGAGTCTCCTGGAGACGATTTGTCTGAGCCTGAGCGGCCATCGGTATCACCATAGACAACAGTAAAGACAAAAGTAAACGGCTTCCTTTTATCATAACCTACAAATATAATAAAAATACAACAGGGCAACAAAAAAAGGGGCCCTCTACCAACTAGGGCTGTTCATCCACCAAAAGGGCATTTTGGTGGATGGCAAGGGCAAAGCGACGGTTCATCCACCAAAAAGGGCATTTTGGTGGATGGCGAGGGTGGAAGGCGGGAACGGAAGGGCAACAAAAAAAGGAGGTCGACTAAAAAGGTCGGCCTCCTAACTATAAACTTAGCTTAAACTATTAAGGTTCCCATTTGACATAGATAGGACGACGATCCGAATTAGAGCCGGAGCCGATAACAACATCATCTTCGCCCGCAACTTTAACAACACAAGCTCTCTCCGTACCAGCAAGGAACGGTTTGTAATTCTCTGAAGTTAAAGCAGTCTTGGTCTCGCCAAGCGTAATACTGCCGCCCTTGATAACCACCGGAGATTCCGCTGTACCAAGAGACATATAACGGCCCGATTTTCCAGCACCATTATAACGTCCCATAGCGAAACCAACATACTTCTGGTCACCTTTTACAACAATATTGCAATTGATAATACCACCGACAATCTTAGCCGGATCAGTTGCAAAGTCACTAGGAGAACCGTGGGCACCGATTAAAGCACCAACGTAAGTCTGATTGAGCGTATCATTGCAAATAACATCTCCGTAAGACTCACAGTTCGTAACAGTTCCAACGACCAATTTAGCGGAATAGCCTAAAACACCACCAAGAGTACCACCACTAGCGCCAACCAGGTTCGAGGTGATTGTACCGTAGTTCTTGCAAGCCTCAAGAGAACCTGCACCACCGGCAATGCCGCCGATACGGCACTTACCAGCACCACTTACCGTCACTGCACCTTTATTGATACAATTCTTTGTCAAAGTGTTTTGGGTATCACCTTCAACACCAGGCCAGCCAACAATTCCACCAATCGCAGAATTGGAAGCACTAGCATCCGTATCAACAGTGATCTTACCCGCATTCGTACAGTTGGTAATATTTGTTAGGCTTTGGCTTGCACCAGCATAATAATCGCCACCGGAAATACCGCCGACACAGGTGATGAATCCCTTCGTAGCAGCAGTACGGTCTGAAGTAATTGCCTGGACAAGCACATCTCCCTCATTATCAACTGAAGTAATATTTCCAGCAGGTGCACCGGCGACACCGCCGATCATAACGCGTTCTACATTGGCAGTATTCAAAGTCTCAATCTTGCTGGCAATAAATGTTACCTTTCCGGTATTCTTGCCCGTAGTAATTGTCGTACCCGAAACAGCGATGCCCAGGATACCACCAACACAGGGAGCAAAGACAGGATTAGCTTCAATCGTTGCACTAGGACGCGCCACGCAGTACAAAGTCGACACCGACACATCACCATTATTATAGACAGACTCAAGCGCCCCGCTTGCCTTTGCGACGACACCGGCAACCGCGACATTCGCCAAAGATAAAGCGGAAGAAACAGTCACGGCACCGCTATTCGTGCAATTCTTAATCGTTCCGGTAGAATTACCGACGATACCAGCAATAAGGGTCTCAGCATTAAGATCTTCAGCAGAAAGCGTAACCGTCGCCTTATTGGTGACACCCTCAATTGAACCGCTGCTCGTACCGGCAAGCACACCGAAGGTGCCGCCAGTAGGCGTAAACGCCCCTTCCAGAGTGACATTCTTCACGGTACCGTCGAGGGTGGCGAAGAGCGGAGCCGTAGCGGCGAGGTTCTTGATGGTCTTGCCCTTACCGTCGAAGGTGCCTTTGAAGCCAGCGGCGGTGGGAACGGTGACGCCTTTCATATCCACATCCTTGGTCATGATGTAATCCGTCGTGGTCTCGGCGGTAGCAGCCTTCAGGAAAGCGACAAGCTTTTCAGCCGTATCGATGTGGGTCGGATCGGGATCGGCCTTCGGCACATAAATGGCGAAGGAAGCAATCACATGGTCCATTTCGGTAACCGGGATGCCCGGGTTTCCGGCATAGGCCAGGTTGAAGGCGCGGTAGTTGAAGTTGCCCCACCAGGCGTCGTCAACGACCACCGTAGCGGTGGTCACGTTGCCGGGACGGTCAGCGGTGTTCTTCTCACCGTTCACCTGCCAGCCTTCCGGACGATACTGGTAGCCGTCGCAAACGACGAGCACGGAACCATTCGGGATGTTCGCCTTGTCGATGATACCCGTTGCGACGAACTGGCCGAGGTTGGTAGCGGTAGGAACATTTTCCTTGTTCTGGATCACCCCACTGTTTTTCGAATCGTAGAACGCATACTTGTTATAGGTGAGTTCCAGCTTCGTATAATCATCCAGCTTGTAGCCGGCCGTCGTAAAGACAGCGTCCGGATCCGGTTTTGCCTTGGTCGGCTTCGGAACATACACGGCGAAAGATTCAATTACACCTTCTAATTCGGTATCGGACAGATTCCCGGTACCTTTGTCCAGATTGAAACCCCGCATGGTAAAGGTCTGCGAACCGCTCGTCCACCAAGCGTCCGTTACTTCTGTAACCTGCTCGGACACACGGTCCGGACGGGTTGCGGTCTTCGTTGAAGCGTTCTCCCAGCCTTCCGGACGGTAACCGAAGTCTCCGCCCATCGTCACGACCACGGAGCCGTTGGGAATCTCGCCCTTGGAAACGATGTTCGTGGCAACGAATTTATTGAAGTTTCCGCCGCTAGTCGTTGTCTGCAGCTTGGAAGATGCATTAGACTGATACCAGGCGTTCTTGGTATACCAGAACGGAAGTTTCTCGTAATTGGCCAGATCCTTCTTGGCAATCATGGTCATCACTTCGTCCGTGTTCTTAGGAACTACCGGAGTCGGAGGAACGATGGCCGATTTGGTGAGGATCATATCGCCTTGATATACTTTGAAGTACGCGGCACTGGCGGTAGAAGCAGCAGCAACCGTCTTGGCATCACTGCTGACATTGCGAAGCAGCGTGTAGTTACCAATCTTGGAGGTGCTGTTGGATCCGATTTCGGTAGAGCCGATACTGAAAGCGTCAACCATCAAACCGGCAACGCGATACGAGGTACTGGTCGACAGGGCCGGACGGTCATCCACGTTATTGGCAAGCCAGGAAATCGTGGTTTCCTCACCTTTGACGGTAATCACACCCTCGTACCAATACTTGCTATCCGATCCGAGCGAGCCGAAGTCAAGTCTCCAGGCTTTGATGCTCTTATTCGTGTTGACGGTGGCAAGCTCCGGCATCAACCAGGGATAATAATCCGTGAAACCGGTGGTCGTAAAGTGAACAGGGGCAGAAAGATCCTCCGCTTTGACAAGCGGCTGCTGTAGGAAGATACCCAACGAAGCCTTGGTTTCATCCATCTTGAACTCGGCCTTGGCCAACAGACCTTCTTCGGCAAGGCCTTCGATGGTCATGTTGTTCGTATGACTCTTCACAGCCCAAATGCTACCTGAAGCGGTGTTCGCCGTCAGGGCCTGGTCGGTCATCACGGCCAGTTTGATCGACGTGGTAGGATAAGTGCCACTCGGGAGAATCTTCTGGTTTCCGGTATTACCCTCACTGGTGGCCGAGAATTTCTTGGTACTGGAAATATGTCCCGTAAAACGCTGGAAAGAAGTCAATGTCCAGTCACCGGCCATGACCTTGGCATCGATCTGGGTCACGTCATAGGTGGAACCGTTTGCAAACGTAAGTTTGGCCTGACGAGGCTTGTCGGCCTCGGTCCAGGAAACTGTCTGCGTGCTTTCATCCCAAGTGAGCCAGTCGGCCGTTACAGGATCGACGGTGGGGGTGCCGACACCGTTGGCGAAGACTTCGTTACCGGCAGCGGAAGGAACCCACTTCACGACATCCTTTTTATCGACCGGGCCGGCCGAAGGATCGTAAACGAAGATGCAAATCTCCTGCTGCGTATTTGCGTAGCAGCTGACAATCTGGTTGCCGGTGTTGGGGTTGATCTGGATGTATTTGGCAGTTGCCGTATATTGGGCATTCGTGGTGACGATATCCATTGCATACTGCGAGAATTTGGGCTCGTTGCGCAGGGTTACCGTCCAGCCGGCGGCATCGTCATTGGCATCCTGGCTGCGGAGATAGTTTCCGGATTGTTTCGGACGGACAATGTATTGGCCGTTCTTGCCCTTGAAGGCAAAGGTTCCGTCGGCGGTTCCCTTTTCAACCGTAAAGACTTCCACTGCATCGCCGGGACTGGTGATGGTGCCGGCCGTTTCATCATACAGGTCGGTAATCACGATACCGGTGCGGTTGTTGCCGTTCTGCTGGGTGCCAAGGGCAACGATACCCAGTTTCGAAGCGGCAGCGACTTCTGCCTCGGTCTTGGGCGTCTTGCCCTCTTTGGTCATCAGGACCGGTGCACTGGATGCCATGACGATTTCGTCGCCTTCCTTCAATGCAGAGGCATTTTTGAGGAGGGTGTAAACCTTGCTCTTCTCGAAGGTCGCGCCCGTCATGTCAACCGAGAACTTGGAAATGGTGCCGACCTTGAAGGTCTTTTCGGCAGGAACGGTGATTTCCTTTGTGTATACGCCGCCATAAACCGAGACGGAAACGGTGAGTTTTTTGTCGGAAATATCGGCAGGCGCAGCGGCAAAGAGAACATCTTCGGTGTCGGACGTCTTGATTTCGATCGAATTGGAGCCGGAATTCACGGCGAAATCACCGGTAGAAGGCGTGTAGAACCAGCGGCCGGCGATCGGCGTTTCGGATTTAACCGTAATGGACTGGATGGCACGACCTTCCACATCAAGATTCTTCAAGGTAATTTTTCCATAAGCCACGGCATGTTTGAACGTGATAGGAATTGCGTCAGCAGGGAGTTCGGTGATTTCATCCGTAACACCCACCAGCACCTGAGCGGCAGGATCGACCACGTTCTTGGATGCGGTCTGGGTGGAAGGGATGAGGTAATTCAGCCGCTTGTCTGTCGAATTGACCGAAACCCAGGCATTGCGCGGGGAAATAACCATGAAGGTGTAAGGGGGGTCGATGGAAGCCGGGAGTTCGGCGCTGAACTTTGCAGTCTTGCCATCGGCAGAAGGCGTTACGGGAAGGGCTGTAGGCGTGCCTGTGCCGAAATTGACAATGACAGCCACGTTGTCACCTTCCTTCCAAATGACAGGATACTGGCTCCCACTCGGGTCAGCAAAAGCGGTTTTGGTCTCGGGCATGGAGCCGACCATATCCACCTTGACACCGGATTCAAACTTCTCGCTCAATTCTTTTGCGCAAGAAGTCATTGCAGCGGCTGCTACAGCCACGGCAAGAACGGTACGGAATAACTTTTTCATAACGCAAGCGAATTAAAAGTTACCCCAATCTTCCTCAGTAGCATCGTTGATGCTACCGGATCCGCTGACGCAGAAATTATCTTCCAGAGAAGCGTCCAGAAGATCGCAGACAGGCGCAATGTACGCCTTGTCGGCATTGAAGAAATGTTTAACCATATTGTTGAATAAAAAAACAAATGCAAAAATTGCAGTAATAACCACAAATATATAAAAACGATTTATAAAATCAAAGCAAATCCGAAGGATTATCGCGATGATCGCTGGACAAAAAGTCAAAGACCCCGTTGTGGCAAGTCCAGGTATAGAGCACATTGTTTTGCGGACACTTCATGGTGACCGCCTGACGGAAAACCCGTGCTTCGCGGATGCCATGGCCCTGCGAAACCATCTCGCCCAGAACGGTCTTCCCGCCGCTGTACAGGTCCAGGATCCGGATACGGAGGTGGTCGTTTCCGCGGACGGCAACCAGGATTTCCGGAACCCCGTCGCCGGAAAAATCGTGCACGGCCACCAGGTATTCATCCCCCTCCGACCAGGTTTCCCGGTACAGGACCGGCCGGCTTTCCAGCGCGCCCTCCATCACCACCATCAATTCCTTTCCGCTCCCCCTAGCCTGGATGGTCACAACCTGACCGGAGACGTTTACGCGCAGATTTTTGCCCGCATCGCTTTCCGTAGCGGGGACATAGGTAAAGCAGGTTTCCAGCCCTTTGACAAAGGGTTCCGCTGCATGGGCCATCCGGGCGGTCCCCATGCTCGCAGCAAGCCCGAGGGCTGCCAGTATCATCTTCAGGTTCATTGTGTTATGTGGTTATCAGTTGCACTTCGACGGTCCGGCTGGCACAGGCCGGCAGGGTAAAGGTAAATCCCACCATGCGGAAACCCGGATTGGGGGCATCGTATGCGTGTGGCGGGGGGTCGCAGGGCCAGATATGCGGCTGCGCCTCCAGCCCGGGGCCGTCTGCCTTCAGGGAGAGCACCTTTTCGTGACCGTTCCAGGAAAGGATGATCCGCCCGTCCTGAATCCGGGCCTCCGCTGGCGTACAGATGGCCCAGCGGACCTCTGCAGGCTTATCCTGCGTCACCACGTGGTCGGTCACATGCAGGTTGTTCCGGCGGTCCAGCCAGACGCTCCGCCAGGCGCTGCGCAACTGCAGCCCCATGACCTCGGTCATATCCAGCGCCGCCCCCCGCTTTTCAGGCGAATCCCACACCTGCACGATGGGGGCATGCCCCCGGATGAGCGGACATTCCCCATTGACAGTGAGGATGTTATGCGACCATGGACCAATCCGGTACACCTCATATCGCTCGCTCCCCTGCGACCGGTCCCACAGTTGGATACCTTCTTTTTCGATGGAGTAATAGGCCTGGTTCCCCAGCTCCGTTATCCACCGCAAACCATCCGACTCGAAAATAAACGACCCCGCGTCCACATGTCCGTGGTTGGTGCCGGCACTGCCGCCTTTCACAGCAAGGTAGGTGTCCTCGGCCGATGTCCACCCGCTCCGCCAGACGTACAGGGGCGTGGTGCCGCCGCATCGATAGGAATGCTCCGCGGGTTCGGGGATATCGTCCAGCGGGACCTGTGCGCCGCAGATCAGCAGGAAGGGCAGCAAGCGGTCTTCCGCCACGGCGGGACGGGGGCTGCGCAGCAGTTTCCGCTCGTTCCACAGCAACGAACGGTCGCCCGTCCGGCGGGCGATCCAGAACTGGGCGGGCTGCACGGGGGCGCCGGAACCGCTGTCCATAAAATTGTAGGTTTTTCCCGTCGGAGCCGCCAGAATGCGCATGAAGGCGGCCGATTCCAGGAATCCGGGCTGCTCCGCCAGACCGTAATCCGTGCCAAAGAAGCCTTCCAGCGCCGCGCTCAGCAGTACCTGGAAAGTGGACCCGTAGGCCCAGTAGCCGTACCCTTCGGGATATCCGCCTTCCGGTGAATAGGCTTTTAGGGCGATGGGGCAGCTCTCCCGGGCCTTGTCCACGATGCGTTGCGGCCAGTCGGGCACCTCATCCCAGAGGGCCACCGCCGCGAACACCAGGCCGCCGTTGCAGACCGGGTTCCAGTTGTAGGACGATGTGTAAAACCAGGCATCCACCGGGCTTCTAGTGGCTTCGAACCCTTTGGTTACCAGGGCTTCGCGAATCCGTTTGCGGGTAGCCTCCGGAATGCGGTCGTACAACCAGTCGTAGCCGATGGCGAGCGCCATGCACATCTCCCCCACATCCAGGAAATGGAGGGGATTCCAGTCCACGAAGCCGCACACCGCCTCCATCTCACGGATGGCGCGGTCAGCCATGCGGGCATCGCCCGTAATACGGTAAGTATAAGATAGATAGAAGATGCGTTTGAGGGCTTCCCGGCTCACCGCGAGCAGGCGTTTCCCGATTTTGACGCGCTCTAGCACCGGTTCGTCGAGGATTGCGGCGGAATAGTCGAAAACCCGCTGCTGCAAGGCTGCGAATTCGGGTTGACGGGACACGGCATCGCGCACCGGCGCTTCCTCCCCCGCCCGCAGGAGCAGCCGCGGATGGGAAAGGTCGGCGGCGGCATACACCCCGGCCGCCGGCGCCTGCGTTTCGGCCATCGACCTTGGTGCCCCGGCGACCCCCGAACCTGCCAGGACCAGCAGTACGGTAGCCAGTATCGACCCGCTCAGCCGCATCGACCCCTACAGCATTTTGATGAAATAGCCTCCCACGACGCTGCGGGCCTTGAAACCGCGCCGATGCGGGTTGTCGGTAAACGGCCAGTCGGTCATGGGCACACGGTCCACCGTCTCGTTCATGAAATCCCATACCGGGGCCACCAGTGCCTGGAAGTCCTCGGAATTCTCGGCCATCGAAGCCGTCCAGAGAATCCAGTCGGTCTTGGTATAGGTGGCCCGGCTGTCCAGCGGCAAACCGTATTTGTTCTGTTTGGTGAGGTAATAGGGAATCTCCTTCTCCATGATTTCATCGGAGAAGATATCTAAGTCCAACACCTTGTCCCACACCATGTTGTATTTCTGGCTCCAGGTACCCTTGCGGTCGAAGGTAAGGGAATAATGGTCCTCGTCGAAGGCCATTTCTTCCCACTTTTCGGCCATTTCGCGGGCCTTGTCCATGTATTCTTTTTCCAGGTCCTGTTCGCCCAGCAGGCCGGCCATGTAGCCGTAGGAAGCGATGCCCAGAATGGCTTTTACCGACAGGTTGGCGTTGTGGGCCAGATGGCCGGCAAAGTCATCGGTGCACAGCTGGTTTTCCGGATCCAGGCCCTTTTCTACCAGGTAGCCCACCCAGCGGGTCAGGGTTTCCCAATGCTTGCGGGCCACATCGGGACGGCCTGAGAACTTACATACTGCGGCGCTCATAATGAGCATGTTACCGCCTTCTTCCACCGGCATGTCGGTAGGATAAGTCTGGCCGTTGGCCAGTGGGAAGTTGCCCAGGTCATGGGCCGGATACGGCTTGTCCCAGCGGCCGCTTTCGGAAAACTCGAAGATGGGCGTCAGCAGTCCTTCGGCCAGGGCGGGGTTGTATTTCAGGAAGATGGGAGAAGCCGGATAGGCCACATCGACCGTTCCGATAAAGCCGCCGGAATTGTTTTCCTTGGAGAGCCACAGCAGTTCACCCGAGGGCGCCTGCACCAGTTTGTGGGCTGCAACGGCCTGCCGATAAGCCAGGGCGCAGAGTTCGGCATACTGCCGGCCGCCCTCTTCCAGCGCCTCCTGGTAGAGTTCCAGGTCGAAGGTGCGGCAACTGCGCATCAGGGCCTTGTATTCTTTGTTGGCCAGGACGAACTGCTTTTCGATGCTGCTCTTCCCGTCGCGGTTCCAGTAAGGAGGCAGGTTCTCTCCAAAATACTGGAGGGCGTTCCCGCCATCGTCATAACCCAGCATGACCTTGCCCGAAACTCCTTTCACCGAAGGCATCTCGCGCACCCAGTTCAGGTTGTCATCCTCCACGGTGGCGGTCCCGTTTTCGGCCGCCATCAGGAAGCTGCCCCAGTTGATGCGGACATCGTCCCCGCATCGTGCCAACGGTTTCTGGACCGCGTTCGATGCCTTCAGCCACACCAGACCGTCCTTTTTGTACGTATCCAACACAGCCGTTTCGCTCACGACATCGTCCAGGGCCCAGGCGGGACCGGCCTGCAGCCGCAGGACCACATCATGCTTTTTGCCGTCCCGCGGACGGATGGTATAAGAGAGGTAGTTGACCGGGCGGCTCAACAGGTCCAGGTCCTCCATCAGCAACGGTGCCGTGAAATCTACCGCCAGCTCCACCGGCCCGCATTCAAACCGATAATGGGTGGTGGTTGCCTGCACGTCGGCCAGGAGCTGATGCGCTGTCTGCGGCCACGGCTGCGCCTTCTTGTAGCGCACAATCAAGCCAAAGTCCAGCAGGGCCCGGCCGATGGGATTGGCACCGTGGGCTTCCAGGACGTTTTCTCCTTCTTTGATCAAGTCACGGGAAACGGGAATCCGCTGCCGCTCGCCGCGCTGTACCTTCGATGCCACTTCTTTCCCGTTGAGGGTGAAATCGGCCCAGTCTTTGAGCGATACCTCCAGGAAAAGGTCTCCCTCTGCGGGCACATCGGCGCCGGAGAAGGTCCTGCGCACCCAGAGGTCGGGCTTATCGTCCGGCCAGTGCGCATACCCCAGCACGTTTTCACGCGAGCTGAAACCGCCCACACCCGTCTCCCAGTCCTTGGCGTGACGGGCTTTCCCCTTCTTCGGGTCAAAGGTATAACGGGCCGTCCAGGCGCCCGCACGCGCTGTCGGGAGGATGGACCGATACGTGTCCACCACGTCTCCCATAAACCGATAGCTTTCGCCATCAACCGTTAGCACACCCGTGAGGGGATAGGCCCGGTTGGACCAGTGCCGCGGGGCCCGGTCATACAGGTTATCGCTCCACGACCAGACACTCATATACGGGTCGATGGTGACGAGCGGGTAGGCCGGAGCCCGCAAGGTATTGACAGGGGTCTGTACGCCCCCGCAGGAGAGCAGCGCCGCGCTCGCGGCCAGCATCATCAGGACTTTTTTCATACGACAATTCATATTTCTTCAAATATACGAAGTTTTTCATATATTGAAAATAGTTGACCCACAACAAAGCGTTAACAATGTATCTTATCCCGCCGTCCACAAAACCTTCCGGGCCAGGGGCTGTTTTCCCGGAAGGTCGGTGCCATTCCAGGGGGACCTTCCATGCCAGAGGCTTTTTTCCCGGAAGGTCGGTGCCATTCCGGGGGGACCTTCCATGCCAGGGGCCGTTTTTAAGGAAGGTCCTGCGTTTTTCAGGGGGACCTTCCATGCCAGAGGCTGTTTTCCCGGAAGGTCGGTGCCATTCCGGGGGGACCTTCCATGCCAGGGGCCGTTTTTAAGGAAGGTCGGTGCCATTCCAGGGGGACCTTCCATGCCAGAGGCCGTTTTTAAGGAAGGTCGGTGCCATTCCAGGGGGGACCTTCCATGCCAGAGGCTGTTTTCCCGGAAGGTCCGTGCCATTCCGGGGGGACCTTCCATGCCAGAGGCTGTTTTCCCGGAAGGTCCGTGCCATTCCAGGGGGACCTTCCATGCCAGAGGCTGTTTTCCCGGAAGGTCGATTATTAGGGGCAAGGTGCGCAATAAGTGGGACATTGTTGCTATCTTTGCAGTATGATGGACTTGAAGTCTACAGACAAGGTGTTGGTTCATGCGTGTTGTGCACCGTGCTCGGGGGCCATTTTGGAATGGCTCGTGGGGCAGGGTGTAAGGCCCACCGTGTTCTTCAGCAACGCCAATATCTACCCCTTAGCCGAGTATGAGCTTCGGAGAGGCGAGCTGTTGCGCTATGCCGCCCAGCTGGGCCAAAAGGCGACTGGTAGCAACCAAGAAGCGGCGAGCAGCAGACAGGAAGCGACGGACGGCGGCCAAGGACCGGGCAGCCAGGAGCCGATGGGCCTGGTGGTGATAGACGATGTCTATGACCACGAGGCTTGGCGGTGCGCCGTGCGGGGACTTGAGTGCGAGCCGGAGCGTGGACAGCGCTGCCTGCAGTGCTTCCGCTTCCGCCTGGAGCGGGCGGCCCGTTATGCGCACGAGCACGGCTTCAACGTCCTCACCACCACGCTGGCCTCTTCACGTTGGAAAGACCTCGAGCAGGTGGATGCCGCGGGCGCCTATGCCTGCAGCCTCTTCCCCGGCCTGCGCTGGTGGGGTCGGAACTGGCGGAAAGGAGGCCTGCAGGAGCGGCGCTCAGCCATCATCCGCGAACAAAACTTTTACAACCAGACCTGGTGCGGCTGCGAATTCAGCCACCACGATAAAACGAACGAACCCACATGTCCCCTTCCCGTCGAGGCGCCCTCGCGCTAACTCCCCTGCTGGTTTTCCTGCTGGTCTATCTGGTGACTTCTCTGGCTGTCGGCGATTTCTATAAAGTTCCCGTATCGGCCGCTTTCCTGATAGCCTCCATTTACGCTATCTGCATCACGAGCAAAGCCACGGAAGCAACTGTAGGCAAAGCCGCGGGAGCAGCGGCGGGCACATGCGGCGGGAAACTGCCGCTGCGGGAGCGCATCGCCATTTTTTCGGAAGGGGCGGGCGATAAGAACGTCCTGCTGATGATCTGGATTTTCGTGCTGGCCGGGGCGTTCGCCAGCACCGCCAAGGCCATCGGTTCCATCGACGCAACGGTGAACCTCACCCTGTCCATCCTGCCCGCCAAGTTCCTCTTCGCCGGGTTGTTCCTGGCCGCCTGCTTCATTTCCCTGTCCATCGGCACCAGCGTGGGCACGGTCGTAGCCCTGGTCCCCCTCGCGGGCGGACTGGCCGCCGACACCGGCATGAGCCTCCCTCTGATAACGGCCATCATCGTCGGCGGCGCCTTCTTCGGCGACAATCTCTCGTTCATCTCGGACACCACCATCGCAGCCACCCAGTCACAAGGCTGCACGATGACCGATAAATTCAAGGCCAACCTGTGGATTGCAGCCCCCGCCGCCGTAGCGGTAGCAGCCCTGTACCTGGTGATGGGCCTTCGCACCAACGCCGTTCCCCAGGCGGGTCCGGTGGATATCCTGCTCCTGGTCCCCTACCTCGCCGTCATCGTCCTGGCCCTGACGGGGCTCGACGTCATCCTGGTGCTCACCAGCGGACTCGGCCTCAACCTGGCCATCGGCCTGCTGCGCGGCACCCTGGGCTGGAGCGACTTCCTGGGAGCAGTCGGCACCGGCATCGCCGGGATGGGCGACCTGATTATCGTCACCCTGCTGGCGGGCGGCATGCTCGCCCTCATCCGCCATGGCGGTGGACTCGATGCCCTCATCCATGCCCTCACCCGCCGCATCCGCGGAAAACGGGGAGCCGAACTGAGCATCGCCGCGCTGGTAAGCCTGGCCAACCTCTGCACGGCCAACAACACCATCGCCATCATCACCACGGGCGGCATTGCCCGCGACATCACGGAAAAATACAAATTGGACCCGCGCAAGAGCGCCAGCATACTCGACACCTTTTCGTGTCTGATGCAGGGCTTGTTGCCTTACGGGGCCCAATTGCTGATGGCCGCAAGTCTTTCAGGAGCAGGCGCTTTCGAAATTATCGGAAGGCTCTACTATCCCTTTGCGCTGGGCATTGCCGCATTGCTGGCCATCCTGCTGCGGCTGCCGGTAAAATACCGTTAGCGGACGCGCTCGCCGTAGGAGCGGTCCGTCGTATTCACCGTGATGTACTCGTCGGTGTTGATGAAGAGCGGAACCATCACCTTGGCACCGGTCTCGAGGGTAACCTCTTTGAGGGCGCTCGTAGAAGCGGTATTGCCCTTCACGGCCGGCTCAGAATAGGTAACCTGCAGGGTCACATAGGTCGGGAGCTCGCAGGTAAGGCATTTCTCCTCGGGTTCGGTAACGAACACCATTTCCACGTGCTGGCCTTCCTTCATCAGGTCGGCATTCTCCACGATGTCCTTCGGCAGGTGGATCTGCTCGTAGGTCTCTTCGTTCATGAAGTTGAAACCGTCCTCATCGGCATAGAGGAACTGGTAGCCGCGGTGCTCGACAGTAATGGTGTCGATTTTGGCACCGGCGGTAAAGGTGTTTTCGAGGATACGGCCGTTCTCCAGGTTGCGGAGTTTCGTTTTCACGAAAGCGGGACCCTTGCCCGGCTTCACGTGCTGGAACCATACGATGGAGCACGGTTTGCCGTTGAAATTCAGATAAAGACCGTTCTTGAAATCTGCTGTTGTTGCCATAAAACTATATCATTTAATGTTATTCAGCTTGTTACAGGCTGCAAATTTATATAATTGTCACTTTTCTTGCAAAATTTTCTGCGCCACGTCCTCCAGCAGCCATTTGGGCGTAGAGGTGGCCCCGCAAACGCCCACCCGGTCACCGTCGCGGAACCATTCCGCCCGCAATTCATCCGGCGAGCCGATCTGCCAGGTTCGCGCATTCGCCCCGCGGCACAGGTCGAACAGCACTTTCCCGTTGGAGCTCTGGCGACCCGAAACGAGGATGATCACATCGTGTTCGCGGGCGAAATCGGCCAGTTGCGCATGGCGCGATGCAACCTGCCGGCAGATGGTATCGTGCACCCGCAGCTCTTCCGGCCGGGCCATCCGTTCCAGCAGCCGGGAACAAATCGCCGCATACCCCGACGGGCTCTTCGTGGTTTGCGAGAACACCTCGATGGGTTTGGAAAAATCGATCCGGCCGGCGCCGATGGCCTCGTCCAGCATCGCTTCGTTTTCCACCACCAGGACGTCGCCGTCCACCTGCCCCTCCAGGCCCAGCACCTCGGCATGGCCAATCTTTCCGAAGATAACAATCTGTCCGCCAAGCGGTTTTAACCGTCCGTAGGCTTCCCGGATCCTGCCCTGCAGCTGAAGCACCACCGGACAGGTGCAGTCTATCACCCGGCACCCCAGTTCCCGGGCCCGGGCATAGGTGGCGGGCGGTTCGCCATGGGCGCGGATCAGCAGGGTCTGGCCCGCCGGCATCGAATCTTTCGAGACCGTCCGCAAACCCTTCCCTTCCAGGCGCTCCAGTTCCGCTTCGTTGTGAACGATGGCTCCCACCGAATACAGCGGCTCGCCCGGATGGGCCCCCAGGAACTCTTCGGCCTTGCTGATGGCGCGGATCACGCCGCCGCAGAATCCGGAACGAGGATCTATTTCAACTTGTAAGGCCATGTTATTCCATGATGCCGAAACGTCCCTGCATCAAGCCCTGCACCCAGCAGACCTCCTCGTGCAGTTCCATCTCCGAATTATCCAGCACAAAGGCGTCAGCGGCCTGCCGGAGCGGGTTGGTTTCGCGGTGGGAATCGATATAATCCCGTTCCTTGAGGTTCTTCATCACGTCCTCCAGCAACGGATGCTCGCCCTTCATCACCATTTCATCGAAACGACGCTGTGCGCGGACCTCATCCCGGGCGGTCATGAAAATTTTCAGCTGCGCATCCGGAAAAACAGCCGTTCCGATATCGCGTCCGTCCATCACCACCCGGCCCTGCTCGCCGAACGCATGCAGGCGGGCATCGACATAGGCCCGCACAAACGGGATGGCAGCGATCGGACTTACGTTGCCCGAGACTTCCAGCGTGCGGATTTCCTTTTCCACGCAGCGGTCTCCGATGCAGGTGCCGCCCTCGCCGAAATGCGCATCCAAGCCCGCGAGACCCTCCTCCAGCGCAGCCAGGTCGATTGTTTTATCGGCCGATATCCACCCGTTTTCCATCGCGAAAAGGGTTACGGCGCGATACAGGGCACCGGAATCCAGGTACGTGAACCCGAAGTGTTTCGCAATCAGCTTCGCGAACGTGCTCTTCCCCGTCGAGGAATAGCCGTCGATGGCAATGATGATGTCCGGAATCTTCATGATAAAATTGGTATAGGATAACAAATATAAAAAAAAACCGCGATATTTGCATGGTAAACAAGATAAAATCGTGCGATTATGAAGATACTGGTCATTGATGACGAACGCCCCATCCGCAACTCGCTGAAGGAAATCCTGGGCGACGAAGGCTATACCGTAGAGACCGCCGAAAGCGGCGCACAGGCACTGGAACTGGTTGATAAAGAAAAGTTCGACGTCATTTTCTGCGATATCAAGATGCCCGGCATGGATGGAATGGAAGTCCTGTCCAAACTGGAAGAGGAAGGCGTAGAGGCGGCCGTTATCATGATTTCCGGCCACGGCGACATCGATACGGCCGTGGAATGCATGAAAAAAGGAGCGTTCGACTTCATCCAGAAGCCCCTGGACCTGAACCGCATCCTGATCACCATCAAGAACGCCACCGAACGGGTAAACCTGGTGAAAGAGAACAAAATCCTCAAGAAAAAAGTCTATGGCCAGCAGATGATTGGCGAGAGCGAGCCCATCCGCCACATCCGCGACATCATTGCCAAGGTGGCCCCCACCGACGCCCGCGTGCTCATCACCGGTGCCAACGGTTCCGGCAAGGAGCTCGTGGCCCGTTCCCTGCACCAGCAGAGCGACCGGTCGCAGATGCCCTATATTGAGGTCAACTGCGCCGCCATTCCTTCGGAACTGATTGAAAGTGAGTTGTTCGGGCATGAAAAAGGTTCTTTCACGTCGGCCATCAAACAGCACAAGGGCAAGTTCGAGCAGGCCGACGGCGGCACCCTCTTCCTGGACGAAATCGGGGATATGTCGCTGGCCGCCCAGGCCAAGGTGCTGCGGGTACTGCAGGAGAAAAAACTCTCCCGCGTGGGCAGCGACAAGGACATCGAGGTGAACGTGCGCGTGGTGGCCGCCACCAACAAGGACCTGAAGGCCGAAATCGAAAAGGGAACCTTCCGCGAAGACCTCTACCACCGCCTGAGCGTGATTCTCATCCGCGTGCCGTCACTGGATGAGAGGAAGGACGATATTCCCCTGCTGGTCAATTACTTCGTGGAACAGATCTGTGCCGAAAGCGGCAAGAGCGTGCGGGCCTTCAGCCCCGAGGCCATCGCCCTGCTGCAGGAAAAAACGTGGCCGGGCAACATCCGCGAACTGCGCAACGTCGTAGAACGGCTCCTCATCCTCGGCGGCAACCCCGTCAGCGCGCAGGACGTCCGCGACTACGTTAACGCGTAGCGGGAAGCCAGGTAATAGAAGGGTCGCGGCGCCACCAGGTGAGCTGGCGCTTGGCGTAATTGCGGCTGTGCTGCTGCACCAGTTCCACCGCCCGGTCCAGGGAGATATCCCCGTCCAGATAAGAAAAGATTTCCCGGTAACCCACCGTCTGCAGGGCCGGGCAGGAACGATACGGCAGGAGCGACCGCACCTCGTCCACCAGTCCCGCCTCCATCATCTGCAGCACCCGCCGGTCGATCCGCGCGTACAATTCCGCACGCGGCCGGTTCAGGCCGATTTTCTCGATCGAAAATTCCCGCTGCCGGCGCACTCCGGTCTTGAACGAGGAGAACGGTTTCCCCGTGCCGATGCATACCTCCAGCGCCCGTACAACCCGCTGACCGTTCGTCAGTTCCAGGGTTTCATAGGAGGCCGGATCGAGGCGTCGCAGTTCTTCCGCGAGCGAGGCGGGACCTTCGGTGCGAAGGCGCTCCATCAGCCCGGCCCGGATGGCCGGATCTACCTGCGGGAGACTGTCCAGCCCGCCGCAGACGGCATCGATATAGAACATGGAACCGCCCGTCATCACCAAAGTTTCGTGCCCCTCGGCAAAAAGGCGGCGGATGAGCGCGAGGGCGTCCACCTCATAATCGCCCGCGGTGTAATTTTCTGTTACCGAGCGGGTTTGGATGAAATAATGCTTTACGGCAGCCAGCTGTTCCGGGGAAGGAACGGCCGTTCCGATAGACATTTCACGGAAAATCTGCCGGGAATCGCAGGAAATGACAGGCGAGCCGACTTCAAGAGCCTTCGAGATGGCGAAATCGGTCTTGCCGACCGCCGTAGGCCCCAGAATGATGAGGAGCCGTCCGGGCATTACAGGGAGAGTTCTTCCGAACCGTCGAAAATTTCCTTGCCGTCCTCGTCGTCGTCGTACTCCTCTTCGTCCTCTTCATCGTCCGGCTCATCCACTTCGTCCTCATCTTCAGGATCGAACTCCGGCAACAGCGAGGTTTTCTTACGCATTTTGTGGACTTTGTCGTCCTCCTCATCGGGTTCGGCCGGCAGGTGGCGCTGCTCGTTCGGGAGGTCCTCATAGGCCACATAGCCGTTTTCGAAATCGATGGGATTCGGGCCTTTGGTTTCCAGGATATACGGAGAGATTCCGGCTACGCCCTCGACCTCTCCCTCGAAGGTAATATTGACGCTTTTGCGGTTGGTCACATCGTAGAAATACACGAACGACACCACCCCGAGCTTGACGGTCTGGGCCACCGTGACCGTATCTACCGTGCCGCTGCCCAGGTCGAACTGGCCGTAACGGGCCACCACGTTCCCGGCTGCATCCAAAGCTTTGAAAAGGATGAGCTGGTCTTGCGCGAACTCCATATCGGCCCGCATCTGTTTATGAAAGGTATAAAGCGTCGTTTCCGGCCGCATGCAGTAGAGCCGGAAGAAACCTTTGATGCCCGTAAGCGTTACTCTGTACTGGTAAACCATAGTCTTGTTATGAATTGCGATGTCAAAGATACAAATATTTTCCGTCCCGTTGCAAAATAATATTTAATTCTCTAATTTCGTATCCCGATATGGATAGCCCGGTAAAGGACGCATATTCGAGCATCTCCGCACCCGCGGAAGGCCTCTTCAAGGACAATGGCAGCCGATTCATTGCCCTGGCCTGGCCGGTCGAGACCCAGCAGCAGATCAAAGACATCGTTGACCGTCTCAAGAAAGAGTACCACGACGCCCGTCACCACTGCTATGCCTGGCGGCTGGGCTGGCAGGGTCAGGAATTCCGTGCCAACGACGACGGAGAGCCCTCCGGATCGGCCGGACGGCCGATCCTGGGTCAGATCGACTCGCGCGGACTCAGCGACATCCTGGTGGTGGTAGTGCGGTATTTCGGCGGCATCAAGCTGGGGATTCCCGGCCTGATCCGGGCCTATAAAACCTCAACGGCAGACGCCCTGAACCATGCCACCGTCGTAGAAAAGGTGGCCGGAACGTGGTACACCCTGGATTTCGGTTACCTGTCCATGAATCCCGTTATGAAAGTGGTGAAAGACCTGGACCTGCCGCAGCAGGGGCAGGATTTCGGCGAGCGCTGCCGCCTGCAGGTGCGGGTACGGCTCTCCCTGGATGCCGATTTCCGCGACCGCATCGCCCATATAGAAGATTGTACCTTATATAATGAATAAGTAACATGCCCAAAAACCTCATCTCCATCCAGGATTTCAGCAAGGAAGAAATCCTTCACATCCTCTCGGTGGCCCGGGAGTTCGAAGCCGCCCGCGAACAGGATTTTCTGCGCGGCAAGGTGGTGGCCTGCCTCTTTTTCGAGCCCTCTACCCGTACCCGCCTGTCGTTTGAAGCGGCCGTGAGTCGCCTCGGCGCCCAGGTCATCGGCTTCCCGGACAATCGCAACACTTCCCAGAGCAAGGGCGAGACGCTGGAAGACACCATCCGCATCATTTCCAATTATGTAGATCTGATCGTCATGCGTCACCCGATGGCCGGTGCGGCCGATATCGCCGCTTCGGTGGCGGGCGTTCCGGTGATAAATGCCGGCGACGGTGCCAATCAGCACCCCACCCAGACGCTCCTGGACCTGTATGCCATCGAGAAGACACAGGGCACGCTGGAGGACCTGCACATCAACATGGTGGGCGACCTGCGCTACGGCCGCACCGTACACTCGCTGAGCCAGGCCATGCATTTCTTCCATCCCACGTTTACCTTTACGGCTCCGGAAGAACTCCGCATGCCGCGCAAATACCTGGATTTCCTGGACGGCTACGGCATTCCCTATTCCGAGACCGAACGGCTGGAAGATCACCTGAACGACTGCGACATCCTCTACATGACGCGTGTCCAGGGCGAACGCTTCCCCGACCGCGATTCGTACGAGAAGGTGAAGGATGTCTATACCCTCAGCGCCGATATGCTGGGTGGCGTGAAACCCAATATGCGCATCCTGCATCCGCTGCCGCGGGTCGGTGAGATTACCACCGATGTAGATACCACCCCCTATGCCTACTACTTCCAGCAGGCCGGCGGCGGCATGTACGTACGCATGGCCATCATCGCCTATCTTTTGGGTTACCGGTAAATATTTTGTATCTTTGAAAAATCTAAGAATTCGATTCGATTATGAGCAAAGTTCATGTATTCAATGCAGGCCCCTGCATCCTTCCGCAGCAGGCCATCGACGCTACCATAGCGGCCCTTCAAGATTTCAAAGGAACTGGCGTTTCCGTGATGTGCATGTCGCACCGCAGCCCGCAGTGGGGCGAAGTGATGGATGAATGCCGCGCCCTGTGGAAAGAGCTGCTGCACATTCCCGACACGCATGAGGTGGTCTTCCTCGGCGGCGGCGCATCCCTGCAGTTCCTCTATGTGGCCATGAATTTCCTGGAGCACAAAGCCGCCTACCTCGATACCGGTGTGTGGGCTCACAAGGCCCTCGAACAGGCCCAGGGCCTGGGTGAGGCGTATGCCCTTGCCTGCTCGAAAGACAAGAATTATTCCTATATCCCGAAAGGATATACCATCCCTACGGACGTGGATTACTTCCACATCACCACGAACAATACCATCTACGGAACCGAGATCAAAGAAGATATGGACAGCCCGGTTCCGCTCATCGCGGATATGTCCTCGGACATCATGTCCCGTCCGGTGGATGTGAGCAAATACGCCCTCATCTACGGTGGCGCGCAGAAGAACGTGGGCCCCGCCGGCGTTATCTTCGCCATCGTCCGGAAAGACGCCCTGGGCAAGGTGAGCCGCCACATCCCCACGATGCTGGACTACCGCACCCATATCGACAAGGAAAGCATGTTCAATACCCCTCCGGTGCTGCCGATTTTCGTGATGAACGAGACCCTCAAGTGGCTCAAGGGCATCGGCGGTGTGGAAGCCATCCAGAAAGTGGACCAGGCCAAGGCCGAGCTGCTCTACGCAGAGATTGACCGCAACAGCCTGTTCACCGGTACCGCCGCCAAGGAGGACCGTTCCTGCATGAACGTGTGCTTCGTGATGGCCCCCGGCTACGAGGCCCTCGAAGGCGAATTCATGGACTTTGCCAAGGGCAAGGGTATGATGGGCATCAAGGGTCACCGCTCCGTGGGCGGCTTCCGTGCCTCCATCTACAACGCCTGCACCCTGGAAGACGTCCAGGCTCTTACCGATTGCATGAAAGAATTTGAATCCCTGAAGAAATGAAAATCTTGATCGCTACCCAGAAGCCGTTCTCCATTGATGCGGTGTACGGCATCCAGGACATCCTCGAAGGCTGTGGCCACGAGGTCGCTCTGCTTGAAAAATATCCCGCCCAGGAAGACCTGGTTGCCGCCGTGGCCGATGTGGACGCCCTCATCGTCCGCTCCGACAAAGTGACCGCCGAGGTCATCGCCGCCGCCCCGAAACTCAAAATCGTGGTGCGTGCCGGTGCCGGTTACGACAACGTGGACCTGGCCGCCGCTTCCGCACGGGGCATCGTGGTGATGAACACCCCCGGCCAGAACGCCAATGCTGTGGCCGAGCTGGCCATCGCCCTGATGATCTTTATGTTCCGCGGTCAGTTTACGCCCGCCACGGGCTGCGAGGCCGAGGGCAAGACCATCGGCATCCAGGCTTTCGGCAACGTAGGCCGCCTGGTAGGCAAAAAAGCCGAGGCGCTGGGCATGAAGGTCAAAGCCATCGACCCGTTCATTCCGGCCGATAAGATCCGCGAAGCCGGTGCCGAACCCGCCGCCACGCTGGAGGAACTCTATTCCACCAGCAACGTCATTTCCATCCACATCCCGGCCACGCCGCAGACCATCGGATCCATCGGCTACGACCTGGTTTCGAAGATGCCCAAAGGCGGTCTGCTGATCAACACGGCCCGCAAGGAGGTCATTGACGAGGCCGGCCTGGCCAAGGCTCTGGAGGAGCGTCCCGACTTGAAATATGTCACCGACGTGATGCCGGACAACTACGAGGCCTTGAAGGAGAAATTCGGCCTGCGCGTCTTTGCCACGCCCAAGAAGATGGGCGCCCAGACGGCCGAGGCCAACCTGAACGCCGGCCTTGCCGCCGCCCGCCAGATTGCCAACTATTTCGCCACCGGCGACACGAAATTCCAAGTTAACAAATAATTATGGTGCGCGTTAAACCGTTCGCGGCGGTCCGTCCGCCCAGGGAACTGGTCACCGAGGTGGCCGCTCCCCCGTACGATGTCCTCAACTCCCAGGAGGCCAAACAGATGGCCGGTGAAAAATCGCTCCTGCACATCACCAAGCCGGAGATTGATTTCAATCCCATTGCCGATGAGCACTCACAGCCGGTCTATGACAAGGCGGTAGCCAATTTCAAGGCCTGGCAGGAGAAAGGCTGGCTGGTGCAGGACAGCGCCGAACAGTACTATGTCTATGCCCAGCGCATGGGCAAGCGGACCCAATACGGACTGGTTCTCTGCGCCCATACGGACGACTACGCCACCGGCAAGATCAAGAAACACGAGCTTACCCGCAAGGATAAGGAGGACGACCGCATGATCCATGTCCGCATCCAGAATGCGAACATAGAGCCCGTTTTCTTCGCCTACAAGGACAACGCGGAACTGAATGCCATCGTCGCCAAAGCTGCCTCCGGCAAGCCGGAATACGATTTCGTGGATGAAAACGGCTTCGGCCACACCTTCTGGGTGATTGCCGACCCGGCCGTGAACGCCCGCATTACAGAGATTTTCACCACAAGCGTCGATGCTTTCTACGTGGCCGACGGCCACCATCGGACCGCTGCCGCCGCCCGCGTGGGGGCCGAGAAGAAAGCCGCCAATCCCAACCATACCGGACAGGAGGAGTACAACTGGTTCATGGCCGTGTGCTTCCCCCAGAGCCAGCTGCAGATCATCGACTACAACCGGGTGGTGCGCGACCTGAACGGTCTGACGCCCGAAGCCTTCCTGAAGGCCCTGGAAGAGGATTTCGAGGTTTCCCTGGCCAGCAAGCCGCGCTGCGGACGGCCCGCCAGGCCCTATGCCCCGGCCCAATTGCATGAGTTCTCCGTCTATCTGGGCGGCAACTGGTACAAACTGGCAGCCAAGCCCGGCCGGTATGACGACCAGGACCCCATCGGGGTGCTGGACGTGACCGTGCTTTCCAACCTGGTGCTGGACAAGATCCTGGGCATCAAGGACCTGCGCACGGACAAGCGCATCGACTTCGTAGGCGGTATCCGCGGTCTGGGCGAACTGGCCCGCCGCGTGGACAGTGGCGAAATGGCCGTCGCCTTCGCCCTTTATCCCGTGTCCATGCAGCAGCTCATCGACATTGCCGACAGCGGAAACATTATGCCGCCCAAGACGACTTGGTTCGAGCCCAAGCTCCGGAGCGGCTTAGCGATTCACAAACTCGCCTGAGATTTACAGTTCTAATAAACGCTTAATCCAAGCTTCCGGTTTACCGGAGGCTTGGATAGGTCTTTTATGGCGAGATTGTCCCCGTCACAATTGCAAATCCGGGAAATACTGACTACCTTTACACCGGGAAGGAATCCCAGAACGCGCTCTTTGGCATAAACTGGTACGACAGCGGCGCCCGCTTCCAGACGACCGACGGCATCTTCACCGGCATCGATCCCCTGGCGGAGAAATACTACCACATCAGCCCGTATACATATTGCAAGGGGAATCCGATTAACCGATTGGACCCGAATGGACTTGCTGATTGGCGAATGGTTAGAAAAGGAGCAGGTATGACATTAATGGGGGGGTAGGAACGGCAATCGGTGGAGGTACTATAACTGCTGGCTCAGCAGGTACTGCTTCCCCGCTCGGAGTGTTTCTCATTGTAGAAGGAGCCGGACAAGCGGGTATCGGATTATCATATATGCTTGCTGGATTGTTAGGGGATCCGGAGCATTATAGCGAGGAAGAAATCAAGAATCTACCGGGAAGTCCGTCCGATGCTCTTGCTAAGGGGGCAGATGAAGCTGCAGGGAATGAAAATCATGAAATAGAAACGACGGTATCAGTTATAACGGCCGCAATTTCTACGCCAACATTGTTTAAACAAACGAAAACGTTTGCTGTTATTGTAGAAAAAGCAGGAGTTACTGCCCAGTTTTTTATATTACGAAATGATTTACAGGATAAAATAGAGGATTGGTTGAACGAAGAGAATACCATATGCGTTTATGATGCCAAAACGAGTGACAAGAACCCGGAAGAAGTGATAAAACAATATTTGCAGGGAATGTTATGGATACCAAACGAAGAACAATAGATCAAGAAACCCCTATAAGGGAGTTTATAATACCATACCCCAATTGGCAATGGCTTTTCTTCTCTTTTATAGAGAATCTTGCGTTTATTTTCGTGTGTGGTTTCCTCGGTCAATATTTGTTCTATATAGAGTTCTCTTTTTGGGGACTACTATTTGTATGTTTGTGTTTTATATTATTACCGACGGCACAAAATCCATTCAACTGTATAAATAAAGTCGCGTTTTATGATGAAAGAGTAGAACTTGATATTCGCTTCCTGCTGAAGTATAAACGAAAGATTTCGTATGATAATCTTAAGATTTCCCGAGGTCGGTTTTTGGGGGAACACATTAGTTTTACCAATTCTCGAGAGTCGTATTTTAATGATTTTTTTATCTCTCAAAGACAAGGATGGAGTTTAAAGAAACAACAGGAAATACTGGACTTTTTATCTACGTTCCAGGATGGAAGATTTAAGCCCAATCCTAAATAATATGATAGAAGCAAATTCGGTTTCGGTTGCAAATTATTGAAGTAATAATTGGTTCATTATGGATAAATTAAAATCATTTTTTAAATCAAAAAAGGGAGTCACATGCACAGTGTTTTTAATTAGTCTGGCTCTTTTTGGAAATATTTATCTTCTCTTTTCCATAAATGATTGGTCACGTCATCGATTCGAAATTATGCAAAAGATTGTTTTGTGTGTAGCTCTTGGTTATGCTATTTATGTCGTAGTTAAGAGATACAAAGCACAGAATAGACAAACGGGAGACGGCGACTATCCACGGAAAGAGGAATAACCGTGTGAACTAAAATTTACACGGGTAATTGCGAAAAATCGGCCACACATGGTGTTGTGTGGCCGATTTTATCTTTGGAAAGCGGGACGTTTTATATAAAAAACGTCGGAGAGGAACTAGACAGACCGTTCCCGTTTCCGTTGCATTTTCGGGAAAAACTGACTATCTTTACACCGGGAAGGAATCCCAGAACGCGCTCTTTGGCATAAACTGGTACGACAGCGGCGCCCGCTTCCAGACGACCGACGGCATCTTCACCGGCATTGATCCGCTGGCAGAGAAATACTACCACCTCAGCCCCTACGCTTACTGCGCCGGGAATCCGGTGAATGTGATTGATCCTTTGGGTCTAACCCATTATCTTGTAGAAGGGGAGGAGTATGATATTGATGATGGCTACGATGAAACATTAGAGGTCTCAAGACGCGAGTACGATCGTCTTGTTCGCAGAAATGCACGTGGAAATGGAGGCTATGACCGGCTTCGGAGTCGTATTATGGACCGAAACGGCTATGTAGATGGAGAGGGGAATCCGGTTCTGGCCGCATCTTATTGTTCTCCTTTATATGCTACAGAAACTGCATTGTATGGCTTTGCCGGATTCGTTGTTACAGATTTGGCCGTTGCTGAGCCATCGGATGCCTCCTTATATAAATGGGGCGCATATGCTGTAACAGGTGCCGTTCTCAGTACCGCCTACTTGACTGAAAAGATGGCGCGGGAGATTGCCAATTTGATGAAGAGATCTCCTGGTCCTCAAGGATGGCAATATGCTTTGGTGGCTAAGCAAGATGGATTGTATCCTGATGTGCGAGGAGGCATGGTGCATTTAACAAAGGGCGATGTGTGGAAGTATGGGGAATCAATACATCCGGACATTAGATACCCAAAAATCTATCTTCGTTATCTAAAGCTTGAAATGGACAAACAGGTTCCCGGCAGCCAGAAAGAGATTAAGATTGTTGAGAAAGAAAAATTGTATAATTATTATTTCGAGAATGGCCATTTGCCTCCGGGCAATAAAAGATTCAGATGATGAAATTTGAAATTGAAGTATATGAATATGAGTCGGCCTTCAAAGAAAAAGCATGGTGGCTATGCGATTTCTCACGAGATTACATAGAACCGTCATTTCTTGACAGGTCATATGGAAAGGACATAGAGAATATTTCAATCTCCATTATATTAGTACGACAGTATCCCGGATATGAGGACTGGGACAAACCTCGTCGCCCGAAATATATTGAACATCGTGAAGCAAGGTGTATTTCAGGTGAATTAATGATATGGCATAAACGATTTGAGTTGGAGGTTCGTTTCGACAACGATGTGTATGATGAGTTTCTTCATGCTGACGAGGAACAGTCCAAGAGAATTATCGCCCGGGAAACCTTGAAGGCGCTTGATCTACTGGATAAGGTCCCAAAGAGATTAAAGGACTTCGACAAAGAACGTTTCCGAACCGACGTTGCCAACTACTACCGATCTCAAGGATGGATTGAGTAATAGAAAGACTGGTTCCTGATATCTTAACTTTCAGGAACCAGTTGTTATTTCGGGAAATACTGACTACCTTTATACCGGGAAGGAATCCCAGAACGCGTCAGAATGAGAAATTGACTCTCAATTCTGACGCGTTATCATTTCGACTGCAAGAGTGCCCGAGACAGGCTTTTACAGTTCCCAGGCGAGGGCGGAGGCGCCGAGGATGGCGGCATCGGATTCCTTGAGGGAGGAATAGACGAGTTTCACCTTGTCACGCCACAGGGGCAGGACATTCTCGTTCATGGCCTTGAGGATGGGCTCCGTGAGGAACTCCTTGCTGCGGGCCAGGCCGCCGAAGAGCACGATGGCCTCCGGCGAGGAGAATTCGATAAAGTCCGCGAAACTCTGGCCCAGGATCTTTCCGGTATATTCGAAAATCCGGATGGCCAGCTTATCTCCTTCTTTGGCGGCATCATAGACATCCTTGGACGTAATCTTGTCCAGGCTGCGCAGCGCCGAAGGCTCGTCGCTCATTTCCAGCCACTCGCGGGCGGTACGGGCGACGCCCATCGCGGAAGCATAAGCCTCCAGGCAGCCGCTCTTTCCGCAGTTGCAGTGGCGGCCGTTGTTGCGGACGGCGCAAGTGTGGCCGAGCTCGCCGGCAAAGCCGTCGTGGCCGTAAACAATCTCGCCGTTGATGACGATACCGCTGCCCACACCGGTACCCAGGGTAATCATGATGAAATTCTTCATACCGCGGGCCGCGCCATACGTCATTTCGCCCATGGCTGCCGCATTGGCGTCATTGGTCAGCGAAACGGGGATGCCGTCCATGGCCTCGGACAGCATCTTGGCAAACGGAATCTTCTTGGTGCCGCCCCAGGTAAGGTTCGGCGCATTCTCGATTTCGCCCTTGTAGAAGTTACCGTTCGGAGCACCGGCGCCGATGCCGCGGATGCGACCTTCGGCATTCGCATCGGCGATGATCCGCTTCAGCGCAGCAGCCAGTTCGTCGATGAACGGTGCCACATCGGTGTGCGTATCTGACCGGATGACCGTCTGGGCTATCACATTTCCGCGGGCGTCAACCACGCCGCATTTGGTGGTCTGTCCACCTACATCGATACCGATAACAAGATCTTTTTCCATGTTTATTCCGTTTTAGCGGGTTTGGAGCCCATCAGGGCATACCATACAATATAAATGACAGCGATGAGGATGACCACATAGCTGAGCAGGTAGTTTTCGCCGGTAGCATCGGCCACACCGCCCTGGATGAGCGGAAGGATACCGCCGCCGCATACCATCACCATGAAGATACCGGAAGCCACGGAGGTGTATTTACCCAGGCCTTCCACCGCCAGGTTGAAGATGGCGCCCCACATCACGGAGGTGCACAGGCCGCAGAGGACAAAGAACATCACGCCGATCGGAATCGCCTCCAGGGAGAACTTCAGTTCGGAAGTGATGGCCGGGAAACGGACCGTCGTGGAATTGCCCAGGAACATGCCCAGGAGGAGGAGCACCACGGCCAGGCAGCCGACCGTTGTCATCATGGCCTTGCTGGAGACCTTGCCGCCCACCGAGGCACCGACCAGACGGCCGCAGAGCATCAGGAACCAATACATACCCACGATGGTTCCGGCCACCGCGGCGCTGATGCCGATTGCGGAAGAAGTCATATACAGGTTCACGAAGTTCGGAATACCGACCTCAACGCCCACATACAGGAAGATGGCGATGATGCCGAACACGAAGTGCTTGTAGCTCAGGGCACCCTTGATGGTTGCCATCGTACCCTCCTTCGGCGCATCGGCGGAAGCGGCGGCAGCGGCCAGTTCCGGCTCGGGAATATCGGACAGGAGAATGATGATGAACGCGAGGGCGAAAATACCCATGGCGATGAAGAGGGCCGGGTTGGCATCGGCGATCTTGGTGTCCTGGGAAACCTCGCCGATCAGGTAACCAACGAAGACCGGGCAGATGGTCGCGGCCAGCGAATTGCAGGAACCGCCCCACTGGATGAGCTGGTTGCCTTTGTTTCCGCCGCCACCCAGGGTATTCAGCATCGGGTTTACCACCGTGTTGAGCATGCACATCGAGAAACCGGACACGAAGGCGCCCAGCAGGTACACGCCGAAGTTGCCGGCCTTCCCGGAAAGGAAGGTGATGGTCACACCCACCAGACCGACTGCCACAGCCGACAGGGCGGTGAACTTATAGCCCTTCTTCGACAGGATAAGGCCTGCGGGAAGTCCCATGAAGGCATAGGCGATGAAATTGGCCGCGTTGCCCAGCTGGGACATCAGGTTGGTGGCGGAGAACTGCTGTTTGACGATGACGCCGAACGGGTTCTGGAGGCCGGTGACGAATGAAATCATCATGAACAGGAAGAACATGATGGCAATCGCCAGAAAGTTTCCATTTTTCTTTTCCATATTCGTTTTGCTTAAAAATTATCGCTTGGTCCGACTAATTTACGAAATTATTTTGAATTTGTCCACAATTTCCGCACGGATTGCACGAAATAACCTTGTCCATGCGGGCCAGGACATCTTCCAACCGATAGAGACCATCCTCGTTCCGGACGAGCCCCTGCAGCGAGATTGCAACCTCGGCCGGCGGGTTCCGGCGGTCCAGGTCGGCTCCTTTGCGCAACTCTTCCGCGGTGGGATACAAGAGGGAGAGACTGGCATAATCCGCCCCGTCCACTCCCTTCCAGCGGCGCAGGACCAACATGGAGCTCACGGGTGTATCGGCTTCTACCGCGCCCGGAAGCGTATAGGGTTCCGCTTGCAGGGCCGACAGGACGGACAGCAGGTTGGAGTCGTGTCCGCACAGGAAGGTAAAACGACGCCCGGGGACGGTCAGTTCCTCGCGCAGGCAGGCAGCCATGGGCTGGGCAAGGTGCCGGGCGATGACCGGCGTGGCGAACAGCAGGCGCTGGTACACTTCTTTCACCGCGGAAATCCGTCGCCATCCGTCCAGGGAAAGCCGATATCCGAAACCGGCCTTGCGGTCGTCGGGTTCCTCATAATATTGCAGCGTAAGCGCATCAGCGGCCCGGCAGGCCCAGCAAAGCGTGCCCGTTACCTGCGGTTCCTCCCCCTCCCGCAACTCAAAAGCGATATCGTCCAGCCGGAAGCGGGTCGTATCGCCCGCTGCCTTGGCGGCAGATTGGTCAAAATCCAACACCCGCGCCAGCAACGGATAGTTCTGGCGGAGTTCGTCGCGATAAAGGAGTGCCAGCGAATCCATTTCATGCAGGGCACACTGCACGAAAAGGCTGTCGATGGAGCGCAGGCACACGCTAAAAACGGGATCCATCGTCCCCAGCGCACCATGATGCTCGACCGGTATATTTTCCAGGGGCAGGAAGCCGGCGATGAAACTGCGCGAAGTGGCGATGGTCCGCTGTAGCGCGTTTGCATACAGGCGGATCTCCCCTTCGGCGGGCGACCATTTTGCCGGGAAAAGACCTTCTTCCTCCAGGCGCCTGCCCAAGAACTGGCCCAGACGGAATTCCTGCACCGCTCCCTTTCGCGACAGCTCCGACGGGGCCGATGTCCAGTTGAACCATTTGTGCGGGGTGATCCGCGACAGGACAGAACCGCCGCGGTTTAACGGGCTGCGGATGCCGTGCCGGCTCAGGATCACCACCCGTTCGGGAGTATAGCGGTCGGAAAAGCCGTCGGGGCGCTCCACGCGCGGAAGTGACTCTTTGGCGGAACAGGCTGCCAGAATGACCGGCAAAACGAGCAGAAGGAATTTTTTCATACAATTGTAGCTTTTGTACAAAGATAAGAAAAAAGGCCGGACCTTTCCCCAAAGGCCCGACCTGTATAAAACGAACTTAACAAATAGACATGAAAAAAGTTTCTGTGTCTGGTGCAAAGATAGGGACTATTTTTGAATTTGCAAATTATTTTTGAAAAAATTTAAAACGATTTGCGATAATAATTAAAAAGTATTCCCGTCCGGGGTCTTTCAAATCGAAACATAATCAACCTTTTAGAAAATGAGAAATCGTCTGCCGGTTGGGCAATCGGATGTTTTTTTTCTTAAAAACAGCATTTTTGGCCGGAATTTTGTGGATATTTATTAAGAAAGAGTAAATTTGTATTTTGTATCTGAAATAATCAGAAAAATAGACGCATAATTACATGAAACGCATTCTCCTTATGGCAGCTCTTTCGCTGCTGCCTCTCGCCGGATCGGCGCAACAAATCCTCTCGCTGGAGGACTGCCGACGGATGGCTATTGAAGGGAACAAAGACCTGGAACAGGCTCGCACCCAGGTTGAAATGGCCGGCTATGATCGGAAAATTGCCTTCGCCAACTACCTGCCACAGGTCTCCGCCATCGGCACGTACCAGTATATCGACAAGAATATCTCGCTGCTGAGCGAGAACATGTCCGAGACCCTGCTCAATGCCGGTACCCTGCTCCAGAATAGACTGAACATGGGTATGCAGGGCCTTCAGCAGGTCATCATGTCCAACCCGATCCTGGCCCAGGAACTGGCAAACAGTCCGCTTTGGCAGACGGTCTTTAAAGCCGCGTCCTCCGCCGACATCGCCACCGGAATCAATGCCATCGGTGCAGAAATCAACAACGCCTTCACCATTGACATCCACAACATCTTTGCCGGCGGCGTTACCTTGAAGCAGCCCGTGTTCGTGGGCGGAAAGATCATCAATGCCAACCGCGTGGCCAAACTGGCCGAGGAACTGGCCCGCTCGCGCTACAGTCAAGAATACCAGCAAGTGGTGGTGGATGTCGATCAGGCCTACTGGCAGATCGTCTCGGTCGCCAACAAGAAACAGCTGGCCGAATCGTATGCCGACCTTCTCCATCACATGGAAAAGGATGTCAACATCGCCGTTGACGAGGGGGTCTCGACCGAATCCGACGCCCTGCAAATCAAGGTGAAGGCCAATGAGGCCGACATGCTCCTGACCAAGGCCACGAACGGCCTCATCCTGGCCAAGATGCTGCTCTGCAAACAGATCGGCCTGCCGCTGGACAGTGAAATCACCCTGGCCGACGAGTCGCTGGGTTCCATTCCCGTTCCGCAGGTCGCGCCGCGCAAGGATATCGATGCCGTCTATGCCGATCGGCCCGAAATCCGCAGCCTGGACCTCGCCGCACAGATTTATGACGGGAAAGCCAACATGGTTCGCGCCGATATGATGCCGAAAGTGGCGGTCACGGCCGGTTACCTGGTAACCAACCCCAACCTGCAGCACGGCATCCAGCACAAATTCGCAGGCACCTTCAATGCCGGCGTGATGGTGGAAGTCCCCATCTTCCACGGTTTCGAGGCCCTGAACAAGACCCGCAAAGCCCGTGCTGAAGCTTCCCTGTATCGCAGCAAACTGGAAGATGCGAAAAACCTCATCAACCTGCAGGTTTCGCAGTTGTACACCCAGCAGGACGAGGCCCAGAAACGTCTGGTCATGGCCGAGAGCAACCTGAAGAACGCAGAAGAGAACCTGCGCAAGGCGACGATCGGCTTTGAAGCGGGTGTCGTGGATGCAAACACCGCGCTGGCGGCTCATACGGCCTGGTTGCAGGCCCACTCCGAGTATATCGATGCCGGCGTCGAACTCCAGATGAACAAGACCAACCTCCAGAAAGCGGAAGGTGAAATGAATGTTGAATTGTAGAAAAAGTAACTGAGATATGGCAACAGAACAAAAAAATTATCATCTCCTGGTGGGCATTGTGGCCCTGATTCTTATTATCCTGATGATTTCCGTTATCGGATACTTCGTTTCCAAACCGAAGCCGATCGTTATTCAGGGGGAGGTTGAAGCGACAGAATACCGGGTTTCCGGTAAAGTACCCGGCCGGATTGAGGAGCTGTACGCCCGTGAAGGCCAGCGGGTCCAGAAAGGTGATACCCTGGTACATATCGATTCACCCGAAGTCCGCGCCAAACTGGCCCAGGCCCGGGGTGCGCTCTCTGCCGCCCGTGCCCAAAGCAACATGGCCCAGAAGGGTGCCCGCAAAGAGCAGATTACCGGCGCCTATGAGCTTTGGCAGCAGGCCAAGGTCCAGGAAGAAGTGATGCGCAAGTCTTTCGAGCGCGTCCAGAAACTCTATGACCAGAAAGTTATCTCTGCCCAGAAATATGACGAAACCAAGGCCAAGTACGATGCTTCCGTCGCCCAGGCCAACGCCGCCAAGAGCCAGTACGATATGGCATGCAACGGTGCCCGCGAGGAAGACAAACAGGCTGCCGCCGCCCTCGTAGAGCGGGCCAACGGTGCCATGATGGAAGTCGAGGCCTACCTGGGTGAGCTGTACCTGACCTCTCCGGCCAACGGTGTTATCTCCGCCATCTATCCCCACGCCGGCGAGCTGGTGGGAACGGGTTCCCCGATCATGACGGTTACGGACCTCGCCGATGTCTGGTTCACCTTCAATGTCCGCGAAGACTATCTGCACGGCATGAAACAGGGCGACCAGCTTACCGTTTCCATTCCCGCCCTGGACGGCAAAGAATGCACCGCCACCATCAATTTCATGGCTGTCCGCGAGTCCTATGCCACCTGGAAAGCCACCAAGGAAACCGATGCCTACGATGCCAAGACCTTTGAAGTACGGGCCGTTCCGGATGTAGCCCTGGAGGGCCTTCGTCCGGGTATGTCCGTCATCGTCAAACAGAACAAATAGCCGGAAATGGGATTCTGGAAAGATATCCGGGCCGTCATCCAGCGCGAAATAATGATTTTGGCCAATCGCCCCCTCTATTGGATGGGGACGATTGTTACCATGGCATTCTGCATGGTGTTCTGCCTGACCTTTTTCCGCGACGGCCTGCCGCACGACCTTCCCATTGCGGTCGTGGACAACGACAATTCCTCCCTTTCCCGTAACTTCATCCGACAGTTAAATGCCACCCAGCTGGGCGAATCGGTCCGGTTCCAGACTTTTGCCGATGCCCGTCTGGCCATGCAATCGGGTAAGGTAACCTCCATCATCGTCCTTCCGGAAGGACTGAGCCGGCAGGTGCAGGCACAACGCCAGCCCCGGATAGAATACTACCTGAACGGCCTGTATTTCGTCGGTGGCGCCCTGGCCTATAAAGACATCCTGATGATGATCAACCTGGCCAACGGTGCGTATCAACGCGAGGTTCTCCGGATGAAAGGATATTCCGACGATGCCATCATGGGGATGATTCAACCCATCATCGTGGACACCCACCAGATTGGCAACGCCTATACCAATTACGGGTATTATCTGAACAATATCCTGCTTCCGGGATTCCTGGAGCTGATTATCATCATTGTGATGATTTACTCAATCGGTACGGAGCTCAAATACGGGACGTCCCGGCAGCTGATGAAAGTCGCCGGCAATTCCGTCGTGAAAGCGTTGCTGGGCAAGGTTTTCGTGGCGACCATCGCCTTTACCATCTTGGGCGTCATCCTCGTCCTGACCCTTTACCACTGGATGCATTTCCCCATCGCCGGAAGCATCGGGAACATGTTCCTGGACATTTTCCTGCTGGTTTTGGCCAGCGAAGCCGTTGGCATTACCCTGATCGGTTTCCTCCCCGTTCCGCGACTCGCCCTGAGCATCGGCGCCTTATACAGCGTCCTTGCATTCTCCCTGTCCGGTTTTACCATGCCGCTGGAAGCCATGTCGCCCTGGATCCAAGGTCTGGGCGCCGCCTTCCCCCTGCGACACTATTACCTGTTCTATGTCCAGGAAGTGGTGTTCGGCGCCGGTTTTGCCGGTTGGTGGAAGGAAGTGGTTTATCTGCTGATCTTCCTGCTCGTGCCGCTGGTCATCCTGCCCCGGCTGAAGAATGCCTTTATTTTCCAGAATTATCCCAAAGATTAGCCTTATGAGACAAAGTATCGTATTAGGTTGGCTGAAAGATGCCTGGGAAATAGCCACCAGTGAACTCAAACGAATCTTCTCGGATGGAGGTGTCGTGCTGATCTTCTTTGTGGCCGGTATGCTTTATCCGTTGCTCTATAACATTGTCTATATCAACGGTATCCTGGAAGATACGCCCCTTGCCGTGGTCGATATGGCCGACTGCAGCGCGAGCCGCCGCTATATCCGTGAGGTCGATGCCACGCGGGAGACGAAGATCGCCGCCCGCTGCACGACCATGGAAGAGGCCGAAAAGCTGATGCAGGAGCGGAAGGTTAAGGGGATCCTGTATTTTCCGGCCGATTTTGGGGACAATCTCGCTGCCATGCGGCAGGCCACCGTGGGGGTTTATTGCGATATGAGCTCCTTCCTCTATTATAAAAACGCCTTGATGGCCGTCAATCACGTCATGCTTTCCGAGCATGTCCAGATCCAGATTGAACGGTATGCCAAGGCCGGTTTTACCGATCAGGAGGCAGCCCAGCTCGTGCAGGGATTCCCCTATGGAGAGAACAACCCCTACAATGCCGCTTTCTCGTACAGTATCTTCCTGGTCAGCGCCATCCTGCTGATCATCGTCCAGCAGACCCTGTTCTATGGAATGTCCCTGCTGGTGGGAACCGTCCGGGAGAAGAATCATCAATACGCCTCCTTGCCGCCCCATCTGCAAGGGCGCGGCGTAGGACGAGTCATTTTCGGCCGGGGTTCCGCCTACTGGCTGGTCTATATGGGGATTGCGATTTATGTCGCGTTCATCGTGCCGGCCATCTTCGGCCTGCCCCAGCGAGGCAATTTCTGGGACATCCTCTTGCTGTTGGCCATCTTCGTAACCGACTGCGTGTTCTTCAGCATGGTTTGGAGTTCGTTCATCACCCGCAGGGAATCGGTCTTCCTGCTCTTCCTGTTCATGTCCCCGATCTGCCTGTTCTTAACCGGCGCGTCGTGGCCTACATTTGCCATTCCCGGCTTCTGGAAGGTCTTCTCCTACCTGCTTCCGTCCACCTTTGCCGTGCAGGCTTACCTGAACATGAGCGTTGCAGGAGGCGGTTTGACGTCGGCCATCAGCCAGTTGAACTGCCTGTTCCTCCAGATGAATATCTATCTGGTCCTGGCTTTTGTCGCTTACTATGTGGAAGACTGGATCTTCTTGCATAAAGATCGCATCCGTTCACACCGCGACCAGCTCGACGCCAAATTAGGCATCGATCGCAAGAAGATGCGTTCTATTATTGAGGGATAACGGCCTGGCCGGACTCGCTCAATGGGCCCGGCGGAATCGGATGCGGTTAATCAGCCGCTTCCAGGCCATCTCAAATTGACGGTTGAACCGGCGCAGGGAGTTGAAATACCCCTTGCGCCGTTTTTCCAGTACGCTCTCCGCCTCCTGTCCCTGCGTCTGCCGGGACGGACCCTGAGGAGCATATTCCCTCTTTTCCTGTGACGAAGGGGCCATCCCGGCAGACGTCTCCGGATTCAGGACGGCGGCAACGCGGGCTACGTAATGGTCCACGTCGTGCGAAGAGAAAAAGTCAATGCGGTGGCGCTGGCGCGCGATAATCTCGTCTAATTGGGAAGAGAACGAGTCATAGTCCACATACCCGTATTCCTGATCCGGAATCTCCTTGTGGTAACCGTCGTCGGTAACGAAAAGCGGCACGCCCATGGCATAGGCATCGTAGGTCCCCATCGCACCGCCGTCCATCCCCATATAGAGGTAGTAGTCCAAATCCTTCAGCATCAATTGCTGATGGAAGTACTCATAGGGCAACTTCCGTGAAATGTCATGCCAGGAGAAGGAGCAGCCCAGGGCCGACAGCGACTCCACCACGCGGGCCCAGCCGGCGCCGATGAATACAAAATTCACCAGGGTGGCATCGGGATGCGAGGCGCAGTAGTTCACCAGCCAGTCCTCGTTCTTGCGCTTGTCGGAATAACAGCGGCTGAAGATGCCAATCTGCAGGGGACGCACATAGTGGTTCCGTACCGGAAGGGCGAAGCCGAAGACCTTGGCGGGGTCATAACCCAGTTCCACCAGGAAACGGCCGTCTTCTTCGGACATGCAGAAATAGGCATCGAAATCGTCCTTCATCCGCACCAGGTCGTTCTCCTTATAAATATCGTCGGTATGGGTAATGAAGACCGCATTGCAGCGGGCGGCTTTGTATGGCTGGGCCGTACGCCACCACATGTGCAGGGCTACATCCTCGCCATCGTAGCCGGCATAGCGGCCGCTGTGGCAGGTCCATCCCAATTTTTCAAATCCCTTCAGGATATCTTCACCCAGGATTTTCAAGATCCAGTCCTGGGAGTCCTGGCATACATAAATGGAACTCATACGTTTGCAAATTTGCGGATCACGTCACAGATCCGTTCGATTTGGGCCTCTTGCAGGTTGCTGCCGGAAGGCAGGTAAAAACCATTCTCCGTGAGCCAGTCACAGACCGGATAATCCCCGGAGCAGTCGCAACCGAAATCGCGCATGGCCTTCTGGCGGTGCATACCGGTGAAAAGCAGACGGGTATCAATCCCCTGCTCTTTCAGGTGGGCAATCAGGTCATCCTTCCCGTGACCGTAAACGGCCGGATCGAGCACGATGGTGTTCATCCAGCAGACATCCACGCAATCCGGCGCCGGCGGAGCCTGGAAACGGATGCCCGGCACATCGGAGAGGAACTTCCGGTACAGCTGATGGTTGCGGATCCGCATCGCGCGATATTCATCGGCCTTTTCTACCTGGGCGAGCCCGATGGCTGCGACCACATTGCTCATGCGGTAATTGTAGCCGATGTCGTCGTGGCGGTAGTTGCGCGGACCGTCCAGCGGGAAGCAGACGTTCTTGAAATAGCGGGCGCGGTCGAAGAAGGCCTTGTCGTCCGTAAGGACCATGCCGCCCTCGCCCGTGGTGATGTTCTTGTTGGCAAAGAAGCTGAAGGCGGACACCTCGCTACAGGCACCGGCCTTGCGGCCGTGATACTCGGCTCCGTGGGCCTCAGCGGCATCTTCCAGCACCATCAGCCCGTATTTTTCAGCCAGCGCGCGGATGGCATCCATCTCGCACATCTTGCCGAAGATGTGTACCGGCATGATGACCTTTGTTCGCGGGGTGATTTTCTCTTCGATCTTCGTCACATCGATGTTCCACGTATCTGGATCGGCATCCACGAAAACGGGCTTCGCTCCCGTGTAGCACACGGCGAAGGCCGATGCAATCATGGTGAACGTGGGGAGGATGACCTCGTCGCCCTTGCCCACGCCCAGGGCCAGCAGGGCCAGGTGCAGGGCGATGGTGCCGTTGCATACCGCGACCCCGTGGGCCACGCCGCAATACGCGGCAAATTTCTCCTCAAACGCGGTCACGTATTTGCCGGAAGAGGATATCCAGCCGGTCCGGACCGCATCGGTCACGTATTCCAGTTCCCTGCCGTTCAGGTACGGCTCACATACCGGGATAAAATCCATATCGCTTTATTTTTCAATCATTTTTACCTGCGCGTCATCGATGGGCGTGAAGCGGATTTTGTCGCGTTCGCCGCAGTAGGGGCCCTGCTTCACCTCCACGATTTCGCTGTCTTCCAGCATCTTGAACCCATGGCCGCCATCGCCCAGAAAGACGATATCGCCCGCAGAGGCGATGCTGCTGCCCAGGTATCGCTGCTCGCGGGTATAGAAATCGACCCGGACCCGGCCACTGCGGATGATCAGGACCTCCTGCGTGAGCGAAACCTCGCGAAGGATTACGTTGTGCGTATGCGGGGGGATGTTGTATCCCTCGGGCCGGTTCATATACCCCAACTGCTGCGACGAGGATCCGTCCGTAAAGAAGGAAATGCCTTCCGCGTGGTAGTCAGCGGGGATGATCAGGCCCAGCAGCAAACCCTCATGCTCGATTCTTGTTTCCGTCATAGGTCTGAACATATTTCATGTCGGAACGGACCATCAGGCGCACCAGTTCTTCGAAGGTCGTTTTGCGCGGATTCCAGCCCAGCAGGGCCTTCGCTTTACTGGGATCGCCCAGCAACTGCTCCACCTCCGTGGGACGGAAGAACTTCGGATCCACCTCCACGAGCACCTTGCCGGTGGCCGTGTCGATACCCTTTTCCTCAACGCCGGAGCCTTCCCAGCGGAGGGTGATACCGGCTTCGGCAAAGGCCAGCGTGCAGAATTCCCGCACGGTATGATACTCGCCCGTGGCAATCACGAAATCCTCCGGAACGGGATGCTGCAGCATGAGCCACATGCACTCCACATAATCCTTGGCATAGCCCCAGTCCCGCCGGGCGTCCAGATTGCCCAGGTAGAGTTTGTCCTGCATTCCCATCTTGATGCGGCAGGCACCGAGGGTAATCTTGCGCGTGACGAAATTTTCGCCGCGGCGCTCGCTCTCGTGGTTGAACAGGATACCGTTCACGGCGAACAGGCCATACGCCTCGCGATAATTCTTGGTAATCCAATAACCGTACTGCTTGGCAACGCCGTAAGGGCTGCGCGGATAGAAGGGGGTGGTCTCCTTTTGCGGCACTTCCACCACCTTGCCGAACAGTTCCGAGGTAGAAGCCTGGTAGATCCGGGCTTTCAGACCCAGGTTGCGGACGGCTTCCAGCAGGCGTAGCGTGCCCACGGCGTCCACTTCGGCGGTGTATTCCGGCACCTCAAAGCTCACTTTAACGTGGCTCTGGGCCGCCAGGTTGTAGATTTCGTCCGGCTGGACGGCCTGCAGGATACACATCAGCGACGACGAGTCCGTCAAATCCCCATAATGGAGCGTCAACCCGCCGTTGTCTTTCTGGTCCTTGATGTGGCGGGCCAGGTACAGATGCTCGATACGTCCGCGGTTGAACGTGGACGAGCGGCGAACGATTCCATGTACCTCATATCCTTTTTCCAGCAGGAACTCGGCCAGATATGAGCCATCCTGCCCTGTGATTCCGGTTATCAGTGCTTTTTTCATCATAATACAAAAATAAGAAATGCGCCGGAATTATCAAAATTCCACAACCTTGCGCTGCATCGATTTCCAATTCAGGACAGGAAGCAGGGTGGCCACGACGCACGCAACCAGCCAGAAAACGGCCACGCCCGTAAAGTCGAAACCGGCGTTCTGGATCAGGAAACCGCTCACCACATCCTGCAGGCCCGCCGCCAGGTAACTGGAAATCCCCACAATACCCAAGGCCGCTCCGGTCGCTTTTCGCGGAACGATATCCAACGCCATGAGTCCCGCAACGATGCAGTAAAGCACCCCGATGGCAATGCTGAACACGCTCACATACAGCACGTTCAGGACATATCCACCCCCGGTGAACAAAAACAGCGCCAGTGCCGCCAGGCAAAGGCCGCCCGACAGGATAACCGGTATCACCCGGTTACCGCGGAACACCTTGTCCGACAGCCAGCCCGCCAGTACCGTTCCGGCAATGCCGAACCCTTCGGACAGGCCGATGATCCACGCGGCATCCTGCAGGGAGAAATCCTTTCCCTTCTGGAGGAAAAGCACGCCCCAGTTCGAAAGGCCGTACTGGGTGATATAGACAAAGGCGCTGGATAGGGCGATGACCCACACGCCGTAATGGCGCAGTACCTTTTTGTGCAGCAACCGGGTGGAAACGGTATCGGCCTCCCGCGGAGGCTCGTTGCATAGCTCCTGCACGGACGGAAGGCCGCGGCTTTCAGGTGTATCCGATACGCATAACAGGATCAGCGCCACGCCGCCCAGGCCCGCCAAGGCCGAGAACAGGAAGCCGTACTGCCAGCCGATGGCGGCCACAATGATGCCCGTCACCGTCAGCGAAACCGCCTTTCCCAGATAGGGCGAGGCGCACAGGATGCTGTACCAGGTACCCCGTTCTTTCAAGGGGAACCAGCGCGACAGGCTGATGACGGCCGGCGGTGCGCCCATGGACTGGGCCCAGCCGTTCAGACCCCACAGCAGGGTGCACAGGCCGAACAGCAGGACCGACGGCCAGCCCTGTACCAGGCCCAGCAGGCCCAGAAGCAGATTCACCGCCACCGAAACCAGCAGGCCCGCCGCCATAAACCGGCGGATGTTGCAATAATCGGCCAGAAAGCCGTTCATGAACTTTCCGATGGCATATACGATGAGCAGGGCCGATGAAATGATGCCCAGTTCCCCGGCCGTAAAAAGGCCGCCGTCGATGAGGGGCTGTTTCACCACGCCCAGGGTCATCCGGCACACATAGAAAAGGCAATAGGCCAGCGTCACGCCCCAGAAAGTCCGGCGGCGCAAAGATTGATAGCGGCCGGCTTCCTCGGAAGACGGGACCCGTTCCGAAGAAGGTTTACTGATCCGGAAATATGCGTACAAACTGGCCATTTTCAGGACAAAGTTAGAAAGATTTTATTAAATTCGTAGTTTGAAAAGATATTCGTCCCTTATATGAAAAAAATCCTCTTTCTTGCAGCCGCCCTGCTGCTCACGACCAGCCTGACGGCTCAGCAACCGGCCATCGTCTATACCGAAGCCTCCGACCTTACCCTCACCGGGAAACTCTTCCCCGACACGCCCAATCCCTATCATCGGCTCGACACCGTCCGTTTCAAGGGGTTCACCCCCAAGGAGAACGAGCAGGTCCGCAATTCTTCCGGCATCGCCGTGGCGTTCCGGACGGATGCGCGCAGCCTGACGCTGCTTACCCGATATGGCTACAAAGGCTTCCCCACCAATACCAACGGGATATCGGCCCGCGGCTTCGACCTGTACATCCGGCGTGACGGACAATGGGTCTATGCCGCGTCGAACGTACCTTCCGACGCCAAACTGGAGAAACCGTTCACGCTGATCAAGTCGATGCCCGCCGGCGTCAAGGAGTGTCTGCTGTACCTGCCGCTGTACAGCGAAGAGTATTCGGTGAAAATCGGCGTGGAGCAGGGGGCGATGCTGGAACCGCTGCCGAATCCGTTCCGCCACCGCATCGGGGTTTTCGGTTCCAGCTACACCCATGGTTCCAGTTCTTCTCGGCCGGGAATGACCTGGCCCGCCCAGTTCAGCCGGAATACCGGCCTCCAGCTGTTGAGCCTGGGATGCAGCGGCAATTCGAAGTTGCAGGATTATTTCGCTGCCGCCCTGGCGGAAGCCGATGTGGAAGCCTTCCTGTTCGACAGCTTCTCGAATCCGAACCCAACCCAAATGCGCGAGCGGCTCTTCCCGTTCATCGAGACCATCCAGGCCGCGCATCCCGGCAAGCCGCTGATTTTCCAGCGGACCATCTGGCGCGAGGGACGCAACTTCTGTGAATCGGTCGATCGCAGCGAGGCAGATAAAATGCACACGGCCGACAGCCTGATGGCCATTGCCTGCGCCCGCTACAAAGATGTCTATTACATCCGCCCGAATGCCTGTACCGACAAGCACGACGCCTCCATCGACGGGACCCATCCCTCCAACCACGGCTATCGGCTCTGGGCCGAATCCATCGAAAAACCCGTCCGGAGGATCCTCCGCAAGTACGGGATCCGATAATTAGAAACACTCGGACGGCCGGCCTGTTTGTCCGAACCGGGCCGTCATAGCTCCGTTTCCGGACAAGATAAGTCGTTTTTTGTCCCATGAGCTTCAAAATTGCAGAATTTGGACAAAAATAGCCGTTCTGTGTCCCAAGGTTACCTTTTCCAGTATTTCCCGAAGTTGCAACCGTAACGGGGACGGTCTGTCTAGTCCTATCCGTCTTTTTTTATATAAAACGCCTCGTTTTCCAAAGATAAAATCGGCCACACAGCATCCTGTGTAGCCTCTTTTTGCAATTATCCGTGTAAATTTAGTTTACACGGATAATCCTCCCCATCTTTGCCGTATGGAAAACGCGAATAACCTCGGTTCCTCCCGGCCTCAAGGAGGCACGGAACCCGCCGCCCCCAGTCTCACGGCGCAATACATGGACTGGAAAGTCGATTGGGCGTTCAAAAAAGTCTTCGCCGACAAGGAAGTCATGATGAAACTCCTCCGCGACATCCTCCGCGAAGACATCGCCGACCTCGAATACCTTCCCAATGAAATCCCCGTCGTCTCGGAAAAGGACAAGCGCTCCATGTTCGATGTCCTCTGCCGCACCTCCGACGGTCGCAAGTTCATCTGCGAAATGCAGAAGAAGGCCGAGGCCGACCTCCAGGACCGGCTCTTCTTCTACGGCTCTCACCTCGTCGTCAACCAGGTGAAACGCGGTGACAGGGAGTACATCCTCTCGCCCGTCTACGTCCTCTGCATCACCGGCTTCGAAATGGACCACACCGAACCCGTCCCGGAAGGCAAGATCCTGTTCGATTACCGCTTCCGCGAAGTCGACCTCGGCGACGACCTCTTCGCCGACCGGATGAACATCTGCGTGCTGGAACTCCCGCGACTGGGGAGAACCAAGCCGTTCGACGAAATGACCGATTCTGCGGAGAAATGGGCATATATGTTCCAAAATATTGCTACATTTGCAGGTCAGCCCGAAACGATCCGTGAGTTCCGCCATGCCATGGAGGTCTCCCGGGTCGATACGCTGACGCCCGAAGAACAGAATCAATACCACGACGCCATGGTCAGCGAATACGAAAAATTGGTCATCAGCGAAGCCTACGAACAGATCGGCCTGAAAAAAGGTCGAGAGGAAGGACGTGCCGAAGGTCTGGAAGAAGGACGTGCAGAGGGCATTGCCGAAGGGCGTGCAGAGGGTATGGAGAAGGGTATGGAGAAGGGTATGGAGCAAGGCAAGATGGAAGTGGCCCGGCAGATGAAAAAGATGGGCCTATCCATTGCGCAGATCGTTCAGGCTTCCGGGCTACCGGAAGAGGTCGTCAAGGGGCTTTAAGAAACACACACCGCCCATCCCCGTTTCCAACTTAGGCCCCTACCCTAAATTACAAAGTATTATACTTCATCAGTTCAATAGAATATGAATACTGTAAAACACCTTCTTCTCACGGCCGTGGCCGTTGCATGGGCCGGAACGGCGGCCTGGGCGCAGACGCCCGCAAAAGTCAAGTATCGTTTCATCGAAGCCGCCGACCTGGGCGTCCTGGGACACATCAGCCAGACGCAGAACCCGTATCACCGGGTGGATACCACGGTCTATAAGGGCTGGACGGCCTGGCAAAACAACCAGGTGCGCTGCTCCAGCGGCCTGTCCGTCGCATTCCGCACCAATTCCACCGTGCTCACGGTCAAGACCCGATACGGCTTCCTGTACACCGGCACCACCACCAACGTCGTCGCCCACAAAGGCTATGACCTCTACATCAAGAAGGACGGTCGCTGGCTCTATGCCGAATCGGCCGTGGAAGACGCCGGGAAACCGGGAAGCAATGTGGTGATTATCAAGAATATGGCCCCGGAAATGAAGGAATGCCTGCTTTACCTGCCGCTCTACAGCGAAGAGTATTCCATCCAGCTGGGCGTGGAGGAAGGCGCGGTGATTGAACCGATTCCCGCCCCGTTCCGCCACCGGATCGGCATTTACGGGTCCAGCTACACCCATGGGGTAAGCTGCGGCCGCGCCGGCATGACCTATCCCGCCCAATTCACCCGCGCCACCGGCATACAGCTATTGAGCCTGGGCATGAGCGGCCAGTGCAAAATGCAGTCCTATGCGATTCCCGTCCTGGAAAATGCCGAGGTGGACGGTTTCATTTTCGACACCTTCTCCAACCCTTCCAAGAAGGAAATCTGCGAGCGGCTCTTCCCCTTCATCGAACGGCTACAGGCCGCGCATCCCGGCAAACCGCTTATCTTCCAGCGGACCATCTACCGCGAACAGCGCAACTTCGACCGGAAAGCCGAATATGATGAGGCTTCCCGCATTGCCGTGGCCGACAGTCTGATGGCCATCGCCTGCAAGAAATACAAGGACGTATATTATATCTATCCCAACGCGACCCCGAAGGACCACGAGGCCCAGATCGACGCCACCCACCCCGGCAACTACGGTTACCAGCTGTGGGCCGAATCCATCGAAAAACCCGTCCTGAAGATTCTCAGAAAATACGGTATCCGGTAGTTTTGACATTCACGGCCACGGGACCTTCCGCGGCCGTTATTTTTATCTCCGGTGCACTCTTGTACAGACGCAGGCCGATGAACTCTTCCCCGGGCGTATCCCGATGCAAGGTGTAGGTTACCGGAACCTTCTGCCAGCCGGTTTTGGTGGCCCGCCAGTCGGTGAGGGTCACCTCGAGAGTACCCGAGAATGTTAGCCGAAGGGTCAGGGCGGCGAACTCGGCGGGGCTCTCCAACGACAAGGAATGCGATGCTCCGGCGGACAGGTTCACTTTCTCCCGTCTCTTCCATGCAGGTTTTCTTCCGGGCGTCTGGAACCACCAGAAATCGGATAGTTGAATGCTGACGGCATCGTGTACCGCCCGCTGCTCGTGCGGAGCCGGAAAGATGGAAGCCTGTACCTCGAAACCGGCCTCGCGGACCGTGCGGATGTAATGGACATCCAGCATGTTATACTTCATGGTACTCATGCCGCACCAGCCGCCGATGCCTTTCAGCCGGGCGACGGTTCCCTCGGCCGAATCCTTTCCGGGATCGAGCAGAATCAGGCAGTCCGATACCTTCCGCGCCTGTTCCACCGCAGCCTGGTCGGCATCGAACGCAATCCAGCGATCGCCCAGAATCTGCTGCGCCAGCGAATAGGATTCCACCACCGCGCTGTGCAGCATCGGGATGATGCCATGCTCCTTGCAGGCCAGCAAATGTTCCTCCAGGGTGGGAATGGGCGTGCGCAAGGCCGGGTCGGACGACTCCAGCACATACTTCTCCCGCAGTTCGGCAAACGTCGTTTCGCTCACGCGCACCGGTTCCTGGATCTTGGAATAATCGGCGGCGTTGCGCATGGTACGGTTGATGGTGCCGTCGTGCATGATGACCATCACGCTGTCTTTGGTGTATTTGACGTCGCATTCCACGGCCGGATAACCATAGCGGGCAGCCATCGCCACGCCGGCCGGGCAGTTTTCCGGGATGTAATACTCCCCGCTGTTTTCACGCAGCCAGCAGCCGCGGTGCGCCACCGACATCGGAAGTCCTTTCGGAGAAGCCTTCCGCCCCTGGGCCGGAACAGGGATACAGACCCATAACAAGGCCAGCATCAGGGCCAGCCGTTTTACCATACGAATCATATTCTTCCAGATTTTGCGACAAGATACGATAATTCGGAGTTACTTGCAAATCCTGTCTGACTTTTGCACCGGGTACGACCGCAGCCATATGGCCTGCCACAAAAACGGCCTCTGGCCCGGAAGGTCCCCCCGGAATGGCACCGACCTTCCAGAAAATAAGCCCCAAACCCGGAAGGTCCCCCTGAAATGGCACGGACCTTCCGGGAAAACAGCCCCTGGCATGGAAGGTCCCCCTGGAATGGCACGGACCTTCCAGAAAATAAGCCCCAAACCCGGAAGGTCCCCCCGGAATGGCATGGACCTTCCGGAAAAACGGCCTCTGGCATGGAAGGTCCCCCTGGAATGGCACAGACCTTCCGGGAAAACAGCCCCTAGCATGGAAGGTCCCCCAAAAAAGACACCGACCTTCCGGAAAAACGGCCCCAAACCCGGAAGGTCAAAGGATTCACCGATGTCACACGGGCACGCATCAGGGTTTTGCGGCGCGGGAGCGATTCACCAGCAAGACGCCCGCCACAATCAGGGCGATGGCCAGGACCTTCTGCCAGGTCAGCACATCCAGGCCCGCCCAGATACTCACAAAAGTAGCGATAATGGGTTGCAGATAGTTATACAGGCTCACCAGCGTAGGCCGGATGCGCTGCTGCCCGAAAGGGATCAGGAAATAGGCCACGAAAGTGGCAAAAAAGATCAGGTAGCCGATTTCCCAGGCCACTTTACCGGGGATGACGCTCCAGTCCATCGTCAGCATCCCGTTCCAGGAGAACGGCAGGGACATCAGCAGGCTGAAAAGGAACATCCATTTCATAAAGGTCACCACGCTGTAGCGGTTGATGAGGGGGCGGAACAGGCCCAGGTACAGCGAGAAACTGAGGCTGTTGAGCAACAGAAGGGCCCAGCCGAGCGGAGCCGTAACGGCAGCGCCCGTCGATTCGCCGTGGACTGAATTGAAAATCAAGAATAAAACGGCCGCGAAACTTAGGGCGACGCCACCCGCTTTCTTTCCCGTAATGGGCTCCCCCACGAAGAAGAAAGCGAAAAACATGGTGAAGATGGGCGACAGGGTGCCCATGATGGCCGTGTCGATGGAAGTGGAAATCGTAATCGCCTTCAGGAAAGTCAGTTGCGGAATAAAAAGGCCCAGGGCCGATGCCGCCACGATGCGGAGCAGGTCCGGTCCGCTGACGTGCTCGCGGGGCGCGAAGGGGCGTCGGAAGAGGTCCAATCCCCAGAACAGCAGGGAGGCGCCGATGGCCCGCAGGGTAAACAGCACGATGGGGCTCACCAGGGCTGCATTGGCGATGTCTTTGCAAAAAACGATATTCAGGCCGAAAATGGCATAGGCACCGGCCACCGCCAGATGGCCCGCCAGCTTTCCGCCACCGGTAGAAGTACCCATTACCACAGATAAACCAGGAAGCCAAGCCCGCCCAGCAGGGCGAAGGCAAACGTAGAAAGAACCAGCAGCGGGAGCATGGGATCCAGCTCCCGGCCACTCCGGCGCCATACACCCCGGAGATGCAGGACATACAGCGGCAGGGTGAGCACAAAGAGCCAGTGCCACGGGTCGGGGAAACGGAGCAGGCAATACGTTACCATGCACGCCCAGCCCAGCACAATCAGAACGGTCTGATAGATTTTCGCATACCGCTCGCCCAGCCGGATGGCTACCGTGGTCCGGGTACGCGCATCGCTTTCCATATCCCGTATATTATTGACATTCAATACGCCCACACTAAAGCAGCCGATGGAACAGGCCGGCAGCAGCAACTGCCAGCTCTTGAGGGTATGGGCCCCGATCAGATAGGCGCCCAACACCGTTACCAGGCCGAAAAACACAAAGACATAGACATCGCCCAGCCCACGGTAACCATACGGGTTCTTGCCCAGGGTGTAACGCATGGCCGCCCAGATGGCCCCTGCACCCAGCAGCATAAAACAAATCGAATCCAGGCACCAGAGCGTTCCGAAGGAAGCACGCAGCATCGCCAGCCCGAACACACAGGACAGGACGATGAACAGGGCGATGAGCCCCTTCAGTCCGCGAACCGTCATGCCGCCGCCTTGAAGCGAATACATCGGACCCTCCCGGTCCGGACCGTCGGTACCCGAGAGCGTATCGCCCAGTTCATTGGACAGGTTGGACAGGATCTGCAGGGAAACCGTCGTCAGGAAAAGGAACACCACCCCCCAGGGATTGATATGGAAATCGGCCGCGGCCAGCATCGTCCCCAAAACCACGCCCGAGAGGGACAGCGGCAGGGTGCGCAGGCGCATCGAAAAAAGCGCAGAAGATAGTTTCATTTGCGGTAAAAGAAGGAATAAATGCGTTCTACCAGGGAATACTGGGAATCTTTCCATACCGGGACCGAGAAGGAACGGGCGGTCTGGGCCAGGGTTCCCGGAGCCACCAGCCGGGGGACACCGGCCTTGAACGCCTTGTTGGAATAGTCATAATCGCCCATCACCCGGAGGAAACGCGTGTCGATGAATCCCAGTGTCCGGAAACAGGCACGCGGCACCAGGACCAGGTGACCGTCCAGGAAACGGCAGGGAACCGGGATCGTCGCATCCGGTTCAATCAACACTCCTTTGCGCGTGCGGCCACCGTACCGGAGGGAACCGGAAACATCCCGCACACTGCCGGCCAGCAAGGCTTTGTGGCGAAGGAAGGCCGAGGTTTCCAACAACCGGGCGAAGCAGCCCTCTTCCAGCCGGAGGTTGTAATCCAGCCAGATATAGAAATCGAAATCCTCCCGGGCCGCCTCCTCCCACAGCTTCCGCAGTCCGGTACACCAGTACTGGACGGAATCGGAATGCATCAGGTGCACCTGGGGAAAACGCTCGCGGACCGCCTCGGGCAGGCCGTCGGTTCCGGCATCGTCATGCACATAGATCGAGAAAGAAAGATCCTCGTCCACGGAGGTGAGGCTGTCAAACTGCCGATAGCAGCCCGCCAGGCACTCCAACGCTTGCTCGCGGTGGTTGCAGACATTGATCAGGACGGCGATGCTGCTCATCAGGAATCCAGTTTAAGAACCGCCATGAAGGCACTTTGGGGCACCTGGACCGTACCAATCTGGCGCATCCGCTTCTTGCCCTCTTTCTGCTTCTCCAGCAGCTTGCGTTTACGGGTAATATCACCGCCGTAGCACTTGGCCGTCACATCCTTGCGCACCTGGCGCACGGTCTCGCGGGCAATGATTTTGGCCCCGATGGCCGCCTGGACGGCGATGTCGAATTGCTGCCGCGGAATCAATTCCTTCAGTTTCAGGCAGATCTTCCGGCCGAAATCATAGGCCCGGTCTTCGTGGATCAAGGTCGATAGGGCATCGGCCGGGTCGCCGTTCAGCAGGATATCCAGTTTTACCAGCCGCGCGGGACGGAAATCCGTCACATGATAGTCGAAGGATGCGTATCCCTTCGAGATGGATTTGAGTTTGTCGTAAAAATCGAACACGATCTCCGAAAGCGGCAGGTCGTAAGAGAGTTCCACCCGGTCGGCCGTGATGAAATGCTGGCCGATCAGGGTACCGCGTTTGTCGATGCACAGTTTCATGATGGGACCGAAGAAATCCGCCTTGGAAATAATCTGCGCACGGATATACGGTTCTTCGATATGGTCGATGAGGGTGGGCGCCGGCAGGCCGGACGGATTGTGGACATCCAGGACGGCTCCCTGGGTGGTATAGACCTTATAGGAGACATTCGGCACCGTGGTAATCACGTCCATGTTGAATTCGCGGAACAGGCGTTCCTGGACGATTTCCAGGTGCAGCAGGCCCAGGAAACCGCAGCGGAAACCGAAGCCCAGGGCCAGCGAGCTTTCGGGTTCATACACGAAGGAGGCATCGTTCAGCTGGAATTTTTCCAGGACGGCACGCAGTTCCTCGAACTTGGATGCATCCACCGGGTACATGCCCGCGAACACCATCGGCTTGACCTCTTCGAATCCGGCGATGGCCGTACTGCACGGGCGGTCGGTGTGGGTGATGGTATCGCCCACCTTTACCTCCACGGCGCGTTTGATGCCCGATATGATATAGCCGACATTGCCGCAGGAGACCTCGCCGGTGGGGTTCAGCTTGAGTTTCAGGGAACCCACCTCTTCGGCATCGTACTCCATGCCGGTATTGAAGAATTTCACCTTGTCGCCCGTCCGCACAGAGCCGTTCATCACCTTGAAATAGGCGATGATGCCGCGGAAGGGGTTGAAAACCGAGTCGAAAATCAGCGCCTGCAGCGGAGCGTCGGGATCTCCCTTCGGCGCAGGAATCTTGTCCACAATGGCGTCCAGGATGGGCGGAACGCCCTCGCCCGTACGGGCCGATACCTTGAAAACCTCCTCCGGAGAGCAGCCCAGCAGGTCGCAAACCTGGTCGGTCACCACCTCCACCTGCGCGCTTTCCATGTCGATCTTGTTCAGGACAGGAATGATTTCCAACCCGTGGTCGATGGCCAGATAAAGGTTGGAAATGGTCTGTGCCTGAATGCCTTGCGATGCATCCACCACCAGCAGGGCGCCTTCGCATGAAGCGATGGACCGCGATACCTCGTACGAAAAATCCACGTGTCCGGGGGTATCGATAAGATTCAGGAGGTATTTCTCCCCGTCGCGGGTATATTCCATCTGAATCGCATGGCTCTTGATGGTGATGCCCTTCTCCTTCTCCAGGTCCATGTCGTCCAGAACCTGGTTTTCCATGTCGCGTTGCGAAAGGGTTCCCGTCAATTCCAGAAGCCGGTCGGCCAGCGTGCTTTTTCCGTGGTCGATATGTGCGATGATACAGAAGTTTCTGATTCGTTTCATGAGTGCAAAAATAGTGAAATAATAAATTATTTGCTACATTTGTAATAAACTTGGATCCGCAATTACATTCTAATTAAATATGGCAACAGTAGATGATTTGAAAAAAGTCGCTTCCCAGGTGAGAAGAGACATTGTGCGGATGGTCACCATGGCCCAGTCCGGCCACCCCGGAGGCTCGATGGGTTCCACGGACATCCTGACGGCTCTCTATTTTGAGGTGATGAAACAGGATCCCGCCACCTGGACGCGCAGCGGAAAGGGACAGGACATGTTCATCCTCTCCGCCGGTCACATGACCCCCGTGTATTATTCGCTGCTTTCCCGTGCGGGCTATTTCCCGAAAGAGGAACTGGGCACCTTCCGCAAATTCGGCTCCCTGCTCCAGGGACATCCCTCGGTTCGCAAGGGCTTGAAAGGTATCTATCAGGCCTCCGGTTCGCTGGGACAGGGCCTGTCGGTAGCTGCCGGCGCCGCCCTGGGCAAAAAGATGGACGGGGAAGACAATTTCGTTTATGTCCTTTGCGGCGACGGTGAAAGCGAGGAAGGCCAGATTTGGGAAGCCGGCATGTTTGCCGTTTTTCACAAGCTGGACAACCTGATTGCGATGACCGACTGCAACGGCCAGCAGATTGACGGTCCCGTGGAAAGCGTAGCCGGAGAAGGCGACCTGAAACAGAAATGGACGGCCTGGGGCTGGAACGTCATCGAGGCAGACGGACACGACTTCCCCGCTATCCTGGAGGCCTTTGCCAAGGCAAAAGCCAACAAGGGCACCGGCAAGCCGACGATGATTCTCTTCAAGACCGTTATGGGACAGGGCGTGGACTTCATGGCCGGCACCCACAAGTGGCACGGAAAGGCTCCCTCGCCGGAGCAGTGCGAGCAGGCCATGGCGCAGCTCGAGGAAACGTTGGGAGACTTTTAATATCAGCAAGTTATGAAGAAATATACAGATACTGGCAAGAAAGACACCCGCAGCGGTTTCGGAGCAGGTTTGCTCGAAGCGGGTAAGATGGATCCGAAGGTGGTGGCCCTGACCGCCGACCTGAAGGGCTCCCTCAAGATGGATGCCTTTGCGGCCGAATTCCCGGACCGTTTCATTCAGTGCGGCATTGCCGAAGCCAACATGGTCGGCGCCGCTTCCGGACTCGCCCTTACCGGCAAGATTCCCTTCATCGGCTCCTTTGCCGAATTCGTAACCGGGCGCGTTTATGACCAGCTTCGCCAGGAGGTTTCCTACGGCATGACCAACGTCAAGATCGCATCCTCCCACGCGGGTATCACCCTGGGCGAAGACGGCGCCACCCACCAGACCATGGAAGATATCGCCTTGATGCGCGCGCTCCCGGGCATGGTGGTCCTCTGTCCCTGCGACTACAACCAGACCAAGAACGCCACCATCGCCGCCGCCAGATACAACGGCCCGGTGTACCTGCGTTTCGGCCGTCCGTCGGTGCCCAACTTCACCGGTGAGAACGAGCCGTTTGAGATTGGCAAGGCCTATGTCCTGAACGCCGGCAAGGATGTGACGATCATCGCCACCGGCCACCTGGTATGGGAGGCCCTGCAGGCCGCCGAAGCCCTCGAGGCCGAAGGGATCTGTGCGGAAGTCATCAATGTGGCCACCATCAAGCCGCTGGACACGCCGACCATCGTGGCTTCCGTCCTGAAAACCAAGGCGGTTGTCGTAGCCGAAGAGCACAACCTGGCCGGTGGCCTGGGCGAACTGATTTGCGGCACGCTGGCCGTCAAGTGCCCCACGCCGGTGGAACTGGTGAACGGCGGCGACGAATTCGGCCAGTCCGGCAAGCCTGCCGAGCTGATGGCCGCCTACGGCCTGGATGCCGCCCACATTGCCGAAGCAGCACGTAAAGTATTGACCCGCAAATAGATGACAGAAAAGGAGATCCTCGATGTTTTCAACTCCGGACAACACGAGAGAGCGTTTAACGCGATTGTAGAGAGCTACAGCGAACGACTCTATTGGGTTGTACGGCGGCTTGTCAACAGCCACGAAGACACCGACGACCTTCTTCAGGACATCTTTGTAAAGATATGGACTGCGCTTCCCTCTTTCCGGGGGGAGGCGCAGCTTTATACCTGGCTGTACCGCATCGCCTTGAATGAGGCGCTGAACTTCTTGTCACGGCAGCGGGTGCGTGCCGTCCTGCAATTCAAAAGCCTCGACGAGGAAATGGAACGACGCATCGACGAAGACCCGTATTTCAACGGGGACGAGGCCGAGCGTACGCTCTCCAAAGCCATCACCCGCCTGCCCGCCAAACAGAAAACCGTCTTCCTGATGCGCTATTACGACGACCTTCCCTACGAAGAGATTGCCCGCATTACGGGCACCTCAGTGGGCTCGCTGAAAGCATCGTATCACATTGCCAGCGAGAAAATCCGGGAAGACCTGAATAATTTTACCCTCGATTTTTAACTTTTTCCTATTATTGTTGTCTAACCTTTGTGAATATGACGGAAAACGAGCTTCATATCAGCGTCCCGAAAGGGTATTTCGACAACCTGAAAGACAGGCTGTCGCAGATTCCCGGACAGCAACGCGTCTCCCTATGGGAAAAGGTACGTCCGTACGTAGCCCTCGCTGCCTGTTTCGCGATTTCGGTCACAGCCGGCACCTTCCTGCTGAACCGTACCGCCCCGCAGGCCGAGTCCTACTACGACTACCTGGCCGCTTCCGATATGATTCCCGTCACCGATCCGTTCGCCATCCTCGATTCAAACGGCTCCTCCGACGAGGACCTTTCGCCCAGCGAAATCGTGGATTACCTGATTGAAACGGGTTTTACGGAGGATCAGCTCGCCGATGTCTATTCAGAGTAAATGCAAACTGTTATGAAACAAAGAATTGCATATCTCGTTGCCGCCTTGATGCTGCTCCCGCTGTTTTCCTTCGGCCAACCGCAAGGAAAGAAAGACCACAAAGAGCACTGGAGAGCACAGAAAGTTGCCTATCTGACCGAGGTCATGGACCTTACGGCAGAAGAGGCGCAGGTTTTCTGGCCTATCTACAACCAGGCGCAAAAAGAAAAACGAGAGGCTTACAAGGCCGTCAAGGAGGCGTACGCCAACTTGGACAAGGGCATTCAGGAAGGGAAAGGGAAGAAGGAGATCAAAGATTTGCTCCGTCAGTACACTGCCGCCTTGGAAGTCACACAAAGTATTGACTCTAAGTATGTATCACAATACGAAAGAGTGCTTCCTGTCGAAAAGGTGGCCAAGTTGTTTATCGGAGAGGAAACCTTCCGCCGGCAACAAATCCAACGGCTCGGCAAGAAGTGAATTAATCTTATCAAAGGTTAGTATAATAGGGTGTGTTTTGCGGATGCGCTGTGAAGCGCGTCCGCAATTTTTTTCAGGAAAAATTCGTACCTTTGGACATTATGATCATCGAAGCCAACGCCATTTGCAAATCTTTCGGACCCTTGCAGGTCCTCAAAGGAATCGATTTTTCCGCCGAGAAAGGGGAAGTCGTCTCCATCATGGGTGCCTCGGGCGCCGGAAAATCGACCTTTCTGCAAATTCTGGGCACGCTTTCCACACCCGATTCCGGAACACTGGTGCTGGACGGGCAGACGGTATTCGGAGGCCAGGGGGGTCCCATGGGCAGTTCTGCGCTGGCCGACTTCCGCAACCGGCGGATTGGCTTTGTATTCCAGTTTCATCATCTGCTCCCGGAATTTACTGCCCTGGAGAATGTCATGATTCCGGCTTTCATTGCCGGAAAAACAGACCGGCAGGCACGCGAAAAAGCGTTGCGATTGCTTTCTGAAGTAGGCCTGGAAGGCCGCATAAGCCACAAGCCCTCCGAGCTTTCCGGCGGCGAGCAGCAACGCGTGGCCATTGCCCGTGCCCTGGTCAACGACCCCGCCATCCTCTTTGCCGACGAGCCCTCGGGTAACCTGGATTCAGCCACCAAGGCGGAAATCCACCAGCTCTTCTTCGACCTCCGCAACCGTCATGGCCAGACAATCATAATCGTCACGCACGATCCGGAACTGGCCGCGCTCTGCGACCGCTCCCTCACCATGCGTGACGGATTGTTTATCTAGGGGAAAAAACTTATTTCAGCTTCTTGAAAATGTAGGAGCCGTCTCCGGAGATGACGCCGAGGCTAAGGATCACGGGGAGAGGCTCTTCAATAGAATCACTCCCAACATTGTCAGGAAGGGGCGACTATTTAAACTGCACGTCCAAAAGATACAGGCAGCAGGGATTGCCACTGTTATAGGGAGAGAAATATGCACATTCCTCCGGACGTGCCACACCGTCTACCTCAACGGTAAAATATACCCTGAACAGACTGTAGTCCTGAGGAAGGACGAACATGGTTTTGTATGCGCCCTTCCATGGATCGCTAATGTTATAGCAGTCCGGAAGGTTTACTGCCGGATTCTTGATGGTTACGCTGTAAGACGAATTCCCAAGGCTGATGTCACCGTCGGCGTCCGGATCCAGGAATACCGGATATGCTCCGTCCTGGACAATGCCGGTATAATCCCCCGTAAGGGCACAGTTCGTCTTTGTATGGCTGTCGGCCTCCACCCTGAAATCCAGCAGGCGAATATGTTTGTAATAACTGTCCGAATATCCAAGCCCGCGGCGGGTTTTGTTGAGGAAAGATACACGGACGACAGAGCAGAACATGGAGAATGGAATGAGCACCCTGCCACCGGGAACATCAACGTGACGCGCAGCCGTCATTTTACAATATTGCGAAAAGTTGATGCCGTAAGAGGATGTGAGTTCCTGGATGCCGGGAAGACGAATGTTACATCCCCAACAAGGAGGTGGCCGGGGAGATGGTGAATGCCGTCGAGGCCAACCAGTGGAAGCCGGTTGTGGATGCCCTTGCCAAATCCGAGAAACTGCTTAAAGCTACGTTGGAAGGAGACGAAGAGGCGGTTGCCCGGGGCGTTGAACTGGCGCACGACGATAATACCAGTATCCTGAGTTATAACGATGAGAACTCCCTGTCCTGCGTGCTGAGTATCGCTTATTACAATGCCCGCAACAAGTATGTGATGCACCGGGAGGTGGCCTCCGGCAAAGGCTTTGCGGACATTGTGCTGATTCCGCGCAAGAACGTGGACTCCCCGGCCATCGTGATTGAACTCAAGGTGGACAAGGACGCCGACTCCGCCCTGGATCAAATCCGTCGCAAGGAGTATCCCGCCAAGGTGGCGGAGTATGCTGGAAACCTGCTGTTGGTCGGGGTCAGTTATGACCGTGAAACCAAGCAGCATTCCTGCAGGATTGAGACTTGCCGGCCCTGAGTGCTTACCCTGTTGTGTCTCCTATGTTACACCGTGTATTACCAATCGTTCCCATAAGGGGAGCTATCTTAGCGTAACGTTCAGGTCGTACTTTTTGAACGGATCGAAACCGGCGTTGCTGTTGGAAGTATTGATAAAGTTAATCTGCTGCGATTTTGTAATAGCACCGGTAAGATTTAACGTAACCGCCAGGCGCTTATAATTTTGGGGGATGGCATAGAACGTAAAGGACGCTTTCTCGTTCATGCTCATGGTTTTGGCATATGAAGGCTGCAGGGACTTATAAGGCGGGGTCTCCACCAGTCCGCCATAAGAAACGGATGGCGCATAATAACCGTCTCCTATCCCTTCGATATCCACATAATACTTTCCGTACATATACATCTGATTCGAGGACGAAGTCCAATAAGGCTCATCCCAGGCAACTACCTGAACGGATGAAATCCGTAAGCCTGCCGCATACTTGTTTTCTACAGTGATACGGAATACCGACACGGCAGGGGTCATGTAAAAATGTTTTTGAACCTCCGGGGCATCAGAATGCGTGGCACCCACCATGTAAAATTTATTTGGGTCGCCATTGGACATGTTGCGGGTAATCTCGGCCTCAATCCTACCCCGTGGGTTTTCACCCACTGTCGGCGTAGAAACGGGAATAATCTTGGTGCTGGAGGGATATGCCACATAAAAATCGTGCGGTCCCGTTTCAGTCCAGCGTAAAGGGCTCGCCGAAGACCATTGATAAGTTGATGTATTGTATGTATACACAGCCTCGTCACTTGCACCGGAAGACGAATACTTGAGGATTTTCACCTGGTCGTTCTCCCATTCAGGCTTCACCCAATTATCCCAAAACTTAAGAACCAATTTGGTGTCGGGCTCGCTTTCCTCTATATTGGTGGAAAACTGGATCTCCTTCCCGATCAGCTCATTCTGCTGTTCGGGAAACTTTGAGCAAGCCACGGTCACAAGTACGCAAAAGCTGTATATTAGGACTCTCTTCATCTTTACAAGTAAATGCTTCCTGCCGAGAAAGATCCTCCATAGGTCAACGAACCGGCAGTAATATCGGTAACTTCAAATGGAATATTCCCGGCATCCTCATAGCGGTCGCGGACCGGGCGCACCTGGCAGCCGTGAGCGCGAAGGAAGCCGGAATATGGAATGGTGTTCGGCGCCGCTGCCACTGTATAGACGGGAATACATTGAGGGTAGCCCATCGTGGTGGACATGTCGGTGATGCTGCGCCGCATGGTGAAGGTACGGGCATACAGCGCATCATCATAGAAAGGCGCAGCCGTCCAATACAATGCCTCCTCATACATGCCGCTGATTTTGCCGGCATCCCCTCCGAATCCTACGCGGCGTCCCAGGGCCGGGAAGAACATGATTCCCTTGTCCTTATCCCGCGGGTCGCAGTACAGGAACATCCCCTGGCTGCCGAAGGGCTGGCCGTCGCCATAGTCTCCATTGATATAGAAACTGGGACGGAGCCCGTTGATGACCAGCGTGGGGTCCGCCTTCTCGGCGTCCGTAACCACATTGGCGTCCATACCCTTGAGGTTGAAGCCGGTGAAGGCATATTCGTTGGGCACTTTGAAACCCGGAGGGCAGGGGTCGTACACCGTCTTGGCGACATAGTAACCGTCGAAATGCTCCGTAGATTCCTTGGTATAATGCGTCACGTTGGCATCCCACAGGTTGTCAAAGCGTTCCCCCGACCAGGTGTAGGGACCGCTGGCGCCTATGGTGTATTGCGTATAAGGATAGGCCATGGTCTCCGGAATATAGTTGTCATAACAATCCCAATAATCCTGGGAGCCGATATTATTGAAGGGGAGGATCTCCGAATCCGTAGTTGACCCGTCTTCGAAATAGATTATCTTCTTATAATTCTCGGACTTGAGTCCCCCCACGCTGAACATGGGATCCTTCCGCCCCCATTGGTAATGGACCGCGCTGGCCGTGGACGCGTCCCCTTGTTGTACAAGATCCACGATAGCCTCATTTCCCGATGTCTTTTGCCTGAATTTCACCCGGCAATAACGCGGCGGCTTGCCGGCCACATAACCCAGATTCAAGTCCAGCATGTCGTTATTGGCCAGTTTCGTCGGCTCTGTCGTATTTGCCGGGACAGAACCTACTTCCTGATACTTCGGGTCCAGCCAATAATACACCTTCTGCGTTTTTAGGACGCTCTCGGGGACGGCCCAGATATGCCAGCTCCATATAATGTTTCCAGTTGCGTCTTCCAGGGCGATGACCGCGTTTCCTCCTGCCCGGTTGGACAGGTTGTCAACCTTGAAATAAAGGTAATGGTCTTCGTACGAGAAACTCCCGTGCACATCCACCATATCCTCAACATCCTGCCATACCAGGTGCGGATAACAGTACCAGCTCAGGCCCATGCCGTTATCTCCATCATCGCGGGTAATCCAGGGTTTAGACAGCCAAGTCCAGTTTGCTGCCAGGAACTGTCCCGCGATGTAACTGCCCCCAATATCTGGACTGAAGGCCTTAGTGTTAATCGTCCCCTGCTGGTATGCATTGCCCCAGACCATCGGAATCTTGTACCAGCCTGGCCCGGACACCACATAGCAGTTGGCCGTCTCGTAGGGCGTATCGGAGGGCGTCCCCTGCATGGTTCGGCCCGGATAGGCCAACTGCGTCAGGAAATCATAATTGCTGAGGTCGATGGCCGTTTCGGGCGTAGTGTTGCCCAGGTTCAGCCAAACGTCATCTGCGGAAAGATCGTAGGTCGCCTCGACCTCGGCATCATAATCCACCACCGCCGTCGAGGGATCCACGGGGTCTCCCGTGGGGGCCTTGCCGTCACCGGTATAGGCTTCCAGAACCAACCAGGCAGGTTTGGTAGCTGTCCACCCGTCTCCGGTATTGTACTCCACGGCATCCCAGGGCCAGGCTTCGTATTCGTCCTTGCCCAGAGCCTTATTGTAAGTCTTACGGTAGCTGGAAACGTGATAATAGTCATCAATATCGCTTCCATTCGGACCGAACTGACCGTATTCCTGGGTTACGGCAAAGATATACTCGATATCCACCAGGTTCATGTTTACAATGAGCTTCCGGGTGGCCGGCAAGGTATACCAGGGGGAACCAGACACCTGCTTGTTCTGCAGGTTCAGCCTCCGCTGGCGCGTCTTCCCCGCATCATCCTCAAACGTAATGACCACGGTTAGGCAGGTCTGGTCCACGGGAAGTGCGAGAAGCGTGGCCATCACCGTATTGTCACCCAGCGTCTCACTCATGTTCAGGTCCATGGAAATGCTGCGGCCCTCCGAAGACTTTTGCACGGATTGAATATCTCCGGTAAGGCCATCTTGCAAACCCACTTCGGCGGTAAAATCACCGTACAGGTCAGACCCGGCGACTCCGTCAGCGGAAGTCAGGGTAAGCCGCTTGAGTTTGTAGCTGCGGGAAGCGGTATCCCCCGCCTTGATAACGAACTTGAAGGCGCTGAACAACGGCCTGAACAGCAGCTCCACCTTCTGTTTCCCTACATCCTGCCCACCCACCTTGGCACCGGCATACATGTAGGCATTGGTCATATCTGGCAGATACTCATAGGTGGTAATGCCAGCGGAAGTGGTCTCAGAACGGCTGAGGGCCGTCTGGACAGACGGGACACCCCCCTTGATCACCGCCGTTTTTTTCTCCGCACCCAGGGCAAAATCAGCCGCGGCGGCCGGCAGCGGATACATGCCGAAGAAATAATGGTCGGTGATGGAAGGCTCCCAGTAAAGGTCCTTGCCGGAAGTGACGGGATCGACCTCGGCTTCACTCTGGCGAAGGCCCGCCTGGTTGGTCTTGGCATTGGCCACTACGGTATAGTCGGCCGATTTGTCCCCCGCCTTGGTAACGCCCACGTTGGAGATGACACGAATTTTGTCCACGCCGGGCCGCCAGTTGATACGCTCGTAACCGCCCACGATTTCCCCGCTGTAAGCCGTCTTGGTAAGCGGCCCCTGAAACGTGGAAACGCCAAAATGGATGCGGTCATCCTGTAACAGCCCGTCTTTCTCCGGCGTCTTGCTGCAGGAGAGAAGGACTGCCAGGGCCAGCGCCGCCATATATGTTATTCTTCTATTCATACCAACCACTTGTATCCGTCCATGTTTCTATCTGCTGGCCATTGGTCTGGATGGCTCCGGACGGATCCACAAACACAAATTCCTGCACAAACTGCCGCCAGGGCGACACGGTAATGTATGCCGACAACTGATACTCACCCGACGTACGGATGGGGACGATGGGCTCGTCCTGGTCCGGAACAGCAGTGCCGATACCGGAAAGCCCCTCAACCGTAAGGGTATAATTGTGATTGCGCACAACGCCATAATTGCCTGTATTATAAGAGGTTCCGCTAGCAGGGACATCGTTGTTCAGATGCTCCACGGGAATCTTGTAATACATGATCTTGTTCTTGAAACACTCGACCGTTCCACCGGGGTAGGCCGTTTGGGCCGCTAGGGCCGCCGCTTCCGTGGCATAGAAGACCCCGTTATAACGATAGATGTCGGTGGCCGTGGTGTATCCCTCCGAATCGGTCCCCGAAGCCAGGCTGAACACCAGTCTCGCCTTCACCAGGACATGGGTAATGCGGGAATAGAGGGTGGCCGATGCGTCGTCGGCCAGGGGCAAATACGGCCCGTCAGCCGTATTCTCGCGGCAATACAGGCTGCCGCTGTAATAGCCGCTGCCGTCCAGGACAAGAGACCCTCCCAGGCCATTGTAAGACACATAATCCAGGGCGTCGCCTGCCGTAATATCGGCGGCCTTTACCGGATAACTTCCGCTGTCATAATTGGGGTCCTGTGCCCAGTAGCTGCGCCGATGGGCCGCGCTGTTCCAGGACCAGGAGAAATCACTGCCCCAGGATTTCCGGATGTTTTTGAAGAGGTAAGCGGTCTTGTTGGTGGCGTTCAATCCCCAGCCCAATACCTCCACCCGGGTGGAAATATTGTTGACAGCGGTAACGGCGGGCACTTTGTATTCCAAGGCAGAAAGGCGCAGCGTGACCTTGGCCGCCAGGCGCTCGATATACACCTCCATGGGCGCTGCCGCGGCCTTCGCCGCCGTTTCTTTCAGGCTCGCCTCCGGCACAGCCACATCAGAGATGACCTGTCCGGCATTGGACAACCAGGTACCCGACGTCATCGGGAAAGGATTGACGGTGGCCGAGCCGGGCGTGCCGTCCACTTCATAGTCTACACTTAAGGAGGAATCCCATTTGCAGGCAATGTCCGACACCAGCGCCTGCGCCTGGGCCACAGTCTTGCCCGTGAGGGCCGTCACGTCCTCGTCGCGCAGGTTGGCTGCCACCAGCATCCGGTAGGGCCGATGGTCCAGAGTAATCAATTGATAACCCGTCTGCGCCTCCACGGAAGGATTCCCCGTGGCGGTGTTGTATTCCAGGCCCACCAAATGGTGTTTTTCCAAATAGCTGCCATCAGCATCGTAGAAGAAGACATCGGCATGGGCGATGAGCATTTCCGACAGGGCAGCATTGGCAAAAGCACTGGGAGAACCTTCGTCGGCTTTGGTGGCCGATCCGCTCTCTCCTTGCGGATGCAGTACCAGGGCCAGATAATACTTGCCCCGCTCGCAGCCGGCTTCCGGAGCCAGCGTGTCATACACGCACCCCGTCGCCAGGATGAGTGCAGCCATCAGCGATATGAACGTCCGCTTTCTCATTCTTCAATTCCCGCCGCCACCCATTCGTAGCTATAGTTGCCAATCAAATTGAAATAAGTCCCTTTCGCCACCGGATCACCATTGACGTCCACCTTGGCTTCCTGCGTACAGAAGCGCAACCAGGGCATGGCGTAATGGAAGTCGCGCGGCAGGGTGGCGTCCGAAGGGTCGCTCACCGTAACTTTCTCTTTGGTATATAAGTATGTACGGGTCGTCCCGTCCACCTTGGCTTCAAGGGTAAGGTAAGGTTCCTCATCGGTACCTGCCAGAGCGGTGACCTTGCTTTCCGGCACATAGGCCACCCAATGGCCCGTACTGATTTCCCGGAAATCAACCGTATTCTTGAGCAGGGAACCCACAGGGGAAACCTCATCGAAAGGTGTAATATCCGACAAGTTGCCGGGCACCAGGGCGATTTTGCTGTAGTAATGGTTCACCTTCGCCGACAAAATGGTCATGTCCTTCTTACCACTGATTCCCTTGACAGTGTACAGGTGGATGCGGCTCAGCCGGCGCTGCAGCTGGATCAGGTCCTCATCGGCCACGAAACCCTTGGCATAATAGGCATCCACGGCCGCGCTGCTGGCAAAGCCCGTCTTCGTAAGCGGCGTGGACATATTCCGGTAGAACTTGAGGCCCTTGGCCAGTTTCGCAGCCGCCAGGTCGGTCTCGCCCTGCAGGTCCCCGAAGAGCTTCCAGCCCCACATGGGAATGGGCACCGTTTCGCCATAGGCCGCATCTTTATTGAACGTCATGAGCTTGATGGCTTCCGTGCGGAGCGTGGAAATTGCGTCCGACATCTTGTCCCCCTTGCTGCCGACGGAATTGTACACCGACACATCGTCCACGTTGGCCAGCACCAGCACGGCCAGCGAGGTGGCCGCCTGGGCGGTGAATTCGAGGCGGCGGATGCTGCCTACCAAGCCTTGTTGATCGATGGTTACGCTACCGTCGCAAATCTGCACGGCCAGACTCGGGTCAAAGACCAGTTTGCCGGCTTCCGTCTTATAGGCATCGGAGGCATCAAACACGTAGACAAGCAGCTTATTCCCGTCCACGGTATTCTCACCGGCATAGCGATATGCCTCATCCACGGCCACAAAGTCGGCTTTGGTGAGCACCGGAGCCTGCTCCCAGCCGGTGTAATCGACCACGCTAACGTCCAGGCTCATCCGGACTGCACCGGAAGTCACGGTCTGTGACGCATCCTCCTGCACAACTTTTGTGCAGGCTGGTGCAAGCGTGACCAGCAAGACGGACAATATGCGGAAAAGCCCCTTCACTTAATCCAAGTTATTGTTTTGCAGCACCACGTGCCAGCCGTTGATGAAAATGCCGGCGGCAATGCTCCAGCCGTGGGTGTTGTCCAGGAAGAAGGTGATCTGGTAGTCGTCCTGGCGGTCCAGATATTCCTGGTCACCCATTTCGCGGTTGTAATTGCCCTTCACCAGCAGGAAGTAATCCACGATGGGGATGTTGATCACTTTCTCCCCGGTAGTCTTGTCGATGACGGAAAGCATGGTTTTCTTGTCTTCCTTCTTGAACAGGCGGTTCAAGGTAAACTCGGCCACCACGGCCGTCAGATAAGTTTCATTGTCGTCATATTCTACCATGCCCTGACGTTTGTCCCAGGGGAAATAAGTCACGTCTACCGGCTTGGAAGCTTCGTCTTTCCAGTCCAGAAGGACGTTGTCGTCTCCGATGGTGATGTCGTACTCTTCCGGAGTCAGCTGGGCGCCCGTATTCAAGGCTTGCAGCAGCACCTTCACGTTGTTGGTGTTCTTAATCAGGCTGATTACGATGGTATTCACCGAGCCCGGAGGCAGGATGTCCAGCTGCACGTTTTCGGCATAGCCATAGTAGAGGGCTCCCGGGTCGGTGTCGATATATTCCGACGCCTTGGTGAGGGTGTTCATCCGGCAGAAGAGTTCCTCCTTGGTCTTGGGATCGGTCACCGTGAAATCGCTGTCCGCCAGGCCGCACCAGGCCACCAGGTCGTAGCGGCCTTTGGTAAGGCCGGGAATGGTCATGTAGTAGTTCTGGTCCAGGTGTTTACCGGAATCCGAGGCCTTGGTCACAAAGGCCCCCGTCACCGGATCGAAGACAAACATGGTCACCGAATGCACTTCGTTGGGAAAGGCATCGGCAAATTTCATGTTGTACTCGTACTTGAAACGGACGGCCACCTCGCAGACATCCTGTCCCTGGTCATAGACCAGCGAGCGGCAAGAGCCCAGACAAAGGAGCCCCGCTATCACCCATACTATGGTATTTCCAATTCTCATACTGTCATGCTTCCGGAGGCGCGTGTGCCCCCGCCTGGCACCCCGGAGGAGGGTCAGCCCCTCCGGGATGAAAAATTTTTATTCAGAAAGGACGGTATTCTGGGTTACGACATGCCAGGCATTGATGTTGATCTTGGCAGCCAGGTACCATTTCTGGGACTTGTCGCCGGGAACAATGGGTTCTCCGGGATCGTAGATACCCTTGCCCAGGGTGCTCACACCGGTAACCGTGACACGGTAGTCGTGGTTGCGCACCATACCGTGTACGCCGTAGGCTTCGCTGCTGGCAGCCAGATGCTCGATGGGAACGCAGTAGTACATAAGACCGTCGGTATAGCAGTTGGCACGCTCCACGATATCGGTGGTGAAAGCCTGCTTGTATTGGGCGTCGCTGATGGCCTCGTAGGCGGTGGTTGTCGTGTTATAGAAGTACAGCTCGGACTTGGTCAGCGTGGGGAATACGGACACATAGCCGTCGGAAACACCCGAGGTCTCCACTATCTCATTGGAGGCGTTCACGATAGCCTTGGCAATCTTGACATGGGCTGCATCCAGGGCTTTGTAAGAAGTGGTGCCGCTGTCGTAGTAGTATAACTGCGTGCTGGCATTAATGTTGGCAAGAGCCACGGTAATGTAATCCGCTTCAACGTAACGGGTCCCGTTATACTCGTAGAAGGTCTTTACGGTTCCGTCCATCTTTGCCTGGGCCACCACCAGTACGTGGGTGCCTACGCGACGGAAATTATCCTTGAAAGCATCACCGAAGGTGTTGGGGAAGCAGTAGTTGCGCACCAAACCGCCGGAATACTGATAGGGTCCGGAGTCATTGTGGTTGAACTTGGTATCAGCTACGGCAGCCTCATCGGCGCTTTTAGTAATCTGGTTGTAGGAGAAATACCAGAGCGGGGAATTGTCCTCGTATCCAACGAAATCGTTGGCTATATTCGGGAATGCACTCAATCCAGCGTCGGCAGTACGGTAATTAGGGTCCTGCTCCCAGAACATCCTGTGTTCTCCGCTGGCGTTGCCCATCCAGGCAGATGCGCTTGTAGCCCACGCGGCATCTACATTCTTGGTGTAGAAAGCGGTACGATTCGTTGCATTGAGGCCCCAGTTCTGAAGGGTAATGTCATAGGCGTGAGCGCCGTCGTTGAAGTTGTAAGCATCTGCAGCCGTATTGTAAGTCACGGTCGACACCTTCGCTGCGATACGGTCAACATAGATTGTCACAGGATCTGCCACGGCAAGGGCTTCGCTGCTGGCGCAGTTGGCACCGGTAACGGGATATGCCTGCACATACTTAGACGAACTGCAATAGACAGAGTTGCTCATGGTGAAATAGAAAGTTCCGCCACTCTTCTCATAACCGAACTGAATGTGTTTGATGCCTGAACGGTCCTTGTTCGTGTAAGCAAGGGCATCAGGAAGGGTTTTGCCACGAATAGCGGCATGGTCTGTCGGATCCAAGTTGATGAAGCAGAGCACGCCATTGGGCTTGGTGCCGTTGGTTTCCAGAACGACCACGGCCTTTGAACCGCTTTTTTCAACCGTATTGCCGGATGTGGCGGAGCCGAATTGGAATCCGTCCAGCGAAGTGAGTACTTTGCCCTCACAAAGGAAGGCATTGTTCACATAGAAGAAGAAGAAGATGTTGTCTAATTTGCTTTCCTCTTCAATCCCGTCGAATTCCGGGCTTCCCACGGAACCTTTTGTCATGCTGTTGGGCGCAATGATGTTGAAGGCCATATAGGACTTTTCGCCTTCTACCGGCCCATCATCCTTCCCAGCCTCCTTGTTGCAACCCACCAGCGCGAGGCCGGCCAGGGCAGCAATAAGTAAATACCTAAATTTCATAATACGTGAAATAAAAAAGTTAATAAAATAATAAGTTGTTGTTTCTATGTTGATTGGCCTTGCAGCCAAGGAAAAGCCTTAGAAGGTTTCGTACTCTATGGTATAGTCCGTACGACGCAGGAACGGCAGGCATTCGGCACGCAGGATTTCCCAGACAGCGGCGTGCTGCGTCTTGAGCAACCACTCTTTCACGTCCGGTTCACGGTTGGAGTCCATGATTTCCAGCATCTTGTCCTTGCCGGGGAGCGAGGAGTTCGCTACGTACTCACGCAGACCTTCCCAGTTTTCCGGCTCGCAATCCAGTTCAAAGAGCTCATCCGAGAGGCCGTATGCCTTTGCCACGTAGTCCTTGACGGCACGGGTACGGGCCAGGGCGAGCTTCTGGTTGGTCTGGTAAGGACCTTCCGGAGAGGCATACCCCTTTATGACGATTTTTCGGATACGCGCGCCGGGCACGTGAATCACGGAGTCGATAGAGGCCCTCAAGAAGCCCAGCTCACGCATGTTGGAGTGGTAGTTGGGATCCACCTCCGAAGCGTTGACCTGGAAGTCTATGAAGGCGCGGCCGCTCAGGGTTTTCACCACGGGAACCTCCACCACCAGGGTGTCGCGGGTTTCCTTCACGATGATTTCCACGGGAGTAATGTCGTCTTCCTTGGTGAGGGTGGCAAGACGCTGGCTGATGAGCCGTGTTTTGTCTTCGCCGCAGCAACCCTGAACATATTTCTGCAGATACAGGGATGCACCTTGCATCCAGTTTTCAAAGGGAACGCGGGTTTCGTATTCCGCCTGGGCGGGAATGCGGCCATGGTACTTGCGCTCCGCGTCCACGCCGCTGGCGTTCTTGCCGGTACGCGCATAATTGTACCACTGGTTGTGGCTGTATAGCCCCAGAGGCTGCAAGTCTTTCACGTTGTTGCCATTGCGGAGCTGCGGAACCACCACAACGGTCTCGTTGGCACGGGGTCTGGCACTTTTCAAGTCCAGATCCATCTTTACGTGAATCATGGTGCCGTCTTTTTCCAACAACACGTTTTTGGCCGTCTGAGCCTGCATCACGGTAACGGATGCGGCAAGAAGGAACGTAAGGGTTAAAAATCTTCTCATATCCGTTAACAATTAAAACAGGTACACAATATTGATAGACGCCTTCGTGAGCGTAGGGAGAAGCTTTTTGATATTCTGCTCCTTGGGACGGTTGCAGATATCGCAGTCAAAACTGTCCGCGATGATATAGAGGGCTCCCGCACCAATCTCGAACTCCATATTCCAGTGCTTGCCGATGGGAAGAGCATAGCCATACGCCAGGCCGGCGCCAAAACCCCAACCCTCGTAGCGGGTGTCGGCAAGAGTCCCCCAATGGACTCCCAGGATATGGACATTTTCCGGAATGGGGATGTTGCCCACATTGAACTGGCCGGCAAGGGCGTGCACGCCGAAGAAATGGCCGGCGAAGCGCTGGCAAGTCCACAGGCGAAGTTCCGGCTGCGCCATCCAGTGCTTCCACTTCATGTTGTTTTTCCAGGTCCATAGATTCAGATTACCGGAAAGATCCAGGCTGAGCCGGGGAGCAAGGCCAACCTCAACGCCCAAGTTGATGGTTGTCGTAGCATCATATAGCAGATTGGTTTTGATACCTACATCTTGCGCATTCGCGTGCGTTGTGGAAAACATACACGACGCCATTAGAACCAGGATCAAAAGAATCTTTTTATTTTTCATACTTACCTTGATTATGCGATTCCCTCAAATAAAGGCCAAATTTTTTGCAAAGATATGTAACATTTCTGTTATAAAAAAATCAAAAAAATCCAGAAAAATTAAGCACAGAAGATGGCAACTGGCTTATAATCAATAATTTAGCAAAATCCAAATCGTTTTAGGGGGGGGGGTAAAAATTTCTAAAAAAAAATTTTTTTTTACGAAAATACCCGTTTTTTCTATTTCTCAAGCCCGTTTAACGCCTGTTCCAAGTCCTGAAATGTAGGGCAAGGGTTATCGTCAAAGCATTTGACAACCACGCCCCGGCTGTTGCAAATGTAAACGCGCGGTATGCGTGATGACGCAAAAAGCTGGTAAACAGAGCGGTCTTCCTGGGCAGAGAAAGGTAGGGTAATCCCGTTCTCCGTCCACCAGGAACTGATTTCCGAGGCCGCCTGCGCGCGCGAAATGGCCACAAAACGGACGGTCTCTCCATACTGCCTAAACGCTTGCTGGATCACAGGAAGTGTTTTCTGACAGTCCACGCAGGTGGTATGGAAGAAAACAATAACACATGGGGAACCGATGAGGCTCGCCGAGGAGAGGTAAGACCCGTCTGCCATCTGCACCTGAAAATCCGGCAGCCGGTCTCCGGGCTGGATAGCATAACTGTCCTCCCGCTGTTCGCGAATGCATCCTGTAAGAACCAGAACAAGTATGAAAAACAAATACTTTCGCATCATTCAAGCAAAACAATGATAAAGGTATAAATAATAATCCTAAAAAAAAGCTCCGGAGAGACCCGGAGCCTGTGAGAAATCACATTTCGCTGGATTAGCGGAGTTTCTTGTAACCGTAGCGAGCTTCGTCACCGAGTTCGATTTCAATTTTCATCAGGCGGTTGTACTTGGCGATACGGTCAGTACGGCTCAGGGAACCGGTCTTGATCTGACCGCTGTTGGTAGCAACGGCGATGTCGGCGATGGTGGTGTCCTCGGTTTCACCGGAACGGTGGCTCGTAACAGTAGTATAACCGTGACGGTGGGCCATTTCAATGGCATCGAGGGTCTCGGTCAGGGAACCGATCTGGTTCACTTTGATAAGGATGCTGTTTCCAGCGCCCATCTCGATACCCTTCTGCAGGTACTTCACGTTGGTGACGAAAAGATCGTCGCCCACCAGCTGGCAGCGGCCGCCGATGGCCTTCGTGAGCTTCACCCAGCCTTCCCAGTCTTCCTCGGAGAGACCGTCCTCGATGGAATCGATCGGATACTTGGTGATCAGCTGCTTGAGGTAGTTGATCTGCTGGTCGGTGGTAAGTTTGCGGCCGCGCGGGTCTTTCTTCTTGCCATCCTTCAGCTGCTTGTAATCATAGTAGAACTTGCCGTCCTCCTTGAAGCAGAACTCGGAAGCGGCGCAGTCCATGGCAATGGTAACATCTTTGCCGGGCTCGAAACCGGCGTTCTTGATAGCCTCGATGATGCAATCCAGGGCATCGTCGATACCTTTGAGCTTCGGAGCGAAACCACCCTCGTCACCCACGGCGGTGGAAAGGCCACGGCCCTTGAGCACCTTCTGGAGAGCGTGGAACACCTCAGCACCCATGCGGACGGCCTCAGCTTCATTGGCGGCGCCGACCGGGCGGATCATGAACTCCTGGAAAGCGATCGGGGCGTCGGAGTGGGCGCCACCGTTGATGATGTTCATCATCGGAACCGGGAGGACATAGGCGTTGGTACCGCCGATGTAGCGATACAGCGGAAGGCCCACATACTCGGCGGCAGCTTTGGCAACGGCCAGGGAAACACCCAGGATGGCGTTGGCACCCAGGTTGCTCTTGGTAGGGGTACCGTCCAGTTCGATCATGGTCTTATCAATGGCGCGCTGCTCCAGGGCAGACATGCCGATGATTGCCGGAGCAATCTTGTCGTTGATGTTGGCAACAGCCTTGAGGACACCCTTGCCACCGTAGCGCTTGGGATCGCCGTCACGGAGTTCGAGGGCCTCGTTCTCACCCGTCGAAGCACCCGAAGGAACAGCTGCTACACCGATAACACCAGACTCGAGGACCACTTCGGCCTCAATCGTAGGATTTCCTCTGGAGTCGAGGATTTCCCTACCAGTAACTTGTACAATTCTCATTTTTTATAAGATTTAAAGACTTTTTTCCGTTTTGCGCCGCAAATTTACACATTTCCGAGCGAATTATCAATACGGACGTACCACCTTGATACCCGAAAGCCCTTTTCGACCGGCCACATAGTCCGCAATGGTCTTGGGATCCACCATCACTTTCATCCCGGCCATGGATGCGTGAACAAAACCGATCCGGCTGCCCGCAGGTGCATCGCCGAAAACAAGATTGCCCTCCGGGTCGGTCACCCAGGCCATCGCCACGTGGGCGATGTCCAGGCCCTCCACACCGCTGCAGTAGCAGATAATATCGCCTGACCGGATTCCCTCCGCCGCAGCAGCCACCTGTTCCCGGGGAATATAGGTATGCGGGCGGGCGTTCAGGTCGTTCTCTACCCGGGCGATTACCGCCAGGTCATGCCGCTGCACCGGATCTGACGCGGCATTTTTCAAATGCTCATACTTGGATGCGTTGTGCGACATGTACCCGATGGGATGTTCCCAGACCGATCCGCCGAGGTCCAGGGTAATATCGTGCACCCAGCCGTCCGCCTCGGCACGACGGACCCATTCGGTGGTATAGTGAATGCGATCTGAATAATTCCGGACCACGGGTTCACGATAGCGCCTACGGACCACGTTGCGGGCATAGTCGGAGAAAGAAGGATGGGATACCGTCAGGGCCGTATGGGCCAGACAATGGCAGGCTTCCACAAAAAGGATGCAGTCTGTCCGGGTAAGATAAATTCTCGGCTGCTCGTGATCACCCCCTTCCAGGGTACTGGCTACGTAGGGCTGGTCCAGCAGTGCGCGGGCAGCTACCAGCGCTGCCCGGGCCGTCGCCTCGCCGTCGTTCGCCTTCCCGGGCGGCACATTCCCCGGCGTCACCTCCCCGGCTTTCACATCCCCAGCTTTCACATCCCCAGCCTTCACATCCCCAGCCTGCACGTCAGGTGCCTTTACGTCCGTTGCCCGACGGACTTCCCCTGCAATGCGTTGCAGGATCTCGGCCGCCAGCGTAGTATCTGCCACCGTCGTAATAATCTCATTATCATCCACTTGAATGCGAATTTCCTGGGCAGGAAGACCCAAGGAAAAAAGGGTTCCGGCCACCAGGGACAGAAGACCGCCATAGAAATATTTCTTCATCATGGTACAAATATACAAAAAAAGAGGGTAACCCAAGGGAAAGTAGCGCTCTGGCCCGGAGATGGAGTAGTTGGACCTGGTCCAATTTCATGTACTGGACCAGGTCCAGCACTTTTGCCTCTGAAAGGCCTGTAGCCCATTCTCGCTGGACCTGGTCCACGAAGTAAAGTTGGACCTGGTCCAACAAGGTAGGGTCCTGCCCACTTGGGCAGCGGGTATCCTCAAGGGGCAACTGGCTCTGCCAGACTGTGGCCCCACTGGCTCTGCCAGACCGTGACCCACTGATCATACCCTTGAAAAAACAAAGGAGGGTATGATCAAAAACGGCCCAAAATGATCATACCCTTGGCAAAAAAAGAGGGCACTGAAAAACCCTTCTGACCGTCATGTAGGACATATGAAAAAAGTTTGTCAGACCATCAAATAGATTTGGTAGTCTGACATATTTTTTGTAACTTTATCATATTGATTAATAGACGTTTAT
>Ga0256405_10000274_pt1 | contig 171277 bp, 129 predicted proteins | sample RumenRJG_02DNA_FD_189096 | JGI IMG/M metagenome (GOLD analysis project Ga0256405, IMG submission 189096) | Bovine rumen microbial communities from Lethbridge, Alberta, Canada - RJG_02 | ecosystem: Host-associated > Mammals > Digestive system > Stomach > Rumen | place: Canada: Alberta...
GAACGGGGTAAGACCTGGAAAGACAACCAAAAGACGGGAGTCAACCTAAACCAGTAATAACGTAAACCAGAGTCAACTTCTATCAGGGATAGACTCAATCTGAGTCAACCTAAATCCGGAAAGGACACTTGCGCACAAAAACGGCAAATTCGTGCGCGAGGGACGGAAAAATGACCCTCTCGCGCACAAAAACAGCAAATCCGTGCGCGAGAAACGGGAAAACAACCCATTGGCGCACAAAAACGACAGATTCGTGCGCGAGGGACAGGGAAACGGCCCTTTCGCGCACAAAAATGGCAAATTCGTGCGCGAGAAACGGGAAAACAACCCATTGGCGCACAAAAATGGCAAATTTGTGCGCAGGAGATGAGAAAAGAGCCCCCTCGCGCACAAAAACGACAGATTCGTGCGCGAGGGACAGGGAAACGACCCTTTCGCGCACAAAAACGGCAGATTCGTGCGCGGGGGATAACCAACACGCGAGGGAAGCCAAAACGAGGGCCAGACAAAGAGGGTGGCCAAAGATAGGCACAATGAAAAACCGCGAGAATCGGGAGGAAACTCGCGGTTTATTAATCAGTGATGGGGAGGGGCGCCCGGAGGGAGCGGAACGTGTGGGCTCCGGCCCGGAGCAAGCGCGGACAAGGTCACTTCAGGACCTTGTCGAGCTCGCGGCGAAGGGCCTTCTCGCCCTCGACCCTGCGGTCGACGATCTTGCCGTCAAGGATGAGGTAGGCACGGGGCAGGGACGTAACGTTGTAGAGCGTCGCTGCCGGGGAGGAAGCGCCGAGGCCGTCGTTGACATTGACCCAAGGCAGTTCCTGGCTCTTGACCACGCTGGCCCAGGCGGCCTTGTCGGTATCGAGCGAGACGGCGAAGATCTCAAGTCCCTTGTCGTGATAGTCCTGATAGACAGGCTTGTAGGTCTCCTGGTTCAGGATCTTGCTCTCAGGATCGGTGACGGTCCAGAAGAAGAGGATGACAGCCTTGGAATCAAGGGCCTGAAGCGACACCTCGTTGCCGTTTATATCCTTTGACTTGATGTCGGGATACTCTGCTTCGGAAGCCATGCTGAGCCTGGAGTCAAAGCCGAGGATGCCCTCGCGGCGCGTGGTCTCCCTCTCGAGCGCCTTGACATACTTGGAGTCAGGATACACTGCCGAAAGCGAATCCAGCGCATTGCGGAAATGGAGTGCATCCGTGGTCTGGCTGAACACCGGGAGGTCAGGATTGACATTCTGGAACAATACAGGAACCACGGTCAGGGAATGAGGATTGTTCATGACATACTTGACCGCTTCCCTATAGTACTGGATGTAGGAACGGCGGAAGGCGGCGTTGTCCTCAGCCTGCTCGGCCTCGCGCAGGAACTCGGCGAACTTGCGTTCGACCTCCTGGAGGCGCTCGCTCTCGACGGAGCCGACGACGCTGCCGCGGCCGAGCGTGTCGGTCACGACCTTCACTTCATCGCCCTCCTGCAGCAGCAGGGAAGAGATCTTGGTGTCGCCATAGTACAGGTACACGAACTCAGGCTGCCCCTTCTGCACCGGGACATTGTACGAGTACCGTCCGGCAGCATCGGTCTTGACTGAATCCAGGACCTTGTAGTTGTTGATATCCAGAAGTTTGACAATGACCTGCCTGTCAGGGGCGTCGGTCAGGGTGCCGTCGATGCGGGCCGAAGGCTTGGCGCATGCGGCGGCAAGCAGGGCGCAAAGGCCCATGAGAGCTATCCTAGAGCTTTTCATATTCACTTAAGATTGAAGCGGCTATCCTTTTCATCTCATCCTCGGGCACGACAGGCTTCTGCTTGCGGAAATCGAGGTCGCCCTCGGTCTGCAGAGGCACGAGGTGGATGTGCGTATGGGGCACTTCCATGCCGAGCACGGCTACGCCGACGCGCTTGCAGGGCACGGCGGCCTTGACGGCCAGCGCGACCTTGCGCGCGAAGGCCCACAGGCCCTCATAGGTCTCTTCGTCCAGATGGAAGATATAGTCGTCCTCCACGTTCTTGGGGATGACAAGGGTATGGCCCGGAGCGAGCGGGCTGATGTCGAGGAACGCGTAGAAATCTTCGCTCTCGGCGCACTTGTACGAGGGAATCTCGCCCTTCGCGATGCGGGTGAAAATCGTTGCCATAATCTTAAAGACTGATGTCGAGAATCTTGAACTTGAGGACCCCGGAAGGGACCTTGGCTTCCACGATCTCGCCCTTGGAATGCCCCAGGAGGGCCTTGGCGATGGGCGTGGTGACGGCGAGACGGCCCTTGGAGAAGTCCGCCTCGGTCTCGCCTACGATGACGAACTCCATGACGCGTTTCATGGTAAGGTTCTCCACCTTGACCTTGTTCATCATGGATACCTTGTCGGTGCCGATCTGAGACTCGTCGATGACCTTGGCGTTGGCCACCTGGTTCTTGAGGTTGGTGATCTTGACCTCGAGCAGGCCCTGCGCTTCGCGGGCCGCGTCGTATTCTGCATTTTCGGAGAGGTCGCCCTTCTCCCTTGCCTCGGCGATGGCCGCCGAGATGACCGGGCGCTGCGCCAGTGCGTCAGCCAGCTCCTTCTTGAGCTTCTCCAAACCGTCCGCGGTCATGTAATGGATGTCTGCCATAATCAGCTTAAATATAGTTTTCAATAAAGTCCCGTCCGGGACAGGGTCAGTCAACTAAAAGAGAGTCCCGCCGCGAGGCGGAACCCTGTGTCAACAATGCAAATATACAAAAAATTCAAATAAAAACCGCCTTGCAACTTTTATTTTGCAAGCATTCCGCGGCATAACGCTTCATCGGCCGCAAGCTGTTCTTTCAACGCCTCCAGCGACTCGAAGCGGCGCTCGTCACGTATCTTGGCAACGAAGCGCAAGCGGATGTCCAATCCGTATATCAGCTCGTCAAAATCGAATATATGCGTCTCGATCGTCCTCGCTCCGGCTCCGGACACCGTTGGCCTGACACCGATATTGGCCATGCCGTAGCAATGTCTACCAAGAGTCTCAACCTCAACGAGATACACGCCGTTTTCCGGTACCAACTTCAACGGCTCATACAACTGCATGTTCGCCGTCGGGTATCCGATTGTACGACCGAGCCTGTTCCCGGCCACCACGACACCGTGAAGCCCGTACCGGTACCCCAGCATCGCCTCTGCTTCCGCGACCTCTCCCCTCTCCAGCGCCGCCCTTATCTTCGTCGACGAAATCGCCTTTCCGGAAGATATGGATTCTTCGCTTCGCTCAGAATGACGGGGAAAGCCTTTCAAGGGAGTTATGTCTTGAATGACGCTTTCCGTGGAGGAGGGGGCCTCCTCGGAAAACCGTGCCACCCTCGGCATCGTAAGAGGGGGGGACCCAAGCTTATTGCTTGGGGGGGGTCCGAAGGACGTTTTCTGAGGAGGAACCCCTCCTCCTGAAGAAAAGATGGCATCGCACTCGACGACGTCGAGCCCGAGGGACTTCGCCAGGGGGGTGATGGCGTCGTGCGCGAGGCCGTCGGAGCCCATGCGGTTGTCGTAGCCAAGCACGACGGCCGTGCCGCCGAGCCGGCCGACAACCCACTCCCGCAGGTATTCCTCAGCCGTAAGGCGGCTGAACTCCCGCGAGAAGGGCACAACCTCCACCCTGTCGACGCCGAGCGCGGACAGCATGGCGCGCTTCTCAGCCAGCGAGCTGAGAAGCCGCAACTCACGCGCATCCTTCTGAAGGACGGTGCGCGGGTGAGGCCAGAACGTGACGACCACACTCTGCTCCCCGCGTTCGCGCGCGGCCCGGAGCAGAGTGTCTATCACGAGTCGGTGTCCGAGATGGACACCATCGAAGAATCCTGTAGCGACTACAGCCATTTCACGAGGGCGAAGTCCTGCCTGTGGGGCAGGAGCGCGTTCTTGGGATAGACACGCGTCGCCACCTGGTACATACCGGTACGCTCCGGCAGGATGGAAGCCTGGAACTTCGCCACGCCGTCATTGCACTCGACGAGCGAGAACTCGCACTTCTCCTGGATATGGAGCCTTCCCTTACGGTCGGAAGTCACGAAGAGCATCTCCACGCCGATCTCCTCGGGGAGGATATCGCCAAGATTCAGCACCACCTCGCTCTGCATAAGGGCTCCACCGGAAAGCGTATACGATGCCTCAGGCTGGGTGTAAGACACCACCTCGAGGTTCTGCCACTGGCGGCTGATGCGCTTCTTCCAAGCGGCAATCTCGCGGGCGAGCTTGAAATCGTCAGCCCTGAGACTCTTGGCGCGGACGGCCTGGGGAGCGTAATACTGGTCGATGTAGTCGGTCAGCATACGGTTCGTCGTGAAATTGCAGGCTACCTTGGCAATGGTATTCTTGATGTATTCGATCCAGCGGGGCGACAGACCCGTGGCTTTGTCGATATCATAGTATGCAGGGACGATCTCGTTCTCAAGGATATTGTAAATGGTCGCGGAATCCAAGTCGTTCTGGAAGCCCTGGTCGTCGTAGGTACGCTCCTGAGGCAGAGCCCAGCCGGCGCCCGGCTTGTAGCCCTCGACCCACCACCCGTCGAGAACGGAGAAATGCATCACGCCGTTCATCGAAGCCTTCTCACCGGAAGTTCCGGAAGCCTCCTGGGGACGCGTAGGGTTGTTGAGCCACACATCCACGCCCTGGACCATACGCTTTGCAAGCGTGATGTCATAGCCGGGCACGAAGACGATCTTGCCGATGAAGCGGTCCTGCTTGGAGATCTCGACGATCTGCTTGATGAGGTCCTGGCCAGCCTTGTCGGCGGGATGGGCCTTTCCGGCGAAGATGAACTGCACCGGACGCTGGGGATTGTTCACGATGGCGTCGAGCCTGTCGAGGTCGGTGAACAGAAGGGTGGCGCGCTTGTAGGTCGCGAAGCGGCGGGCAAAGCCGATCGTCAGCACATCGTCGCGGAGTGTCTCCTTGATGGTGACGATCTGGCGCGGCGAATAGTGCACGGAGACCGTCGGGTCGGACAGGCGCCTCTTGATATTGGACACAAGGTTGCCCTTGAGCTTCTTGCGGACAGTCCAGACCTCCTCATCGGTAAGTTCGTACACTCCGTCGAAGCATTTCTTGTCATAGTGATGTGTTTGGAACTCGGGGCCGAACACCTTGGCGTGCAGCTGCTTCCACTCCTTCGCCGCCCAGGTGGGATAGTGGACGCCGTTGGTCACGTAACTCACGTGAAGCTCCTCCGGGAGATAGCCCGGATACATATGCGCGAAGATGTCCTGGCTGACCTTGCCGTGCAGCATAGACACGCCGTTGACGTTCTGCGAGATGTTGGCGGCGAGGATGCTCATCGAGAACTTCTCGTTGATGTCGTTGGGATGAGTCTTGCCCAGCGCCATCATAGCGGTCCAGTCGATCTTGAGCAGGGCGGGATAATGGCCGATGTACTTGCGCAGCAGGCCTTCCTCGAAAGCGTCGTGGCCGGCGGGCACGGGAGTGTGCGTGGTGAAGAGCGAAGATGCGCGGACGACTTCCATAGCCTCTCCGAACTCGAGGTTGTCATTCTGGACATACTCGCGCAGACGCTCAAGGCCGATGAATGCGGCGTGGCCTTCGTTGCAGTGATAGATATTGGTATGGATGCCGAGAGTACGCAGGGCGCGGATGCCGCCGATACCGAGCAGGAGCTCCTGCTTCAGGCGGTTCTCCCAGTCGCCTCCGTAAAGCTGATGGGTGATGGAGCGATCCTCGGGGAGATTGGCCTCCCAGTCGGTATCGAGAAGGTAGAGGTCGGTGCGGCCGACGGCCACTTTCCAGATGCGGGCGACGACGTTGCGTCCGGGGAAAGCCACACTCGAAGTCATCCAGTTGCCCTCGGCGTCAAGCACGGGCTGTGCAGGGATCTTGAGGAAATCCTGCGGCTCGTACTCGGCCACCTGGTCACCATAGGCGGTAAGCTTCTGGGTGAAGTAACCGAAGCGGTACAGGAAACCGACGGCGACGAGGTTGACGTTCATGTCACTCGTCTCCTTGAGGTAGTCGCCGGCGAGGATGCCGAGACCACCGGAATATATCTTGAGCGAGGTATCCAGACCGTACTCCATGCAAAAATATGCGATGGACGGGTCGGTCCTCTCCTCCTTGGCCGCCATGTAGGCGTCGAACTCGGCCATCACGGTGTCGAGCTGCTCAAGGAAAGCCTCATCCTTGGCCAGGGCGTTGAAACGCTTGATACTCACCTTGTCAAGGATATACATGGGGTTGTGGCCGGACTCGGTCCACATGGCCGAGTCAATGGTCTTGAACAGGGCCTTGGCGCTGTCGTTCCAGCACCACCAGAGGTTTTTACACAGTCTTTCAAGTCCGGAGATCCTCTCCGGAAGGTGACGGGTTACCATGACGCTCTTCCAAGACGGAGCGTCTATATTGAAACTCGGATATTGCATTTTCTTTTCTTCTTTGACGGACGGATACTCTCCGATCCTGGCTATAACCTTTTCGATGGCCTTCGAATAGGCTTCATTGTAAAACTTGATCTGATTCTCCCAGAGAGCGATGTCAGCCACATCCCTGGCAGAGGTACGGTAGCGGAGCCTCCCGGCTTCGTCGAGACCTGCAATCTCCCGCACACGCGCGGCGACCGCATCGACCACCTCGAAATAATTGTCGTCGTCCCTGTCCACCACGGCGATGCCGGGGTGGTCCTTGCCGTAATAGTCCCTCACCCACTGGCCGAAGCCGGCCAGCGAAGTAGTGAGCGTGGGAACGCTGAAAGCGAGGCTCTCAAGCGGGGTATAGCCCCAGGGCTCATAGTATGACGGGAACAGGGTGGCATCCAGACCTACGAGAAGGTCATAGTACTTCATGTTGAAGATGCCGTCTGTGCCATTGAGGTAGGAGGGCACGAAATAGACCTTGACGTTGTCTCCGGGAAGGTTGCAGAGGCCGACCTCGTCGAAACGGCGGGTGACCGTATCCCACTCGGGATTCATCAAGGCATGGGACACCTGCGTGGTATAATCGCCGGAGCCGGACGAGAGCTTCTGCATGAGGCTGCGGTCCGGACCGTTGTGTCCGCTGGGGATCATGATGAAGGCGTGAACCTCCTTGCCTCCAAGGTCGGTACCTTTCAGTTTAGCGAGAGCATCGATGAACACGTCGATACCCTTGTTGCGGTACTCGTAACGGCCGCCGATGCCTACGAGGACCGCGTCCTTAGGGACTTCGGCGCCGCACATGGCAGACGCTACGGAGATGAGCCTTTCACGTGCCTCGGCACGCTTGGCTTTCCACTCCTTGTCCGAAGCGGGCGTAAAGCTGTTCTCGAATCCGTTGGGAGTCACGATATCCACCGGACGTCCGTGGAACTGGGCGCACTCGCGGGCGGTGATGTCGCTGACCGTGGTGAAAACGTCGGCGTTCCTCGCGGAAGTCTTCTCCAGCGAATGGCGGGCCACTACGCCGAAGCGCCTGGCCATCTCGTCGCCGTCATATCCCTTGAGATTCTTGTAGAGAGGAAGGTTGTTGCCGCAGATGCAGCGGCCAATCATCGTGGCGTGGGTCGTGAAGACGGTGGCGACGGGTATGCCGGCGTCCTTTATGTAAAGGAGGCCGGCTCCGGTCTGCCACTCGTGGAACTGCGCCACCACCTTGTCGGTGGAGTAGAGGTTGAAACGGTAGAAGCTGGTGATCACGCGCCCGGCGGCATAGCCGAACAGGGCGGACTCCTTGTAATCCCAGTTGCCGCTGATGGAATCGACGCCGAAGCGCTTCCAGTACTCCGTAAGGACATCGTCCTGCTTGGGCAGGAACTGCTTGTAGTCCACAAGGATGGCTATAGGCTTGCCGGGGACGTTCCAGCGGCCGATGCGGACGCGGATGCCCTCCTCGGAGGCCTTGAGTTTCCAGTTGCGATACAGTGACGCATCCTCGATGAAATCGGGATTGTCCTCGATGTTCATCCACACGTCGGGTCCTATCATAATATGGTGTCTTCCAAGCATAGCCTTCTGGTGAAGGGCTTTCGTGGAGATCACCGTGTAGATCCCGCCTACCTTGTTGCAGACTTCCCAGCTGACTTCGAACAGGTAGTCGGGGCTCAATAGCTTTTTATCCATCAATTGTTTTCAGCTGTTTTAAGTTCGTATGCCTCGTCCGTACGGATAATGAAGTCGCTCAACACGTTCATGTAGTTGATGAAGGCTTCATAAGGGGTGTCATACGGATTGAAGTATTTGTGCACTTCCCCGTCGGAGAAGAATTTGGTACACATGTAATACAGGTGGTCGCTCTCCTGGAGGTGACCGAAATCCGACCACAGGACGGGATCGTTCAGGATCGAAAGTTTCTCGGTCAAGCCATAGAGCTTGGAGAACGCATCGTTCTGGAGCTCGTTGCCGAGCCATGCGGTCACGTCGCGCTCCTCGTCAGCCCACGAGATGGCCTCGGGAACCGAAAGGGCGTCGATGGCCTTGTGCTTGCGGGATGCGCGGGCAGGGGTGACGAACTCGAAAGTACCGTCGGCGATGACGGTTTTCGGAAGGGCACGCATGAAGTCGAAGATGCCGCTCTGTGCACTCTGGTGCTCGCCGAAGGTTTCGTAGTCCATGAAGAGGTTGATGATGTCGCCTCCGTCTGCAACGGCGCTCTTGAGCCAGTCGACATACTTCTCGGCCGTAAGCGGCCAGTCCTCCCAACCCTGGTTGGAGAAGCGGAATGCGATATCGTCGCTGAGCTGGTAGTTCCTGAGGAGGAGCTTGAGCTTGGGCTGGATGTCATCGGTATAGATATAGTTGGGGCTCCTCCATCCCATGATGTGACGGGCGCCCTCGGTGAGCATGGTCTTGTAGCCGAGGTTATAGACGGCATCGCCGATGGCGTCGGAATAGATAAGCTCGGTGTTGCGGAAGGAGACGGGCTTCACGCCGAAATACTGCTCGATGGCAGCCTTGTGCTTCTCCACCTGGTGCTTGAACTCAGCGTGGGATGCGAGCGAAGCGAGCGAGTGGTAATAGGTCTCGCCGAGGAACTCGACGCTGCCCGTAGCCGCGAGGCGGCGGAAGCTGTCGATCACCTCCGGAGCGTAGCGGTCGAACTGCTCAAGCGCGGAACCGGTGATGGAGAACGCCACCTTGAACGCTCCCTTGCTCTCCTCGATAGCCTGGAGGAGGAGTTCATTCATAGGGAGGTAGCACTTCTGGGCTATCCTCTTGAGGATGGTCCTGTTAGCGAAGTCGTCATAGTAATGCGAGTCCTTGCCGATATCGAAGAACCTGTACAATCTGAGTCTTGTCGGCTGGTGTACCTGGAAGTACAGACATATACTCTTTTTCATATCAATTGTTTTTTGTTGTTTCTTATACCAGGGATTCGTAAACCGCCTTGAGCTTGGCGGTGGCGCCGTTCCACTTGAGGGCGTTGACCTCGTCGTAGCCGTTGGTCGCAGCGAAATGCGACAGGGCGGGATACCGGAGGAGGGCGTAGATGTCATCTGCAAGCATGTCGACATCCCAGAAGTCCACCTTAAAGGCGTACTTCAGGACTTCGGCCGCGCCGGACTGCTTGGAGATGATGGAGGGAACGTTGGTACGCATGGCCTCGAGCGGGGAGATGCCGAAAGGCTCCGACACGGAAGGCATGATGTAAACGTCCGAGAGGGCGAACATCTTCTGCACGTCGGTTCCGCGGAGGAATCCGGTGAAATGGAACCTGTCGGAAATGCCGAGACGGGCGACGTGGCGGATGGAGCGGTTCATCATGTCTCCGCTGCCCGCCATAACGAAACGCACGTGGTCGGTACGCTTGAGGACCTTGGCCGCAGCCTCGATGAAATACTCGGGGCCCTTCTGGAAGGTAATGCGGCCCAGGAAGGTGACGACCTTGTCCTTCACCCCGCGGTCTACGCGGAGGTTCTCCCTGCCGCTGAAGTCCACCGCATTGTGGACGGTGACGACCTTGGCGGGATCGATATGGTACTTGTTCACCACGATGTTGCGGGTGAGGTCGCTGACGGTGACGACACGGTCAGCGGCCAGCATACCGCGCGTCTCGATGTCGAGGACGCGGGTATCGATATGCTGCTCGTCACCGCGGTCGTAGGACGTCGCATGCACGTGAACCACGAGGGGCTTGCCGGTAAGCTCCTTGGCGGCGATGCCGGCAAGGTAGGTGAGCCAGTCATGGGCGTGGATGACGTCGAACTCGTCCTTGTGCTGCATTGCGATGGTACCGCCCACCATGGCGTAGCGGGCCACTTCCTCCATGAGGTTGGAGCCGTACTTGCCCGAGAACTTGAACTTGGTCCCGTGCTGTACGGAGAAGTCCTTGACCTGGCGCTTGCGTTCCTCCTCGACGAGGGTTTCGAACTCGTCGGGATTGACGTAGGGCACAAGGCTGCTGTCGATATGTATGAACTTGACCTTGTCGAGGAACTCGTCGACGGAGGAGCTGACGGTATCGACCGCAACGTCGCTGGCGTTGATGATGGTCGTGGCGCTCTGGTCCTCGTCTCCCGATGCCGAAGGCATCACGAAAAGAGTCTCTACGCCGTTGTAGGCCAGTCCCTTGACGATTCCTTCACAGGCGGTGCCGAGACCGCCGGCGATATGGGGAGGAAACTCCCATCCGAACATGAGTACTTTCATATCCTAGTCCTCCTTGTATTTGTTGATGATGTAGTCCACGGCCAGGAGAGCGGCGGTGCTGAGGGCGGAGGAGATGGCTCCGTGAGCCTCGTGCGGCGGGTCTCCGTCGTAAAGCTCGGAGAATGCGCCGACGCCGTGCTTGGAGAGGTCCTCGTAGAAGCCCTCGATAAGCCACTGGGCCTTCTTGACGAAGGACTGGCCCTTCACCCTGAAACTGACGTCGCAATAAGGCTCCAGCAGGAACGGGAACGAACAGCCCTGGTGATATGCGAGGTCACGTTCGATCTGAGTGCCTTCGTAAACTCCCTTGTAATTGGCGTTACGGGGCGAGAGGGTGCGGATGCCCCTGCTGGTCACCAGCTCGTTGTCGATGACGCGCAGGACCGAAGCGAAAAGGTCTTCGTCCACAGGTGAATACTTGACCCAGATGGCATACAGCTGGTTCGGACGGATGTCCATGTTCTGTCCCGCACCGTCGACATAGTCGGCGAGGCAGCCCCTGGAGGCGTTCCAGAACATCGGCATGTAGTTTTCCTTGACCATGTCCCTGACCGGGGTCCAGCGGGCAGTGAAACTGCCGTCCTTGGACCCGAAGCGGGACTCCATTTCGATGGCAAAACAGAGGGCGTTGTACCAGAATGCATTGGTCTCGACCTGGTATCCTGCACGCTCGGTGACGGGGATGCCATGGATGTAGGCGTTCATCCAGGTGAGGGCGACGCGGTCCATCTGCGCCCAGAGCAGGCCGTTGGGCTGCATGGACACTTCCTTGCGCTCGCCGGGGCCGTAGCTCTCGATGATGCCCTTGACGGTGCCGCCGTATTTCTTCCACACCTTGGCGGGATCGGCGCCGAAGTCGTCGATGTACTCCTGTAGGATGATGGGCATATAGAGGGGCGACTCGACCTGGGTGGTGCGGCGGAACAGGCGCTCCTGCTCGTCGGCGATGAGGTTGTCGAGGATCTCCTCGAACTCCGCGGCATTGCCGTTGGCATAGAGCGTCAGGCCCGGAAGGGCCACCAGCGTCTCACGGAGGAGGCCGGTATAAAGCCAGGAGAATCCTGCCGTGACCTTCTTGCGGTTGTTGTGGTTGCAGATGAGGGTGTCGGCGCAGCGGACGAGCTGCTCGCGGCTGTTGGTGACTTCGGGAGTCTTCTTCAGAATGTCGTTGAACTTGCGCTTGATCGAGGCGGGATTGGCTTCGACGGTGGAGGCGGAGAAGACCACGGACTCGCCCTCCTTCATGTCCATTTCGAATACGCCGGGGACCAGCAGGTCCTCGCGGCAGTCGAAGCCGCGGCGGTATTCGTCGGAGTAAGTGACGCCCTCATACCAGTAAGGCATGTGCCTGTAGGTGGCGGACTTGTCGCTCAGCTGAAGGAAGAGGTCCGGGAAATTGGAATACATCCGGAAGGATGCGCCGCCCGGGATCGACGTGTAGCCGATGTTGGCCACGGGATTCTGGACCGTCAGCGAGTGGATGTTGCGGAAAGCGAGGAAAGGCTTGAGCTGCAGCCGGATCTTCGCGGGAGCCTTGACGAGGTCGAAACGGATAAGGACCTGGTCGGTGTCGGGCACCAGGATGATACTCTTGGTGAAAACGACCTCACCGACCTTGTAGGTGATCTGCGGGACGGGGTCGGCCTTGAAATCGACCACGTACTTGTGCCCGCGGGGCTCGTAGATGTCGCCGTAGCAATGGATACCGAGGTTGAACTGCTTGCCGTTCACCACGAGACTCTCGTCGAGCGAGGACAGGAGCAGGAACTTGTCACCGCCGAAGCGGTCGAGCGTCACTGCCAGGAGTCCATGGTAACGGCGGGTATTGCAGGTCACGATGGACGTATTGCAGTAGGCGCCTGTCTTGTTGGCGCTGATAATCTCTCTCTTCAGCGAATATGAGAGATTGACCAGCTCGGACTTGTTGAACTTCAAAAAAGCCATAACTATATAGTATTCTAAACTTTATACAATCTTCACCCCTCAGTGCACAAAACCAAAGCGCACCGGCTCGGCAAGTACAGATACAGTGTATCGTCCAGGTTCTGAGGGCCGTTCGGCGATTTTGCGTGGACCGTGAAATGCTCTTCCCCACGCTTCACGCGTTCAAAACCGTTGAACTCCCTCTGGTCGGTGTCCAGTGTTATCGTATATTTGCCGGCAGGTGCCGCGAATCCGTAATCCGTAAAGGATGCGGTGGGATTGAAATTGAATGCAAAGATACAGTTTCTTCTCCTGAATATCAAGATTTTCTTCTCTTCGTCAGCGACGAGCAGGCTGGGCGCATCGACGAGCAGCGACTTTTTGCGGACGAGATGTATCATGTCCCTGTCGAAGTTGCGGAGATAACGGTACCGCAGGTAGTCGGGCTCGGCGAGAGACCACTGCCTGCGGGCATGCTGGTAAGACCAGCCGTTGCCCTCGCGCGGGAAGTCTATCCACTCCGGATGCCCGAATTCGTTGCCCATGAAATTGAGGTAGCCGTTGCCGGCCGTGGCGAGCGTGAGCAGGCGTATCATCTTGTGCAGGGCGATGCCGCGGTCCACTATGGGATTGGAGGACTCCATGTTCATGGAGAAGTACATCTCCTTGTCCATCAGGCGGAAGATAAGGGTCTTGTCCCCCACCAGGGCCTGGTCGTGGCACTCAGCATAGCTGATGGTCTTCTCATCCGCGCGCTTGTTGGTGAGCTCGTACCAGATCTCGCCCATGGACCATTGCTCGTCGCTCTTCTCCTTGATCCATTTGATCCAATGGTCGGCCACGCCCATGGCCATGCGGAAGTCGAAGCCGACTCCGCCAGCGGCTATGGGGGCGGCAAGGCCGGCCATGCCGCTGACGTCCTCTGCGATGGTCAGGGCGTTGGGGTCGATCTCCTTTACCAGGAGGTTGGCCAATGCCAGATATGTAACGGCATTCTCGTCCACGCCTTCGTTGAAGTAGTTGTCATAGCCGACGAAATCCTTGCCAAGGCCGTGGTCCCAATAGAGCATGCTGGTAACCCCGTCGAAACGGAAACCGTCCAGATGGTACTCCTCCATCCAGAACTTGCAGTTGGACAGGAGGAAATACTTGGTCTCGGACTTGCCGTAGTCGTAGCAGCGGCTGTCCCATGCCGGGTGATGGCCCTGAGGGCCGCTGTAGAAGTACAGCGTATCGTGGCCGTCGAAATTGCTGAGGCCCTCGAGCTCGTTCTTGACCATGTGCGAATGCACGATGTCCATGACGACGGCGATGCCCTTGGCATGCGCGGCGTCGACGAGCGCCTTGAACTCCTCCGGAGTGCCGAAGCGCGAGCTCAGCGCGAAGATGTTGGAGACCTGATAGCCGAAGGAGCCGTAGTACGGATGCTCCTGAAGGGCCATGACCTGGAGGACATTGTAGCCCAGGTCCGCGACCTTGGGCAGCACATCCCTGCGGAAATCCTCAAAAGTGGAGACTCCTTCCTTCTCCCCGCTCATGCCAATGTGGCACTCGTAGATGAGGGGATTGGGACGCTTGCCGGGACGGCGGTGCTTCCAGACATAAGGCTGGGCAGGATCCCAGACCTGGGCGCAGAACGCCTTGGTGTCGGGATCCTGGACAGTACGGGTGACATAGGCCGGCAAGCGCTCACCGCCACCACCGACCCACTCGATGTAGAGCTTGTACAGGGCGCCGTGGCTGAGGAACATCCCGGGAAGGGTGATCTCCCAGTTGCCACCGCCGGTAGGCTTGAGGGCGTACCCTTCGGTACGGTGCCAGTTGTTGAAGTCTCCGACGAGATAAATCCTGGTAGCGTTGGGGGCCCACTCGCGGAACACCCAGCCTCCGTCCTCCGTACGGTGCAGGCCGTAGAACAGATGGTTGTTCACCCCGGCTGACAGCGAACCGCCGACGGCCATCTCGTCACGCGTCTGCAGGATGCGCGCGTGACGCACGTCGATGGCCGTGCGGAAAGGCATCAGGTACGGATCGGTATCGTATATCATCTTCCTTTTCATATCCTACTCTTCAAAAGCCGTGTCGACCTTGTCGCGGACCGTGCGCAGATATGCGCGGCACTTGGCGACAAGTTCCCCGGACTGTTTAACGTAACGGTCTATGTCCTCGAGGCCGGTGGACGGGTCCTCGACCTTCTTCGCGATCTCCTCGAGGTCCGCTACCGCCTTCTGATAGTCAAACTCTTCCATATCATGCAAAAATAGCAATATTTTTACGAAAAAAGGCGCGATTCACGCGCCGATTTAAAACGTTTTGTCATTTTTGCCTGCAATATATCTGCACCGGGCATCCGGTCAGGTCGAAACAGGCCCGCAACTGGTTTTCGAGGAAGCGTTTGTAAGGGTCCTTGATGTACTGCGGGAGGTTGCAGAAGAACGCAAACGCCGGGAACCTCGTGGGGAGCTGGGTGATGTACTTGACCTTGATGTACTTGCCCTTCCAGGAAGGAGGCGGAGTCTCCTCGATGATGGGCAGCAGGGCTTCGTTGAGCTGCGCAGTGGGGATGCGCCTGCGGTAATTGTCCGACACCCGTGCGGCGGCGTCCAGCACGTCCATGACCCTCTGCATCTTCACCACCGAGGTGAATACGATGGGGACGTCATCGAACGGGGCCAGGCGGGCGCGGAGGCCTTCGGTGTAGTCGCGCATGGTGTTCTGGTCCTTGATGAAGAGGTCCCACTTGTTCACCACCAGCACGCAGCCCTTGCGGTTCTTCTGGATGATGTTGAAGATGCTCATGTCCTGAGCCTCCATGCCTGTGGTAGCGTCGATCATAAGTATGCAGACGTCGGCCCGCTCGATAGCGCGCATGGAACGGAGCACCGAATAGAACTCCAGGTCCTCGTGGACCTTGGATTTCTTGCGTATGCCGGCGGTGTCGACGAGCATGAACTCGTGGCCGAACTTGTTGTAATGCGTCTCGATGGAATCCCTGGTCGTACCGGCCACGGGCGTGACGATGTTCCTCTCCTCGCCCAGGAGGGCGTTGGTGAGGGACGACTTTCCTACATTAGGCTTGCCGACGATGGCTATCCTGGGGATGCCCTCGTAAGGGTCCGCGGCGGGAGTCTCCTCCTTGGGCAGGACCCGCACGACTTCGTCGAGCAGGTCGCCCGTCCCGGAGCCGTTGGCCGCGGAGATGCTCCACAGCTCGCCCAGGCCCAGTCCGTAGAACTGATAGGTATCAAACACCTTTTCGCCGGTGTCGACCTTGTTCACGCAGAGGATGACTGGCTTCTTGGAGCGGCGCAGCACGTCCGCTATCTCGGCATCATAATCCGTGATGCCGGTGGCCGCCTCCACCATGAAGATGACGGCGTCGGCCTCCTCTATGGCTATCTCCACCTGACGGCGGATGGCCTTCTCGAATACATCCTCGGAGTTGGAGGTGTACCCGCCGGTGTCAACTACGGAGAACTCCGAGCCGCACCATTCGCATTTGCCGTAATGCCTGTCGCGGGTGACACCGGCGGTGTCGTCCACGATGGCCTTCCTCATGCCTACCAGACGGTTGAAGAGGGTTGATTTCCCCACGTTCGGTCTCCCGACTATCGCTACCAGGCTCATAACTTGTGTTCTTTATAGAGCGCGCAGCCCTCGCACGCTTCGGTTATCTCTCCGGAGCAGTGCTCCGGCACATCAGCCTTCTTCTTCCGGCTCAGGACATCCTCCTCATGCATGCAGCGGATGCCGAGACGGCGCATGTCCTTGTTCTTGCTGACCTCATACTCGGGGAACTCCCCGTCCTTGCGGAATATGATGTTGAAGCACATCCCGAAGACGCAGACGAGTATGACGGCAAGTGACAGGAGGAATACTTTCATGCGGGTCTAGAAGATGAATTCGGGGCTGATAGGCTCGTAATTGTATACTTTCCTGATGATGGAGGCAAAGGTGCCGGTCATGCTCAGGACCTTGATCTTGTGCGTATCCTTCCCTGCAGGGAGGGGAATGGTATCCGTGATGAACACCTCGGAAAGCTTCGACGCGTTGATGTTGTCGAACGCGGGGCCGGAGAGGATGCCGTGGGTGGCGCAGGCGCGCACGCTGGCAGCTCCCATGTCCATGAGGACATCGGCGGCCTTGGTGAGGGTGCCCGCCGTATCGATCATATCGTCGACGATGATGATGTTCTTGCCCTCGACCTCACCTATGGCGGTGATCTTCGACACGACATTGGCCTTGGCGCGGGACTTATGGCAGATGATCACCGGGCAGCGGAGATCCTTGGCATAGGCGTTCGCGCGCTTGGCGCCGCCCATGTCGGGGGCCGCGATGGCGAGGTCGGGGATGTTCATCGCCTTGATGGACGGGATGAACACCTTGCTGGCGTAGACATGGTCGACAGGGAAATCGAAGAAACCCTGGATCTGGTCGGCATGGAGGTCGCATGTCATCACCCGGTCGGCGCCGGCCGCACGGAGGAGGTTGGCGGCGAGCTTGGCTCCGATGGAGACGCGCGGACGGTCCTTGCGGTCCTGGCGTGCCCATCCGAAGTAAGGGATGACGGCGATGACCTTGTCTGCGGAGGCGCGCTTGGCCGCGTCGATGCAGAGCAGGAGCTCCATCAGGTTCTCCGCCGGGGGAAAGGTCGACTGGATGAGGAACACGGTGGCTCCCCTGACGCTTTCCATGTAGGCGGGCTGGAACTCTCCGTCACTGAAAGGGGTGACCTCGAGGTTGCCGAGCCGGAGTTCCGGATCCTCCGGGCTCTTGGTCGCGTTCAGTCCTTCGATCACTTTGGCTGCAAAGTCCCTGGAGGCCCTGCAGGCAAAGATTGCCATACGATGTACGTTGTTCATATCAGTTATTGTGATTGGCTAAAACATTGTCTATGTAACCCAGTATCTCTTCCCTGCCCATGCCGGTGGAGGATGAACTCCGGAATGACGGAGGGAGCTCCTCCCAGTCCTGCTGCAGCAACTCCTCGTCCCGGGCAATCTGCGCCGCAAGCACGTTGGGACCCTGCTTGTCGCACTTCGTGTAGATGATGCCGAACGGTATTCCGTTCTCGCCGAGCTCGGCGATGAAGTCCAGGTCAATACGGCCGATATCGTGCCGGGAGTCTACCAGGACGAAAAGCATCATAAGCTCCTCGGAATTGTGTATGTAATCGCGTATGACCGCCTTCAACTCCTCCCTGGCCTTCTGCGGGAGCTTGGCGTAGCCGTATCCGGGAAGGTCGACGAGATACCAGCTGCCGTTGATCAGGAAATGGTTGACTAGCTTGGTCTTGCCGGGGGTGGAAGAGGTGACGGCGAGCTTCCTGCGGCCGGTGAGCATGTTGATAAGTGAGGACTTGCCGACGTTAGATCGGCCGATGAAAGCGAACTCAGGCAGTTTCTGCTTGGGCTTCTGGCTTGTCCTTGTGCTGCTGCCTGCGAAGCTGGCGTCAGTGATCGTCATGGGGGTCCTCATAAAAACGCGTGCAAAGATAACAATTTTCCAGCAATTATTTTCCTACCTTTGCAATGAAACAAGGCCTATTTTTCATGGAAATGGAGTACATCGATCTCTATACCTTGCAGAACAGTTTGAAACTGGGTCTGGAGGACCTGTTCCCGGAGAAGGTCTGGGTGCGGGCGGAGATCGCGTCCGTCAGCCTCAAGGCCAACGGACACTGCTACATGGACCTGTGCCAGAACGGCCCAGACGGCATGGTAGCCAGGGCGAAAGCCGTCATCTGGAGATCCAAATACTACGCCCTCAACCAATACTTCGTGGCCGCCACCGGTTCGTCCCTCCAGGCTGGGATGTCGGTGCTCGTCAGGGTCCAGGTGACCTACAGCGAGCTCTACGGCCTCACCCTCACGGTGGATGACCTCGACCCGCAGTTCACGCTCGGCGAGCAGGAGCTCGAGAAGCGCCGGACCATAGCAAAACTCGAAGCCGAAGGACTCCTGGACAAGCAGAAGGAGCTCGTCCCGGCGGCGCTGCCGTATGCGCTGGCCGTCATCACGGCGCGCGACGCCGCCGGCTACGGCGACTTCTCGCGCCACCTGCACGGCAACGAATACGGCTTCGCGTTCCGGACAGACCTGTTCGAGGCGACGATGCAGGGCCCGGCCGCGCCGGAGTCCATCGTGGACGCCCTCGACCGCATCGAGAGTTCCGGAACGGCATACGATGCGGTCCTCATCCTGCGCGGCGGCGGCTCGGTCCTGGACCTGACCTGCTTCGACGATTACGGCCTCTGCTGGCGCATCGCCAACTGCCCTGTCCCGGTCTATACAGCCATAGGCCACGACCGGGACCGCCACGTGGCCGACATGGTCGCCCATGTGAGCGTCAAGACACCGACGGCCCTTGCGGATGAGTTCATAGACTGTTACATGGCCGAGGACGAGCGCATAAGCGCCTTCGGAGTGCGGCTGCGCCTGGCGTTCCTGAACAAGGTGAACGCCCTCTCGTCGCGCGTCGACCTGCTCGAGGCAAGGATACTCGCGGCGGACCCGCGCGCCATCTTGAAGCGCGGGTACATCCTCGCCGCGGACGCCCGCGGTCGCGTCCTGAAGTCCGCGGACGCGGCCTCACCCGGCGACAGCATCTCGCTGATGTTCGCAGACGGAACCCTCGACTGCGAGGTCAAGGGACGCAGATAGAAATGAAAAGCCCCGCTGTCGCAGCGGGGCTTTTCATTTTCATAAACCAACTTATTAACCAAAACAGTCTTAAACGATCTGCTTTTTGATTAAGCAAGTCCCGTGCCAAACTATTGGACCCGCTCGATTTTAAGTTGCTGGATCTTGCAGTCGCCGTCCCTCACGCTGACGAAAATGGTGACGTTGAAGGTCTCGCCGCCGGCATTGAGGGTACCAAGCGCATATTTCATGTTGGGACGGCCGGCTATGTGGCTTATCTCGAACTTCCTGGGGGTGTAAGTCTCGAAGAATGACTTTAGTATCTGCTTGGCCTGGCTCTTGCTGGAATTGGTAAGGGACGAGACCACGGAGATCTCGAGATTGTCCGCGAACCATGCGGAGAGGTTCTCCGCGCTTCCCGAAGAAAGGTATTTGGCAATGGGTACGAACATGTCGTTCCCGTCGTTCTGCGCCTTGAGGCTCAGACACATCGAGAGGGCCAGCAGGCATACCGCTATTTTGTACAAAGCTTTCATATCAGGATGATTTTCATTGCAAATATTGAGCCACGTTGCTATCTTTGCGAAGACTGTCTCCGACCGGAATGAAGATCACTCTGCTCACCGTAGGGAAGACCGACGTCAAGTGGGTCAAGGATGGCTTGGACACCTATGCATCCAGGCTGGTACACTATGCTCCCTTCAAGGTCCAGGAGATCCCGGAACTGAAGAATGTCTCTGCCCTGGACCGCGCCCAGATCAAGGCCCGCGAGGGGGAACTCATCCTGAAAAACCTTCGTCCGACCGACGAAGTGGTGCTGCTGGACGAAGGCGGCCGCGAGTTCCGCTCGCTGGACTTCGCGGCCTGGCTGGAGGCGCGGATCTCCCGCGGCTCCAGGGACCTCGTCTTCGTCATCGGAGGCGCTTACGGATTCTCGGAGGAGGTCTATGCCAGGGCGGATTCCAAACTCTCGCTTTCGAAAATGACATTCTCGCACCAGATGGTTAGAACGATTTTTGCAGAGCAGCTCTATCGCGCGTTCACCATCATGCGCGGAGAACCTTATCATCACGAGTGAACATGGGCGGAAAGAATCATACCTGGAGAGATTACCTGTCATGGGGATTGCTGATAATCAGCGTCTTCGTGCTGGTATGGGCGACTGCGATCGACCATTCCCCGGGCAATACGGAGCAGGCTGCCAGGCGTGTGGAAAAAGTCCTCGCCCGCCGCATGGCGCGCCTCGACGCCTACATGCAGCAGGCCTTGGACGGCAATTGGAACGAATGGATGGAGCTGGACAACCTCCCTTCGGACATGGTCATCTACCGCTATGTCGACAACGTCGTACAGTCCTGGGACCATACCTTCACAGTCCTGAACGACGACATCCGGTCGCGCATGATCTTCCAGCGCCTCACAGACCCCAACAACAATTTCACCTCGCCTTTCGCGGACCTTTCGGAACAGGTCGTGTACATGAACATAGGGCAGGGCTGGTATCTGGTCAAGATGGTCGCGCGCAACGAATGCAAGGTCATCGGCGGCCTCGAGGTGATGGATGCGATGGACACCCGCAGCTCCAACAACGCCAACCCGGTGTTCCACCTGGACGACCGCTTCTCCGTGGAGCCGTTGTCTACCAGCGGAGGCTCCACGGTCAGCCTGGACGGCAGGCCGCTCTTCAAGATCCTTCAGGAAACGCTCAGGAGCGCCCCGATGGCGAATTCATTCTTCGTGTGGCTCGCCTTGGTGCTGTTCATCGTGTCGATGCTCGTTTTCCTGTCCGCACGCCGCACCAAGAAACGCTTCCTGATAGCGCTCTTCTCCATAATCGCCGCCACATCCTTCTTCTATGTATGGGGCATCGGTGCCAGGAACAGTTCCTACCTGTTCTCGCCTACGCTTTATGCCGACGGACAGTTCCTGTATTCGCTGGGTGCCGTGCTTATCATCAACATGACCATACTGGCGGTGACGCTGTGCTTCTACCTCATCCGCCGCGAGTTGTTCCGCATCCAGAGGGTGCGCGTCCGCTCGGGCGCGGTACGCGTAGCGTTCCCGCTGCTCGCGGCCGCCGCCATGGTACTCATCGCCATATATACCCACAAGTCGTTCAGCAGCATAGTGCTCAACTCCAACATCAACCTGGAGTTGTACAAACTGAACGACCTGACGATATACAGCGCCATGGTCTATTTCTCGTTCCTGACGATGCTCGTCAGCATCCCCCTGCTGGCCCAGTTCCTAAGACCGGCGTTCAAGTCGGCCGCGGGGCTGAATTTCGACTCGTTCACCGGCGTGAACAGGACCATCCTCGCACTTGCGATAGGCGTGTATTTCGTGCTCACTTCTGCGAGTCTGGGTTTCCGCAAGGAGCAGAACCGTGTAGACGTCTGGGCCAACCGTCTGTCCGTGGACAGGGACATCTCCCTCGAACTGCAGCTCCGCCGGGTGGAGATACCCATTTCCGACGACTTCTTCATCGCCTCGCTCTCCGTGCTGCCCAGTTCGGCGCCGACCATATTGAACCGCATCGTCGACAACTACCTGTACAACGTCTCGCAGGACTACGACGTGTCCGTCGTGGTCATGGGAGCCGAAGAGAGGGATCCGGTCCTGCTCTCCTATTTCAATGAAAGGGTACGGTTGGGTGTCAAGATCCACGAAAGCTCGCGATTCTTCTATACCACCTCCATATCGGGACATCCACGGTACACCGGCCTGTTCACGTATTTCAGCCAAAGATACGGCGTGTCATACGTGCTGGTAGGCGTCGAGCCCAAATCCAGCCGCGAATACGGAGGATATGCATCCCTCCTTGACATCACCGATCCCGGGCAGGTCAATCTCCCCGCACGCTACTCCTACGCCAAGTACAGCAAGCGCAACCTCGTCAGCTACAAGGGCAATTTCGCCTACCCCACGCTTCTGCCGGACGACCTGATGCAGGCCTCGGCCTGGGGCGGTTCCAGTCTCGTCCAGGACGGGTACGTGCATTTCGTCAACGATGTGGAGGAGGATGAGACGGTCATCATCTCCAGGAAAAAGGAGGGGATCATGAACTACGCCGTTGCGGTGGTGTTCCTCGCCCTGTTCTCGTTCCTGCTGTTCTCCCTGGTGGCCTTGACCCGCCGCCGCCAGCGCATTTTCAAGACACTGTACTACAAGAACCGTATCAGCACGGTGCTGATGGTGTCGCTGATCGTCACGCTCATCGCCATGGCCACCGTCAGCGTATTCTTCGTCTACGAGCGAAACGACGCCAACAGGCAGGAGATGATGTCCGACAAGGTCAACTCCATCCAAGCCATGCTGGCGGGCAGTTTCCGTTATGTGGACGATTACCGCCAGCTCAATCCCCAGGAGCTCAACGGCCTGATGGAGAACGTCCGCAACATGTCCAAGGCGGACATCACGCTGTATTCTCCCCAGGGCAAGGCGTTCAAGTCCACGGCTCCCGACGTGTTCGACCGCATGCTGGTGAGCGACCGCATGGACGAGGATGCTTACAAGAATATCGTCTACCGCAACAAGAGGTATTTCATCAACAAGGAGACCATCGGGCAGAAGCGCTGCTATTCGCTATACGCCCCCCTGTTCAATGACAACGGACGCATGGTCGCAATACTCTGCTCCCCCTATACGGACGAGAACTACGACTTCGAGATGGAGGCCGTGATGCATCTGGTGACCATCATTTCGGTGTTCCTGATCCTCCTTCTCCTCGCACGCTTCATGTCCGGTACCATGGTGGACAAGATGCTGGCCCCTATCGTGGAGATAGGCCGCAAGATGAACCGTACGAACATCGACAATTTCGAGTATATACAGTACGACAGGAAGGACGAGATATCCACCCTCGTTGATGCATACAACCTGATGGTGGACGACCTTGCCGACAGTACCAAGAGACTGGCTCAGGCCGAGCGCGACAAGGCTTGGAGCGCCATGGCCCGCCAGGTGGCGCATGAGATCAAGAACCCTCTGACGCCGATGAAGCTCCAGCTTCAGAGGCTCATCCGCCTGAAACAGCGCGGAGCGGCCGGATGGGAGGACAAGTTCGACGAGGTGGCGAAGGTAGTGCTCGACCATATCGACATCCTGACCGATACCGCCAACGAATTCTCCACCTTCGCAAAGCTCTACACCGAAGAGCCTTCGCGCATAGACCTTGACGCCCTCCTGCAGGAGGAGATTTCCATGTTCGACAACAAGGATAACATAGAATTCACTTATGTCGGGATGGAAGGCGCCTCGGTCATGGGACCGAAGCCGCAGCTCACGCGCGTCTTCGTGAACCTGATCACGAACTCCGTTCAGGCCATCGAGATACAACAGCAGGAGGCCGCCGACGCAGGCCGGGAGCCTCTCGCCGGGCACATCATGATCTCCTTGCGCAATTCTTCCAAGGATGGATTCTACGACATCGTTTTCGAAGACAACGGCCCCGGCGTGAAGCCGGAGAACCAGCCGAAGCTCTTCACTCCGAACTTCACCACGAAGAACGCGGGCACCGGCCTCGGACTCGCCATCTGCCGCAGCATCCTCGAGAAATGCGGCGCCGACATCGCGTACTCCAAGTCCTTCTCACTCGAAGGAGCCTGCTTCACCATCCGTTACCCCAAAGGGTGACGGGGCCGTCAGAGTGAAGTCCTGATTGTCTCCAGACGCTCGATGTAAATGGTTTTTAACCTGGCTACGGCCTCGCTGAACGTGAGGTTTTCGTCTCCGTTGATGATGCTGCCTCCGTTCTGGGATGCATCCTCGGCAGGATTCCACATCGCGAAGTTAAGCGATGCGGACTTCTCAAGGGTCTTCTCCATCTCTTCAATGTAATCAGGGATAGTCTCAAGTTTCGGGAGGAGCTCCTCGAACCTGGACTTGACCTTGGCCCGGAAGGCCGGATCCTGGAACAGGCGCTGGTACCAGATGGCCTTGTCATTGATGAGCCCGGTCCTGGCACCGGGGGAGGTCCTGTAGGACAGTATCCCCCAGTCGAAATCCCAGCACGGGCCTGCTACCAGCTTGCCCCCACGGTCCTTGTGCATGTACACGCTTCCGGGATTGCCGAGCTCGTGGTTGCCCATCACTTCGAACACTATCCAGTAGTCGATGAACGAATCCACGTCGATCCAGGCTCCGTAGCCCGTCTCAGGGTCCTTGAAGCCGTCTCCGTACAGCACTGCAGCGGCATCATCCACATATTTCTTGATGTAAGCCACCTGCTCATCCTTGATCTCATCCTCGTCGGGATACTTGATTCCGAAGGGTATGACGTTGTTGTCGCCCCATGCCCAATAGCCGGAGCGACCGTACGGGCTGAGCCACTGGTAGGCGTTATCATAATGAAAGTCGAGTTCCAGCAGGTATCCTCCTGTCAGGGCATCTCCGGAGACATCTTCCGGGGTCATCTCGGTGACGGGTACCCTGTCCTTGTCCACCCTCACCTGCTCGATGAGGAGATAGTTGCCGACATGCTTCCCGTTCATGACCAGTTCCACGCTCCGGCAGTGCGGAGTCCAGTCGAGGCCTGTCATGGACGAGACCCTCATCGCGATGAGGTTGCGCATCATGGTACGGTCCATGAAATTGGCCAGCAGGATGTAACGCTTGTGCTTGGGCATACCGAAGAGCGACTGCTTCTTGTCGAACTTCACCAGATAAGGCTTCTTGGGCCAGGCCCAAGTGGTATTGCCACGGCCCTTCACCTGGCAGGTGACTTCGTCCAGGCCGTCCGCCACGCCGCGGCCGTTGATACGGAACGTACCGCTGACATAGTCCTCCTTGGAGGTCACTTCCTGCTCAGTATTAAGATAGATTATGGGGAGGCCCGTCCTTACGATAAGTCCTTCTGTACCCTCTGTTTTTAGCGTGAAACTGCGGGAGAAGATGCAGTACTCCCCTGCCGTACCCGCGCCGAAACGCAGGCCTATCTGCACTTCGTCGCAATAATCCGGCTCGATACCAAGGTCAGTGACCGTAGCCGAATAGGCGCCGGGGGCACTTCCCTTCTCCACCTTAGTGACGGCATAGTACTCCGGTGTCCTTCCGTCGGAGCGCAGGACCACCTGAAAGGACGGGGAGGAGGCATCATAGTTGAAGGCGAAGTCCGGGTCCTGCACGGAGAAATCAAGTATGACACTCCCTCCGCGGGCGACCGTCAACTCGGTCTGTTCCGGGACGATGTCCCTGAAAACTGGAGTTTCCGGCACGGGCACTTCCTCGTGACCGCATGATGCGAGCGCCGCCACCAGCAGGATGACGGCGCCTCGCAACGATGACGATGGTTTCCTGAGACTCATTCCACGGTGAATTCAACAGGGGTTCCATCTGCGGAATTGCCGGCGACCCAAAGCTGGAAAGCTCCCTCTTCGACGGTGTATTCCATCTCGGAATTCCAGAACGCCAGTTCGCTGACGGGCAGTTCGAAACCTGCATGGACGGTCTCCCCCGCCTTGAGGGTGAACCTGCCGAATCCCTTGAGTTCCTTCACGGGGCGGGTAACGCTTCCGACAAGGTCGCGCACATAGAGCTGCGCGGTCTCGGTGGCATCGTATTTCCCGGTATTGCTGAGGTCGAACTCCACCTTGATGGTGCCGTCCTTCCCGTACCTGGTCGAATCCAGCGTAATGTTGGAATACTCGAAAGTGGTATAGCTGAGCCCGTACCCGAAGGGGAACAAGGGGCCGTAGCCGCTGTCGAGATAGTAGGAAGTACAGCCCAGGGAAGTCTGGCCAGCTGCAACAGGAATATCCTCGAGAAGGGTCTCTGTGCCGGTATTGGGCCGGCCGGAGTTGGTATGGTTGTAGTACATTGGTGCCTGTCCGGCGGTACGAAGGAAGGTGATCGGTGTCTTCCCGGAAGGGACTTCGACACCGCTCAGGAGGTCGGCGATGGCCGGCCCTCCCATGGTTCCCGGATGGAAGCAGTAAAGCATCGCCCCGCAGTTGGCCAGGTCGCCCTCGATGGTGAGGGGACGGCCGGCCATCACCACGACCACGACAGGCTTGCCGGTGGACTTCATCGCCGAGATGAGTCCGCTCTGGGCTCCCTGCAGGTCAAGGCTTGAAAGGGAATGCGCCTCACCGGAGAGGATGGCCTCTTCACCGACGAAAACCACTATTGCATCGGCGCGCGACGCTGCCTGGCGGGCCTTCACGATGCCCGCCATGGAGTTGTCGCGGCTATACGCGAGACCGGGTTCATAGATGACGTTGAAGGACTCCTTCAACGCGGCAAGGGGGGTCACCGTATGCTCGGCTTCGCCGTCAAAGGCCCATGTGCCCATCTGCTCGTAAGGAGCATCGGCAAGAGGGCCGGTGACGAGGATCTTCATGCCCTTCGCGAGCGGGAGCACACCGTCGTTCTTGAGGAGTATGGCCGACTCGACGGCCGCCTGCCTGGCGGCGGCGAGGGTCTCCCCGTCATAAGCGATCACTGCATTCTCATCGACATAAGGGTTTTCGAACAGGCCTAGGCGGAACTTGAGCCGCAGGATGTTGCGCACGGCGTCATCTATCCTAGATTCCTTGACCTTCCCATCCTTGACGAGTTCCTCGAGGAAGCTGATGTATCCGTAGGACATCATGTCCATGTCCACTCCGGCATTGACCGATATCTCGGTCGCATGCTTGAGGTCGGAAGCAAAGCCGTGGGCAACCATCTCTCCGGAGGAGTTCCAGTCCGTGACCACCATTCCATCGAAGCCCCACTCGTTCCTCAGGATGTCCGTCAGGAGCCAGCGGTTTCCGGTGGAAGGGATTCCGTCGTTCTCGTTGAATGAAGTCATCAAGGTCTCGGCACCGGCATCGATAGCGCGCTTGAAAGCCGGGAAATAAACGTTCCGGAGCATCCTTTCGGTCAATCCGGTGGTATTGTAGTCCCTACCGCCCTCAGCGGCGCCGTAGCCCACGAAATGCTTTACGCAGGAAGCCAGTCCCTCGGAACGGTATCCCTTCACCATGGCCTCACCCATCAGGGCATCCAGATAAGGGTCCTCTCCTGAACCTTCAGCCACCCTTCCCCACCGGGGATCGCGGGCGATGTCAAGCATAGGGGAGAATGTCCACTTGACGCCGGAAGAGACGGCCTCGCGGGCGGATGCCGCCGCGCCCTTCTCTACCAGAGCAGGGTCGAATGTGGCAGCCTGCCCGAGAGGCAGGGGGAAGATGGTGCGGAATCCGTGGATGACGTCGCGGCTCACCAGGATGGGGATACCCAGCCTGGAGTCCTCGACGGCAGCCCTCTGCACCGCATTGATCTCAGCGGGATCCACGCAGTTGAGGATAGATCCGACCTCTCCCTTTGCGGCCGACTCGACTAGCCATTCCCCTCCAGAGAGCTGGTTCATCTGGCCTATCTTCTCGTGAAGGGTCATCTTCGATAGAAGGTCCTCCACCTTACTGTCGATCTCATCCTTCGGGGAGCATGCAAGGACAAGCATGGCTGCAAGGACGAGCGCTGTATGTTTTGTCATTGTTCGCATAGTCATATCATTTCTTCTGGAACACGCGGACATAGTCCACCTCGTAGGTGGCGGGGAGACCGCTGTCATTGGTCTTCCCTCCCATGTTGCCGCCCCATGCCAGGTTCAGCTTGAGGTAGAACGGGGCGTTGAAGGGCCAGTGTTCATAGCCCTGGCCGTCGTTCTTGAAGGTCAGGTGAAGCTCGCCGTCGACATAGAATTTCATCTGGTCGGCCGTCCACTCCAAGGCATAGACATGGTATTCGGACGCAGCGTTGGAAATCTGCTTGACATGGGTCTTCTGCGTCCCGGCAGGCCAGTTGAAAGCCTTGCAATGTATGCTGGAAGAGACCTTGTCCTTTCCCTGGGTGGATATCGCATACTCCATGATGTCGATCTCGCCGTCATCCGGCCATGCCTTGAAGTTCTGGGGCATCATCCAGAAAGCGGGCCACGCCCCTTCGATGTCGGACACTTTCAGACGGGCCTCGAACCAGCCGTAGGTCCAGTATTTCTTCGTGTTCATCCTGATGGAGTACACATTACCGTCAATCTTGCGGGCCTGGATCTTGAGCGTTCCGTTGGAGACCGTCGCCAATTTGGTCCCGTTCTGGGAACCGGCGACATAGGTCTGGACCTCGTTGTTGCCCCAGCCGCCTCCGCCGGTCTCATACCACCATTCGTTCTGGGAAGGCACGTCACCTTCGTCGAACTCATCCTGCCAGACAAGCTTGTACCCGTCGGGAACGACGATCCCGCTTTCGGTATTCACTCCCTGGCTCACGGTGTACTCCTTGCGGAGAGTACCGGACTTGAAAATGATCGGGGCAGTTCTCGGCTCGCTGCCCTTGTTTTCCTTGAGGGTAAGCCTGACCTCAGTGGTGCCCGAAAGGCCGCCGCCGGGGCTCACCGTCACCCAGTCCGGAGCTCCGTCCAGAGCCACTCCCCAGTCCATGTTGCAAGTGACCGTGAACGTGGAGACCTGGGCGTTGTAGTTAAAGTCGAACGTCTCGGTGGAAATCTTGAGTGAGGGTGTCACCGCCGGAGTCTCCGGTTCGGGTCCGCCGCACGAGCAATCGAAGGAACAAAGGACTGCTGCCGCTATGGGCAGCAATCCTGTGAATCTGCGCTTCGAACCCATCGCCTACTTGTGTTCCTGGAAACAGATGCCGGTGGCCTTGAAGGTCGATCCGATGGGGCTGCGCCCGAGATCGAAGATCAGCATGAGGTTCGCGGAGCCCTGCTTCTGGGAGATCGAAGGCATGGTGAAAGTGAACGGGGTATCGGCCTCGAGGGCGACGCTGCCGTTGTAGAAGAAAGCATGGACGTCATCTGACTCCTCCGGATTGGAGGTGAGCTTGACGGTGACGGTCATGTCCTCATCGGCCAGGAGGGTCGCACAGAAGTCATAGACCTTGTCGGCCGAGGTAGCGACATCGGAGATCATCTTGGTCTGGCCCATCCATTCGCTGCCGCCGACACCCTCGGGAATCAGGACGGAGATGCCGTTGCCAGGAAGGACCTCGTAGTCGGGAGTGATGCCACCTGACCAGTCGCCGGGAGAATACCAGCATTCCATGTTGATGGAAGCGGATTTCCAGAGGTTTCCTGCGCCGTCGACGTCATAGTTGATGGCGCCCTTTTCCTTGTGCTCCTGGAAGAGGATGTCCGTGAAACGGACGGTGGATCCGACGGGGCTGCGGCCGAGGTCGAAGATCAGCATGAGGTTGTCGCCGGACTCCTTCTGCCTGATATTGTGCCTGCGGTAGGTGAAACTCTCGCCAGCTTCGAGCTTGACGCTTCCGTCATAGAAGAATGCATTCGCGTCGTTGGCTCCTTCGGGATCGTTCGTAAGCTTGATGGTGATGGTCATGTCCTCATCGGCGGTGATGGTCACGCTGAAGTCGTACTCCTTGTCGGAGCTGGTGGCGATACCGGACTTGAGCTTGGTCTGTCCCATCCACTCGCCGCCGCCGACACCCTCGGGAATCACGACCGAAAGGCCGTTGCCGGGAAGAACCTCGGCGTCAGGGGTAAGGCCACCGGACCAGTCAGCGGGAGAGTACCAGTACTCGGGGTCGAGTGTAGCCGTCTTCCAAAGGTTGCCGTCGCCTGCGACATCATAGTCGGTGTTGTCCGTATCGTCTCCCTCACCGCCCTTCGGGCGGAAGATGAGCTGCCAGGAGATGCCGGAGAACTTGGCCACGAGGGCCATCTTGTCCGGAGTGAGTTCCTTGATATAAAGACGTGTAGGATCGGTCAGGACCGCAGGGTTAGGCAGATAGCTGAAGAAGATGCCTGCAGGTAGCTCGATGTATTCCCCGTCCTCATCGCTTCCGAGGGTATATGTGGACTCCTGGGGAGCGCAAGGGGCGTCGTAGTCCACCTCACTGCCGTCCCAGATCTCCGTATGATAGCCGGAGCCCCAGTTGACATAGATCACTCCGTCTTCGCCGGGATTGAACACATACTTGCCGTCCTTGAAGAAAGTGAGCTCGTCATCCTTTACACCCCAGGCGTCCTTGTCGTGAGGCGTGGCGGACCACCACTCGGTAGGATTGGTCACGGAAGATCCGCATCCCATATAGCCGGCTGTCTCGTTGTCGAGGACCCAGGTCTTGCTCTCATATCCGTAGAGAGGGTCGGCATCGCCGATCACAGATCCTTCCGGAACGAACTCATAGTACCATGAGATACCGTCAGTGTTGGAAGGAGTGAAGACCGTGGACATCAGCTGTAGCTTCTTCTTCATCGCAGAGGCCTTGGTCTCAAGGACCTGGAAACGGGGATTCTCGACGGCGCTCTTATGAGGGACATACGAGAGGATGCTACCGCGCTCGAGCACGAGGTAGACCTCCTCTATGCCGGCGTCATTCCACTCATTCTCGAAAGAATACTTGGAGGTCTTCTCCTCCACGGGGAAGAGATAGTCCGCACCCTCATTGTACTCGGACATGTATTCCGATCCGGTATTGGCGTATGCGAAACCATCTCCCGGATTGAAGGTATAGTTGCCCTCGCTGTCGAAGGTCATCACGTCATCATAGAGGAAGCCGTCCTTCTCGCCGGCCTTGCACTGCCACCAACCGAGGGGCTGGCCGACGGGACCGCATCCGAAGTGATTGTCCTCGGTGCTGTTCCACACCCAGCTGCGGGTGGAACCTCCGGAAATGGCGTTCACGTAAGGAGCGGGGTTGAACGGGTCGCGATAGGTCCCGTCCAGGGTGAAGGACATGGTCTTGGAACCCTGAGAGAGGCCGTTGCGGTTCATGGCCTTCACCTCGACGGTGTGCGTTCCCTCATTGCGGAAACGGAGCTTGAGGTCGTTCTGCTGGTAAGCGTACTTCTTGCCCGTAACCTTGGCGCCGCTGGCGTCGTCGATCGGGTCGGTGGCCTCGAAGATCCACACGGGCATCATCCCGGGGTTGTTCAGCTTGAAGGTGACATAGTTGGTGGTCTGGTCGACCGACACTGTCACATCAAGCTCGGAAGCCTGCGGCAGCTTGCTCTCGTCCACGGACTCGATCTGCTCGGGAGAACAGGCAAAGAGGACGGCAGCCATGCCCATCAAGGCGATATTCCTGAAAATATGTTTCATATCTTTTTTCTTTTTGCGGGGTCGGATCAATAGGGATTCTGGGTCAGAGGAGTGATGCTGCGGTCAATCTCGGACTGCGGTATCGGCCAGTACTTCTTGGACTCGGTCCAGTTGTTGGAACGATACTCGTGGCTGGATGCAGTCAGTACGGACGCGGCATTGCCGGTACGGATGAGGTCCCAGTAACGCTTGCCTTCACCGACGAACTCGAGATGACGCTCGTTCAGCACGTTGTCAAGGGTGCAGGAGACTGATGCCAGACCTGCGCGGGAGCGCACCTGGTCAAGATAGGCCTGACCGTCCTGGTTCAGGCGGACGGATAGTTCGGCCGCATTGAGGAGGGTTTCGGAGTAGCGGTAAACACGCTGGTTGTTGCCGTAGTTGAGGTTGTCGGAAGCGACATATCCGTGGTTTCCTCCCTTGCGAGCGATATACTTGTTGAGGAAGAGGCCGGTAGCCTGCCAGCGGGCAGTACTCCAGTCGATCTTGTCACGGAAGTCGAAGATAGTGGCATCGCGACGGGCATCTCCAGCCTCGAACATATCGTAAGTGGCAACCCTGACGGGCTCGAATCCCCAACCGTCCTGATAGACGTCGGTTCCTCCGGGTACTCCGATGAGGACGGGATATACTGTGCCGCCGGTTCCGTTTGCCCAGCCCCAGTCGCGCACGCCGCCTTCGCTTTCATAGTTGATCTCGAAGATGGACTCGGAGTTCCACTCACCTTCCTCGAGGAAGATCTTGCCATAATCGCCGACGAGCGAATACTTACCACTGTTGATGATCTCCTTCATATAGTTGAGGGCGGTGGAATAACGGCTCTGGTCGTTCTGGTACATGACCATCTCGGTATAGAGCATATAGGCCATAGCCGTCGTTACACGACCTTCCTCGCCTGCATTGACCTTCATCGGAAGGGCATTCATCGCGATGGCGTCCTCGATGATCTTGATGACGTTGGCATAGACTTCATTGGCCTGGATCTGCTCTGCGGAATAGCTTTCATCGGCAGTGAGATTCTCGTCATAATAAGGGATGTTGCCCCAGAAGTGCCATAGGACGTTCCAGTAGAATGCCTTGAGGATCATGCATTCGGCGACATATCTGTTCTTGAGCGCGGCATCCATTTCGATGCCATCGGCCTTTGCAAGGACGATGTTGGCGCGGTTGATGCCCGAATATGCGACGGTCCAGACCTGGTTGGGTACGTCGTTGGGAGTAAGGGTATAAAAGTGGGTCTTCACGAGGACAGGCTGGTCGCCTTCGCTCGATCCGCCGCAGAACACGTCGTCCGCCATGATGTCGGACACCATGTTCAAGGCGTTGTACTGGCCGAAATAGTCGAACCACTGGAGGGGGTCGTAAGCCGCGACCACTCCGGTATAGAGGCGCTCTGCGGAGTTGTAGTAATCGGCCTCGAGAACGGAGGTCTTGGACGGGACGTCGAGCCAGTTCTCTCCACAGGCGGTCAGCATCACTGCGGCTGCCGCAAGGGTCAATATCTTTGATCTCATTTTCATTTCAAGTTAGAAGGTTACATTGACACCGAGGGAATAGACGCGTGTCTGGGGATAGACACCGCGGTCGATACCGAGGGAAGTACCGCCGGAAGAAGTTTCAGGATCGAATCCGCTGTACTTGGTGAAGGTGAAAAGATTGGTGCCGGAGACAAACAGCCTGAGGGTGTTGATCATGATCTTCTGGGTCAGGCTCTGCGGCAGGGTATAGCCGAGCTGGGCGTTCTTGAGGCGGAAGTATGCCGCATCCTCGACCCAGAGGTCGGACGAACGCCAGTTCTCGTTCTCATCGACTGACTGGGTGTAACGGGGAAGACGGTTGGAAGTGCCTTCGCCGGTCCAGCAGTTGAGCATATACTTGGGAAGGTTGATGTAGTAGAGGTCGGTACGGCGGATGACGTTCATGGCCTGGACACCGGCTACTCCCTGGAAGATGGCAGAGAGGTCGAATCCCTTCCACGAAGCGTAGAGGTTGAATCCGTAAGTCCAGTCGGGCATACCCTTGCCGATCATGGTGCGGTCATCGTCATTGATGAGTCCGTTGCCGTCAATGTCTACGAAACGGGTGTCGCCTGGCTGTGCCTTGGGCTGGATGAGACCGCCGTCGGAATTGACGTAGGAGTTGACCTCATTCCAGTTCTGGAACACACCGTCGGTCTTCCATCCGTAGAAGAACGGGAAAGGATAGCCGTTCTCACCGCGGGTGAGGGTTCCGATCTTGTGGGAATCGTAGTTGGAGAAACCGGTATCATTACCGAGGTTAATGAGTTCGTTCTTGAGATAGGTGGCATTGGCGCCGAGCTGAACGAACAGGTCACGGAAGTTGTGCTTCCAGCCGAGTTCGAACTCCCAACCTCTGTTATCCATGATTCCGACGTTGCCGGTCGGAGCGGAGTCTCCCGAGTAGGCGGGGATAGGCATGGTCATAAGCATGCCGTTGGTACGCTTGCGATACCAGTCGGCGCTGAAGGTCAAGGCACTGCGGAGGAATGCGAGGTCGATACCGAGGTCGGTCTGCTCGGACTCCTCCCAGCGGAGGTCGGCATTGGCGAAACCGTTGGGCTTCGCTCCGCTCTCTACTCCTGCGGTCCCGGCTCCGAACGGATAGTTGTTTCCGGTGGAGATGGTGGTGGTGTACCTGTACTGTCCGATGGACTCGTTTCCGTTCTTACCCCAGGAGGCGCGGAGCTTGGCGGTGGTGAGCCAGCTCAGGCCTGCCGACTTGACGAAATCCTCGTTGGTGATATTCCAACCGAGGGAGAAGGACGGGAAAGTGGCGAAACGGTGCGAAGGGCCGAAGTTCGAGGAACCGTCACGGCGTACGGTAGCCTGGAACAGGTAGCGCTCGGCATAATTGTAACTCAGACGGGCGAACAGGGAGGAGATCCTGTGCGGGCTGTACACGCTGCCGCTGGCAGACATGTCACCGTTACTCTGTGTACCGGTCGTGAATGCGATGCTGGCACGGTAGGGATCCTCTTCGACGAGGTATTTGTTGCTGCCGCTGAGGCTGCTGCCCATATTGCTCTGGGCAGACTGGCCGAGAAGCACGGAGAAGTTGTGGTCACCGATCTCCTTGTCATAGGACAGGGTGTTCTCGAGCAGCCATACGAAGGAGCGGTTGAAGCTCGATCCGGCGTCGCTGTAGTCCCTGCCGCTCTTGGAGGAATAATAGTATGCGGGAGTCCACCAGTCATTGCCCCAGAAGCTGAGGTCACCGCCGAAGGACGACTTGAAACGGATGTTGTCCCAGATCTGGAACTCACCCCAGAAGTTGGTGACGAACTTGTCGGAGTTTCCGACATTGCCGGGCATGGAAAGCTCGGCGAGAGGGTTGTTCATCTCATTGTAGATAACACCGTCGACGATCGTGAAGGCCAGTCCGTTGCGGGGATCGACACGTGCGGTGGGATGCTCCGCGAGGACCGCTGCAGACTCAGCCTCGGAATACCAGGGATTGAGGGTGGGAGCCATGCCGAGAGCGGAGCCGAGAGGTCCGCCGAACTCGGAGTTGGTGGTGATACCCGTGGACTTGGTACGGGAATAGGCGAGGTTGATACCTGCAGTCACCTTGTTGAGATAGCTTCTCTCGGAGACCTTGTCGAGGAGGCTGTAGTTGGTATTCGAACGGATGGTCAGACGCTGGTAGTTGGAACGGTTCCAGTTACCGCCGACGATACCTTCCTGCTCATTGTAACCGACTGAGAGGTAGTAGTTCACGAAGTCGTTGCCGCCGCTTACGGAGAGCTGGTGGGTCTGCTCGGGGGCATTGTAGTTGAATATCTCCTTCTGCCAGTCGGTACCTTCGCCGAGTGCGTAGGGATCCGCATAAGGGAAAGGCTTGCCGTCAGACAGGGCACCCCTGTTCATCATGATGGCGTACTCGGTGGCGTTCATCATGTCGTACTCCTTCCAGGGGTTCTGCCATCCGCGAGTGAAATCATACTGTACGCGCGCGGAACCCTTCTGTCCAGACTTGGTGGTGACAAGGATCACGCCGTTGGCCGCACGGGCGCCGTAGACGGCTCCGGATGCAGCGTCCTTGAGGACTTCGATGGAAAGGATATCACTGGGATTGATGTAGTCGATGCCTCCTCCGATGGGCATACCGTCAACTATATACAGAGGGTTGCTGTCGTTGATGGTACCGATACCACGGATGCGGACCTGCGAGGATGCACCGGGCTGTCCGGACGACGAGGTGACGGTAACGCCGGCGGCGAGGCCCTTGAGGGCATCGTCAACGCGGATGGAAGATGTCTTCTCGAGCAGGTCGTCGGAGACTTTCGCGATGGAAGCGGTGACGACGCTCTTCTTCTGAGTGCCATATCCGATCACGACGACATCGTCGAGGAGCAGGGTGTCCTCCCTGAGGACGACATTGATGACGCTGCTTCCCGCGACTGCGACCGTCTGCGACTCATACCCGATGGAAGAGAATTCGAGAACGGCATTTGTGGGTACTTGGTTCAGGACATACATACCGTCGAGGTCCGAGACAGTACCGACGGTTGTACCCTGCACCATGATTCCGGCACCGACGACAGGCGTTCCAGCCTCATCGGTAACCCTACCCCTCACTGTCTGGTTCTGGGCGAATGCATCTGCGCATCCGAATCCGGCAGCCAGGAAGAGGACCAGGGCGATTCTGTAGCAAAGGTGTTTCATCAGTTTATTTTTGAGTTGTTGATTGAAGCTTGGTTGTCAACTGACGGAACAAAGCTATGAAGATTGCCGGACAATCCTACCACCCCTTCCCATGCGCAGGATTTAAAAGGGGAAAGAAATGGGGATAAATAGGCAAAAGTGGACTGATTTTCAATAGATTATATCGTTTAAGGCGGCTAAAAAAAGTGGACCGGACCGAAAGAGAGCTTTTTTCTAAAATATTTTAAGTGGATTATCCAAACATAAAACAAAAAAGCGAAAACATTGTAATCCAATGCTTTCGCTATAAGAATCAGTTGTATTTCAAGTGGGGCAAAAAGTGGATGACTAAGTCGAAATGTGTCCACTTAATTGCACAAAAGACGTACTTTTTCCTCGAAAACCTCCTTGTCTACGATGGCCCCCTTCTTGATCTGAGCCCTGTAGTTGTAGATGGTATTGACCGAATATCGGAGCAGCGAAGCTATGCGGGAAGACTGCGTGATCCCCAGTCTTATGAGGGCGAAAATACGGAGTTCGGTGGTCAGGAGCTCTCCTTCCTTGGGCTCTATCCGGTATGCCGGCTTAAGCAGCCCGTTGAACTGATTGACAAAGTCCGGATACAGCTTGAGGAAAGCCTGGTCGAAAAGCCTGTAGAACAGGTTGAGTTCCTCCTCCAGAAGCTTCTGGGAAGAGATCTCACTCAGGATATCGTCGTACTGCCCGTTTACGATACGCTTGCGTACCGAACTCTGGTATTTGCGGGTCTTGTCGATATAGTCCGAACTCAGGCTTACGAAGATGCCGATGTATTCCTCCTTGGCGGCATTGGCCTCAGAGAGTTCGGAATTGGTCTGGGTGAGCCTGTCATTCATCTGCTGGAGCGAGGAGGAGAACTCCTGGATCTGGCGGTTCATCTCGCGCACCTGAACATTGAGCCGGCGCTGTCTCTTGTATGCATTCAGCACCCAGAAGGCTCCCAGCAGTGTGATCAAGGCAAGCACTGACACCGCGATCAGCAGTATCCTGGAACGCGCAACCTGCCTGGCCCGGAACTCCTCGTATCCACGCTGTATGTCCGGGAACACCTCCGCGATCTGCCACTGGCGGAGCCAGGCATCATAGAACCTCGCATCGTCCAGTGATTTCGTGATATACCTGAAGGCCCTCTCGAGATCGCCGGTGACGAACAGATCCTGTGACAGGCTGCACAGCGAAGCGTTGTCGGTCGTGGCCGTCTTCAGGTCCGCGATTGCTGACCTGATGAACCATGAGTCCATCTCCTCCGTCCGGTCAAGCTGCTCGCAAATCCTGGCCTCGTAGTAGGACCAGTTGGCGTACTCATGACTGTCCGGATCAAGTTTGGAAAGGAGATTCTTGCACAGGAAATCCGCCTGCCCCCAGTTCCCGGCATCCATGGCCTGCCTCACTGCAGTCCCCTGGTACATGACCGAATTCTCGGGAGCGGTGGAGAGGATGGCATTGCGGTACCAGGCAACCTTGGAGGATGTCACGGCATCGCCGCTTTCGCCGCCATAATTGTCCCTGTAGTCGAACCAGAACCGCTGCTGTGCATCCCAATAGCGGATCTTCTGCTCATCGGTAAGGATGGTGGTATCTATCTGTGTCTGAAGGATATTGCTCGCCTCAAGGTAACGTCCTCCCGTAGCATTGATCATGGCCCTGGAGATAAGCACCTCGTTCAGCAGCCGCTTGTCACCTATCTCCCTGGCGGCTGTTTCCTGATTGTCCAGGGCTTCACTGGCCTTCGCGAACTTGTACGTCAGGTATTCCTCATACAATTGCCCGTAGATCGCATACCGCTGTTCGGCACTGATACCCCTGGAATGGAGAGGATTCTCTATGGTCTTGATCCTGACCTCCTTCTCCGCCCGGTATTTGTCGGAATCCGCGATGGTTCCGTCCAGCAGCACAAGCAGATCCTCCATCGGCTGGGCGAAGGAAAAGACCGCTATCAGGGACAGCGACAATATGGCCAGGAGACGTTTCATGCGGGTCTAATCGGTGTAGTACTTGAAGATCATCGGAGCGAAATTGTTCAGGAACTGCCTCCAGCAGCTCCAGTCCCTTCCTCCGGTCATCACGTAGAAAGTATGGTCCAGGTGGATGTACGAGAGGGTTTCGTGCAAGGTCTGCGAAGGGGCGTAAGCAACCTGGTCGGAGGTGCCGCAACCGGTCCAGAAAAGCTTGATCCCGGCTTTCTTGATCCTGAGGAAATCATCGACAAGATGACCGTTGTCCTCAACCCCGCAGCTCAGGGGAAGCACGAAATCGAAGAGGTTGGTGTACATGATGGCAGTATTGATGACCACCGTGCCGCCGGCACCTATGCCGCAGGCGGCACGGGCGGATTTGCGCGGTATCGCGCGGTAGTTGGCCTGGACGAAGGGTATGATCTCGTTCACGAAACTGCTCATGAACACTGATGAGGAAGCGGTGCGGGAATTGTGTACCTCGGGCAGGCCGAGGGTGGGAGCAGCCTGCATGACGGGATCGCAGTTCGGCATGACGGCTATCATAGGCACGGCGCGTCCGGTCTCTATGAGACGGTCAAGCACCTGCGCGATACGCCCCATCGTAAGCCAGGCCTCCTCGTTATCTCCCTCATCATGAAGGAGATAGAGTACAGGGTACTGCTGGCGTTTGTCGCGGCCGTATCCGTAAGGAGTATACACGGCCATGCGACGGTTGGTGCCCATGAGCTTGCTGTCGTACCACACGAATGAAACCTCTCCCCTGTGCGAAGCCTGCACGTAGCCCTGCGAGCGGGGCCCGTCAACGATGAAGAAATTGCGATAATCCGTACCGTGGTACTGGACATTGCGGTTCGAGGGGTCCAGGGAAGGGACTCCGTCCGCAATGAAACGATATGTATAGAAATCGCCTTGCAGCCCGACCAGCCTTAGCTCCCACACTCCTTCGCGCTTGGTCATCGGCACGGGTGCCTGAGACCAGCTGCCGTCCACACGTACGTCGGAGACATACTCGCCCGCAAAGCGGAGTATGACGGTATCACCCGCCGTCTCCGGCGAAACGATACGTTCCGGAATGCGGAAGTTGGTGAATTCCTGGGCGGAAATGGGAAGGATGGCGGCCAGGAGAGTGGCCAGGAGCAGGATCGGGCGTTTCATTGACAACCTTATTTTTTCCAAATATACTTAAAAAGCCCGGATTTATTCCTAACTTTACGGGAGTTAGTAGTTTATTTATGCTCGGAACGATCGTCAACACCGGCTGCATCATAGTCGGTTCGCTCGTCGGGACCTTGTTCAAGAAAGGCCTCGGCGAAAAGTATTCCACCGCACTCTTCCACGCCATGGGCCTCGCATCCATAGCGCTCGGAGCCAATTCCTTCGTTCAGAACATGCCCAAGAGCGAATTCCCCGTGCTCTTCATACTGAGCCTTGCCATCGGCGGGCTCATCGGCACGGCGCTGGACCTCGACGGGCGCGTGAAGCGCCTCGTGGCCCAGCGCACAGGCGAGGGCCTCGCCAAGGGACTCATTTCAGCCTGCCTGCTCTACTGCATCGGCACATTTTCGATAGTCGGCCCCGTACTGAGCGCACTGAACGGCGACAATACTTTCCTTTACACCAACTCCACCCTGGACCTTGTCACCTCTACGGTGTTCGCCACGACTTTCGGCATCGGCATGATCCTGGCAGCTCCTGTTCTGTTCTGCTGGCAGGGAATGTTCTACCTTATCGCTAAACTCGCATCCAACTCCCCCCTCCTGCAGGGCACGCTCGTGAACGAGCTCGCCATTGTCGGAGGAGTGCTTATCATTTCCTCCGGACTCTCCATCCTCGACATAAAGGACTGCAAGACCCTCAACTTCCTTCCCGGGCTGCTGGTACCTGTAGCTTGGTTCCTCATAAAGTCCCTTTTTTAAGACAAATGCCCTCCATACTGCGCGTCAAAAGCGAAAGAATGGTTATATTTGTCCTGCTAAAACTAATAAGGGATGAAAAGACTGTTTATCCTTCTTTCGCTTTTACTTTCCATCCATGGCTTCGCCCAGGATAAATTCATAGCACCCAGCGTAGACCCCGAGGCGGACTCCCTCGCTATTGCGCGTCTGCGGGCGCGCATGGACTCCATCCGCCAGTACCGCCCCACCGTGGCGGTGGTCCTGGGCGGAGGCGGCGCGCGCGGCATGGCGCATCTCGGCGTCCTGCGCTACATGGAAGAGATGGGGATCCCCGTCGACATGATCGGAGGCACCAGCATGGGCGGCCTGGTCGCGGGCCTCTATTCATTCGGCTACGATGCGATGTACCTGGATTCGCTGGTCCGCGCCATCGACTGGACAGTCATGATGTCGGACAAGGTCCCGGACAGCTACCAGACCTATGAGGTACGTCGCAACAAGGAACGTTTCGCTATCAGCATCCCCTTCCACTATGACGACGCAGACCTTGAGAGCAGGATCAAGAAGCAGCTCAGATACGACAGGAACTACGAACAGAGCGATACCCGTACAGGTGACATGGGCCAGGAGATGATAGCCAAGATCGGCCTTGGTCTTCCTGACGGCTTCCTTTTCGGCTTCAATGTCCGCAACACCCTCAGCTCCGTATCGGTCGGATATCAGGATTCACTTACCTTCGACAAGCTCCCAGTGCCGTTCTACTGTGTTGCCACGGATATGCTGAGCCTCAACGAGAAGAACTGGACAGCCGGCCATGTCGTTGACGCCATGCGTTCCACCATGGCCATACCCGGGTATTTCCGTCCCGTCCGCCTCGAGGGCATGGTGCTCAGCGACGGAGGCACGCGCAACAATTTCCCGGTCGACCTGGCCAAGGCTATGGGAGCCGATATCATCATCGGCTCCGAGATGCCTTCCGTCCGTGACCTTGCCGACCTCGGCGGACTTGCCAACCTTGCCATGCAGAACATCACCCTCATGTCCGCCGACATCAGCGAGAAAAACCGGAGTATGACCGACATCCTTCTCCAGCACGAACTCGCAGGCTATACGATGCTGTCCTTCGACTCCGCGAGCATAGACGACATCATCGCACAAGGCTACGCCCGCGCACAGGAACATAAGGACGAGTTCGAGGCCATCGCGCGAAGGCTGGGCATACGGCCTGAAGACACGCGCCAGACCGCAGCGAAAGGTCCTCACGCTATCGACATATCCAAGCAGAAGGTCAAGGTCAGCGAGATTAAATACGAGAGCATCAGCCCGAAAGAGTCGGAGTTCATCATCAGTCCAGCCCTCCTGCCACGTGACGGCATGTACGGCCGTAACGAGATCGAGCATGTACTCTCCGCTCTCTACGGTACCAAGGCCTTCGAGTCCGTCACCTACCGGCTCAGCGGCTCCGAAGAGCCTTACACCCTTATCTTCGAATGCCAGAAAGGCCAGACCCACGAAGTGGGAGTCGGTGTCCATATCGACACCGACGAAGCCGTCTATGTCAGCGCTCATCTCGGACTGGGTACCAGGAAACTATCCGGACTGCGGTTCGTTTCCGAAATCAAGGTAGGCGAGGTCACCGAGGCTGATTTCGAACTGTCATACAAGCCTCTTGCACAGCTTCCCGTTTTCGGCTTTGCTTCCAAGAACTCCTACAAGAGCTTCAGCTACTGGGATGACGGCTCCAAGGTCCGTTACAACGGTATCAACACCCGCGCGGAGATCTATGCCAAGGACACGAGGATGATCTATGGTACCACACGTATCGGATTCGCGTACGACACGGAACCGTTCGAGAACTATCTCGACCAGCACATGCAATGGAGGGGATGGGATTTCCGCAGCAAGTGGGCATCGACTTTCGCCGAGATCCGCTACGATACCTTCAACGAGAGTTATTTCCCGACCAAAGGTTATCGTTTCCGCCTGAATACGCGATATGTCTTCGACGGGTACTCCATCTACCTTGAGGATGAAGGCATGGATTCGGAAGACCATTATGAGGGCAAGGTTCCGCCCTACAGCGTAGGCGTAACAAGCTTCTCCAGCGTCATCCCGATGGGAGGACGCCTGCTCGTCCAGCCCACGCTATACTTCGGATGGCAGACCGAGTATCCCGGTCGCATGAACTTCGTGCATACCTTGGGAGTCGGCGGTACGCTTGCCGGCAGGTATATCGACAACCAGATACCCTTCTTCGGATTCAACATCGGATTCCATTCCTGCAGCAGTTTCGCGGCAGTGGCGCAGATGGATCTCCGCTACCGCATCAATCACAAGAATTTCTTCACGTTAAGGGGAGGAGTGTTCCATGACAAGGATTACATCAAGGAGATTGTCACTACCAGGCCCACGGCCTACGCCTTCGGAATGGAGATCGGTCAGAAATCCATAGCCGGTCCCATGATGCTGGGAGTACAATGGTGCGACATGACAGGATTCTCCTTGTCGCTATCAGTGGGATTCGACTTCTAGAAACGCTTGCTTACACGCAGGCCGACGGTCCACCGCATGAATGTTCCGGATGTCTTGATCCCCGTCGTCTTGATTTCGCCGGAAGGGATTGATGATATTCCTTCGTATGAATAACTGTCGCTGTTCGCGGACAAGTTGAACGTGTACAGGTCGTGGGTGAAGGCCACCCCGACACGGTAGACATAGTTTACCATAAGGTTGCCGTTCATCTTGCTCTTCCGTACCGGGGTATATCCCCCGTTCCCTGTGTCATACGCCGTAGAAGTAAACTGGTTGAAGATGGTCACCATGGGTATGGCCGTCACGTTGAAGGTCAAGTTCCTGAGGCCCTTCTCCCTGTCTCCTGTCGGTTGTCTGTGCAAGGGGACAAAATTGTAGGAATATCCGCCTCCGAAGGATATCTGGGCCGAAGTCTGCTTGGAATACCCGGCGCTCAATCCCACAATAACTTCATCAGGATCGATATTGAAATCTCCAAGGCTCAGCTTGGTTCCGAACATCCAGCTGCCGGCGCTGCGGCGCTGAAGGACATTGCCCTTGTATGCCGCGGAATAGGCGAATGTCCTGCGGTTGAACGAGTAGAACGCATCCACGATAAGGGCGCGCATACGGCCTGGCTCATTTGTGGAACCGGACATATTCGAGGGGAAAGGACCGCTGGGCCCGTCAAAGGACAACGTGTAATCCACCGGTTTGGACAGGTTGAAGAACTGGACCTGCAAGGCATAACCCGCAGACTGGTAGTCAAAGGAGAATGTCCTGTTGGTCCCTTGCCCGTGGAATGTCTTGCTGAGCGACAGCCCGAGATTGCCATATCCGACCTGGATGCCTACGCCGTTATCTACAGCGCCTTGCAGGCGGAGGACTGCTGTAGCGGGAAACTCGGAGACTATCAGTTCACCATCTTCATCCAATACCGTTTCTGCTAGTATGAGTTCCTGCTCCTGCGAGATTCCTGCCTGACGGAAGTCGCCCGTGAGTGCAAAGGTCCAGCGGGGCTCAGGCTGATAGACGGCCGACGGATCAAGCTCCATGGACGGGGCAAGCAGACGGTCAAGCATACGACGGACAAAAGGACTGTTGTCCTGCGCAAAGGCATGGAAAGGGACGGCAAAAAGGAGCGCCAGCAAGGGAAAGATACGGAATCGGGACATCTTGAACGGTTTGACCTTACAAAAATAAGTGTATTTTCGCGAAAGATTGTTATATTTGGGAAGCATATATCGGATATGAAAGAAACAACAAAAGCCTTTTTCAGGCATCTTCTGTCGGTAGTCCTCGGTATCATCATCACGTTCAGTGTCCAGGGCGTCATCGACCGCGCCCATGTCCGCCGCGAGGTTCGCTCCGCCCTCGAGCTGGTCAGAGCCGAGCTTGCCGCCAATATCGAAGACATCGATACCATGTCGGACTATCTCCGCCAGGAGCGCAAGTCCGCGGAGTATTTCCTTGACAACCGCGCCAAGCTCGCCAGCTGTCCGGCTGATTCCATCAGCTTCCACAGCGGTGTGATCTTCGCCGAGGCATCCATCACCCTGAGCCATGATGCCTTGGAGCTACTCAAGATGTCCTCCCTCTTCCAGAAGATCGGCGACAATGATACTTCGATGAGGATCATCCGCGCCTACGACACCTGCTCTTCCATCGCAGCCAACCTGAACCGCCACATCGAGGCCCGCAACGCCCTTTTCGACAGCTCGATCAACGAACAGACAGCGCGCAAGTTCGCCACCAAGGGCAGCATTGATATCAAGGAGTTCATAAAGACCAACTTCGGCCTCTACGCCGTACGCTGGCTTAGCAACCAGATCGGTCCCGAGTATTATGCCGACGTGACGGATCTCGAAGCCGCAATCTCCGCCATTGACAGATTCCTCGGCAGCAAATAACTTATCGGATATTATTCATAAAAACTCAATAGTCATGAAAAAAACCATCCCTTCAAAAGTCATCATCGTCCACAATCCGCCGCAGGGCACCAAAGGAGCCCAGGAGAGCACCGAACCCATAGCACAGGATACCACCGTGCATCCTGCTGAGCAAAAAGAAAACCAGAAGGAAACAGAACCTGCCGCCAGTTCCACGCCCGTCGTCAAGGAGGACTGACATTCATGTGCCATTATATGCAAAACCGGTTTCAGAATATTCTGAGACCGGTTTTTGCGTCTGGCAGAAACTCAGTATGCCGACAGAGTGGTACCCACCCCAAACGCACGACAGGAGGTGAAGTGTCCCAATTCCGTGCAAGCGCACTTTCGGCATTTCACTACCGTTTTTGCTCCAGATGCGACATTACAATCCCGCATCTGCCGCGTTTTCGTGTCCCAGAGGCCGAAAGCGCGCTTGATACGAATCGCGGATACCATCAGCGACGGTTTCTTCGATAAAAAAAAACCAAAAGTCTCCTAAAAGAAAAAACAGCCCTGGAGCAATTCCAGAGCTGTTTTGGTGCGGTAGGTGAGGAGTCGAACTCTTGAAAAACGGCCATTCGATAGAATTCTTATATCAGTTGCTGGTATAAGGGTCCCCACCACGGCTACAGTAATTACAAAACGCGACACTATTTCTGGCCAAATCTCAGTTTTATCGGACGTTTTGGCCGAGGATTTTACTGACCGCCGAATGAAATTTTGGGCCAAAACGCTCAAATATCATTAGTTTTGGCCCAAAATAATTCATATCTTTGTGTCAAATAACAATGTCGTTATGTTGATAGGCCGAAAATACGAACAAGAGGTGCTACGTAATGCACTTCACAAGGATCAATCCCAATTCATTGCTGTCTACGGCAGGCGGCGCGTGGGAAAGACTTTCCTCATTCGAGAAACCTTTGATTATAAGTTTACGTTTCAGCACACCGGATTGGCTGCAGGGAAAACCTCTGATCAACTAGCTAACTTCCAGGAATCATTGAAGGAATATGGTTATTCGAATGCTCCTCTCCCTGTCAGCTGGCTTGAGGCATTCAACTTATTAAAGGCACTTGTTAAACAATCTCGGGCAAAAAAGAAAGTTCTCTTCATAGATGAACTACCATGGTTGGACACTTCGAAATCCGGATTTCTCACGGCTTTGGAACACTTCTGGAATGGATGGGCAACAACTCGGAAAGATATTATTCTGATTGTTTGTGGGTCGGCAACATCTTGGATTATCAACAAGATAATAAACAACCATGGCGGATTACATAATCGGGTTACGGAAAGAATTCTGCTTCATCCCTTTACATTAGCGGAATGTGAGTCTTACGCCCAGTCTCTCGGCCTGAAGATGGAGAAAGAACAGATTCTTGAGAGCTATATGATTCTCGGCGGCATTCCCTATTATTGGAGCTTTATGTCGAAGAGTCTAAGCCTCGCCCAAAATATAGACAAACTATTCTTTGAAAAGGATGGGATATTAAAGGATGAGTTTGAGCATTTATATGCCTCACTGTTCAAAAAGAAAGAGCCCTATATCGCGATTGTGTCTGCGTTAGGGAAAAAGAGAATCGGTATGACAAGGGATGAATTGATCCAAGAACTGGGTATCAAAGCAGGAGGCAACCTCTCCCGTCGTCTCATAGAATTGGAACAGTGTGGTTTCATCCGGAAATATAGCACTCCCGGAAAACCCGTGAAAGATGCATTATTTCAACTCTTGGACAATTACACTATCTTCTACTTCCGTTTTATTCAGCATAACACCTCAAATGACGAGCATTTCTGGCTGTCCTCAATAGATGCGCCCTTCCACCGTGTTTGGGAAGGGCTCGCATTTGAACGAGTTGTTCTTCAACATATTCCCCAGGTAAAAATTGCTTTGGGAATTAGCGGCGTACTAAGCAATGTGTATTCGTGGAGGTACGACGGTGATGTGGGGGCCCAAATAGACCTGATTATCGATCGTCATGATAGCGTTCTCAATTTGTGTGAGATTAAGTATTCAAGTGGCGAGTATGTGATTACTAAAGATTATGCCAAGGACCTCAAACGCAAAAGAGAGGTTTATCGGGAACAGACTAAGACAAAGAAAGCCATTCACCTCACGATGATTACTACGGAAGGGGTAAAAAAGAATGCTTATTATAACGATATTCAGTCAGAAGTTACAATGGACCAACTTTTTGTGGGATAAGCGTCAATACAATCATTCTTGAATTGGGAGATTTATAAGATAATTGTGAAAATGAACGAAAACCAATCGAAGACGACTCAAATCATCACCCAAGAAAGCCTTCAGCCTCAGAGGATTAGAAAGGAGGATAAAGCATATCAGAGTGTACTTGATATAGAGGAGCGTCTTCAAAAAGGAGACGCCACGAATATTGCTTTGACAGGTCCGTATGGTTCTGGCAAAAGTTCTATTCTTATTACCCTGGAAGAAGATTTCCCAAAACATCACTACTTGAACATTTCGTTAGCAACGCTTAAGCCATCCGAGGCTACTGTAGATAAGGGAAATGATGAAAAGAATGATGGTGGAAAAGGCGATGAGATATCCAAGTTAAATTTGGATCGGCTAATAGAGTATAGTATACTGCAACAGTTGTTATACAAAGAGAAACAAGAAGTTTTGCCTAATTCCCGGTTCAAGAGAATTTTTCACTTGACAGGTAAAAAGGTTTGCCAGATAACCGTTGCTATTATTTTAGCTATAATGGCCACCATCATTCTTTTTGAGCCCTCTTTTCTCAGGGTGGAGTGGCTATGTAATTTGTTTGGCAAGGAATGGATAAACATGGCAGGCGATAGCGTCTGCATATTCTATCTGCTATGGTTTACTTATAAGGCAGTCGCAATGATTGTCCCGGCAGTAAGTAATAGCCGCCTGAACAAACTCAACCTTAAAGATGGGGAGATAGAAATAGTGGAAAATACATCTATCTTCAATAAGCACTTGGATGAAATCCTGTATTTCTTTGAGAAGACGGACTATGATATTGTGATGCTTGAAGATTTAGATAGGTTTGACTCGACGGATATATTTCTAAAACTTCGCGAGTTGAATTTGCTTTTAAACGAGTCTAAAGTAATAGAGAGGAAGATTATCTTCATATATGCCGTGCGGGATGATATGTTCCAGGATAACGAACGGGTGAAGTGCTTTGACTATATAACGACAGTCATTCCGGTCATCAATCGCTCAAATGCAAAAGATAAATTAAAGGAGGAGCTTAAGAAACGTGGTGTTTCAGAGATCCCCGACTCCCACTTGCAAAAATTAGGCTTCTTTTTGTATGATATGAGGCTGCTGAAGAACATAGCTAACGAGTATGTTCAATACAGAGAAAAAGTATCTAAAGGAATCAGTAGTGAAAGACTGTTGGGTATGATTGTATATAAAAACTATTTTCCCAAGGACTTTGCTGATTTACATGACTGCAAAGGGATAGTTTATCAGTTGCTCAAGCTGAAAGAGACTTTTATAGCAGCAAGAATTGAGGAACTGGAAGAATACAATAATAGCAAGCGGGACTTGAAGGAACGCCATCTAAAAGAACGCCACCTAAAAGAGCATGAGTTGAGAAGAATCTACTTGGATGAATATCGGGATAGGTTGGGACCTACATTGCAGAAAATAAAAATAGGCGAAAATAGCTATGGCCTCAAGGATATTGCTGCCAATGAAAAACTATTTGAGAGGCTTATTAGCGATGTAACTGTACAATACACATATCTTGAGACAAGTGGTTATTATGGTGGTAGATCATTGCAGAACACTGTCTCCATTTCTTTCTCTGATGTGGAGCAAAGCATTGATGCGACGACAACCTATCGCGAAAGACTTGGTGCTTTGCGAGCCACCTTCAACGAATTGGAGGAAGCACTACTTGTGGATATACGAAAAGAAGACATCCGTTCTCAGACATTAAGCCAGATAATGAACGGGATGGACTATGTAAGCAATGATGCTTTTATGTCACTGAAAGTCCCTAAGTTAATTGAGTTCTTGGTCGTGGAAGGCTATCTAGATGAAAACTATTATGACTACATTTCCTATTTCTACGGAAATTTCATTGATGCACACGACTGGGACTATGTGTTGGACTTGAAATTGGGAAGAACACACCCGTATGACTACCCTATAAACAATATTGAAGCATGCATAAAGGAGATTCCAAATACAGTTTATCGAAAGAACGCTATCCTTAATATTGCACTACTAGATTTCCTCGCCTCACATTCTTCCGATAGATTGAGTTTAGGTCGAATGTTAGTGATGCTACGTACGGCAATGGAAGGGGGGAAATATGATTTTTTGGCAGAATACTATCAGAAAGGAAGGCAGCAGGATGTGGTGTTTGCACAATTGTTTGACCAGCATAAGAATCTATGGGATGCATTTGAGAAGAATGACGATGATAAGCAAAGTCTTAAACTGAGTTGGTTTAAATATGCCGAAATAGAACAAAGCTGTGAAGCAAGCCAGAAATGGCTGTCAAGACATTTCGACTTTATCACTAATCACTTACTTGATATTGAGGATGAAAGCTGGGGCTTGTTGATACGGAAAGGACGTTACGAGTTTTCCGAGTTGAATGTCATTTCCAGAGATATCTTGAAAGCAGTCGCAGATACCAATTCTTATGTATTATCACGTCATAATGTTGAGATTCTGGTTGGATGTTTGCTTGATATGAATCTTGATTCCGTGTCCTATAGATTAGTCGCAGAAACAGACCACGAGGTATTAATTGAACATATACAGGAGAACCTAGGACTATGCTTGAAATCAGTATTTGCTGTTCCTGAAGCTGAAAAAGAGAGTGAAGATGCGATTTTTGCGATATTGTATTCTACGCAAGCAACAGATGACGAGAAGATTTGTTATTTGCAAAAGCAGCAAAACAAGATTGACCTCGAAGCAATCGAACAGAATGATGTGAAGACTTTAGCTTTGCGAAGTGATATCGTAGATCCGAGTTGGGAGAATGTTATTCATTATCTGAATAATGTGAGTGAGAGGGAAGCCGATTCGGATTTGGTTGCCTTCATAGAAAATCATGTAGATCAGCTGTCTGCTCAAACCGTTCCTCAAGAATCCAAAGAGGATGAAACTATGTTGCTGGGGCAGTTTGTCGCATCAGATGTATTGGCATTCAATACTTATGAAAGGATTCTTGACCGGTTTAGTCGATGCTCTATATTTAGCGGAGTGCCAAGAATAGAGGAACGCCGAGTGGTTTTGATGATAGAGAAAGGTATGATTCACTTCACGGAAGAAAACACTCAGAGTTTATTGGACGGTTACTCTCCTAAGGCCACAGCTACATATTTGTTAAAACATAAACGAGATTACTTGAAAGATGTCGATTCGGTTGAATATACCACTGGGGTGGCATTAGCTCTGTTGAAGTCAAATTTGACAGTTGGAGAGAAGTCAACTATTATTCCTTGCTTTACCGAAGATATTTTGGATGGAGAATTGGCAGATGAGATCATTCAAATTCTAAGTAAGCAGGAGGTTGGAATCAAGGTGGATTTCTTGCTTAATGTGATGAGGCATACTAGACTGGATAGAGAAAGAATGATTGTTTTGAATTATACACTTGAGAAGAATGTATATGATGAAGATGTGATTACATCATTTTTGGAATCATTGCCATACCCTTATAATCACATCGCCGAAAAAGGGAGAAAACCAGTGATTCCAGGAGATGCGGAATCATTGCGGCTGGTTAATGTACTGAAGAATCGGAACTATATTTCTTCATATTCAATAACCAAGAAAGGAATCCGTGTTAATACTAAGTTGAAGTAATGACCATCTTGATTCTAAATGAGTATGATTCTAAGTCCTTAACTATTGATTTATGAGCATATCAACAATGGTATCCGATTAAGTAGAAACTGAGCATGAAAGCTAGAGCCAAGAGTATTGCGAAGTATTACAACCAATGTACGCTGCCAAAGTGGGCGACTATGTTGGGTGTTGTATTGCTGGCCTTCAGCATTGTGGCGGCTGGTGTGACGGCTATATTCTACGATAAGTATTTGTCTTTGGGGGGAGCGTGGGAGTCCGCTCTCACGAACGTCTGGTTTATCGCTTTTATCGCAGTGGTGTATATCGGAGCCTTTCTCTCGCTCGGATACCCGATGTTATCAGCGATAGGAGCCTTGATCTGGGTGTTGTTTTCAAAACCGGAGCCGGACTTGGCAGAGGTTAAACCCTCTGCTGGAGCTCCTGTTGTCGTAGAGAGTGCTCCCGTCATTGAAGAGAAAGCCTCCGTAGTCGAGCAACCTGAACAAGTTGTCATTGACACAGATTGCCTCCGGGTCATCTTTGATTCGAAGTATATGTGTAGTTGGTCTAATAAATCAAGTAAGATGTTTGTCGATAGGGTCATTAAAGACTTACAAATTGTCCTAAACAATTATGAGAGGGGAACAACAGATAAAGAGCATTACTCTAACAAAAGCGTCCTCAAGATAGAAGAAATCCTTCATAAGGATAAGTACCTTAAGAAGGTGCCAAACTCTTATATAGGATGGTGCAGTACGTTGTTCGAATGCTTATTAATTGCGGCACCGGATAAACAAAACATCAAAAACGAGCACAGCCCCTCGGAAAAGGTCAAGCAACGTTTCTATTATTATTTCTCTTAATGTACTTTTCACAATCAACTGGCTGAAATACTGTTTCTCGGTCGAAAAAGAGCCGTTATTGATTTTTATTATTTACAAGCTTTAATTCTGATTTCACGCATTTCTACTTATGGCAAAGAATGATGTAATATTGATAGACAACATAATCCAAGATAGAATTCGAGAGGGTATCCCTTCTACTGAATTAAGTGAAGTGTTCGAATACTTGTCAGCAGAACAAGTGTTGAAAGACTTCGATCTTAAAAAAGATGAATTATTGTCTGGTGTTATAGATGGCAAAGATGATGGAGGAATTGATTCTTTCTTTATCTTCATAAATGGAACACTTTTGACAGATTCGGCCTCTTTTTCTTGGCCGAGGAAGAGTTGTGAAATATCACTGTACATCATTACTAGCAAGCATCACGAGACATTTGAACAAGGGGTGCTTAATAATCAATGTGCTACCGTTGCTGAGATATTTGACTTAAGTAAAAACAATGGCGAATTAATCGGGGCGTATAATTCTGATTTGCTCCATAAGAGACGCATTTTTATGGAGGCGTATAAAAAGACGGCCTCCTATTTATCTTGTCTTTCCGTTAACTTCTTCTATGTTTCTAGAGGGGATGCCTCAATTGTTGGGGAGAACATCCAATCGCGAGCTAAACAAATGGTAGAAATTGCGAAAGGGTTGTTTAGCAACTGTAATGCCTTGTATTCTTTCATTGGCAGCTCAGAATTATTATCATTGTATAGAAAAAAGCCCGAATATGAGTTGGAATTGAAACATTCTGGCATAATTTCCTATAGCCAAGAGTGTTTCATTGTTCTTTGTAACTTAAGGGACTACTATGACTTTATAACAGAGGAATCAAACAAGTTGAAGAAATACCTATTTGATTCAAACGTAAGAGATTATATGGGGCTGAATTCAGTTAATGAAGACATTTACTTATCATTAATGAACCATAATGATGTGGATTTCTGGTGGCTTAATAATGGGATAACAGTGCTTGCCCGTCACACAGTGAATGTTGGAAGTGCTCTAAAGATACAAGACGTACAGATAGTTAATGGACTGCAAACATCGCAAACAATTTATGAATACTTTTCAAAAAACAGTGTTGAAAACGAGAACCGATCTGTAATGGTTAAGATTATTTCTCAGAATGATGCGGAGATTAGAGATCGTATTATACGCTCGACCAATAATCAGACGGCCATTGAAAGCAAGTCGCTATTTGCGACAGAGAAATTGCAACGTGATATTGAAGATATCATGAAGCGATATGGCCTTTTCTATGAGCGCAGAGTTAATTTCTACAAAAACCAAGATGTGGACCAGTCCCTGATTGTTGATATTATGAGTCTAGGGGCAGGATATCTTGGTCTTATTTTGAGAGTTCCCGAAAGAGCCGCCAATTTCAAACAAAAATACCTTAAAGATTCGGCAAAATACGACCTGCTTTTTAATCATGGTGAACCTCTGGAGATATGGCCTTTTATTGGAAAGCTATTGAAAAGAATAGATAAGGGTTTAATGGAAGCTGTTAGGAAAGAACCAATGAATAAAGAACGGATGGTAAAACGAAGCAGATATGTCGCTGGTATTATTATTTTAGGACGCGCTACGGGAACATTTAACTATTCTGTAAATCAATTATTGAAAATGGACGAAAGTGTCATTTCGGACGAATTGATCAAGGAGGTAACAGAGTTTGTAGCTCAAAAATACATTAAGGAGTACATGTTGTCTCGGTTTTATGTTATGTCTATCATTTCTGAGGCTGCAACTCTTTATGGAATCTTGTGTATAGAGCGAGTTACAAAACAGAAGAGTATATTTATAACACAGAAAGATTTAAATTATAAAAAACGAAGAAAGAGTAATGGCAGCGTTTTGCCAGAACACATCGTCGCTCAAGTTAGGAATTCTCTACCACCTCAACCTTGGCCTTCTGGGACAATTGCTAGAACGGCAGAAAAGCTTGGTATGGAAAGGAGTATGGTATATAAAGCTATTTCTATATTGATAGAAAGAAATGATGTATATGTGCAAAAAGGAGGGGCGTTATTCGATAAAGATGGGAATATGGTTTTGTTATAGGTGTTGAGATTTCAGAAGTTGGAATACATTTTCCTTAAACAAGCGTACACTCATTAAACTGCATGGAACCCATTATACGTGAAGTATGTTTTTTAACTAATATATACAGTTGATTTCCATCCCTTAGTTGTTGTGACTGTTTTTTACAACAACACACTGAAAACAAGGTCATTTGATGACTCGGTTGATGAAACTATTGTAATAATTTAGTATTCAGTTATTAGCAACAATCATTATCAACATGCTTCAAATCACATTTAATGTGGGACCGTGTCCACCATTATTAATACAAAGATAGCGAATGCCGTTTAGATGGCAGTAAATGCAAGAATCGGGGTATTACTGGCTACATCTAAGCCAAATAGTACAATAATCCGATATCCACTGAAAATAATCCCGAACTTCAATCCGGGGGTTGCGAGTAATTGGTTAAAGTATTTACTCAAGTAAAATTCCTGCTAGATGAGAAAAGTGTATCTTTGACGGGAGAGAAGTTTGGCGGTGGAGGTAAACAGGTACAACAACTATTAGCTCAACTCATTATTCAGGCTTTGACGAAGATTTGATTGTAGAGGCTGGAGATATTAATCTACAATGTGAGAGTACCTTTACGATAGGTATAGGGGCAACAAGTAGAACGAGGCGAGAAAGAGTTCCCGATAGAGGTGTAAGCTTCCCCCAACGACCTCGTCAAGGCGAGACGGCTGATTGCAATGGCGACCATTACCTACAAAAATGTCTCATAGGTCATTTTGCCTAGTTCCCACATCTTCGAGCATATCAATCATTAAAAATGCATGGTTCAGATTAGGATTGTAATCAGATATTACTTTTTTGGCATCATCATGAGAAAGTTCACAGAATACTATGCCATCAGCGACCATCTTGGGCCAGAAAAACAGATTATGTCCATTAACTGTAATAGGCAAGCCTATCTTGCTCTGGTCCATAATAGACAATTCATTCTCTCGATAGAAATTCCTATAGACAAGTTTCTCTGCTTTGATATCCCAAATATCAAAATAGAGGATGTGATTATACCAGAAACATAAATACAGCATATCATCACATATTGTCGTACTCTGAACATTAATATAACTGCTCTGTTTTGACCGAAGCAAATCCAAAGTTCGATGATATTCAACTGGCATACTCTTCTCTCCTAAATCTAAGACCAAATACGGGTATAAACTGTCTTCAGAGATCTTGAATAACGTATCACATAAGGCTTTGTGATAGATGATTTCGTCATCTACAATACTAATGTGATCCAAATTAATAATGGCCGTTTCAATCCGATTTCTTGATGTATACTGAGACTGGATAATAATATCCTTATTTGTGTCAAGTTCTATTTTCCTTACGAGAGACTCTGATTCAGGTAGTGTGGTATAGTATAGAGAATTCTCAGAATAACAAATACTGGAACCTGATTCACTTAATGGAATTGTCCCCAAAAACTCTCCAGAGAAAGAATAAACAGAGACCTGTTTATTGCTGGAGTAATCACCAAGAATAAAAAGCCTCTCATTTTCCTTATCCAATGCTGAGGAGTAAATCTCAAGATATTCATTCGGCCCCCTTCCCACGTGTTCAACTCTTTTTTTAACATGGCCATCCATCTCCACAACCAGAATCTTATCCCTGTCCATCACGATAAACAAAGAGTCTTTGATGCCATTGAAATAACAGAATTTTAAGAAAGAGCCATCTGCCGTATCTATCTGCCCATAAGATATGGCCCTATATTTCAGTTCATCTTTTAGATCAGTTTTCAGCGGCTTGACATTGGAAAAATCCAAGACATGATAGTCTTTGGGAGCACTCTTATCTCGGCAAGAAATAATAGTCAAGAACACAAATAAAGCTATAGCCGAATTAACAAGGTTTTTAGTCATTTGCGAGATAGTTATAGAAGCCTAGCATCAACAACATGCCCATCATCTACTTTAATGATATATGGATAAATGTTATCATGATAATGTGAAACGTAAAACCGATCATCTGTATCAATTAAAACATTGTCACGCGCAAGATTCTCTTGCCCTAGCCTCATATAGAGACTCTTTTGCGAAATAAAGTAAGTAAAAACGAACAAGATTCTATCATTAGACACATTGTTTAAAAAATAGCTTTCTGCATTAGAAATACAACCCGTACAGCCAGCTCCAGGAATAATAACGACTTCGTCATATTGGCTCAAGTTGTCCTCCAAAAAGCGTTCAACTCTTCTTACTATAGCATCTTCATATTTGTTTGAACAAGATAATAGAATGAAAGACACAATTGCAAAAGGCAGAGTTTTAATAAAACGGGCGTATGAGATAGAATGAAATAAGGTCTTCATTTTGCTCTTTTTTTTGAATATAGATACCATCTCTCGAAACAAAGGCATTAGATGTGACAAAAATCAAGTTATTCGGCAGTGAGAATTCTCCAATATATGAATAAGAATCATCCAAGATAATAACTCTCGTAGGTTTTTGAGTCCCGATTTTTGAATTGTAGGCAATTGTTTGAGGCATTTTTGCGAACCTATAATAGCAGTGCCGATACTCGTCATATAGTAAGTTTTCATATGACGGGGTATTAAGATACCATTCAAATAATCTGTTGGAATCTCCTAACTTATTTCGTTTCATCGAAAAAGGTTGTATTCTCTTTATTGAAGAACTTCCAGCATAATGATGATAGTAACTACCTTCTCGAATAGAATACACCACTATTTCATCAGATGCAGGAAAACTTACGACAATGTCATTCTTTTCATTGGTATCATAGAAAGCAGATCGAAAGAATAAACTTCCACCCCAATTTGCTTTTTGATAGACCGGAGGATAATTGACCAGATTGGAGACCTGCTTGGTCATAGTGTCGAAAAGAGTAATGACTGGACGATTTGTTCCATTCTCTAAAGGGGACTCTCCCGCCACTAAACCTGATAGTATTATAGTATCACCTAAGCTTTTTATGGGCAAACATGTAAGTGGGAAGGGCTTCGGCATAAAAAAAGGATTGCGACGGTCAAAATTATTATTATACATAGCATAAGTAAACCGGATTTGACCAGTGTCCAAATTTATACATGTTAATGATGCGTCTGAATAAGTATAAACATATACTTCGTTTTCTAAATACAGATACCCCTGAACCGGAATCCTTATCCCATACTCTCGTAAATCAATTATATCAAGAAGTGCTTTTGTTTGAATGTCATAGAAGTATATACTATTGGTGTTTTCATTTAGAAAAGATATACAACTCTTGCCTTTGTAATCAGAGAGAAACTGGCAGTAGTGAATAATATTTACTGTAACACTATCTAGTTTAAAGTATAATGAATCTATCGAAAAGAACATCTCTTCAGTTTTCTCGTCTTCAATCGCTTCATCTTGAGATACGCCAAAACCTTTTCCTCCAGTACAAGAAATGATAATCACTAGATAGAATAGTATTAATACTGTTATTGAACAGTTACCGAATCTTCTCATTCTACTTGATGTTGAGTTGTACAGTCACCTGGCCAATAATCGAGATCAGATATCTCAACGCAGACCTTCCCTGTCCCGTCATTTAGATACATACAGCGTCCCTTGGGTTGCCACCAAACCCTATCACATTCCCAAAGAGACAATGCTTCAATCTCATCCGTGAATAATTGTTCTCTTGCAAATCGCACGGCAATGAGGGAGATACATATTCCTGTAACAACAACAGTGCATAACGCAATTATAAAGAATCTCTTTTTCATACTACGGTAGTTTAATTAATTACAAAAGTTTGGGTAGTGCAGTCACGCGGTTGCTCGTTCCCAGGGAGATCAATACACATTTTTCCTGTGCCGTCGTTAAGATCGCAGCAAACCCCTTTAAATACTCCACCTGTGTCTACGCATTCCCAAAGAGAAAGGGCTTCGGTGTCGTTTTCCAACAAAACACCAGAAGAAGATAGAACGTTGTTAATTAACAGTGTGCTACAACAAACACATGCCGTAACTGTTGATAAAATAATAAACACTTTTGTTTTCATACGGTATATCGATTGATAATGAAAGTTCTACTCAAAATACAAACAGAGATATCGAACATAACTGTATCATTTCATTACAATTATATGTGATTATTGCTGTAAAAACAAGTGAATCCCACTTGTTCTACAACAAGCCTTCTTTCATCAAGCCTAACTGCATATTCACTGGCCAACAGTCACTTACACTCGTGCCGTATGAGAGTATAATACCTTCATCGCAAGAGTTTCCACATTTGTTTTGCTTTAACTAATTGATTAACAAGACGATTATTCACCATCCTTTCATTGATTAAGAGAAAGATTATACTCTAATTATATGGGTGTTATTAATATTACCGGAAGTGTTACCGGAACCCTACACGTAGATGAGGATCTAGATCTATATCTACTTAATAGAGGATACACATAACATCCAGTACGTACTACTATATCATTTTGCCAGACAAATCGAAGCCAACACCTTTTTACAATACTGCGGCGTTGGATTTACCCCCGAACAAGATTGTGTCCCCGAGATGAATAATACGACTATTAATAAAGGAGTAAGAAGACAAGTCTCTTTCTCTTTGCACTTCTATTATTAATTGTCGATCTGTTTTCTTTCATTTGAATAGGAGGGGTATTTCATTGAATGATTTGTGTTTATCACATATTGTACAAGTTATTCTGCTTCTCTCCGCCAACAAAGGAGTTTAATTTGGAAACCTCTAGATACTAGACATTTAATGGTATATCAAGAATAGTACGCCATGAAAGAATTTAGGTCTTTTTTTGTTGCCGTAATAATAGATAGATTTCTGTAAGTAATAGAGACTAAACAACACAACTGATAACACCCTCATACATAAAGCATTCGACACAATTAATAGTATCGTCCATTTAGAATTAATAACGCATCTCTATAGAACCGCGTGTCCAGTATAGCTCGTACTCAATTTGAACGTTTGTTATTTTCAAATGGAAACTATATATTTGATTCATGACGATGCATTTTAAGCTATCTACAATCACTCTATCAGTGCTTATTGTTGCGTGTTGCGGATATCGACACGATACAGCGGCACATCTAGCAGATATTGAGTCATACATCAATGACCGGCCAGACAGCGCTTTGGCTGAACTCCGAGGAATAGACACAACCATACTTCGTTCACGGCGGGATAAAGCAAAGTACTCCCTTCTCCATGCAATGGCGCTGGACAAATGCTACATTGATGTCACTTCAGACAGTATCATCGCATCCGCAGCGCGATATTATCGCCACCATGGAAGTGCTGACGACAAAATGAAAGCATTGTTCTACGAAGGTGTAGTCTATAAGAATAGTAAGGAGTATAATAAGGCCGCCATTTTGTTCACACAAGCGGAGAACTGGGCAGGCAAAGCTATTGATACACATGCAAAAAGTATCTTGTTCCTTACTTTTTCAGAATTGTACAGAAAAGTATATAACCTTCATAAACAGCAAGAGTACGTAGAGAAAGCCTTAAGCGTTCTTTCCGAAACAAACGACCCTATGTACGAGCAGGCCTTGGGGCAACTCGCCGTTCCATTTATGATGCATCGTGAATGGTACATCGCAGATTCGCTCTTTCGACGCGCTATGGATCATTCAAAGGGTCATCCACAAATAATGAGGTATATCATCAGCAACTATGGCCGGATGAAAATGATCCAAGACAATCCCGATGCTGAAGGAGCCATCTCTCTTTTCAATCTAAAGATTAAGGAGTACGGGGGGGCACTAACTCCAGAAGAAGCCGGAGCTTACGCTTACGCTTACGCGCGGTTAGGGAATGACGACATTGCTGATGCAATGGTCCAAAGATTCGAAAGTTTCAAGGGAAAAGATCGGATAGTGGTTCTTCCTTGGATGTATCGTATTTTTGCTTTCAGGAAAGATTATGAATCAGCATACAGGTATCTAAGCGAGGCTCAAATCACTGAGGAAAGTACCATAAACAACACTCTTGAGGATTCCATCACGCAAACACTTAATGATTATCAAGCTTTATCCTTGGAAAGAGAACGTAATCGCAAAAGAATCATATCTTTGTTTTCTGCTTTGCTTCTGCTTATTGCCGCGCTATTTGTATTAATTGCCACCCTTCGTAAGCGTAACATCCAACACGAAATGGATGCGCTCCTTAGTATTCATGAATCCCTGAAAATGGAGCATCAAGCCCTTCTCATAAGCAGTGAGAAGAAAAATGATTCTTCAAGAAACAAGAAAAAGGAAAAGATATATCAAGTTCAAACTCAACTGAGAAAAGAACGAATCGATTCATTTAGGAAAAGGAAAGTGTTTGACTATATGCTTTGGATGAATGAGAATAGACTTTTAAGTGATGCAAACACCCTCAAAGAGTTAAAAACAGAGATCATGTCCTTCTATAAGATTGAACGCAATCAAAAGGAATTAGAAAAGGAACTTGACACCTCTTTGGACGGACTCGTCTCCGAATTAAAAAAGGACCTTAGTATTAATGTTCAGAAAGACATACATTTCCTTTGTCTATGGCTGCTTGATACAAAACCGATTGTAGTTGCCGAGATACTCGGAATGAACGAGAATGCCGTTTATATCAAACGTAGTCGTCTGAAGAAAAGTATAGCTAGTTTGGGGGGTAAATATAGTTACTTATTGAGCTAAAAATCTTTCATTCATCTAAGATTCACCCCCCCCCGTCATAAACGCCTAATAAACAGCGCGTTGTGCCGAACACCCATCGTTACTACCCTTATAATAGTACGGTGGGGCGACTGTCGTTATGAGCTAGTTAATTCTTCTATCACATTGATAATCAATATTCCACCTAACTCTATTAACTTGAAAGACTATTTCTCGTTAAACAACTAAAAATCCCAAGTTTTCCATAGAAAAACTCAGTATCTTGCAAAAAAAGACAACCTTATGAAAAAGTTTACATTACTATTATTAGCTGTATTTGCTATTATGCTTTTCCCAGCACTTAACCTTAGAGCAGATCCTGGTGACGATCCAACACCTATTATCATTGTTGAAAGTGGGGATTCCGGCGAAGAGAGCCCATTCAAAAGCCCAACTATGTCCCCCCCAATCGAATGCTATTATTTTTCATCAAGTATTATTGTGATGTTAAGTTATTCCCTTGGTTTAATAAGTGTAGAGGTGGAAAACTTAACCTCCGGTGCCTATTCCAGCCTGATTATAAACGGCACAACTGGAGCGCACATCATCCCCGTAAGCAATGCCGCCGGATTATATCGCATTACTTTCATACTTGCAGACGGTACAACGTACAGTGGTGAATTCACGTTGACTTAGAATTGTTTTAAGATGCGATCGCTCCTTCGAGTACTCTTGATGACGATGATGTCATGTCTACTTATTTCAGGATGCAATCTGTCCGAAAAGCATGCTACACAGCAGATCCTCAAAAAGATGATTGGAAGCACGGTTGTCCTTCCAGAGAAAGTGACATGTATTCAAGGTGGTTATTCCTTCCCAATGCCAGAAACTCTGCGCACAACGCCTAAATTAATCGTATTTGTGGACTCGACGGAATGTAGTAAATGCCGAATAGACAAACTCGTTCACTACTCGGGGATGTTTACGTTATCAAAAGAAACAAACGCATTCACGATTTCAATTCTTATATCTACTCCGAAGTTGGAGTATAATGAAATCTATGAACACTTGTTGTATTCGGAGATTCAGTATCCAATTTACCTGGATGACAATAATGCCTTCCGGAGGTTGAATCCGTCAATCCCTGACGAGTCGATGTTCCATACAGTGACAGTAAATGATAACAACGAGATAGTCCTTGTCGGTGACCCTGTTTACAATGATAGAATCATGGAAATGTTCAATAGAGTATTTGAGATATATAGATAAAGTATCGTTATTATTAACCTTTAATTCTTTCGTGTAATGAAAAAAAGAGTGTTTTATTTTTTAATTGTAGGAATTATTAGCGCTTCGGCTCTAATCTCTATTTCTTCTATTAGAGGAAACAGAAACGATCTATTCTACAGGAATGCAGAGGCTCTCTCGGATGAAGAGGACGTGCATGGAACATGTTGTAAACAGGATGGTGCCATTTGTGTAGTTGGCACTTTCCATGCGGAAAATTACTTTTATCAACACTATGGTCCTTGCAAGGATTTATGATAGAGTCAAAATACTTCGGGTTGTTAGGCATATAAAGTATACACGGGCTCTTGTTTTATTCCTTTTTCTCATACAGTTTTTTCCCGCCTCTTGTTCAAAAAGGTCGGGAAAAATTGTTGATGTGAATGTTAAGAATGCGACAGTCAAACACATTACAGCTTCTGTGTTGCTTGATAGTATATGTCCCAGCCCATCTCGTTTGCTCTGTCTAAACGATTACGTGATCATCCTCAACAATACACCATCCGGTGATTGTTTGTATGTTTACTCACTCATAGATGGATCCGTACATTCTAGTATCAGAAAAGGGAGGGGGCCTGGAGAGATGATTAGCATTTTCGATTTGGATTTTATTGAGAATGGCGAACGTCTTGCTCTACTTGATTTCTCGGCCCAACACATCCAGATTATTCCGTCAAGTGCTTTGATACGAGGAGATATAAAGCCCTCTGATTTCCAATCTGTTGATGTATCCTCAGGCCCTCTAGTGATACAGATTACCGGTCAACCCCAAGGTGTCTACACAACAGTCCTAAACTCTGATTACCGGCTTATGGAAATTAAAACTGATGGCCGGAGAATCCCTCTTGGGAGTTATTCTCCAAATATATACAAGAGGAAAAAAGACATGTTTTTGAATCAGGCGTATATGGGCCGTCTGGTATATAATAGCCATAGGAACCAGATAGCGATAGGTTGTCGCTACGCTGACCAGTTAGAGATTTTCAGTATTGACAATGAAGATGTTGTTTTCATAAAAGGCCCAGAAGATTTCGAACCCAAATATACAGTGGTCAAGACTGTTGATGGAGAAGCGTTGAACCATGATTCAGACGAGAAACTTGGATATACCCATATTAGGGCAGATGAAGAGTATATATATGCTCTGTATTCAGGGAAAACCAATTCAGAGAGTAGAGCTACTTATGGAAAGATAATAAGAATATTCGACTGGAATGGGACTTTGCACCGAGTCCTTGAACTTGACAAAGAGATTAGTTCCTTTGACATTTCTGGAGACGGTAAAAATATATTTGCTGTCGACGGGGACAATGTTTTCATATATCAATTATGGTCTTGATTAAAAATGATCGAAGAATATACTATGTGACACGTTGTTTTGAAAAGACAAATCTTTCCCGTTACTTAAAGATTGTATTATTGGAAGAGAAAAATGTGTAGTTCACCATTACGTGTATTCTTGTATGTTTTCTCCTTGGCTTTTATAGTCCCTTCCCAAGCATCCGGTCAGGACACAAAAGTCTTCCTGGAGTTAGAAAAGCAACTGCAGGAACGGTACTCTCTACCGCGAGACAGTCTGCGGTTGAAGGCGGCGATGTATTTGATGGCGGGACTACCGAATCAATGGCATTATGATCCCCTGGTTCTTGAAACTACAGGAGGTCGGGTGAGAGTAATGGATATTAATATTATCGATGCCGAATATCTCGCTGAGAATATTGATTACGCATTTCGCGCATGGGAACTTCCATGGGCAAAAGATCTCTCCTTCGAAGACTTCTGCCAGTATCTATTACCATATAAGATGGGCAATGAGGCACCGGAGCGATGGAGGGCTGCAGTATGGGAGGAATATTCGTGGGTATTAGAACGCGCTAACGAGAAGACATCTCCATCGGAGATTTGCAGATGGGTGGATGCCTCTGTTCGCCAGTGGTATACTATTCATTTGGGGTATAATTATCCTTCAGATGCTGGCTACTTGAAGGCAAAGGAAGTGAAAGAAGGATCCTGTCAGGGAGCATCCCTGATGATACTATATCCATTGAGGGCGCTTGGCGTGTGTGCGGTCTATGATTATGTTCCCCAATGGGGAAACCGAAGTGACCGCCACAGTTGGGACGCCCTATACGAAGATGGGAGATTGATATCTTTCAATGCACCTGAGACTGACCCGGGAAAGCACAAGCTGGAGTTCATAGGGATGGGGAGGATGCTACGGAAAAGGCCGAAAATCTTCAGAAAAGACTATATGAGCGCCTCAAGCATAGATGTTACCGCCGAATACATACCTACGGCTGATATCTCCATACGCAGATGGGTAAAACACTTGGGAAAAGCAGAGATGATGATCTTTGACAACGCCAATTGGCGGAGCGTGTGCGAAGGATCCTGGAAGGGTGGTTATGCTGAATTCAAGGATATGGCCAGAGGAGTGGCTTTCCTGCCGGCTATTACGGACAAAGGTATGAGCCGGGCCCTATGGTGGCCCCTGGTCATAGAGCGCAACGGCAGGCTGAAAGTATTCCGTCCACGCTTAAGGCGGCATACAGTGCGCTTGACCGCCAAATATCCTGAAGACAAAAGCAATGCGATTTTTCCAGGCGAACATTACGAGCTTTTCGTCTGGAAAGGACACTGGGTTTCACTGGGAATGCAGGAAGCCAAGGATACAGTACTCACGTATCGTCGCGTGCCGGTAGGTGCTCTTTTGTGGCTCCGTAACCTGGACAAAGGCGTACAGGAGCGCATCTTCACATTTGAAAAAGGGAGGCAGATATGGTATTGAGGACACTTCCAGTATGGATAGTTTCTGCTGTTTGTCTTATATTATCGTGTGCGCGGGTGCGCGTACACTTGCCGGAAGAGATGCCGCTTCCTGTAGATCAAGACTGTCTTGTGGCTGTCCTGGCTTCTGACAACAATCAGGAATTATCCCGGACATTTCTTCTGAATGAAGAGACAACTGTTCGAATAGTAGGCCAAGGAGAAGGAACATCATTCAGCCTTGTGCCTGGCTTCATCGATTCGTTCCTGAATGATTGCATTGAGTTCTTCATTGACCTTGGGACAGTCTGCCGTCAATACCGCTTCGTATGGGGATCGAGGAAAGTCGAAGGCAACAATGTCGTTATGGATGGAGTGGAGTTCGCCCAAGGGGACCCCTCTCCTACCAGATATGTCTTTGAAATCGCTTTCCCTTGGGAAACCCTTGGATTGTCCGGCAAGCCTGATGAAGATATGATACTGCGCTTGGACATTAGCGCCATAGACAATGATGCCGAGAGCCGCAAGTCCCAGATTGCCTGGAGCGGGATTGATGCTGACCTGTATAAGAATTGGTCCGAGTTCGGAGACTTTCCCCTGGCCGGCAAAAGGACGACAGTTGTCCCTGTCATTGACGGGAACATTGATGAGTGTTGGTCTGAAGTTGAGAGATATGCTGCCACTCACGTAATTATCGGTGAAGTCAGAGATGCTTCCGATCTGTCCGAATGGTTCAGAATCTTGTGGGACGAGACATACCTTTACCTGCTCATAGAGGTGGAAGATGATGTCAAAAGACAGGCGGCCTTCTTCTTTGACCGTGGGTCCATCGTCGATGAAAAGGATCAAGTTATATGGGAAATGCACTTCGACAATTCGATACACGCAGGAGGTGCGCTTAAGAACAGGAGGCAAGAAGATACTCTTGTCCTGGTTCCAGGCAAATACACTGTGCGATATACTACTGACGAGAATCACGCTGCAGGGCATTGGGATGATGTACCGCCAGATGATCCTTTCAGCGGCATAAAACTATACGATCTGGAGAAATGAAAGCACGCTCCATAGTCTCTTCCCTGCCCATCATTGAGATCCTGCTGTCTGTGTTGGCATTGTGGTATTTCATATGCTGGGTTATCTCCGGGCATAACAATGCCGGGCTGGCCCTGATGGAGCGGGTATCACCATATGTTATGGGATACATCGGGCTAAGGCTGTTGTTCTCTTCATTCCCTAAACAAAGTGAAACTATCATCATTTCCGGTATATGTGTATGGGGCATTGTCGAGGCGGGCTGCGGACTGTGGCAGGTTCTTGGACGCGGAATCTCGAATCACACGTTGTATTCCCTGACCGGTCATTTCTCCAACCCGGGGCCGTATGGTGGTTTCATCGCGTGTACGATGGCGGTTGCTTTTGCAGAGATTGTCCGGAACAAAAAGAATTACCTGGCAGCCGTGGCTTTGGCTTTTGGATTCCTTGTATTACCTGCATCTATGAGCAGGGCCGCCTGGCTTGGGCTTGGAGCCTCCGTTCTGCTGGCCATATCATGGGAAGAGAGAATCTGCACTTGGATAAACAAACACCTATATATTCTGCCACTGACCTGTATATTGCTTATGTTCTTGCTGGGCGGAGCATTCTTGATGAAGAAAGAATCTGCAGTAGGACGGCTGCATATCTGGGATATCGAAGCACGTGCTATAATTTCGCATCCAATCTTCGGAGCGGGGCCAGGTTTGCACCTTGGAGCCTATGGAGATGCCCAGGAGGCCTATTTCCGGAAAAAGATGAATAGATCCGAAGATAGTTTCAGCAGTCTTCCTCCAATTATCCAGACTCGTATCAAGGCTGCCGGAAGTCCGGAGTATGCATTCAACGAGTTTATGGGAATAGGAATGGAGACCGGCCTTCCTGGGTTATCTTTAGCTCTGGCAGTTATGATAGCAGGCATTGTGAAACTACATAGAAGGAGAAGTCCAATGGCAGCGGGATTATTATGCTGGTGCATATTTGCTTGTGCTTCTTATCCATTGTCCGTCAAACAGTTATGCGTATTATCTATACTATTTCTAGCATCAGTCAGAAAGGGTGAACATCCTACTCATATGGCAGAACTAATAATGGCAACCACCCTTGGGCTGTCACTATGCTTGGGAGGAATACTCGTTGCAAAGATATTGCCTGGCTCCGAGCTGCAGCACTCAGTAAACTACAGGGCTCTATACGATGAAGGGCACTCGCTCTTTCAGGCTGGTCGCTACACGGAGAGTCGTGAAATACTTGACAGAGGTGCACTTCTGTCGTCTGACCCGATGTTTGATATCATTATCGGCAGGGACCTTGAGGCTATGAGCGACTATGAGGGAGCGCGCTCAGCATATCTCAAAGCACACTATATGACGCCTGCTCGTCTATATCCACTGATGCGTCTGATGCGACTTCAGATGGCAGCCGGGCAGGACACACAGGCGCTTCAGACCGCTAGGGTTCTGCTTGACATTCCAGTCAATCCGCGAAATCTCACTATGCAGCGCCTTCACGACGAAGCAAAAGCCGCTCGTGACTCATTGATGTCTCTTTCTCATTATCCCGGAATTTGAAAATAGAAGAAAACAATAAGAGGAAGACATGGTGGCAGAAGCTGGACGAGCCGTTTCGGTCCAAAAGGATGGAGATGGTCGTTACGGTCGCAATATGGGTTATGATTGCAGCAGTGGCGGTTCCATTTCTGCACTTTGGCCGGAGAGTGTTCATCAGTGACAGATTCATAGTCAAGGGGGGATCAATGTATCCCACACTGATAACAGGGCAGGCCATATGGGTTCGAAAGTATATTATGGGGCCTCGGATCTATACTTCATTCAATTTCAATAAAGGGGAACCACTTAAATGCAGGCGTCTCCCTGGCTTTAGGAAGATACGCACAGGAGACATTGCGGTCTTCAACAGCCCGGAAGGATGGAACAGACAAGATCGTATCACATTTGAGATAAACTATGTCTATGCCAAGCGTTGCCTTGGTGCTCCGGGAGACACGATTGGTACTAAGAATAGTCATTATTATAGTTCAGGGAATCAACTAACCGGAATACCAGAGGAGAGAGAAAACCAGCTTCGCTTGCTTCCCGATTCGACTCTACGTAAAAACTGGGTACTTGATGCTGGATATTTTGCCGAAGAACAACAGAATTGGACGATAAAAGACTTCGGCCCAATAGTCGTACCTACCAAAGGAATGACAATCGTATTGGACAGCATCAATACCGCACATTACGCCAAGGTCATTGAATATGAAGTGGGTGTACGTCCTGTTTGGACAGATGGCCGGCCGCTTTTTAATGGCCGTCAGGTCAGTCAATACTCTTTCCGTGAAAACTATTGTTTCTTCGTGGGAGACAATCTCGTGGACTCAAGAGACTGCCGATATTTCGGCTTCGTTCCTGAAGACTTCGTGGTTGGTATCATTAAAGTGCCACGCAACCTTGAACGGTCTCTCCGTCAAGGTTTACGTGCAAATAAAAGGAAAAGATAAATATTGCATTAAATAGTATTTAATCATTAAACTAACGTCTTATGAAAAAGATATTGCAAGCATTTATAATTGTCATTTTAACTTCTTGTGCAAAAGATAACATATGATACATCCTTTACTATTCCCAATTCTCGGTTTTTTTGTTTTTCTTCTTGCAATATTTTCCTATGCTTTTCCAGATAAAGCTATAGGAAAAATACACGAATACTTTAAGTTCCTTCTTGTCTCCATCGGTTCTTTTTGGGCATTATACATTGTTGGGTGGTATATCACCGACTACCGTTGGGATGGCCTGTTTATGTCAGATAGATGGTTATTCATTTTATTATTCGTATGGATTACACTATTCCACTTGTTTTATCCATTCAAAACAGTTGAACGCAATAGGCTACTTACTGTAATATCTTTATCAATAGTGACTATTATTTTTATCCTCACACTTATTGCTTGGATTGGAATGAGATAAGTACAGTATCTCCTTAAAAGGCTTTACCGTTGTCTGTCGTCAAACATGCGAGGAAATGAAGCAACGGAGCGATGGAAACTGAAGGCTGAGATAACTACTCGTGGGCATTAGAACGCAAGAACAAGAGAACCACTATCAATAATTATTCTTCTTCTCATTGAGATTTATCTTACACTCAGATTGTTAAAGCCATAATGAAATATATAAAAAGAATAAGTATTATTACTGCGGTATTAGGTATTTTATTATCGGGCAGAGATATACTGGCGCAGCCGATGACCCTCGGAGAGGCCATCGGGCAGGCGCGGGCCAGTTCCGTGCAGGCACTGCAGGCCCGCGCCGCCTTCGTCTCAGACTACTGGGCGTGGCGCTCGTACCTGGCCAGCCGCCTGCCAGCGGTGTACCTGTACGGCGACATCGGGTCATTCGACCGGTCGCTGCGCCTGCTGCAGAACTTCGAGACAGGCGAGATGGTTTATACCAGCAACTACAACATGGAGAACAGCATAGGCATCAGGGCCCGGCAGAACATCACGTTTACCGGAGGTACGCTTACGCTGTCGAATGACCTCACCCGCATCGACCAGTTCGGAGTGGGGGGAAGGACCTGGTACGCCCAGCCGATAACATTGACCTATTCGCAGCCGATATTCGCGTACAACCGCTTCAAGTGGGACAAACTCATCTCCCCGAAGCAGTACGAGAAGGCCAAGCGCACCTACCTAGAGACGATGGAAGACGTCACACTCGCGGCCGTGGCCGATTACTTTGAAGTGATGGTGGCGCAGAAGGTCCTGGAGACCGCCGTGACGAACTACGAGAATACCTCGAGGATGCTCGGCATCGCGCGCGAGCGCTTAGGACTCGGCAGCGTCACGCGCGACGAGTACCTCCAGTTGGAGCTCAGGATGCTCAATGACAGCATTTCCATCGACGAGAACCGTGTGGCACTGCAGAAGGCCCGCATGCAGCTCAACTCCCTGCTGGGCTTTGACGAGTCGCAGGCGGTGGAGACCGTGCTGGAGGAGGACCTGCCCGAGGTGGAGATCGACTACGACCTCGTGCTCCGCAAATGCTCCGAGAACTCCTCGTTCAACCTCGACAACGAGATCAGCGTCCTCAATGCCGAGTCCGCCATAGCCCAAGCCAAGGCGGACCGCGGCATCACGATGCAGCTCAACGCCCGCTTCGGACTCTCCAACTCCGCCAGGGACATACAGGAGACCTACAGGAACCTCCTCGACCAGGAAGTCGTCGGCCTGTCCTTCGCCATACCGATCTTCGACTGGGGCGAGGGCAAAGGCCGCGTGAAGAAGGCGGAGGCGGCGGCGGACGTCGTCCGCGCACAGGTCGAACAGGCCGAAAACGACAAGCGCATCGCGCTGTTCACGGCCGTCGGCCAGTTCAACAACCAGCGCCGCCTGTGCGACGTCTCGCGCCGCGCCAGCGCCATAGCCTCTGAACGATACGAGCTGGTAATGGACAGATTCAGCGCCGGAACCGCCTCTGTGACAGACCTCAACACCGCCCGCAGCGAGAGCGACGAGGCGGTCCGCAAATACATCCAGGACGTCAGCAGTTACTGGAACTACTATTACACCCTGCGGAAGCTCACCCTTTACGACTTCCTCGCCGGGGACGACATCATGGTGGATTATAACGAGATGGTACAATGAGAAAAGCGATACTGTTGATGATGGCGGCCGTCGCCCTCCTTCCCGCCTGCAAGGACGGGAAGAAGGCGTCGGAACTGACCGACGAGTCCAAACTTCAGTACACTCCTGAGGTGAACGAGGTTGAGGTTGTCCCGCTGAAGCGGGAGACCTTCCAGATGCAACTCCTGGCCAACGGCAAGCTCTCAGCGGCGCAGAAGAGCGCGCTGTATTTCGCCGAGAGCGGGCAAATCGTGGCGGTGAACGTGTCCAACGGTGACTCCGTCGGGCAGGGGGCCATCATCGCGCGCCTGGACTCCCGCGAGCAGGAGTCCAAGCTCGAGGCGGCCCGCATCGAAGTGGAACGGACGCGCCTTGAGTATCTGAGTTTTCTGGCGGGCCAGGGCTACGCCGTCGCAGACTCGGCCGCGGTCCCGCAGGACGTGCGGGACCTGGCCGCCATCCGCTCCGGCTACGCTGCGGCGCAGAATAGCCTTGGCCAGGCCCGGAGGGCGCTGGAGGGCACTGTCCTGCGCGCCCCCTTCAGCGGCAAGGTCGCTGACATAAAACTGAAGAAATGGGACCGCACGAATGGAGATCCGTTCTGCACCCTCATAGCTGACCGCACCTTCGACGTGGAGTTCTCCGCCCTGGAGTCGGAGTACGCCTTCCTCCAGAAGGGACAGCCGGCGCGCGTCTCCCTCTTCGGGGATGACGAGCACTCCGTCAAGGGCACCATCAAGTCCATCAATCCAGCCGTCGACAAGAACGGACAGATCCTGGTGACGGCCACCGTCCCGGGCGACGGACGGATGCTCGACGGTATGAACGTCAAGGTCATCGTCGAGCGCGCCCTGCCTGACCAGCTCGTAGTGCCCAAGCGGGCCGTCGTGATCCGCGACAACCTCGAAGTACTGTTCCGCTACAATGAAGGCAAGGCGGACTGGGTGTATGTCAACACCCTCCGATCCAACAGCGAGAGTTTCGCAATCCAGGCCAACACCGACAGAGGCGCCGAGCTCCACGAGGGCGACCTCATCATCGTTTCGGGCAACCTCAACCTCGCAGACGGCTCCACGGTCGTCCTCAAAGAAGAATAGACGTTATGCTGGACAAGCTACTGGACAGACTCGTCTCCGTATCGATGGTGCTGCTGGTGTTCATCGTCCTCGGCATCATCGGCATCCGGCGGCTGCCCGTCTCGCTCATCCCCGACGTGGACATCCCTTACGTGACTGTCCAGGTGACAGCCCCGGATATGTCTGCCCGCGAGATGGACGACGCCGTCGTGAAGCCGCTGCGCCAGAGCCTCGTGCAGATCGGACACCTCAAGGACATCCGCTCCGAAGCTATGGACGGAAGCGCGACAATGACACTCACCTTCGAGGAAGGCGGTGACATTGATTATTTCTACATCGAGGTCAATGAGAAGATCGACAGGGCAATGGGAGGACTGCCTCGTATCGACCGCCCCAAAGTCTTCAAGGCCAGCGCCACCGACATTCCGGCCTTCTATATCGATATGACGCTCAAGGACGGATCGGATTTCCTCAGGATGAGCGAGTTCGCAGAGGATGTCATATCCAAGCGTATCGAACAGCTCCCGGAGGTAGCGATGGTGGACATCAGCGGAACGGCGGAACGGGAAATCCTCGTCGTGCCTGACCTCGACGCACTGACGCGTCTGGGAATCAGCGTGAGCGAGTTCGAGACTTCTATCAATTCCGCCAACGTCACCCTCTCCAACCTTACCATCCGTGACGGTGAATACCACTACAACGTCAAGTTCCACTCCTTCGCGGCTTCACGCGAGGACATTGCCGATGTCTGGTTCAAGGTCGGAGACCGTCAGCTGCAGATCAAAGACGTAGCTGAAGTCCTGGAGCACGAGGCCGCACGCACCGGCCTTGCACGCTCCGACGGCGAGCCTGCGGTCGTGCTCGCCGTCATCAAGCAGAGCGAGGCGCGTATGTCCGAGCTCAGGAAGGGCATCTCCGAGCAGCTGGACCAGTTCGCTTCCGATTACCCGCAGATAGCGTTCAAGCTGACCCGCGACCAGACCGAGCTGCTGGACTACTCCATTCGTAACCTTCTGCTGAACATCATTATGGCCATCGTCCTGGTGTGCATCGTCATCTTCCTGTTTATGAAGGATTTCCGCTCGCCTCTGCTGGTCTCGATGACCATCCCCGTATCGCTGGTCATCTCGGTGTTCGTATTCTACCTGATCGGTCTGTCGATCAACATTATCTCACTTTCCGGCCTGCTGCTTGGAGTGGGTATGATGGTGGACAATACCATAGTCCTGACGGACAATATCACCGCTCGCTGGCAGAAGGGCGAGGCCCTTCGCAGCGCGGTGGTGGAAGGTACCCGAGAGGTGCAAGGAGCTATGCTCAGCTCGGTGCTCACCACCTGCGCGGTGTTCATCCCGCTCGTTTTCCTAAACGGCCTCGCGGGCGAGCTCTTTTACGATCAGGCCCTTGCCGTGACCACGGTTCTGCTGGTCTCATACGCCGTCACCGTGGTGGCAATGCCAGTCTATTATTGGGCACTGTATCGCAAGCTTCCTGCATTCAAGCCGCATCATACACTGGAGAAGATAAGTTTCTCCGGCGCCCTGCACTGGTACGACCGTACCGTCAGCCGGGCGCTTGCGCACAGGTGGATAGCCTGGGCCCTGCCGCTCGCCTGCGCGGCCATAATCGCCATCTGCGGGACAGGTATGAACAAGGAAAAGCTTCCGCCCATCACCTACACCGACGCCATCCTGCACATCGACTGGAACGAGCCGGTGACGCTGGAGCGCAACCAAGCCCGCATACAGGAGCTGGAGGGACTGCTCCAGGGCCGTCTGGAGCAGTCCACGGCACTGGTCGGCGTACAGCAGTTCGTGCTGAGCCACTCCGGCGACCAGTCAATGGGGCAGGCTTCGCTGTATTTCAAATGCGGAAGTCCGCGCGAGCTGGAACGGGTCAGGAAAGACCTCGCCGCCTATATCGGACAGCATTATCCACGGGCCGTCTCATCCTTCTCCACTTCGGGCAATATCTTCGATATGGTATTCTCGGAGCGTGAACCGCAGCTGCTGGCACGCCTGCGGCCGGCAGGCAGCGAAGGGCTCACTGTCTCCGGCTTACAGGAGTTTCTTGGCCGCCTCAGGGAGGCTCTGCCTGGCGTCGCGTTCGACGAACAGTCTCTCAAGGAAGATGTGCTATACATCTCGGATCCCGAGCGTATGAGCCTATATGGCGTGACGATGAACGATCTAGTGTCCGTACTCCGCAATTCGCTGAACGGCAACAGGCTGTTCGAGATCGTCCAGGGCTCCCGTTCCGTCCCGGTGGTGCTGGGCACCGACATAAAGGAAATGGAGGAGATCCTCGGGACCACGACAGTATCCGTCCGCTCCGGAGAAGAATCTTTCGAACTGCCGGTCAGCGCGCTGATGCGCCAGACTTTCGAGCAGGACTTCAAGACGCTGGTCTCCGGCAGCGACGGCAACTATTATCCGCTCGAGCTGGAGGTCCCGGCAAAGCAGGTACCGTCCGTGATGTCCACAGTCCGACGGACGGCAAGTGAGGACGGCCATTTCGATGCAGCTTTCACGGGATCTTGGTTCTCCACCCGCGAGATGGTCCGCCAGATGCTCCTCGTGCTGCTGGTGGCACTGGCCCTTCTGTTCCTCATCCTTGCCTCGCAGTTCGAGTCGCTCATACAGCCTCTGATCATCCTGTCGGAGATTGTCATAGACATCGCTTTCTCGCTTCTGGGCCTCTGGGCCCTTGGAGTGAGCATCAACATTATGTCGCTGATCGGCCTGATTGTCATCACCGGCATCGTCATCAACGACTCCATCCTCAAGATCGACACCATCAACCGCCTGGTCCGCCAGGGTATGGAGATCGAGGCGGCGGTGCACGAGGCCGGACACAGGCGTCTCAAGGCTATCATTATGACCTCGATCACTACCATCCTCGCCGTAGCTCCTTTCCTGGGCCGCGGCAATATGGGCGCAGACCTCCAATACCCTATGGCGCTGGTCATCATTTTCGGAATGAGCATAGGAACGCTCGTGTCGCTGTTCTACGTCCCGGCAGTTTACTCGGCCATCTACAAACGCAGGGGATGATGGCGGAGCGAAGGGGCATATCGTCGTTCTCGGTCGTGCTGCTGATGGCGGTGGCGGCCGTGGTGGGCGTTGCCTGCTTCTCTATGCTGAAGATCCAATATACGCCTTCGCCTACGGCCAAGAGCCTGACGGTCACATACAGCTATCCCGACGCCTCGGCCCGTATTGTCGAGGCGGAGGTCACATCGAAGCTTGAAGGCGTCCTGTCCGGCATCCGCGCCTGCACGGGCATCAATTCCGTCTCGGAAGACGGTGCCGGGCGCATCACCCTGAATGTCGGGAAGCGCAGCGATATGGACGCCGTGCGCTTCGAAGTGGCATCGCAGATCCGCAACATCTATTCCCGCCTGCCGGAAAGCTGTACCCACCCTTCCATATCGCTCAACACCCAAGGCCAGGAATCGCAGACGGCTATCGCCTACAGCATCCGCAGCCCGCTGCCCTCGCTGGAGATTGCCAAGTTCGTGGAGGAGCACCTGCTTCATCCGCTGTCCATCATAGAGGGAGTCTCATCGGTCGATTTCTACGGGCAGACCCCGTTCGAGTGGGTGGTGACCTTCGACGCCGACAAGGCCGCCGCCGCGGGTATCTCCGCCAATATGATCAGCAACGCTTTCCGCTCGTACTACACCGAGCAGATGGTGGGCCTGACCCGCAGCGGCGGCAACACTTTCGCCGTCAAACTCCGCTCCGACACGGCGGCGGACTTTGCCGGCGTACCGGTGGCCAATGCAGAGGGACGTATCGTGCACCTGGGTGACATAGCGACTTTCCGATATCAGGAGGCACTGCCCAATTCCTACTATCGTATCAACGGCCTCAACGTGCTGAACCTCACCGTAGAAGCCTCTTCCGACGCCAACCTTATCGCCGTGGTGCAGTCCGTCAAGGACTGCCTCACATCAATGCAGGAGATCATCCCGGAAGAGATAGGGATTTCCGTGAGTTACGATTATTCGGAGTACATCTCCGACGAGCTGGACAAGATATATCTCCGTACGGGGATTTGCCTGCTCATCCTGCTGCTGTTCGCCTTCGCCGCCGCACGATCCTGGCGATATATGGCAGTCATCGGGATCACGCTCGCGGTGAATCTGCTGATCTCCATTGCAGTATATTTCTTCTCCGGCCTGCACATCCACATTTATACCCTGGCCGGCGTGACAGTGTCGCTGGGCATCATCATTGACAACAGCATCGTGATGATTGACCACTACTCGCGGACGGGGACGCGGAGCGTATTCCCGGCGCTGCTCAGCGCCGTGCTCACGACCGTCGCCGCGCTGCTGGTGATCTTGCTGCTGCCGGAGAGCGAAAAGGCCAACCTTACCGATTTCGCCTTCGTCATCATCATCAACCTTGCAGTGTCGCTGCTGGTGTCGTACCTGTTCGTGCCGGCGCTGCTGGAGTATTTCCCCATCCGCTTCGCGGAAGGGAAAACCCGCTCGCGCCGCCTCCGCCGCACCGCCCGCTGGAACCGCCGCTACGAGCGCTATATCGCCTGGGGTGTGCAACACAAGTGGGTGTACGTCGTCGCCTTCATAGTGATGTTCGGCATTCCGACGTGCCTGCTGCCGACGAAGTTCGGGGACGAGAACAAGGAGCCGCTGAAAGACTGGCAGAAGGCAGCAAACAAGGTCCTGGCGTGGCGGCCTTATGCCGACAACAAGCCCACGGTGGACAAGATTCTCAGCTCGTCCTTCGGCCTGTTCTACAAGGCTATGTCTCACTCCGATTTCTACCGGGAGCCTTCCCGCCAGCGGCTGAGCATCAGCGCCGGAATGCTCGAGGGGTGCACTGTCCACCAGCTCAACGAGGTGATGCGGAGTATGGAGAACTATCTGGCCGGGATAGAGGAAATCGAGGTCTTCGAGACCCGTGTCACCTCGTACGACAACGGTACTATCTCTGTACTTTTCAAGCCGGAATACGAAGGAACGTGGCTGCCCTTGAAGATCAAGGGCGACGTCATCTCGATGGCGGCCAATTTCGGCGGAGCCAACTGGAGCGTCAGCGGTATCGACGAAAACTATTTCAACAACAACATAGTCACAGACAGCAAGTCAAACTCCATATTGCTGACAGGCTACAACTACGACGACTTGATCGGCTACGGAGAGCAATTGATCGCACATTTGAGCGGGAACCGCCGCGTCTCCCAGCCCGAAATCTACGGAACAGGATGGAGCAGCCGGCCCAGGACCGAGTTCAATATGCTCTATGATTTCGAAGCGCTTAACCGTTATGGAGTATCGCCGTACGAATATTACTCGGCGCTGCAATCGCCACTCTACGGGACGACGTTGATGCGCCTGCCGCACGAGGGAGACTACGTCGGCGTCCGTCTGGAATCCTCCGCCAAGGACAGTTTCGATGCCTGGCATATCGACAACAAGGCCGTGGAGGTCGCGGACACCAAGGTCAAACTCTCCGCAGTGGGGAGCATTTCCAAGGGCCGCACCGGCCTGCCCATAGAGAAGGACAACCAGTCCTATGCCGTGACGGTCCGTTTCAACTTCATCGGATCCTACCTGCTGGCAAACAGGGCAGTTGAAGAAGCTGTGGACTATATGAACTATCAGGTCCTGCCGATAGGTTTCAAGGCTGAAAGCGGCCAGGGAGGATGGTTCTACTCAAATAAGGAGAAATATGCCGGGCTTATCCTGCTTGTCATCGCACTGATCTTCGTCATCTGCGCCATACACTTCAACTCCCTTCGCCTCCCGCTGGCAATCATCTTCTTGATCCCGATTTCTTTCATCGGGCTGTTTCTGGTCTTCGGAATCGGCGACTTCACCTTCGACAAGGGCGGTTTCGCCGCCTTCATCATGCTCAGCGGCATCACCGTCAACGCCGGCATCTACCTCGTCTCAGAGTACCTGCATACCCGTCCTTCCGTGGCGTCCCAAACCCAGCCAGACACTGCAGTTCGCACCTACATCAAGGCCTTCGACCGCAAGATCGTCCCCATTTCCTTAACCATCCTTTCGACCATTCTCGGCCTAGTCCCCTTCCTCTTCGACGGCCCCAAGGAAGTCTTCTGGTTCACCTTTGCAATCGGCAGTATCTCTGGTATGGGATTATCAATCCTCGGCTTGATTCTATTTTTTCCCGCGTTCGTTCTTAAATGAAAATTTGTCTTGATAGAGCTCTATTTTTCTTTCAACAGCTTTCCAATTGTATTACAACTACTTTAATAAGAATTGAAATGTATTTGCATTGATTGGCGTTATGATGACATAGAGAGAAAACAATTAGTGATCAATGTTTTACTATAATTCATATATGAAAGAGTATCTATTTGTATAGACCGTTTGTTTTAATGATTTCTTAGTATTTTTACTTTAGTAACTCTATAATATAGGGGAGGTATTACCATTCAAGATTCTGACATAATACTTTATTTATTCACAATCAATGGCTTTTAACAAGATTAATAGGTTTGTGCTCTTGTTTTGCTTTGCATCATTAATATGCTGCTCTTCTATTGAGAACTTTAACAATAAGCGGAGAGTTTATAAAATGTATGACTCAAATGTTGTTCTCCCATCATCTCTTCTTAAAATTCAGAACGCTGATACGGCAACCATTTCAATAAATATAAAGCATAAAACACTTGTCTACTATTATTCTCCTAGTGATTGTATCGACTGCGCTATTGGCCATTTAAGTGACATCGAACCTATTTTCGAACTTAGAGATTCAATTTCTGCCACTTTTGATATATTACCCCTACTTTCACCAGATCACACACAATTAAGCCATATCACTAGGAGATTAATTAACATTTCGTGGAAATATCCTGTCTTCATCGATTCATTCAATACTTTTGAGAAAAACAATCAAATACTAAAGGACAGCAAATATCATTGTTTTTTGCTAGATGAATCCAGCAGAATCGTCTTTGTTGGTAATCCTTTATCAAATAACGAATTACGCACTCTTTTTTTTCAGGTTATAAACAACTAAAATTCCTTATTTTATGAAACATCGTTTTGTTTACTATCTTTTTTTATTTTGCTTGTTAGCATCTTCTATCGCCGTTACAACCATTGTCAATAAGACTGACAGAGATGCTTTTATTGATGCTAATGTAGAAGCCCTCGCGTCACCTGAATCGGGTACAGGGATGGAAATAGAATGTGATATGTTTAGTTATACGATGTTCTGCCGATACGTATGTCCTAATTGCTTTCGCACGTGGGAGGCAACGAACGGCGGTTATGGACATGGAATCAGACTTAGAGGGACATGTATATGCGGAGCCTCATATTGATAACTCTCACCTTCTTTTCGGCAATCGGATGCTCAAATACTGATTCTGATTATTCAGAACCCTCTTTCCCAAAAAACGATAGTGCGATTTGCCGTTATCTTTCAGATGATCCTCTCGAAATAACATACCCCAAAGATATTATCATCGCTAATGACAATGTTTTAATTCTCTCTTCTAGTCATGGGAAGTGGATACATCGCTATTCTACACATGACGGATCATATCTTGGTAGTTTTGCCGTAAATGGTCGTGGACCGGGAGAGATTCTGTCTGCCGCCTCGATTGTAATGGATAGAGACGGGAAAACATTATCTGTGTTTGATTCTTCTACCAAGAGACTTGTTCATTACGAGGTTGATGGTCGCTTTCTATCAGAAATTCCAGCGGATAGCAGTGCTTCTGTCGTTCGAAGAGCATGGTATCTCAAAAAGGATTCTATTCTATACGATGGACAATTCGATACAGAGCCCGGCGAACAAGGACGTTTTGCCTTAGCTGATAACAGCGGTGTAATGAATGTCTATAATGACTTCCCCGTTGATGACAAGGTGCAAAGGCTTGCCTTTATCAGCACCCCCGTAACTATTTCTCCTAATGGGAAAATGATGGCAACAGGAACATTCATGGGAGCAATTCTCGAAATATTTGCATTGGACAGAGACTTAAGCAAAGTCACAGAGAGAGACATGTATCCACCCTTGGTTGAATTCAAAAATGGTTCTTTATGGGAAACTCCTCAAATGTATTTCGGTTTTTCAGATTTAACCTCAACAGATAAGCGGATCTATTCAATCCTCATTGGGAGCAAGAACCCCGAGGACTTGAATGCTATTTCTGTTTTTAACTGGAATGGTAAAGAATCCATCCATTATTCTATTGACATTCCTGTATTTAAAATCGCAGCACGAAACGATAAAGAACTATACGGCATAAGCATGGCTGACAATGAGTTTTATTTAGTAAAAATAGAACTCCCGTAACTCTGTTTTTTAAGATTAATAATCTTTAATTACTATGATAAATGAGACTAAAAGACGAGAAATCTGGGAAAGATTGAGGTCAATTGAAGGGAAAGAACTAGAAGAGTATCGATTAGATCCTTGTGGGGCATTAATTCGGTGGTCAAAATATGGAGACCGTTCTGACGATTGCGGCTGGGAAGTTGATCATGTTGTCCCCAAAGCTTTTTTGTTAAGTAAAGGAGCCACTGAAGAGGAGATAGACGAGTCTGTGAATCTTAGACCGATGCAATGGGAGAACAATGATGCCAAAAATGTAGATTATCCAGCCTACCATACTAAGATTAAATATGACGGTGAGAGTAATAAAAGAGTTGACGGCATTTTTGAAGTAAACAAAGAACTGCAACGGGTTCTTTCCAACAGATATTCAAAGTTCGGCGTATGATATCAGATTTCGCATCATTCATTGAGTTGTTTTCTGCAATCTATTTGACAATAAGCCTTGATGACTTGTTACTTCGTCGTTTTTGGACTCCAGATTACGCGAAAAAACTACGAAATGGACTTGAATCTATCTCAATGCCTGATTTAGCTAAACGACCAACAGTCTATGCCGCTGCAGAGTCTTCTGTTAAAGAAGAAAAAAGGTCAAGGAAACGAGGGACGTTGATGTTTTCATTAACAGTTTTATTATTGATCGTTATTGGGTACGAAAACACCATTTCACAGATAGGACAAGTGGGACAGGCAGGCATATACTCTACACTATTCTTACTCACACTCGTTATTTATGTATTTGATGAAGTGTTTATGAAAACATGGTGGAGAGTGTTATTATCTGCTGGATTCCTTTCTTTATTTGTTTACGTGGTTTATCATATACTGCCAAATATAGATGCTTTTAAACCATATATTAACGGTAATTGTCCAGTGATGGCATCTTTTGCTAAAGCGTTTCTTGTATTTACATTAGTTTTTCCCGTATTTTGGCAGTTACTAAGGAATCGGATATACACTCATTATTATTTATCCTACATTCTTAGCGAAGTAAGCGATAGAGCAAAGGATTACAATGATGCATTAGCGTTTGATACGAGAAAAGGTCATAAAATGTCGAGTGTTGCAAAACCATATCTTGATGTTACCGGTCAAGCAATTTCATCTGGAGACGGTGATCGACCTATAAAACCCTATTTAGATGTTTTGCAAACGGAATTATCATCAATTGTTTATATTCCATCATTACTGCCTCTAATAAAGTACTCATATAAAACGTATAAAAGAAGTCATTATTCAAAACGACAGCTAGACAAGTATTACAAGCTCTATAAATCAAGAAGTCCACTTCCGAAAATGGAAAAGTTTTGTGAAGAGGAAGGCATCAACTTCAAGGCTTTACACGATTATCATTTACATAAGATTAAATAGTGTTTATTTGATTAATACAGTAAGTGCTTTTTTGAGGCGAATCCAGCATTGATGTTAGGTGAATTGTAAGAGGTCACTTTGCAGCGGAACTATACCACAAGTCGCCAAAATGTCGCCAAAAACAAAAGAAAACCGGCCTCAGAGTGTCTCTAAAGCCGGTTTCGGTGCGGTAGGTGAGAGTCGAACTCACACACCCCAACGGGCACTACCCCCTCAAAGTAGCGTGTCTACCATTTCACCACTACCGCATGGTTTGGGACTGCAAATATACTGCGAAATCTTGAAAACGCAAATTTTTTGTGTAAAACTGCAAAAAAAGAGGGAGCAAGCCAGGCCTGTTCCCTCTATGTGAAGTGTGGATTATACTAGAACTGGACGGCGAGTGTCATACCGGGGACGACCCTGGCGCCTTCTCCTGTCATTGCATAGTCGAAGGAAGGATACATGTCGAGTCCGACCGCATGCTTGCCCAGGCCGTCCTGATAGTACATGTTCTTGACCTTGGCCACCTTGCGTGCATCGCAGATGCTCCAGATGTAATTCGCTACTCCGATGGCGCTGACGCCAATAATCGCACCGGCCCATTTGCCAGCGGCAGCATCGTCGGTATAGACGTATTTGCCGCCATCTTTCACGGGCTTGCCATTAGCGTCGGTCTGCACGTATTTCATGAATTTGTCAGCACAGAGATTTGCCGCTACTCCTATGGCCAGGTCACCCGCAAAGAAAGCGATGCCGCGGCCGGTCTCACCGTTGATGACCTGTCCGAGTCCGGGCATGACGAAAGATGCGAAGCCGGACCAACCCGGGGAATACGGGTCATTGGCGGATTTGACATACTCCTTGGGATTGTAGGTGTCCTTAAGGTCCTTGTATTTCATACGAGGAGCCACCTGTGCTGAAAGGGATGATGCTGCAAAGACAAATGCTGCGATTAAAATTACGATTCTCTTCATAACACTATAATTTTAGTTGCGCAAAGATACGTTTTTCCACAAAAAGACGAAAAACTATGAGGTCTATTCGCCGATGACGGACTGGAGATAGGCGCATTTGTCGGGGTTGCCGAGAGTCTTGCCCTTGTCGCAGGAAAGCTTGACGCAGTCGTGCCATTCGCGGAGCTCCGTGATGCGGCCGCGGGTGAGCTTGACGACGATGTTCATCGGCTTGCAGTTGACCACGTCGCAGGTCAGGAAGGTGCCGACACCGTAGGAGTCCTGCACGCGGCCGGCGCAATACTTGTGGATCTCGATGGCGCGGTCGATATTGAGGCCGTTGGAGTATACCACCTGCTTGGTGGCCGGGTCGATGCCGAGGGACTTGTACTTGGCAATGATCTTCTCGGTCTGCTCCTCCTCGTTGCCGCTGTCCACGCGGAGGCCTTTGTACATCATGGCCATACGCTTGGAAAGGTTGGAGAAGAACACCTTGTCGCCGAAGCAGTCATAGAGGAAGATACCGTTGTCACCGTCATAGACGTCGCTGAACTTCCTCATGACGTTGAAGTTGCACTCGAATACGCCGCTGACGTTCTCTTCGAAGGAGATGAGCTGGTGCGACATGGTGCCGAGGCACTTTGTGCCGTATTTCATGGCAAGCCAGACATTGCTGGTACCGGTGAAGATGCCGGGCCATTTCTGGGACTCATAGACTTCCTTCATCGTCCGGACAACCATCTCCTGATGGTCGAAACTCAGGCGGCGGCGCGTGCCCATGTCGCCGAAGGTCAGGCCGTTGGAGAATATCTGCACGGCCTTATCCCAGGCACGGCGCGCTTCGAGTTCGGGATCATAGGTCTCAAGGTCGCCCTGAAGGGTATGCATCAGTTCGGATATCGAAGAAAGGATGGGCATCTCCCACATGATGGTGGAGAACCATTTGCCGCGGACCTTGATGTCAAGGTGTCCCTCCTCATCCTGGGAGATGTGTACCTCCTTGGGATTGAAGCGATAACCCTTGAGGAAGGTGAAGTACCACAGCGGAAGGAAATAGCAGCTGTCGCGCATGTAGTCGGCCTCCTCCTGTGTACAGACTACGTCCTTCATGCCGTCGATCTGCTCCTGGAGGAGCGCGGCGAAGCCCTTGGGATAGACTGTGTGGTTGCGGTCGAAGAAAGAGTACTCCACTTCGGCGCGGGGATATCTCATCAGGATGTAGTACTGGCAGGTGAAAGTGTAAAGGTCGTTGTCAGTGAAATGGGTTACAATCTGTTTCATCTTTTATCGACTTGATTAAGTACTTGATAGGTGCTTGCAAATATAGAAAAAAACAGTAACTTTGCAGCTACTTTCCTCGGGTAGGAAAGGCTTAAGTACAAACTTTAAACAAAACAGATTCACAATGGCTGTTAAGATTCGTTTACAGCGCCACGGTAAGAAGAATTTCGCATTCTTCCACATTGTAGTGGCAGATTCCCGCGCACCGCGTGACGGTCGCTTCATCGAGCAGCTCGGATCGTACAATCCGAACACCAATCCCGCTACCATCGTCCTCGACGCAGAGAGGGCTCTGGCTTGGCTGAACGTAGGCGCCCAGCCTACCCTCACCGCCCGCCGCATCCTCTCCTACGAAGGCGTCCTCCTCCGTCATCACCTCGCCGGTGGTGTCGCCAAGGGTGCTCTCACCCAGGAGCAGGCTGACAAGAAGTACGTCGACTGGAAGGCCCAGAGGGATGCCAAGATCGCTGCCAAGAAGCAGGGTCTCACCAAGGAAGCTGCCGCCAAGGCCAAGGCCGCGGTTGAGGCAGAGGCCAAGGTGAACCAGGAGCGTGCCGAGGCTATCGCCAAGAAGAAGGCTGAGGCCGAGGCTGCTGCCGCAGCAAAGGCCGCCGAAGAGGCTGCCGCAGCTGCTGCAGAGACCGCAGAGGAAGCCGCCGAGGCTTAATCCCATGTCCGAGGCTCCATCTGACCGTCTCGTCCAGATCGCCAAGGTACTGAAGTCCCATGGCACGGATGGCGGTATCCTCTTAGGATTCCGCGACATCATGCCGGAGGACATCGATCGACAGGAACCGGTGTTCATCGCATTCGATGGGCTGCCGGTTCCCTTTTTTATCGACTCGTTCGAGCGGAAGGGCCGCGACAAGGCAGTCGTCCACCTGACGGACATAGCTTCACTCGACGATGCCGAAGAGATTGTCGGCCGGCCGGTATTTGCCGACCCCGACAGCATTGCAGGATACGACGAGGATGACGACGAGGGCCTCGAAGGCTTCATAGGCATGGTCATCTATGACCGCGACACCCGCGTAGGCGAGGTGACGGACTACGAAGACATCCCCGGCAACCCCTGCCTTTATGTAGAGACCACGGACGGAACGGCGATGATCCCCCTCCATGAGGACTTCATCCTGTCCGTCGATCCGGAAGCCGGAGAGATCGTCATGGACCTCCCGGCAGGACTGATATAACACTAAGAGGAAAAGCCATGGCAGATTTCAACATCACAGGGATCCAGCAGGTCGGAGTCGGCACCGTCGACTTCCGTAAATCCTGGAACTGGTTCATCGAGCATTTCGGATTCGACACCCGCATCCTCGAGGACGACACCGTCGCCGAAAGGATGCTCCGCTATACCGGCAACAAGCCTCAGAAGCGTCACGCCTGCATAGCCATGAACCTGCAGGGCGGAGGCGGGCTCGAGATATGGCAGTACTCCGAGCGCAAGCCTGAGCCCTGCCCCTTCAATGTCTCCATCGGCGACCTGGGGGTGTTCTGCACCAAAATCAAATGCCTGGATGTAAAGAAGTTCCACGATGTATTGGCAGCATCCTGGTCAGATGTAGGACGGGTCTCCATGCTACCTGACGGCACCCCCTGCTTCACGGTGAGGGACCTCTACGGCAATCTTTTCCTGCTCGTGGAGCGCAAGGATGTATTCATCCCCCAGGGCAAGCTCACGGGAGGCGTCATAGGCGCATCGGTCGGAGTGACCGACATGGAAGCCTCCATCGCATTCTACAGGGATATCCTGGGATACACCAAGGTCATCTACGACGAGACCGGCATCTTCGACTATTGGTCCGGACTGCCCGGATCCGAGGAGCAGTACCGCAGGGTCCTGCTCGCCCCCTCGAAACCCAGGAAGGGCGCATATTCCAATCTTCTGGGCGAGGATACCGTCGAACTGGTCCAGGCCCTTGACAGGACACCGAAGAAGATCTACGAAGGCCGCTTCTGGGGAGACCCCGGATTCATCCAGATATGCTATGATGTCACCGGCATGAAGGCTCTCAAAGCTTTCTGCGCCGAAAAGGGCTATCCCTTCACGGTGGACAGCTGCCCCGACGACACCAGCTTCGACATGGGCGACGCTTCCGGCCATTTCTGCTATGTAGAGGATCCCGACGGGACACTTATCGAGCTCGTCGAGACACACAAGATCCCGGTAGTCAAGAAACTCGGATGGTTCATCGATATGAAGAAGCGTGACCAGTCCAAGTCCCTGCCCAAGTTCCTGTTCCGAATGATGGGACTCGTCTCCAAGGAGAAGGTCAAAGCCTGACGGACATGGCGACAGTCTGGATCACTGGCGCGTCCTCGGGCATAGGCGAGGCCTGCGCTTACCGCTACGCGGAGGAAGGCGCAAGGCTCGTCCTCACGTCCTCGTCCCGCGACCGGCTCGAGCCTGTCGCCGCAGGATGCCGTGGGAAGGGCGCGGCCGAAGTGGCCGTGCTGCCCTGCGACCTTGGCGATCCCTCAGGCTTGGAAAAGCTCGTAGAAGAGGCCTGGAAAGCATTCGGTGGCATCGACATCGCCTTCCTGAATGCCGGTATCAGCCAGAGGACCGGCATCGAGGACACCTCGATGGAGATGATACGCAAGATCATGGAGATAGACTACTTCGCCCCCGTGGCGATAGCCAAGGGCCTCCTGCCCAGGATGCTTGAGGCTGGCGGAGGCAATATAGCCGTCACCACCTCCATTGCCGGACGCTTCGGATTTCCGCTGCGCTGCGGTTACAGCTCCGCCAAGTTCGCCCTGTACGGATTCTTCGAGACGATGCAGGCGGAATACGCCTCCAAGGGCATCCGCGTGACCATTGTCTGCCCAGGCAGGGTCAGGACCAACATCTCGCTGCGCGCCCTGGACAAGGGTGGGAAGCAGCACGGAGAGATGGATCCCGGCCAGGCCGGAGGGCTGGCCGCGGACAAGGCCGCGCGGACGATCGTCCGCGCCATAGCCCGCGGCCGCCGCGAAGTCCTCGTCGGCCGCAAGGAATTGGTCATGGTCTATATAAAGAGATTCTTCCCCGGACTCTGCGCGCGTCTTGCCAGCAGGATCAAGCCCGTTTGACAGTACTACATCTGCGGTATCGCAGTCTCGCCGCATTCCGCCTTCAGGTCCTCGTAGAAGGCGGCAATCGTCGTATACATGTAGGGAATCAGCCAGATGAATCCCAGCCCGAAGGTGAACAAGCACAGGATACCCCAGCCTATAAAACTGAGTTCCAGATAGAATAGGTCGAACTTGTGCCCCTTCATCATGGCGTTCGACTTGCGGATGGCATCGATGGCGCGCATCTCCGGATGTTCCACAAGTATGAACGGAGTCATGGCATAAGCAAAGGCCTTGATGATACCCGGTATGAACAGGAGAAGGCACCAGAGCAGGACCTTGATACTCATCAGGAACATTCCCCAGACATTGCGCAGCCAGTTCGTGAACCCCAGCTTGAACATATTGGAAGTCAGACGGTCATCTCCCTGCGTGTACAACAAGCGGAAAGCATTGTAGTATCCTACGGACAGAGGGATCGATACGAAGTAACTCAACAGCATGTTCGCACCGGCGATACCCATTATCCATCCTACAGGAAGCGGGAAAAATTCGGTGATACAACCCGGTGATACGATAGCCATGACTATGGCCATGAATACGATGGTGACGACGACGGCCGGCGCCCAACGGCCTTTCAGAGCCTCCAGTGCGGCATTCTTGTAGTATTGATTGTTTTGCATAGTCCGGAATTTTCCGAAATATACGCATTATTCGCCGCAATGGCAATCCCCTCCGCTGTAAGGACAGCCGTCCTTTTTCGAGCAGCTGCCGCAGGAGCAAGTGCCCCCTTCCTTGCGCAGTGCAGTGCACAGCGCAAGGACGACGAGGGCGACGACGATAACGATTATGACTATGCTTATGGCGTTCATGCGAATATCAGATATGCGGCCAAGGCGCAAACCCAGGCGATGGCACATTGGAGAAACACGACGAACAGTGCCCATTTACCACCGAGTTCACGCCTGATCGACGCTATGGCTGCGACGCAAGGCGTATAGAGGAGGCAGAAAACTAGCAGAGGCACGGCCGTGGCGGCAGTGAGTGCTGCAGTCACGCCAAGCACCTCCATCGTGGAAACTACGCTCTCCTTGGCCAGGAAGCCGGTGATGAGGGCCGTCACGATGCGCCAGTCACCGAGCCCGAGAGGGCTGAAGACCGGAGCTATCAGGCCAGCGAGCCAGGCAAGGATACTCTGGCTGCTGTCTTCGACGAAATTGAGCTTGAAGTCGAAGGATTGGAGGAGCCAGATGACGATCGTGGCGACGAAGATGACGGTGAAAGCCCTCTGGATGAAATCCTTGGTCTTGTCCCAGAGAAGGTGCCATACGTTCCGCGCCCGCGGGATGCGGTACACCGGCAGTTCCATCACGAAGGGAGTGGAGTCCTTATGGCCATGGAAGATCTTGGAAACCAGAGCTGTAAGTATGCCCACAACTATTCCCAGCAGGTACAGCGACACCATGACGACCCCTGCTCTCCCGGGGAAGAACGCGCTCGCCAGGAAGCCGTATATGGCTATCTTGGCGGAGCAGCTCATGAACGGGATGAGCAGGATAGTCAGGCGCCTGTCATGCGAGGAAGGCAGGGTGCGGGTAGCCATAACGCCAGGCACGGAGCACCCGAAGCCGATGAGCATCGGCACGATGCTCCGGCCGGAGAGGCCAAGCTTGCGCAGCAGTTTGTCGGAGACAAACGCAATGCGCGCCATGTACCCGCTGTCTTCCAGCATGGACAGGAAAAAGAACAGCACTATGATGATGGGGACGAAGCTCAGCACAGAGCCTACACCCCCGAAAATCGCATCTACGACCAGCGAACGCACGGGTTCGCTGACATCCCAGCGCACGAAAGCGGCGTCAACGGCCGCACCGAGACCCTCTATTCCGGCGGCAAGCAGATCCTGCAGCCATAGACCTATCACGTCGAAAGTCAGCCAGAAGATCAGCGCTATGATGGCCAGGAAGGCCGGAATGGCCGTCCATTTGCCCGTAAGGGTGCGGTCGATCTTCAAGCTTCGCTTGTATTCCTTGCTCTCCTGCGGCTTCGAGACCGTCTGCGCGCAGAGGCGGCCGATGAACGAGAAACGCATGTCCGCCATGGCCGCATGGCGGTCAAGACCGCGTTCCTCCTCCATCTGCGAGATGATGTGCTCCACCATCTCCTCCTCATTGCGGTCCAGGCCGAGGCGCGCCGTCACGGCTTCGTCGCCGCCGACAAGCCGGCTGGCGGCGAAGCGGGCCGGGAGGCCGGCGCGCTGCGCATGGTCCTCGACCAGATGCATGAGGCTGTGCAGGCAGCGGTGAACCGCTCCGCCATGGTCATCCTTGTCGCAGAAGTCCTGGCGTTTCGGTTTCTCCTGATACTTGGCGATATGTACGGCATGTTCTACGAGCTCGTTCACACCTTCGCCGGAAGCGGCGGAGATAGGGACGACTGGGATGCCGAGCAGGCGTTCCATCTCGTTGACACGTACGGAACCACCGTTGCCCCTCAACTCATCCATCATATTGAGCGCCAGTACCATAGGTACATCCAGTTCCATCAGCTGCATGGTCAGGTAGAGGTTGCGTTCGATATTGTTGGCATCAACGATATTGATGATCGCCTTGGGCTTCTCGTCGATAATGAAGTTGCGGGAAACCAGTTCCTCGGAAGTATAGGTCGAAAGGGAGTAGATGCCAGGGAGATCGGTGACGCGGGTGTTGGGATAACCCTTTATGACACCGTCCTTGCGGCTTACCGTCACGCCGGGGAAGTTGCCTACATGCTGGTTGGAACCGGTGAGTTGATTGAATAGCGTGGTCTTGCCGCAGTTCTGCTGGCCGGCAAGGGCGAAAGTCAGGACAGAGTCCTTGGGCAGAGGGTTCTCATCCTCCTTGGAGTGGAACCTGCCTTCCTCTCCGAATCCGGGATGCGCGTTGTGCTCATGCAGGGAAAGATTGTATCCGAAATCCTCGTCCAGAGGCATTTCGGGCGCTTTCTCTTCCGGACAGTCCTTGTCCACAACGATCTTGAGCGCCTCCGAAAGCCGGAGAGTCAGGGCATATCCGTGGACCTTTATCTCCATCGGATCACCCATAGGCGCCATCTTGACGAGACGCACCTCCGCACCGGGGATGATGCCCATGTCCAGGAAATGCTGCCTGAGGGCTCCCTCTCCACCTACTTCCTTCACCACGGCGGACTCGCCTACCTTCAAATCTTTCAGAGTCATAGAATACTGCTTTGAACATGCAAAGTTACGTCATATTTCACAAGCGGGCATCCCCATTTATAGGGATTTTTAATCTTCGCGCGAACCTTATAGCATGAAATGACTTATATTTGCCTTAAGAATAGCGTTTTTAATATGGCATTTGCGGAAATCAATCCCAATATCAAGCTGTACGAGCTTGTCGACCGCAACTTCCAGGCCCTCGGTTTCTTGGAGCGCCTGGGGATACACGGCAATTTCGGCGACAGGACTGTCGAGGACATCTGTGCCTCGCTGGGGATGAACCCGTCGTCATTCATGCTGCTGTACAATTTCTATGTAGACGAGCATTTCAAGCCTTCCGAGAGGATGCTCCGGGACTCAAGTGTAGAGGATGTGATAGAGTACCTTCACAGTTCGCACGAATACTATCTCAACACTGCCCTCAAGTCCCTCTCCGACCTGCTTGAGAAGCTTCTGCTGCCTTGCAGCGAGGCGCAGAAGAAGGTGTTCCGAAAGTTCTACGACGAGTATGAGGAGGAGCTGAACCGCCATTTCGGTTTCGAGGAGCAGCATGTCATGCCTTATGCCCGCTACCTGATGGACGGAAACGGACGGAAAAGGTCCACGCTCGAATCCTTCACGGACGATCACAACAGCATCAATGAGAAGATCTCCGACCTCAAGAGCCTGGTGATGAACTCGTTGCCTGATGGCTGCGACGCCGCTCTCAGGATGCAGACGCTGTATTTGATATGCGCTCTGGAATACGACCTCGAGCGGCATACAGCCATCGAGGAGGAGGTGCTGAGCCCTATGCTCGAAATGCTGGAGAACAGCGGCACCTACGGTAAGCGGCGTGCCGCAGAAGAGGAACGCGAAGCCCTCTCCGAGAGGGAGAAGGATATCCTCGTAGGAGTAGCCAAAGGGCTGCTGAACAAGGAGATAGCCGACCAGTACAACATCTCCACCTATACCGTCATCTCTCACCGCAAGAACATCACGCGCAAGACCGGCATCAAGTCCGTCGCCGGCCTGACCGTATATGCCCTGCTCAACGGACTCATCGACATCAATTCCGTGGAGTAATGGGAAAGAAGAGCGGACTTGTCCTTGAGGTGCCGGGGGGCGCGAAGCGTGTGCTGCTGCACACCTGCTGCGCGCCGTGCTCCTCCGCCATCATAGAGATCATGCTCAAGCAAGGCATTACTCCGACCGTCTTTTATTCAAATTCAAACATTTTTCCGTTGGAGGAATACCTGCACCGCAAGGATGAGTGCACGCGCCACGCGCAGTCCCTCGGGCTCGAAATCGTAGATGACGATTACGGGCACGAGGACTGGCGGAGCTGCGCGGCGCACGGGCTCGAAAACGAGCCCGAGCGCGGCGCGCGCTGCCTCGCGTGCTTCAAGTACCGCCTGCTTCGCGCCGCCCGCTATGCCTCTCAGCACGGCTACACCGTCCTCACGACCACCCTCGCCTCCTCCCGCTGGAAAGATCTCGCCCAGGTCGACGAAGCCGGCCGCTGGGCATGCGACGCTGTCAATGCTTCCCTCGACGGAGGCGTCCCTGTCATCTGGTGGGGGCAGAACTGGCGCAAGGGCGGCCTCCAGGACCGACGCAACCAACTCATCCGCGAGCTGAACTTCTACAACCAGCAGTACTGCGGCTGCGAATACTCGTTCCGGGACAAAAAATGACCCTGCAGTCAAGACTGCAAGGCCATTATTTTTCATGCGATGGGCGGGATACTTAAACCTTGTCCCTGAGGAGGAAATAGTACACGATGAAGCCGATCCAGCTGAAAGCCAGGACGGCAATCGACAGAAGTATCTTGCCGATGATACCGAGTTTGGGCTTCTTGAAGATGTCAAGGACACACCAAATGGCGACAATGATACCAAGGATGTAAACGATCTTTGCCATGTTCTTTAGGTTTTATAGTAAATTACACCTAAAGTTAAGGATTCTTCTTTAATTATCCTCCACCTTTCGCCAAAAAAAGCATTTCAACATTGCACTCATCCGCCTGGGCCACAATCAATGAGTCTCAAGGCAGGAGACGGGCGATGATGTCGTCGGAAACGAAGAAATGACCCTCTGGGATACGTACGAAAGGCGCGTCTGGAGTGTCTGGAACCGGGGTGATCAGCACGAGGGCGCCTTCGGCGAGGAGGGCGTCGACGGCATGGGCCGGCGAGATGTCCCGCAGGCGGGACAGCGGAAGGCCGGCCGCCGTGCGTAGCCCCAGCATGACGGTCTCCTCGGCCGCTTCGCGTTCAGAGAGCACTTCATGCTCTGAGCGCCAGCGTACAAGTCGCCCGTCTGCCTCCCGCCTCGGCAGCTCCTGGCTGTTCCACGACCGAATACCGCCGCTTGAACAAAAAGCATGTTTTTGTTCATTTTTGGGCTGTTCATCACCCACTTCTGAACAAAACGATGCGTTTTGTTCATATCGGGGCTGCAAAGGGACCTCTTGTGAACAAAAACGCGGTTTTTGTTCACCGCGGGGAGAGTGTGGGTCGGCAGAGCCGGGGAAAGCGAGGGAATGGGCTCCGGGGCCGAGGCCGACGTAGGGGACACGGCGCCAATAGGCGCTGTTGTTGACCGCTTCGCGGCCCGGGCGCGCCCAGTTGGATATCTCATAGTGGACATACCCTGCCTCCGCCAGCTTCCTGCAGAGAGCGTCGTACTGACTGCGGCACTGCTCGTCGGAAGCTTCTGTATACCGGCCGTCAGCCACCATCTTCTCCAGCTCACTGTCCTCCTCTATGGACAACTGGTAAGCGGATATGTGCTCCGGTCCCAATGCCAGCGCCTCGTCAATGGTTGACTCCCATATCGTTCCCGTCAACTGTGACAGCCCGAAGATCAGGTCGATGCTGAGGTTGTCGAAGCCGCCGGCCCTCAGAAGGCGGAACGCCTCACGGGCGCCGGCCGCATCGTGGCGGCGGTTCATCCACCGCAAGATACCGTCATCGAACGACTGCACTCCCATACTGACGCGGTTCACGCCCAGCGCGCGCAATCCGGCGACGTACTCCGCACCGCCGGCGACGACGTCGTCGGGGTTCACCTCCACGGTGAACTCCCTGTACGTCGCCGGCCCCAACGCGCGTACTATCCGCTCCAGCACCGCCAGCGGCAACACCGACGGTGTCCCTCCCCCTATATACAGAGTATCAGGCGAAAAAGAATCGTTTTTATGGCATTGGGTGTCACAAACCCGTGGCCGCCCGTGGCCACGTGAACGGGGGGACCGCAAGCGAAGCGAAGCGGTGGGATGAGCGAAGCGAAGGTTTGTGACATCCAATGCCACGAAATCACGGGCGGCCGAGATCTCTTCCCGCCGGGAGTCAATCTCGTCGCAGAGCGCCTCGGCGTAGTCCTCGAATAAACGGTTCTGCACCTGTTGCGTTTCCTTCCGGGAACATATCTCGGAATAGAAACCGCAATAGGTGCAGAAACTACGGCAGAACGGTACGTGGACGTAAATCATAGGCCACGGCCTTTCCGCCAGGAACTATCTGAGCATCGTCTCGGCGCTGCCGAGATAACCCTGAGCCGTATAGGCCTCGACGGTGTAAACGCCCTTGACGCAACGGTCGGTCAGGTCGTTGAGATAGATGCTGAGCTCGACTTCCTTGCCCTCGTAGTCAACCTCGCGGGATGCAGAAGCCGTGCGGGCCTCGCCGCCGCTCTCGAAACCGGTGCTGTTGGCATTGGTAAGGATGGTCCCGTCAGGGGCCTTGACCACGATGTAGACGCGCACCGGGCCCTTCGGGGCCAGGTCGTTCTCGACGAGGCTGAGCGTCGTCAGCATGCGCACGACGCGGCTGCTGCGGTCAGTGACCTTGTCCTGGGCGCTGTAAGGCTCCAGGATGATGCCACGGGCCTTGATCACGGAACCGGCCGCCACCTGGCCGCTCAGCTCGTTGACCTGCTTGTTCAGGGCTTCGTTCTGGCGCCTGCTGGAAGCAGCGTCCTTGCGGGCAGCGTCAGCCTCGGCCGACAGCTGCTGGTTCAACGTATTGAGGGAGTCGATCTGTACGATATAGTTGCGCATGATGCTGCGCAGGGTGCCGAGCTCCTTCTCGTACTGGCGCATCTTGGCGCGGTTAGTAGCATCGGTCTGCTTGATCCGCTCCACGAGCTGCGAGACCTCCTCGCGGGAGGAATCGAGCTGCGAATTGATGGCCTCGTAGTCCGAGGAAAGGTTGTCATAATCCTGCTGAAGGGCCACGATCTGCTCGGTAAGGTCCTCCTTCTCAAGGTTGAGGTCCTTCACCAGCGAACTCTTCTGGAACCAGACATAAGCCAGGGCACCGGCAAGCAGGACCGCTACCGCGGCCAGAGCATACATGACGGACTTCAGGCCGCCATTCTTCTTCTCGCGCTCCTCGCGCTCCAGACGCTCAAGTGGATCTTCTTTCATAAACAAGTCATTTTAATTTGTAAATACATCCGCGAAAGTAACAAATTTCGTGCAGATAGCGAAATTTATTATATTTGTGTACATAAAAATCCAAGCCATGAAATACATCGTCAGAGCCGTAAAATACTTCATCTATATCTGCGTCCTCGTCAGCATCATCCTCCTGGTGATGGTATTGGCTCACTTCGTCTCCTCCGACATCAACGTCATGTTCAAGGAGGGCTGGAAGTCCGTCGCCAAGATAGCCCTGGTATTCGCCGGCATCGCCGCCATCTATCCCCTCTTCGGCTACCGCAGGCTTCTGGCGGGCGTGCTCGGCGAGCTCAACGGCCTGCACGACGACGTTATCAAGTGCATGGAGGAGCGCGGCTACCGCCTCGAATCCGAGGACGGTGAGACCATGACCTTCCGCTCGCGTTCTCTCCTGAACCGCATCTTCCGCGTCTGGGAGGACCGCATCACAGTCACCAAGACGCTCGGAGGCTTCGAGGTCGAAGGCCTCTCGCGCGACATCGCGCGCATAGTCCCCGCCCTCGAATACCGTTTCCGCAATCCCGAATAACCGTATAAAACCAGATAACCATGCTCAAGAAAATCATCCTGCCGCTAGCAGCGGCCCTCTCGCTCGGATGCATCGCGGCATCCGCGCAGAACATCAAATCACTGGAAGGTTCCAAGTACAGCATCACCGCCGGCGACCTCACTTTGACAGTCGACGCCGGCCAGGGAGCCAAGATACTCTCCTTCCAGTACAAGGACAAGGAAGTCCTCTCGCAGCTCCAGCGCCCCAACGCCTTCGGAAGCACCTTCTGGACCAGTCCCCAGACCGAATGGAACTGGCCTCCGGTACCCGAGTATGACACAAAGCCCTACACCGCCGAGCAGAAAAACGGCGCCCTCGTCCTGACCGGAGAAGAGTCGCCCCGCTACCACTACCGCATCCGCAAGGAGTTCCGCCCCGCCGGCAACTGCATAGAGGTAACATATTCCATCATCAATGAAGCGGCTGTCGAGCGCAAGGTCGCCCCTTGGGAGATCTCCCGTGTCCCCAGCGAGGGCGTGATTTTCTTCGACGCCACTCCTGAGACCATCACTCCTATAGGCCTGCTGCCCATCACCGTTCAGGACAACGCATCGTGGTATCAGGTGGACGAGGCCCGCGCCAACCGCAAGATCAACGCTGACGGCGCCGGCTGGTACGCATATGCCCATGACGGGCTCGTATTGGTCAAGAGCTTCGAGGACATCGACGGCACCCAGCCCGCCCCGAAGGAGGCTGAGATCCAGGTCTATGTCAATGCAGGCAAGACCTTCATCGAGCTGGAAGCCCAGGGACCTTACACCAGCCTCAAGCCCGGTGAGGCCCTCACCTGGACCGTCCGCTGGTACCTGCTCCCGTTTGACGGTGACGCCGCTCCTTCCAGGGCCCTCATCGACCTCGTCAAGAGCGCAGTGAAATAAACTGCCGCCTCCGCAGCAACAAAAAAGCCAGCCTGAACGGGCTGGCTTTTTATTTATCACAATACGGGTGATTTAGACTCTCTGGCCGTAGGTACGGTCGGTGGTGTTGACCGTGATGACATCGCCGGTGTTGATGAAGAGCGGAACCATGATCTTGGCGCCGGTCTCCAGGACGACTTCCTTGAGGGCGGAAGTGGAGGCAGTGTTGCCCTTGACGGCGGGCTCGGAATAGGTAACCTCGAGGGTCACATAGGTAGGGAGCTCGCAGGTGAGGCAGCGCTCCTCGTCACCAGTGACGAACATCATCTCGACGTGCTGGCCTTCCTTCATGAGGTCGGAGTTCTCGACGACATCCTTGGGGAGCTTGATCTGCTCGTAGGTCTCTTCATGCATAAAGTTGAAACCGTCCTCCTCTGCATAGAGGAACTGGTAGGGACGGCGCTCCACGTCGATGGTCTCGATCTTGGCACCTGCGGTGAAGGTGTTCTCCAGGATGCGGCCGTTCTCGAGGTTGCGGAGCTTGGTCTTGACGAAAGCGGGGCCCTTACCCGGCTTGACGTGCTGGAACCATACGATCATGCACGGCTTGTCGTTGTATTTAAGATAAAGGCCGTTCTTGAAATCAGCTGTTGTTGCCATAAATATCGGTTTTAATTAGTATCAAAAGCTTGAATTGCAGGACAATCCATCCGCAAATGTAACAATTTGCCGGCTTACTTGCAAAAAAAGTCTACAGGGCCTCTACGCATGCGGCCACTTTTTCGAGCAGCCACTTGGGCGTGGAAGTCGCCCCACAAACACCCACTCGGTCGTTTTCGCCGAACCATTCTCCCTTGATCTCAGCCTCCGAACCTATATGGTAAGTGCGGATATTCAACGACTTGCAGAGGTCGCAAAGGACCTTGCCGTTGGAGCTGGACTTGCCGGACACAAAGAGGATGACATCATGCGAAAGGGCGAACGAAGACAGCCTGTCATGCCTTGTGGCGACCTGTGAGCAGACGGTATTGTGCACGGTAAGCATACCTTTGGGCAGCCTCTCGGAGAGCACTTCACATATCTCGGAATACTCCGCCGGACTCTTGGTGGTCTGTGAGAAAATCTCGATAGGGACATCCGTACGGATGGTTCCTTCAGCAAGGGCCGACTCGAGCATGGAACGGTTCTCGACCACAACGGCATCGCCATTCACCTGTCCGACAAGTCCGAGGACCTCGGCGTGGCCTATCTTGCCGAACAGGACGACCTGCCCGCCTAGCGGCTTCAGCCGCGCATAGGCGCTGCGTATGCTGTCCTGCAGCCGCAGGACCACGGGGCAGGTGCAGTCGATGACGTTGAAGCCGAGGGCGGCGGCGCGGGCATACGTGCCCGGCGGCTCGCCGTGGGCACGTATGAGCAGTGACTCGCCGCCGGCATCCTGCATGTCCGCGAGGTCGTCATAGTCGATGGTCACGAGCCCCTTGCGCCCCAGCCGTGCCAACTCCTCCTCGTTGTGCACGATGGCACCGAGGGAGAAAAGGTGTCTTCCGGGGATTTCGTCAAGGAATTTCTCGGCGCTTCCTATAGCCCTGATGACGCCTCCGCAGAAGCCGGATCCGGCATCTATTTCTACCTTCAGAGCCATCCGGGAGCTATTCGAGAATGCCGAACTTGCCCTGGAGCAGACCTAGCATCCACACGGTCTCCTCATGCAGCGTCATATCGGAATTGTCCATCACGAACGCGTCGGCAGCCCTGGAGAGCGGCGATACCTCGCGGTGCGAATCGATGTAGTCGCGCTCCTGGAGATTCTTCATCACTTCTTCCATCACGGGATTCTCCCCTTTCTCGACCAGCTCGTCGAAGCGGCGCTGTGCGCGGACCTCGGGACGGGCGGTCATGAAGATCTTGACTTCCGCGTTGGGGAATACCGTAGTACCGATGTCGCGGCCGTCCATGATAACGCGTCCGGCCGCGCTGAAAGCATGAAGCTTGTCGTCCACGAAATTCCTCACGAAACCGACGGCAGAGACCGGACTGACCTGGCTGGAAACAGCCATGGTGCGGATGTCCTTCTCCACGCAGCGGTCCCCGATGAAAGTCTTGCAACCGTCTTCAGTATGCTCGAAATGGATGTCAAGCCCCTTGTCCAGGGCATTCTTGAGCGCTTCCAGGTCGATATTGGCGTCTGCGTCGATCATGCCGTTCTCCTGCGCGAACAGGGTGACGGCACGGTACATGGCGCCTGAGTCAAGATAGAGAAAACCGAAATCCTTGGCAACGAGCTTGGCAAAGGTGCTCTTGCCGGTGGCGGAAAAGCCGTCGACAGCGATGGTGATGTCAGGCAATGTCATGATAAAAGACTGGTTTAGTATTTGGCGAGTCGTTGTATTGTCTTGCAGATCTGTGTATTGTCGGTACAGGCATTGAACTCGGCAGCCCTGGCGCCGTAGACATAAAGTCCGACGGGAGATCCGGTGTGAGCACCGTGTGTCCAGAGATATCCGGCCTTGCGGTTGGCATAGAGGATGGCGTCTGAGATGATCCTGTTGCTGGTCGCGTAAAGGCTCTCCACGATCTCTTCCTCATTCAGTTCGAAAGCCTTGTGGTACATCTCCTTGAATGCCTCCTCCTGCTTCTCGTCCACTTCGATGGTGCTCCAGAGGCCCAGACGCTGGCTGAGGAAATCCTTCACCTGCTCATAAGTGGGAACTACACGGTTGGGAAGAGGCCTCCTGTCGGGGCCGACGCCGGCAAGTACCCTGAACTGCCTGTTGATCTCGTCCTCGCTCCACTTCTGGGTGGTCAGGAGCTCAGGATGCATGATATAGTTCTCGCCGAGCTGGAGGCCGCCGGTCTCATGGTCTGCAGTGACCAGGATGAGGCACTCGTCGGGGTGCTGCTCGCAGAATGAGAGGACCACCTCTATGGTCTTATGGAAATCGTTGACTTCCATAATGTTGGTCTTGGCATCGTTGTTATGTCCGGCGCCGTCGATCTCGCCGCACTCGACCATGAAGAAGAATCCCTTGCTGCCGAACTTGCCATAAAGGTAGTCGATACCGGCCTGGACCAGGTCGGAGAGCGAAGTGTCGCTGCCGCGCTGGTCGATGCCGAACTTGATCTCGGTCGCGGTCGGGTCGCTGTTGAAGCAGATGACGCGGCCTTTCTGGCTGGTGATATTGCGGAACTGCTCGGGACCGCGGAGCACGGCTATGCCGGCCTGGCGGGCCTTGTCCTCATAATAGCGGCCGGTATGTCCTTCCCTTCTCTCAGTGAGGAAACCGCCTCCGGCGGCAAAGTCTATGAAATCGGACTCGATCAGCTGGTCGGCGAGCTTGTCATATTCGTTGCGGTTGTCGGCATGGCCGTAGAATGCGGCCGGAGTGGCGTGGTTGACGCCTACGGTCGTCGCCACACCGGTGCCGAAGCCCTTTTCATGCGCCCAGACGCAGATGCTGTTTACAGGATTGTGGTCGGGATCGACGCCGATGGCGTTGTTATAAGTCTTGACGCCCGAGGACAGCGCGGTACCGCTGGCTGCGGAATCGGTCACGAGTGAAGACGAAGAGAAAGTGGTGACGAAAGTACGGACGGGGAATTGGGTGAAGTTGATGACACTGGGGCCGTCGCCGGTGACCTGGTTGTAGTTCTGCGCTCCGTAAACTTCATTGATGCCCATGCCGTCGCCGATCATGAAGAATACGTACTTGGGGGTCGGAGCCTCCTGGGCCTGCTGCTTTTTGCGGGCATCGGCGGGGAGGGTGACGATGACTGACAGGATCGAAAGCACAGCCAGTCTGCGCAACATGCGTAATGTGTTCATAGAAGATAAGATTGGTTATTAAAAAACTCGCGCCTCAGCGGGCCGTAGGAAACAAAGTTAAGTATTTTTTTACTGTTTTAGAGATATTTGTCCGATATTTGTTGACGGAAACGAAAACACTTTTTATGAGAATCCTTGTAGTCGATGACGAAAGGGCCATCCGCAACTCCCTGAAGGAGATCCTCGGTGACGAGGGATTCGACGTGGACGTGGCCGAAGACGGTGCCATCGCCGTCCAGATGGTGGAGAAAGAGAAGTACAACATCATCTTCTGCGATATCAAGATGCCCAACATGGACGGCATGGAAGTCCTGGACAAGCTCAACGCCATGGGCGTGGAGGCGGCCATGGTGATGATCTCCGGGCACGGAGACATCGAGACCGCCGTGGAGTGCATCAAGAAGGGCGCTTTCGACTTCATCCAAAAGCCCCTGGACCTCAACCGCATCCTCATCACCATCAAGAACGCCACTGAAAAGGTGTCGCTGGTCAAGGAGACCAAGATACTCAAGAAGAAAGTCTACGGCGCCGACATGATCGGCGAATCCGCGCCGATGCAGCGCCTGCGCGAGATGATCGAGAAGGTCGCCCCAACCGACGCACGCGTGCTGATCGTCGGGCCCAACGGCTCCGGCAAGGAGCTGGTGGCCAGGAACCTGCACCAGCAGAGCAAGCGCAGCACGATGCCCTTCGTGGAGGTCAACTGCGCCGCTATCCCTTCGGAGCTTATCGAGAGCGAACTGTTCGGCCATGAGAAAGGCTCCTTCACCTCCGCCATCAAGCAGCACAAGGGCAAGTTCGAGCAGGCCGACGGCGGCACCCTCTTCCTTGACGAGATCGGCGACATGAGCCTCGCCGCCCAGGCGAAAGTGCTGCGCGTCCTCCAGGAGCGCAAGCTTTCGCGCGTGGGCTCCGACAAGGACATCGAGGTCGATGTACGCGTCATCGCTGCCACCAACAAGAATCTCCAGGAAGAGATTGCCAAAGGCAATTTCCGCGAGGACCTATACCATCGCCTCAGCGTCATTGTCTTCACTGTCCCGAGCCTGGACGAACGCCGCGACGACATTCCGCTGCTGATCGAGTATTTCAAGGACAAGTATACCGAGGGCGGCAAGCCGCGCAGTTTCTCGCCCGAAGCGGTCAAGCTGCTTCAGGAAAAGAGCTGGCCCGGCAATATCCGGGAACTGGACAATGTCGTTGACAGGCTGCTTATTCTGGGAGATCCTGAGGTGACTGCCCAGAATGTACGGGACTTTGTAAATCTTTAGCGGCAAGGCGGGCTTCATGCTCCGCCTTCGCTTTTTCCACTGCCACGGAGCGCTTCAGTACGAAGCCGGAACCGAGATACTTGGTGCGGACGTCATCGTCCGCGGCAAGGGCCGTAGGCGTACCCTCCTGGAGGATCGTACCCTCGTAGAGGAGATAGGCGCGGTCGGTGATGGCGAGGGTCTCGCCGACATTGTGGTCGGTGATGATGACGCCGATGTTCTTGTATTTGAGCTTGGCGATGATGTACTGGATGTCCTCGACCGCGATGGGGTCGACGCCGGCGAAAGGCTCGTCGAGGAGGATGAACTTCGGGTCGATGGCCAGCGCCCGCGCGATCTCGCAGCGGCGGCGCTCTCCTCCGGACAGCTGGATGCCGAGGCTCTTGCGCACCTTGGAAAGGTTGAACTCGTCGATGAGCGACTCCAGGCGTTCGCGCCTCTCCTCCCTGGACATGTCGGACATCTCCATGACGGACATGATGTTGTCCTCGACGGACATCTTGCGGAACACGGAAGCTTCCTGCGGAAGATAACCGACACCCTTCTGGGCACGCTTGAACATGGGGAGGCCGGTGATCTCCTCATCATCGAGGAAAATCCTTCCGGCATTAGGGACAATCTGCCCCGTGATCATGTAGAAACTCGTGGTCTTGCCTGCACCGTTGGGACCGAGGAATCCTACGATCTCACCCTGCTCCACTTCCATGGAAACACCCTTGACCACGGTCCTTACACCGTATTTCTTGACGAGATTCTCGCAACGAAGCTTCATATCCTTTGCCTTTATTTAATGTCCAACCCCAGGTCGGTAATGATGTCGATCACTTCGGGGACGTTCTCCATCAGGTACTTGGCCTTGTCCTCGGGGGTATATATAACTTTCTCCTCCACATACTGCGCAGCCGTCACGAGGAGCTTGACGCCCGGACGGCCGAGCAGTTTCTGGAACTTGCCCTCAAGCTCGTGGAGCTTGTTCGACTCGATCCATGCGCGCTGGGCGTCGTTGGTCACGACGAACGTGACGGTCAGGCCGTCCTCGCGCGAGACCTCCACCTTAGCATTGGACAAGGTGTTGGCGAGGCGCGGCTGGTTCGGATACAGCCCCGCCATCTCCTTCCATTTCCCGACTATCTCCTCGTCGGTCAGCTCTGCCACGGCGGAAGCATCCGTTGCAGTCTCGCCCTTCGGGCCGTCCTCATGATCTCCCATCAGGGAGTTGAGCGAGAGAGAGGCGCCGGTCTTGACGGCACGGCGGCGCGGCACGGGCTTCGCCTCGGGCGCCGCCGCTGCGGCAGCCTCCGGCTGCACCGACTCCTTCGGAGCTTCCGCCGGCGCGGCCTCTACCGCCTTCGTCACCTCGACCACAGGCGCTTCCGCCTTCGGCTCTGACACCTTCACAGGCGTAGCCGTCGGCTGCGTCTGCTGGGACGTGCCGCCCTCAGTTCCGTGAACAGGGGTGCTGGAAACTGTGCCACCCTCGGCAACGGTCGCCCTCACAGGCGAAGTCGGGGGCTGCGTCTGCGGGGACGTGCCACCCTCGGCACGGGAGAGGGAGGGGCCCAAGCTTGCTTGGGAAGGGTCGGACGCAGTCCGACTCCCCGCAGACGCAGCCCCCGCGGAGCTGGGTACACCCTTCGACAAAAAGGCCAGCTTCATCAGCGCGAACTCGATGTGCAAACGCTGATTGATAGCGGCCTTGTAGCCAGCCTCGCACTGCGTGGTGATGGTCAGAGCATCGTAAAGGAACTGCAAGGTGCAGGCGTCTGCCTGCGCACGGTAGCGCTGCTTCAGCGAAGCGGGCAGATCCAGCAGGGCGTCCAGTCCTGCAGTCCTGCTCACGATAAGGTCCCGCAGATGCGAGCTCAGTGACGAAATGAAATGCTGGGCGTTAAAACCTTTGGCGAGGATCTCGTCGAAGGTGAGCATCGCAGAGGCATAATCCCCCGCCCGGAAAGCATCCACCAGCCGGAAGGAATACTCGTAGTCCAGGACATTGAGATTGCGGATCACATCCTCGTAATGGACATCCGCTCCGCAGAAAGCCACGGTCTGGTCGAAGATGGTAAGCGCGTCGCGCATGGCACCGTCGGCCTTCTGGGCGATGATGTGGAGCGACTCATCGTCGATGGAGACATTCTCCTTTCCGGCGATGTCGCGGAGGTTCTTCACGATATCGGCTACGCCGATGCGGTTGAAGTCATAGGTCTGGCAGCGGGACAGGATCGTTGGCAGGATCTTGTGCTTCTCGGTGGTCGCAAGGATGAAGATCGCATGTGCCGGCGGCTCCTCCAGGGTCTTGAGGAAAGCATTGAAAGCAGCCTGTGACAACATGTGGACCTCATCAATGATATAGACGCTGTAGCGCCCCACCTGAGGAGGTATCTGAACCTGCTCCATCAGTGCCTTGATATCGTCCACACCGTTGTTGGATGCGGCGTCCAGCTCATGGATGCAGTACGAGCGGCCCTCCCGGAAGGAGACGCAGGACTCGCATTCGCCGCAAGGCTCCATGTCGGCGTTGGGATGGGCGCAGTTTATCGTCTTGGCGAAAATGCGGGCCGTGCTCGTCTTGCCGACTCCGCGCGGACCGCAGAAGAGATAGGCATGCGCGAGCTGGCCCCTGAGGATGGAATTCTTCAGCGTTCTGGCGATATTGTCCTGTCCAATCAGGGACTCGAACGAATCCGGCCGGTATTTTCGGGCTGATACGATATACTGACTCATGGCACGATTAGCGTTAGCTTACAAATGTAAGCATTATTTTGTAACTTTGCCCGTGATGAACGAACGAAGTTATTGCATGAAACGCATTTTCAAGATAGCCGGCATACTGCTCATTCTCTTTCTTTTCGCTCCGGTTTACGCTTCCGGGCAGGCGAAGATCAATACCAAGAGGGTGAAGATCGCAGACCTCGCCACGCGCACCACCAAGGTCGTGACCGGGTCCGGGGGGATCTTGGACAGCGCGCTGCGTGACGAAGTCTCCGCGCGCTGGCGCATCTCGCCCTTCGAGTTCTGCACCGTTGAGGAATACAACTCCCTCAAGGAGAACTCCGACTATTATTTCCTGCTGGTCGCCCGTTCCGATGAGAAAAAATACAGCGGTATGCTTACGCTGACCCTCATGAAGGGCGGCAAGGCCAAGGCCGAAGACCCGCAGAAGCGCCCGGTGGACGTGGCCAGCCTGCCGCTCTGTCCTTCAGAATTCCCGTCAGGGCGGGAGGTGGTTTTCCTTCCTGCCATGCTGGACATACTTCAGGACTATGTGTCCAAGGCAATGCACTCTGACGGAGCAGGTTACGCCGGATTCGACATATATGCGCGCCAGGTCCGCAAGACCGGCATCAAGCGCATCTTCTTCTCAAAGGACGACCTGGTCCCGGACATGGACGAGAGTTTCATGCAACGCTATTTCGACGAAGACATGGTGGTCATGGAAGAGTCCGAGGCGGACAAAGCCTTCCAGAACGCGACCTACAATACTCTCTGCAGCTATGTAGTGGCCCCTTTCGATCCCCATAACGGGTCATGGTGCTACAAGATGCTCATTGACGCGGATACCCACGAACTCATGTATTTCCGGCACCACCGCATCAATGCGCGCAACTGGGCCGGATTCCTGCCAAAGGACATCAAATCCATCTATTCCAGACGATAAGGGATGATCACGGGACAGACTGAAAGCGGACTCCGCTACGCCGTAAGGAAAGGCGGTTTCTCGGTAGGTTACTGCGCGTTGAGCATACGCTGCGGTACCCGCGACGAAGAAGGGTACCACAGCGGCATAGCGCATTTCACGGAGCATACACTCTTCAAGGGTACTGCGCACAAGAGCGCAGCGGTGGTCAACGGCTATCTGGACAGGCTCGGGGGTGAGCTCAATGCCTTTACCACCAAGGAGGAGATCGTCCTGCACGCCACCGTGCTCAAGGAGGACCTGCCGAAGGCGGCCGGACTCCTTTTCGAGCTCGCAACAGAAGCCGTTTTTCCTGACAAAGAGATCGAGACTGAGAAAGGAGTCGTCATCGATGAGATCCATTCTTACAAAGATTCCCCCGCAGACGAGGTCTACGACCGATTCGAGGAAGATCTGTACACAGGGCATCCTCTCGGCCGGCCCATCCTCGGGACACCGGCCTCTGTCCGCAGGATCACTTCCGAAGAGCTGCAACGCTTCGTCAAAGAGCATTTCACGCCGGACAGGATGGCTTTTACCATGATGGCCGACATCGACGAAGCCCGCATGGAAAAGGAGATCCGCACGCTCGCCGGGAAGTTCTTTCCGCTTAACGGTGCCAAGGTTGACACGGTTTTCGGGAGCACTGCCGGCACCAAAGGACAAACTGTCGAGACAGCCAGCTTCGACCGGACGGTGGACAAGCGGAACCACGAGGTAAACGCCGTGATCGGCGGGGCCGCGCCGTCGTTGTACGGCGGGCAGGACCGCATCGCGGCCGTCCTGCTCGCCAACATCCTCGGCGGCCCCGCATCCAACTCCATCCTCAACAACGTACTGCGTGAGCGTAACGGATGGGTATACGGCGTCGAATGCGGATACACCCAGTACAGCGACACAGGTATAATGGCCATAAGCCTCGGCTGCGACAAGGACAACCTCGAAAAATGCTTTAAGGCTATCTCCAAGGCCATCTGTGAACTCCAGGACAAACCCCTGAACGACAGGAAATTGAAAGCTGCAAAGAAACAGCTTCTCGGTCAGCTGGCCATCAGCTCGGAGTCCGGCGAAGCCCAGTGCCTGTCGATGGGCAAGAGCCTTCTCGCCTTCGGACGCGTCGCGTCCTCGGCCGAGAACAAGGCCGCCATCGAAGCCGTCACCTCCGCCGACCTCCAGTCCCTCGCCCGCCGCATCTTCTCCCCCGACAACCTTTCCCGCCTCGTCTACCTGTAGTCCCCCTCACAACCTTCTACCTTCGGTTGAAGGAAAGGGTTATCATAGACCGGGAGAATAAGTCTCGGGGGTAAAAGTGGAGGACAGGGCCTGACGGGTGAGGCCGGCCTGGGCAAGGACGTTGCCGAGGACGGCAGCGTCGGCCGGGCCGGTAATCACCGGTACGGCGCATTCGTCTGCGACCAACTGGCAGAACACCGGATCCTGGACGCCGCAGAGCATCCGCTCATTAATATCTGTACCGGAAGAGAGGGATGACGGGATGCCTTCGCCGATCAAATACAAGGTCTTGATACGGAAGGGAGTGACACTCTGGAGTTTGACGAAGGTGTCACCGATCTTCTCGGCATAAGACTCATAGATAAGCCGGACAGTGGCGGCATCGTCCACGGGAGCAGCCATGCTGCGAAGTGAGCAGTAGCGGGAAATGGCGGCCGGGGCGTCGGGGACGGAGCGCAGCGCCGGATCCTCCGGATCCAGCTGCGCTTTCGTCGGCGCGCCCTCGCGGGCCATCCGTGCCACGTCCTCCGGACTGTAGGCACGGCCCGCTGCGCGCCACGCCTCGAGACACCTTTCCAACAAATCAGTCCCGACGATGCGTTTGAGCAGAAGGTTGACTCCACCAGCACCTATCTCGCTGGAGAAGTTCATCTCGAAAGTCTGGTCGTTGACCATGGGGGCGGGTGTCTCCACGCCAAGGACACTCACCGCGCCAGGCATAAGGAAAGCGGATCCTGACTGATCGGCAGATGAAGCAACTGCTGGAGCAGACACCCCGTAAGGGACTGCAGCGGCGGCTGACGCGATGCGGCTGCCGGAGACGGCTACCACCGGGATGCGGTCAAGTCCGGTAGCCTGAGCCACCTCTTCAGTCAGCCTGCCCGGTTTGTCGCCAGGCTTCACTACCGAAGGAAAACGCTTCGGACGAACCTTACATGCGGACAGGACGTCCTTGGAAAGCTTCGCGGTCCGGCGGTCAAGTATCCCGGCCGCCGACAAAGAGGTCAGACCACTGAACTTCTTGTCCGTCAGCAGATAAGCAATAGCTTCCGGAATAAAAAGCAGACGCTTTGCTTCTTCCAGCGCTACGCTCTTCTCCCTGCGCATGCCGAACATCTGAAGGGCGGCATGCGAGTCGAGGATGTTCACGCCGGTCGTCTCGAACAGGTCCCGGCGCTCCATACGCTTGAAGAACTTGGCCTGGACCGCGCCGGACAACACTTCACCGCACAGACGCGGAGGCCCGAGGAAAAGACCGTCCCCGGCGACACAGACAACTCCCGGTCCCCAGGCGTCGATGCCTATGGACTCTACGGCTGTCTTCCGCGCTCCTATCTTCGACAGGCCCTTCATCACTTCCGCATAGGCGGCATAGATGTCCCAATAGTCCTGTCCCCATATGCTTACAGCAGGGAGGGTGAAGGAATGTACGGTCTCCGTAGCCAGTGATCCACCGGTCACGGAAGCGAGAACGACCTTGCCGCCATCTGCAGCAAGGTCTATCGCAATGTACTTCTTAGTATGGTCAGCCATGGTCCTATCCTATCTGCGCACCGTTGTTCAACACCTCCTGAGGCGTAATGAAACGCATCTTGCCGTCTCCCTGACGGGCCATGAGGATCATGCCCTTGGACTCGATGCCGCGGATCTTGCGCGGGGCGAGATTGGCCAGGATGCAGATCTGCTTGCCCAGCATCTCCTCAGGAGAATAGAATTCGGCTATGCCGGAAACGATCGTCCTGGTGTCGATACCGGTGTCAATGGTGAGTTTCAGCAGCTTGTCCGTCTTGGGGACGCGCTCCGCCTCCAGGACGGTGGCGGTACGGATATCCATCTTCTCGAAATCCTCGAAGCTGCATTCCGCCTTCTGCGGCTCTATGCGCTTCGCGGCTTCGGCGGCGGCGGCAGCAGCCTCGGCCGCCTCGCGCTCCGCCTTAATGGCCGCAAGCCTGTCGAGCTGCACCTGGATGGCGTCATCCTCGATCTTCGAGAACAGCAGCTCGGCCGCGCCGATCTCATGCCCTGCGGGCAGGGCGGAAGTCCCAAGGGACATCCAGGACAGCATCAGGCCCGTTTCGGGCACGGAGGCGCCGGCATGCACGGTGTGCAGCGCCGCGCCTTCGCCCTCGCGGTAAGTGTTGGCTGTCTCCTGCTCGCCAACCCTGTGGTCGCAACCGGCGTCGAGCCCGACGCGCAGCATGCTGCGAAGCCGCTCCGCGGCGAAAGGAGTGAACGGCTCGAAAGCCACCGCCAGGTCGGCGCATATCTGCAGCGACACGTTCAGGATGGTCGCGCAGCGGGCCATATCGGTCTTGGCGACTTTCCAAGGCTCCGTATCGGAGATGTATTTGTTACCCACTCGGGCGATGCCCATCGCATCCTTGAGCGCCTCGCGGAAATGGTAAGTGTCAAGGTTGCGCTCAAGCGAAGCCTTGAGCTCCGGTATGGCGGCAAGCGCCTCGCGGTCGACATCCTGAAGTTCGCCACACTCCGGCACGCGGCCCGCGAAATACTTATGCGTCAGCACTACCGCGCGATTGACGAAATTGCCGAAGATGGCCACCAGCTCGCTGTTGTTGCGGGTCTGGAAATCCTTCCAGCTGAAATCGTTGTCCTTGGTCTCGGGAGCATTGGCGGTGAGCACGTAACGCATAACATCCTCCTTGCCCGGGAACTGCTCGAGGTATTCATGCGCCCACACGGCCCAGTTGCGGGAAGTGGAGATCTTGTCCCCCTCGAGGTTCAGGAACTCGTTGGCCGGGACGTTCTCAGGCAGCACATAGTCGCCGTAAGCCTTGAGCATCGAAGGGAACACGATGCAGTGGAACACGATGTTGTCCTTGCCGATGAAATGCACAAGCTTGGTGTCGGGACTTTTCCACCACTGCTCCCACGACTGCGGGAACAGCTCACGGGTATTGGAAATGTAGCCGATGGGGGCGTCAAACCAGACATAAAGGACCTTGCCCTCGGCGCCCTCGACGGGCACGGGAACGCCCCAGTCGAGGTCGCGGGTGACGGCGCGCGGCTGCAGGCCGCCGTCGAGCCAACTCTTGACCTGGCCGTACACATTGGGACGCCATTCGGTATGGCCCTCGAGTATCCATTCGCGGAGCCACTGCTCGTAGTCCTGCAGGGGCAGGTACCAGTGGGTGGTCTTTTTCTTGATGGGCTCTGCACCGCTGAGCTTGGACTTGGGATTGATAAGCTCCTCGGGGCTGAGCGTGCTGCCGCACTTCTCGCACTGGTCGCCGTAAGCGCCTTCGTTGCCACATTTAGGGCATGTACCGACTATGTAGCGGTCTGCGAGGAAAGTCTTCGCCTCCGGATCATAATACTGCTCCGACTCGCGGGTGACGAACTTGCCCTCGTCGTAAAGCTTGCGGAAAAAGCCGGAGGCATTGTCCGCATGCACTGCTGACGAGGTCCGTCCGTAGATGTCGAAATTGATGCCGAGTCCGGTGAAGGACTCCTTTATGATCGCGTGGTACTTGTCTACGATGTCCTGCGGCGTGCAGCCCTGCTGGCGGGCCTTGATGGTGATCGGCACTCCGTGCTCGTCCGAGCCGCAGACGTAGAGCACGTCCTCGCCGCGCATCCTGAGGTACCTGACATAGATATCAGCAGGTACGTAGACGCCGGCAAGGTGACCGATGTGGACGGGACCGTTGGCGTAAGGAAGCGCGCAGGTCACCAGGGTTCTCTTGTGATTCTTTTCCATATCTTGAATTATACTTTTTCTCTACCGATCTTGACTTTCACCCGCTTCTGGGCCGCGGAAAGCTTCTGCATTTCGGCCATGATGGCGGTCTGCTCCTCCTCGGGAGCGGTAGCCAGGGACTTGATCAGTCCGGCCATGCGGTCCTCTATCCTCTTCTCGGCATAGACCAGGATGGCCTTGGGGACAAAATTGACCAGCCACGAAGACGTGGTGGTGAGGGCCTGTTCGAAGTTCTTGACAGTCAGCTGGTGCTTCTCCATCGACAGCTCGGCTGCCACGAAAGCCACGGTCCTGTCGGGAGAATTGAGGAGCGTCCGGACGATCTCGTCCTGCTCGTAACCTTCGTCATACTCACGCATATAGGCGTCATACGCATCGCGGAAAGCCTTGTTGGCGAAGGAGATACCGTCAGCCTCCAAGGAAGCCCGGATGAAGTCTGCGACAGTAGGCTTGTCGTCCTCACTGCCGGAGTAGTAGTCCGAGTCACTCTCGAAGTCAAGTTCCGAGGTCCCGTACGACATGATGAAGGACAGGAGCTCCCGCTCGGCGGGCGCAAGCGTCTTGTTCTCTTCCAGGGAGCTGAGCCCCTGCTCCGCAGGGCGCGGGGTGGGAGCGGGCGTCTCGTCGCGGGCCGGATCGTAGTCGGGCTGAAGCCCGGCTGCGGCCCGCCGCCGCGCCCGCTCCGCCTCCTTCTGCTCGTCCTCGCGCATCTGCCTCCTGTCGGCGTTGATCCGCTCGAATATAATGCGCGTCTCCACGCCGAAGCGCTGCGAAACGGCATCCACGAACACCGAGCGCTTTACTGCATCAGGGATCAAGGCCACGGTGTCGGATATCTCGTTTATGAGGTTGGCCCGTCCCAGCGGATCGTTAGCCGCAACGGGATTGACCAGCGCCATGTACGAGACGAAATCCATCTCGTTCTCAGCGATGAAGGCCTGGACCTCCTCCAGGGTATGTTTGCGGCAGAACGAGTCGGGGTCGTCCCCGTCGGGGAACAGCACCAGGCTGACGTTCATGCCTTCCTTCAGGATCATCCCGATGGCCCTCTGGGCGGCATGTATGCCGGCCTTGTCGCCGTCATACATCACCGTGATGTTCCCTGTAAATTTCTTGATGATGCGTATCTGCTCCTCGGTAAGGGACGTACCGCAGGACGCTACGACATTGCGCAGCCCAAGCTGGTGCATTGACACGACGTCGACATTGCCCTCCGCCAGGAAACACTTGTCAGCCTTGGAAATCTCCCCCTTGGCCAGCCAGATGCCGTACAAAGCCCGGCTCTTGACATAGATGGAGGTCTCGGGGGAATTGACATACTTGGCGATGTTCCCGTCGTTGTGCAACGTCCGGCCGCTGTAAGCTATGACGCGTCCGGCCATGGAATGGATAGGGAACATGGCCCTTTCGTGGAAACGGTCCGTGACGCGGCCGTTCTCGGACTGGATGCAAAGTCCCGCCTCGACCAGATACTCCGCCTTGTAGCCTTCGGCGAGGGCTGCGTCCGTAAGGGCCGTCCATCCGGACGGCGCCCAGCCGAGCCCGAAGCGCTCTATGGTCTCGTCATCCAGCCCGCGGGAATGCAGGTAGGCAAGACCGACATTACGTCCCTCATCAGTATGCAACAAGCTGTTAACGAAGAACTTCTGAGCGAACTCCGATACAAGCATCAGACTCTCCGTCCGCTGCCGTGCGGCAATATCCTCGACCGTCTCCTCCTTCTCCTGGACCTCGATATGATACTTGTTGGCCAGATACTTCAACGCCTCGACATAGGTATAGTGCTCATGCTCCATGACGAAGCCGACGGCCGATCCGGCCTTGCCGCAACCGAAGCATTTGAAGATGCCCTTCGAGGGCGAAACATAGAAGGAGGGGGTCTTTTCATTGTGGAAAGGGCAGCAGGCGACGAGGTTGGCTCCGCGACGCCTGAGCGTCACGAAGTCACCTACCACTTCATCGATCCTGGCAGTGTCCAGGATCCTGTCAACCGTTTCCTGAGGTATCATACACTTGCTAAGAGGCTATCTCGCAGAGGAACTTGATGCGCACCAGCCGGATCTCCATCTCGTCATAGTCCGCCCCGAGCGCCTTGATCGCGTCCTCTATGGAATCGGACTCAGCCTCGTCCTTGAAGTAATCGTAAATCTCCTCGACGACATCATCGTCGATATTCTGCTCTATGAAATAATTGAGGTTCAACTTCAGTCCTGACGAGACGATGGCCTCTATCTCGGTCATAAGCTCGTCCATCTCCATGCCCTTCGCCTCGGCGATGTCCTCGAGGGACATGCGGCGGTCGATGCTCTGAATGATATAGATCTTGCCGCCGGACTTGTTCGGGGCGGACTTGACCACGAAGTCGTCAGGACGCTCTATCTCATTCTCCTCCACATACTTGGCAATCAGGTCAAGGAACTCCTTTCCGAACTTGCGGGCCTTACCCTCGCCCACTCCCTGGCAGTTCTTGAGCTCCTCGAAGCGGATCGGATACTGGATGGACATATCTTCGAGCGAAGGGTCGCCGAAGATGATCCAGGGCTGGAGCTTAAGCCTGCGGGACATGTCTTTACGCAGGTCCTTGAGCATGGAGAGAAGCACGGGATCGCCGCCGCCACCGCCGGAACGGATCGCGGCGGATGCGGCCGCGGCCTCCTCGTCCTCTTCGTCATCGGAACCGCCCGAGAACACGCGGTCCTCCACCAGCTCCAGACGCTGGGGATTGCGGAAGAACTCCTCACCCTCGGGAGTGACCGAGATCAATCCGTAGGTCTCGATCTCCTTGTCCAGCAGATGGAGTATGATGCCCTGATGCATGACGGTGCACCAGAAACGCTCGGAGTGGTTACGGCCTGCGCCGAAAAGCTTGAGCGTATCGTGTTTGTACGACTGGATCTTGGAATTGGCCGTACCCGCGAGTATGCACGCCAGATGCTCGATCTTGAACTTCTCCGGCAGGGAATCCACCAGCTCTATCACCAGGCACATCTCCTTGCGGCCGTCGAATGTGGCCTTGGGGTTGACGCAGTTGTCGCAGCAGCCGCAGTTCTCCACCCGGTAATCCTCCCCGAAGTAGTTCAGCAGCAAGCGCCTGCGGCAACTGCTGGACTCGGAGTAAGCGACAACCTCGGACAGAAGTTGACCGCCGATCTCCTGCTCGGCCACAGGCTTGCCCTGCATGAACTTCTCGAGCTTGCGGATATCCTTGTAGCTGTAGTAGGTGATGCAGCGGCCTTCCTGGCCGTCACGCCCGGCACGTCCTGTCTCCTGGTAATAGCTCTCAATGCTCTTGGGGATGTCGTAGTGGATGACGAAACGCACGTCGGGCTTGTCGATACCCATGCCGAAGGCTATGGTAGCGACTATCACGTCTATCTCCTCCATCAGGAAGGCGTCCTGGTTCTCCGCACGGGTCTTGGCGTCAAGGCCTGCATGGTAGGGGCGCGCCTTTATGTCGTTGATACACAGCAGTTCGGCAAGCTCCTCGACCTTCTTGCGGCTGAGGCAGTAGATGATGCCGGACTTGCCGGGATTCTGCTTGATGTATCGGATGATGTCCTTCTCCGGATCGATCTTGTCGCGGACCTCGTAGAAAAGGTTGGGACGGTTGAATGACGACTTGAACACCTCGGCCCCGGCAATGCCGAGGTTCTTGAGGATGTCGTGCTGGACCTTGGGAGTGGCAGTAGCGGTAAGAGCGATGATAGGAGCCCGCCCGATCTCGTCCACGAGTGAACGGATCCGGCGGTACTCCGGCCTGAAGTCATGTCCCCATTCGGAGATGCAATGCGCCTCGTCCACTGCATAGAACGAGATGCTTATCTCCTTGAGGATGGCGACGTTGTCCTCTTTGGTCAATGATTCGGGAGCCACGTACAGGAGTTTGGTGCGGCCCGCGAGCAGATCCTCGCGGACTTCCTGTATCTGCGCCTTGCTGAGGGAGGAATTGAGGAAATGGGCTATGCAGTCATTGCCCGACACGAAACCGCGTATCGCGTCCACCTGGTTCTTCATCAGTGCGATGAGGGGTGAGATCACGATGGCGGTACCGGGCATGAGCAAGGCCGGGAGCTGGTAGCAGAGGGACTTGCCTCCGCCCGTGGGCATGAGCACGAAACCGTCGTGGCCTTCGACCAGGTGCTTTACGATACGCTCCTGGTCGGCCTTGAAGGTGTCATACCCGAAGAATTCCTTCAGCTTGGCATGTATGGCTTCTGAATCTATCGACATGTAAGGGAGTTTAGTCCAGTTTGTGAATGGCGAGTCCCGAACGCAGCTTGGGCTCGAACCAGGTCGTCTTGGGAGGCATGATGCTGCCGCTGTCGGCGATGCGCATCAGCTGGTCCATCGAGACCGGATAGAGGGCGAAAGCCACCTTCATCTCTCCGCTGTCCACCCTGCGGGAAAGCTCTCCCAGCCCGCGTATGCCACCGACGAAATCAATGCGGTTGTCAGTACGCAGGTCCTTGATGCCCAGTATCTTGTCCAGTACGAGACGGGATAGGATAGTGACGTCGAGCACGCCGATGGGATCGCTGTCATCGTAGCGTCCGGGGCGGGCTGTCAGGGAATACCATTTGCCTTCGAGGTACATCGAGAAATTGTGGAGCGCATCGGGGCGATAGACCCCGGCGCCCTTGCATTCCACTTCGAAATCCTCGCCCAGGGCCTTGAGAAGGCCCTCGGGGCTGAGTCCGTTCAAATCCTTGACCACGCGGTTGTAGTCGATGATCTTGAGCTGGCTCTCGGGGAAGCAAACGGCCATGAAGTAGTTGTACTCCTCCTCGCCGGTGTGGTGCGGATTCTGCGCGCGCTTCTCCGCGCCCACGCGGGCGGCTGCCGCCGTCCTGTGGTGGCCGTCGGCCACGTAGAAAGCCTCCACCTGCGTGGTGAACACCTCGGTGATGCGTGCGATGTCCGCGTCGTCATCAACCACCCAGAATGTATGTCCGAAATTGTTCTCATCCACGAAATGGTACTCGGGCTCCCCGGCTGCATAGCGCGAGACGATGGCGTTGAGCGCATCGTTGTCGCGGTATGCGAAGAACACTGGCTCGATGTTGGCGTTCTGGATGCGGACGTGGATCATACGGTCGTCTTCCTTGTCCTTGCGGGTGAGCTCATGCTTCTTGATGCGGCCCTCGGCATAGTCGTCGGTATGGGCGCAGAGCACGAGACCGAACTGCGTACGGCCGTCCATGGTCTGGGCATACACGTAGTAGCAGGGCTTGGCGTCCTGTACCAGCCAGCCGCGCTTCTGCCACTCCTTGAAGTTGACGACCGCGCGGTCGTAGACGCGCTGGTCATGGTCGGGCAGGATGGGATCGAAATCGATCTCCGGCTTGGTGATATGCAGCAGGGACTTCTCGCCTGCCATGTCCTTGGCCTCCTGCGAATTGAGGACGTCGTAAGGCGGCGCAGCCACCTCGGTGACGATGTCTTTCGGCGGACGCACCGCCGCAAACGGCTTTACCTTTACCATAGCCTGCGACTATTTGTTGACCTGGAAACGGGTGTTGCCCGTCGCAAAGTAATCCACTATCTGGCGCGCGGCGGCCAGGCCGGCGTTGACATTGGCCTCGGCGGTCTGGGCGCCCATCTTCTTAGGCGTGGCGAAAACGCGCAGGCCGAACTTCTCACGGAGCTCCTCGTAGTTGTCCGGCATGACATCCGTGACGTAACGGAGGTCCTGACGCTCCTCGAGAGCCTTCATGAGGCCTTCCTCGTCGATGACCTCCTTGCGAGCGGTATTGACAAGGACTCCACCCTTGGGCATCTTGGTGATGAGGTCATAACCGATGGATTTGATGGTCGCGGGAAGGGCGGGGATGTGGATGGAAACGTAGTTGGAGGTGCTGTAAAGCTCCTCTACGGAATGGACCGGATCGGCTCCCGCGGACGAGATCTGCTCGTCGGTGAGGAACGGGTCGAGGGCGGAGATCTCCATGCCGAGGGCGCGGGCCTTCTGGCCGACAAGGCGGCCGACGTTGCCATAAGCCTGGACTCCGAGGCGCTTGCCGAGGAGTTCGGAGCCGGTCGCGGGGGTGAACTGGTTGCGGGCCATGAAGATCATCATGGCCAGCGCCAGCTCCGCGACGGCGTTGGAGTTCTGTCCGGGGGTGTTCATCACCACCACGCCGTGCGCGGTGGCGGCGGCCAGGTCGACATTGTCGTAGCCGGCGCCTGCGCGCACGACTATCTTGAGCTTCGGGGCAGCGTCGAGGACCTCGGCGGTAACCTTGTCGGAGCGTATGATCATGGCCTCGGCGTCAGAGACGGCCGCGACGAGGTCGGACTGTTCAGCGTATTTCTCGAGCAGGGCCACCTCGTGGCCGGCTCCTTCGAGTATCTCCCTTATACCGGCCACTGCGGCAGCGGCGAACGGCTTCTGGGTTGCGAGCAAGACTTTCATTTCCAGGGTTATTTATGCAATTTCTCGAAATCCTGCATGCACGCGACGAGGGCCTCGACGTCCTCCTGCGAGCAGGCGTTGTACAACGATGCGCGGAATCCGCCCACGGAGCGGTGTCCCTTGATGCCGACCATGCCGCGCTCCTTGGAGAATGCCATGAACTCGTCCTGCAGGTCCTCATGACCGGGGGCCATGACGAAACAGACGTTCATGATGGAACGGTCCTCGACGGCGGCGGTGCCGGTGAACAGGGAGTTGCGGTCGATCTCGGCATAGAGGGTGGCGGCCTTGCGGTTGTTGATGCGGTTCATCTCCTCGACTCCGCCAATGCCCTTGAGCCACTTGAGGGTCTCGTTCATCACGAAAATGGAGAACACCGGAGGGGTGTTGAACATGGACTCCTTCTCGATGTGGGTGCGGTAGTCAAGCATGGTGGGAAGGTAGCGTGAGACCTTGCCCAGGGCATCCTTGCGGATGATGGCGAAGATGACTCCGGCAGGGCCGGCATTCTTCTGCGCACCGCCGTAGATGAGGGCATACTTGGATACATCGACGGGACGGCTGAGGATATCGGACGACATATCGGCGATAAGCGGCACGGGACAGTCGATATCTTCCTTGATCTCGGTACCGTAGATGGTATTGTTGGTCGTGATGTGGAAATAGTCGATGTCGGTCGGGATCTCATACCCCTTGGGGATGTAGGAGTAGTTCTTGTCCTTGGAGCAGGCGAGCGCGTAGGCTTCGCCAATGCCCTGGGCCTCCTTGAGGGCCTTGTGGGCCCAGACGCCCGTATCGAGATATGCGGCCTTCTTCTCGAGGAAGTTCATGGCCACGTAGAGGAATTCGAGGCTGGCGCCGCCGCCGAGGAAAACGACCTCGTGGGTATCGGGGATATTGAGAAGTTCCTTCCAGAGGGAACGGCACTCGTTCATCGTGGCTTCCCACTCCTTGGTGCGGTGCGAAATGGACAACACGGACACTCCCGTGCCCTTGAAATCTTTCAGCGCTTCGATCGAAGCATCAATGACGGGCTGCGGAAGAAGGCAGGGACCGGCATTGAAAACATGTACTTTTGCCATAATATGCAGTAAACAATTTTAAGTGATGTGTCCTTAAAGATAACGATATAATATCAATTTTCAAAAAAACTATTTCAAATCTTCACTTCATCCACATCGACGCCCTCGATATTGGAAACCCTGTCGAGGAAAGCCGCATCCTGGGAGAGGCGTACCCTGAGCAGCATGCTGCACCTCTCGGCGAAGTACTGGTCCTTCTGCGGCAGCGACATGTCCTTGACGACCTTCATCACGGCGTTCATGGACAAGTAGGGGAAGGAAAGCCTATAATCCTTGCCCGCAACCTTCTCCACCACGGTCGCCTGTGCAAGTGCGTCGGCGGTGGAAGCCTTGTACGCCCGGATAAGCCCGGGGATACCGAGTTTAATCCCTCCGAAGTAACGGATGACGACAACAAGGATATCGCTGAGCCCCGCCGCGTCGATCTGCCCGAGGATGGGACGCCCGGCGGACCCGGAAGGCTCGCCGTCATCATTGGCGCGCCAGCGGGAACCGTCAAGCCCTAAGCGGTATGCAAAGCAATGGTGCCGCGCATCATGGTACTCCTTCTTCAGGCTCCCGACTATCTCCTTCACCTCCTCCTCACTCTCAACAGGATAGGCCTGGGCGATGAACCGGCTGCCGTTGTCCTTGAACAGGCCGTCGGAGCGGCCGGCTATGCTCGCATATGTGTCCTTGATCAGCATCTGGGCAAATATCCGTTGCTTTTTCAAATTTAGCTAATTTGTACTTTATTTGCAACTCCGATGGCGCGTGTGTTGAAATAATTTGTACCTTTGAGTGACGAAATGCAGAAAAGCGAACGATTATGGTTTATTCCTTCAAGGTGAGCCTTACCGGCATCAAGGGGTTCCACCGGATCTATCATTTGAGCGCGGACAACACCCTGTACACCTTCCACAAGCAGATGAGGGCGGACATGGAGTTCCCGCAGGACCAGCTGATCCTATTCAAGGCCTTCGACGCCTCCGGTGCCGTGGTGGCACGCTACGGTCTGTTCGACCTCGGCAACGGCGCCGTCGACGACATTACCATTGCCGACGTCGTCAAGAAAGGGATCAAGTCCTTCGTGTATTTCTATGATGTGACCAACAAGAAGAGCGTGAATATCAGCTTCGAAGGCGAAGTGCCCGGAGCATCCTCCAAGTCCTGCCCCGTGCTTGCCGACTCCAAGGGACCCAATCCCATCGAGTTCGAGAACGGCTACATAGCTTTCGAGGATCTTCCTGACGACCAGCGCCACCTCCCCAGCGAGAGTGACAAGAACCGCAAGAAAAGCCTTGACGCACTTCTCAGCGCCCTCAAGGACGAGGACGACTCGGACGAAGACCTGGCCGGAGGAGACGACGAGGACGACGAGGACGACGACGAAGACGAGAGCAGCCTCAGGGACGACGAGGACGGAATGGAGATCTTCGACGGCAGCGAGGACCTCACGCTCTGACCTGCGCCGGCCGTGGGCAGGAAGCTGATCATCATCCTCGGACCGACCGCTGTAGGCAAGACCGACTACAGCATCGGGATGGCGCTCAAGTACGGATCGCCCGTCATATCCTGCGACTCACGCCAGATATACAAGGAAATGTCCATAGGGACGGCAGTCCCTTCAGCCGCACAGCTGTCAGCCGTGCGGCATTATTTCATCCATACCAAGTCGGTCACGGAGTATTACACCGCCGGTCTGTACGAGACCGACGCTCTGGAGCTTATCAGCAGGCTGTTCGATGAGGGGCACGATACCCTCGTGATGACAGGAGGGTCGATGTTCTACATCGACGCCGTCTGCAACGGACTCGGCCATGTCCCCACCGCCGACCTCTCAATCCGGAAAGAGCTGATGGAGAGGCTTGAGAAGGAAGGGCTTGAGCCCTTCAAGGAGGACCTCGCCAGACTCGATCCGGCAGCGTATGCCACCATGGACCTGTCAAATGTCAACCGCGTGTTCCGCGCAGTCGAGATATGCCTTACCACGGGGAAGCCTTACTCCAGCTTCAAGGAAAGGACAGAGGCACCCGTCAGGGACTTCGAGATCGAGAAGATCGGCCTTACGCGGCCTCGGGAAGTCCTTTACGACCGTATAAACGGGCGCGTCGTCCGGATGATGGACGACGGGCTAGTAGAAGAAGTGCGGTCACTGGCGGATTTCCGCCATCTGACCGCACTTCAGACTGTTGGTTATAAGGAGGTTTTCGATTATCTGGACGGGGACGTCTCCTTGGACGAAACCGTCGCGCTGATCCAGCGGAACACCCGTCACTATGCCAAACGCCAGCTTACCTGGTGGCGCCGTGACGCCTCCATACGCTGGCTGGAAATCTAGAACGGAAGGTCATCCTCGCCTATCCCGATGTCCATCGGCATATCGTCGATGGTCGGGGCAGGCGCGGCGGGAGCCGCCGGAGCCTGGGGCTGCGGCGCGGCCGTGTAAGCGGCCTGCGGAGCAGCCTGAGCCTGCGGCGCGCCGGCCGCGGACAGCCGCCAGACGCGGAGGTCGTTGTACCAACGGCCGCCGTATTCACGCGCCCGGACGTTGAAGGACACCTTGACGGCATCCCCTTCGCCGAACTTCGCGAGCTCGTCGACACGGTCCTGTCCCCATGCGGAGAAGCATGCCTCCGACATGTAGTTCCCGTCCTGGTATTCCACGACGAAGTCCTGCCGGGTCCAGGCTCCGCGGGCGCTTGTCCCGCCCTGGGCCGGCAGTTTCGTCTTGATCCTTCCTTCGAGTTCGAGCGTCATAGCTTAGTTCTCAAGGTCGATCTTCGGATCCGCGTAAGGGAGAACCTTCACAAGCTCCACGTCGAATACGAGGGTGGAGTTGGGCTCGATGCTGCCGCTTCCACGGCTGCCGTAACCAAGCTCGGAAGGGATGTAGAGGACGGCCTTGCCACCCTCGCCGATGAGCTGGAGACCTTCGGTCCAACCGGGGATGACGCGGTCAAGCGTCAGGCGGATAGGCTCCTCACTTGCGGGAACCTCATCGAACACGGTACCGTTGAGAAGGGAACCCTTGTAACGCACGAGGACAGTATCCTGAGGGCCGGGCTTGACTTCTGAACCGGGCTCGACGATCTTGTACTGGAGACCGCTCTCAGTGGTCTTGATGCCGTCTTTCTTGGCATTGGAGTCGAAGAACTCCTTCTCCTTGGCGGAGGCAATGGCAGCGTTGTACTCAGCCCTCTTGTCGAGGAAGCTGTTGAACACGTCGTTCATGAGTTCAGGATTGACCTTGAACTGCTTGACGAAATTGGTATCGGTCTGGTCGCCCTCTGCTCCGAGGAAATCGAGGATACCTTTCTTCATCTCCGCATAGTTGAGGTCCTCACCGAAGTTGTAGGACTTCAGGAAACTTCCGAAGTTGATACCGAGGAGGTAGCTTACGGAATCAACCTGCGCCTTGGAGGGAAGAAGGTCCTTTGCGCTGGTACCATCGGGAAGTTTAGCATTGTTCTGGGAACATGCCACGGTAGCCATGCTCAGAGCGAGGGCTACGATCAGGAATTTTCTTGCTTTCATTTCACTTATTGTTTTTTATTGGTTCCTTACAGCTCCCATGCAAGGGCGGAGGCGCCGAGGATGGCGGCATCCGACTCCTTGAGCTGGGAGAATACTATCTTTACCTTGTCCTTCCAGATATTGAGGACATTGTCGTTCATGGCCTTCATCATCGGCTCGTAGAGGAAATCCTTCGCGCGGGCAAGACCGCCGAAGAGCACGATGGCCTCCGGGGCGCTGAACGCGATGAAATCCGCAAACTTGCGGCCGAGGATGCTGCCGGTATACTCGAAAATGCGGAGTGCGAGGGCATCGCCTTCCTTGGCGGCCTCGTAGACATCCTTGGACGTGATGTTCTCAACCTCGCGGAGAAGGGAAGGCTCGTTGCTCATCTCCAGCCACTCGCGGGCCGTCTTGGCTACGCCGATGGCGGAGCAATATGCCTCGAGGCAGCCGGTGCGCCCGCAACCGCAGGTGCGGCCGTTGTGCTGGACGACGGTGGTATGGCCGAGCTCTCCGGCAAATCCGTCATGGCCGTACACGACCTTGCCGTCGATCACGATGCCGCTGCCGACACCCGTACCGAGGGTGATCATGATGAAATTCTTCATGCCCCTGGCCGCGCCGTAGGTCATTTCACCGACCGCTGCGGCATTGGCGTCATTTGTGAGGCAGACCGGGAGCCCGCCAAGTTTCTTGGTGAGCATCTCGGCGAACTTGACGGATTTCTTGGCAGCCCATGCGAGATTGGGTGCGAAAGCGACCTCTCCGGTATAATAGTTACCGTTGGGGGCGCCTACGCCCACTCCGCGGATCTGGCCTTCCTTGTCCGCTTCCTTGATGACTTTCTTCACGGCATCTGCAAGCGCGCTGATGAAAGCGCCTGCATCATCGCCGTAAGTGTCTGAACGGATCACCGTCTGTGCGAGGACGTCTCCGCGCGCATCTACAACTCCGAGCTTGGAGGTCTGGCCTCCCACGTCGATACCTACGACGTACTGTTTATCTTTGATCTCTTCCATATCTTTGGTTGGCTATTAGTCCACGGGGATGTCCTTGTTGACGTTCTTGCAGCCCAGGAGGGCATAGTAGAGGATGTAGGCGAGCATGGCTATCACGAGCCAGTAGGAAGCCATGTAGCCGACATGCTTCGCGATGAAATCCTGGATGAGAGGCATGATGCCGCCGCCGACCACCATCATCATGAAGATGCCGGATGCCTGCTCGGTGTACTTGCCGAGACCCTCGACCGAAAGATTGAAGATGGCGCCCCACATGACTGAGGTGCAAAGGCCGCAGAGCACGAACAGGAGAGCGGTGACCGGGACCCTGTGCATCACGAAGCCCTGACCGGCGATGTAGCCGGGCATGGAGACCATGACGGTCTTGGGCAGGACGATGCCGAGGAATATGAGGAGGATGGCAAGGGAGGACAGCGTGATGAGCTGTGCGCGGGTGCTGACCTTGCCACTGATGAGCGAACTGCAGAGGCGGCCGACCATCATAAGCAGCCAGTACATGGCAGCGATGGCGCCTCCGATGGCGGCAGCTCCGGCCGTACCGGCAGCGAACGCACCCTTACCCGTGGGATCGGACAGGAAGAAGTTCAGCTGCGAAGGGATGCCGATCTCGATGCCGACATAGAAGAAGATGGCGAGGATACCGAGTACGCAGTGGCGGAACTTCCAAGGGCTGGCCTCATACTTGACGGCCTTACGCTCCTGAGCCGGCTCGGGGATCTTCACCAGGGAGATGATGACGAACGCGATCGCAAAGACGGCCATGGCGATGAAGAGCAGCGGAGCCACGTCGGACATCGCGGTCTTGTCAGTGACCGTGCCGATGAGGACACCCACGAGGAACGGGGTGAGGGTACCGGCAAGGGAATTCATGGTACCGCCGATCTGGATGAACTGGTTGCCGCGGTTGCCGCCGCCGCCGAGGATGTTCAGCATCGGGTTGACCACGGTGTTGAGCATGCAGACGCAGAAGCCGCAGATGAAAGCTCCAAGGAGATAGACGGCCAGGGCGAACACATCGCCGCCGACCTTGCTGGAAAGCCACTGCACGAACACGCCGACGAATCCGACGGCGAGTGCGATGAGCGTGGTCTTCTTGTAACCGATCTTCATCAGCATCTTGCCGGCAGGGATACCCATGAAGAGGTATGCGGTGAAGTTCATGAGATTGCCGAGCATTCCGGCATTGGCGAACTTGACCTGCCAGATGTTGCCGAACGGGGCGGCCATGTTGGTCACGAAGGAAATCATCGCGAAGATGAAGCACATCGTGATGATCGCTACTAGATTAGTGTTTTTCTTTGCCATATAGTTTCTCAATAAAAATCATGGACTGCCGGACAAAAGTCCGATAGCCCACGAAGTTACGAATAAATAATGGAAAAGTGGCGTTTTTTGTCAAATTTGAATCTTCCCAGCCCCTATCCGCCGCTCAATCCGGCCTTCCACTTCCCTGCGCACCTCGTCTATCCTGTCCTTTCGCTTGAGAACGAAGTTCTCGACATAGACGGCCCCGCAGGCCAGTACGAAGTACACCATGCCCTGCAGGCAGAGGGCTTTCAACTGGGGTGCGACGATCTCAGGGTCCGCTCCGGCAGTGTTCAGGTCAATGAAGGCCTGGCATCCGAAAGTGGACGGGAAAAGGTACGAGAACCATTTCCAGAAAGCCGGGAACGCGGTCGTCGGCCAGCTGCACCCGGTAAGGAAGATGCACACCGGAGACATGAACAGGAACAGGATGAATGCGGACTCGCGCCGCGTCACCAACGTGCTCCAAGTCATGCAGAAGAATACGCACACCGTCACGAAGATGGCAAGCAGTGTCATGATATCCCGGAAGCTTCCGCGCTGCGGGAATCCGAACATCGCCGGGACTATCGTGGTCACATATATGCCTATGACCATGAAAATCAGCCAGTAGACTGCTCCTCGGCCAAGGACCAAGCGGCCGACGCCACGACCCTTAAGGGTATCCGGCAATGAAGCGAAACTGCGGTTCTCCTCGCGCATGGTTCCTACCGACATGCTCATGCCGTAGAACATCACCTGCTGTATGATGAGCATCAGTATGGCAGATATCAGGAAGATGCTATAGGAAAACGCCCTGTTATAGGGATTGACATCGTCGTACAGGACGGTGTTCACGGAAGCGTCCGCCTGCTGGTCGGTCAGTCCGTCGAAACGATAACGTTCGACCTTGATGCCGTTTATCTCGTTCAGCATCACGAACTCCGAACCCATCAGCAGGTTCTTGTAGTACAGGAAGCTGCTCATGTCGGCATAGATGCTGAATACCGCTGTCTCCTTGTTCGCCAGGCGGTCTCCGAAGTCAGAGGGGAAATAGATGATGCCATTCACTCTCCGGTCACGGAAAAGTTCCCTGGCCTCCTCCATGTCGGTGCACCTGTACGCTATCTCGATCTCCCTGGTGGCATCCATCTCGCGTATCATCCGGCGGCTGTCGGTGCAGCCGGCATCGTCCACCACGGCGATAGGGGTATCCTCCAACACCCCGTTCCTGTACACGAAATTGTACAGTATCGGGTACAGGAATCCTGCGACAATGAAGATAATCATCACTCCTCCGTCCCGTAACAGCCGTCCAAGTTCGAGGTTGAAGATGCCCAGGGCATCTTTCAGCCAACTTTTAACATAAGTCTCTTTCATTGTCTAATTCCTCTCATAATCAAGATACTCGTATGCATGGCCAAGCCTCCTCATCACGAGGAAAGGAAGGAAGCAGAAGAGCATCAGCATAACCACATAGAAATACCATTTACCGAATCCGCTTCCGAAAACGCCTACCTGGACATACATACCGTAATAGTACCTGAGCGGATACATCAGGGCAAGGCCGCGCAGGCCTGCGGGCATGGCCTCGACCGGCAGGGTGAAACCTGTCAGGGAGAGGCCCAGCACGCTGTACAGCGCGCCTATGCTAAGTGCGAAACGGCACACAGGCACCAGTCCTATAATGAAGACAGCCACGGCCTCGGATGCCAGCACAAGGAGGAAACAGGCCAGCAGCATCTGGCCAAGCCGCCCCGCCAGCGGGAAATGCATCCATTTGTAAAGGATCACCTCTATGGTCCAGCCGATCAAAGTGAACAACACAGTATACAATGCCATCTTCCCGCTGACCGCAGCGTATATGTCGCCGTCCACAGACTGGAGGAGGTGACGGCCCGTTCCGTATTTGAGTTCGGTGCCGAGCGAATATATGAGCAGGATGATGACAACCATCTGGAGCATTCCCGGAATCATCATATTGGCGAGGTAAGCTCCGTAGTTCATGGTAGGATTGCCGATCTGGTGGACGTCGATGTCTACCGGCCGCAGCAGTCCCATGATGCTGCTTTCGGGCACTCCCTGCATCCGCAGGACTTCCCTCTGCACGGCTCCTCCAGTGAGGTTGACCATCGTCAGGAGATCCTTCCAGGCGAGCGAACCTCCGAGGAAGTAAAGCCCGTTGATATAGATGCTTACAGTAGGCTGACGCTGGGCCTGGATGTCGCGGTTGAAACCGGCAGGGATGACGCAGACGGACGTCACCCGGCCTCCCTGCATGTCGGCGCGGGCTGGGGCGAAGTCATCGTAAAGGACGACCCGTCCTAACTGTGTGGCGTCGAGTTGGCGGCAGAATTCGCGGGAGGTGCTCGAGTTGTCGAGATCGACCACGGCGATGGGCACGTCGGAAGGGACGCCGTCCCTGAGGAATGTCAGGTAGAAGACCATGCAGAACGCCATCACGAACACGGACCCGACGATATAGACAGGCCTGCGGACCCAGATCCGGACCTCGCGCCGGACGACGCTCCATATTTTACCTATGAATGTCATTTCACTACAAGTACTGTCATACCGGGACGCAGGCCTTCGACGGTTTCGTTAGGGACTGCCCTGACCTCGAAGGTCTTGGCATCGTACTGGTCGGTCTCACGTGTAGCCTTCCAGGTCGCATAGGACTCACGGACGGCAATATAGTTCACCGTCGCCTGAAGCTTCACGCCGTCGAGGGCGGGAACGCTGAGTGTCAGAATGTCACCGGTATTCATCCCGTGAAGCTGGTCCTCGCGGATGTTGAAGGTAAACCAGATGTCCGACAGATCGGTAACCGTCATCACCGGAGAGCCCTGTCCGACAAGTTCACCCTGCTTGGGATAGATATTGGAGACGATGCCGTCCGCAGGAGCCGTGAGGTACAGTTGCTCCATATAGGAGTCAACCTCCTGGATGGCTCCCTCGGCCTGGCGGACCAGGGCCGCGGCTGCGGCCTTGTCCTCGTCGCGGGCTCCGCTCAGCGCCATGTCGTACTGGCTCTTGGCAGCCTTCGCCTGAGCGACGGCGGCGTCGTACTTCGCCTTGGTCTCATCATATTTCTGTGCGGCGACAACCTTCTGGTCATACAGGTTCTGTATGCGTTCGAAAGACTTCTTCATGACATCCTCCTGGACCAGGGCCTGCTGCCAGAGCTCATAGGCCCCGGCTATCTGCTCCTGGCGCGCGCCGTTGCGCGCCTTGGCGCTCTGCGCCTGGGCGGCGCTGCGCGCGGCCTGCGCCTGCGCCATCTTTGCCCTTACCTGGGGGGAATCTATGAATGCGACGGTGTCGCCTTTGCTGATCTCCTGACCTTCACGGCAGTAGAGTTCGGTCACATGGCCGGGGACCATGCATGAAATCCTGTATTCCGTGGCCTCAGCCTCACCCTGGATGATATGCGGCTTAGGCTTGCTGACAAGATATCCTACGAATGCGATTATCAGCACAATGGCCACAAGGGCGGCAAGCCCGATGACCAGATTGTAATTCTTCTTCTTTTCCATATCCTTGTATTTTTATTCGTTATCATTCATATCGCCGTTGGCCTTGCGGAGGTTTGCGGCAGCCATCTGCAGTTCCGTACCCGCGTCTATGAGTTCGGAATTGGCCTGGAGCCAGGCGGTCTGTGCCGCCATCACGGTGTCGGAGTCGATCACTCCGGCCTCGAACCCCACGGTGGCGCTACGGAGATTCTCCTCCGCGCTCTCAAGGTTAGAGGAAGCCATCGTCAGCTTTTCCCTTGCTTCGTCAAAGAGCTTTTCCTGCTGGGTGACCTGCAGAAGGATTAGTTCGCGGGCATCCTCGTACTGGTCCTGGTAGAGCGTCGCCTCAGCCTTGGCCTTGCGGTACTTGTTGGTGGCCTCGAAGCCGTGGAAAAGCGGGATATTCACGCTCACGCCGGCATTGAACATGCCGCCGTTCCAACTGTTGCTGAAGCCGTTGAAGGCATTGGGGTTGGAGACGAGGTAATTGGCGGTCAGCGCTACCTTCGGGAGCAGGTCGGCACGCGCTATCTTCGCTTTCTTCTCATAGATATCCGAAGCCAGCGAGAGGCTGCGGGTCTCCGGGCGGTCGGCATAGACGCTCTCGATGTCCTTGCCGGTCTCCTTGACGGGGACCGGGATGACCTCGGTATTCTCATCCGCAAGGACGATCTCCGAATCGAGCGGCAAACCTATGCGCTTGCACAGCAACATCTTGGCAAGTGTCAGGCCGTTGCGGGACTTCGTGAGGAGCATGTCAGCCTCGTTGGACTTGACCTTGACCTGGAGCGCATCCGCTTCGGTCATCACCCCTTCATCTACGGATACCCTTATGTCGTGCTCAAGCTGGTGCAGAAGCCCGGCATAGGATTCCGCCAGCCTCTCCTTTGCGGCGATGCTGACTATCTGCCAGTATGCCTGGTCCACGTCGATGACGATGTCGGCGTACTCCTGGTCGTAGCGGCTTCGTGCCAGTTCCTCCGCCAGGGCGGCCATCTGGTTGGAATAGACTATCTTGCCGCCCATGAACACCGGCTGCTGGACAGAAACGACTCCCGCGTACACATTATGCAGGTCAGGGTGAAGCGCTTCATCTATCGACTGGCCGATAGCGTTGATGGGATCGGCTATGGACGGAGCGGCCATACCGTTGAAGTCCATCTGCTGCAGCATCCCCAGGACAGTCTGCCACATTGGGCTGCCCATGTATTCCGCGGCCATGGCAGGGTTGGTCATGATAGCTGTCTGGAGCTGTGCCATGGCACCCTGGGCGGCGGCGCCCATCTGCGCGCCGGCGGCTGCGAAAGCGCCGTCCAGCGCCGCCTGCGCCGCCGTACCCATATTGGTCAGGGCAGCGGACTGGGCATCGCCGATGAGCGCTATGTCGCGGTCGTTGTATTGATATGTTCCCGTCACCGACAGGTTGGGGAAATAGTTGGCCAGAGCGATCTTGCGGTCGTAACCGGCCATCTCGACCTGCGTACGTGCCTGTGACAGCGTCCTGCTGTTCTCGACTGCCATCCGGTGGCAGTCCTCCAGCGTCAGGGCCGTCTGTGCTGCCGTTTCAAGCGGCATCAGCAGACAGGCAAGCGCCGGAATTGTCATCATGATTCTTTTCATATGCTGTTTTTTGTCTTTGTTTTCCGGGGCACGGAAAAGAACAAAAACATGGCCAGAAAGGGCGACAACTTCGACCAAAAATAGACCTTATTGGTCATATTTAATGTCAAAAGGTCGAATATATGGCATTTTTATCAATCGATTCGACCTTTAAACAATCGACTTTCGGTCTTTTTTCGCATCTTTGCAAAAGACGAAAGCAGAACTGTCATGACAAACTCATTTCACGAACTGGACATACGGAGTCTGAGAAGGGTGTTCTCCGCCAAGGACAACGAGAATCTCTCCGATGCCTTCTTCATTTCGGAACAACGTTATGAAGAGAGCATGGGGGTTTTCATGGAGGAACCCTGCCGCTTCAACTGCTACCTGGCGCTGTTTTGCATAGACGGTGATTTCACCATAGAGATCAACCTCAAACCGGTAAGGGTGCGGAAGAACTCCCTTGTCATCTGCATCCCTGGATCTATCTGCCGGGTATCGGAAGTCGACAAGGACAAGCTGGGAAGACTGGATGTCGTGGTCGTCGCTGTATCCAAGGAACTCATGTCCACCATACGCTTCGACTTCAACAGTCTTTTCAATGAGAGCGTTGCCGCCATTGACACCCCCTGCATCACCCTTGACGAGGAGAACCATGCGATATGCAAGCGTTATTTCGACCTGGCCGAAGCGTTGTACCATTCGGAGAACTCCGCATCGCGTGACGCGCTGCGTTACCTTGCATCTTCCATCTTCTATCTGCTCGGCTCCATCTGGACCAGCCAGATCAAGGACGCGCGGGAGCGCAATCCCCGCAGGACGGCCCGGTCGCAGACCATCCTGGACAGTTTCCTCAAACTCGTGGCCGAGTACCACAACTCCGAACGCAAGGTCGCTTTCTATGCGGACAAGCTATGCCTGACACCTAAATATCTCTCCACGCTGGTAAAGAACGCCAGCGGAAGGTCAGCTCCAGAGTGGATAGACTCCTTCGTAATACTCGAAGCCAAGAACATGCTCAAGTACTCCGACATGCCGGTAAAGGAGATCGTTTACCTGCTACATTTCCCCAACCAGTCAGTCTTCTACAAGTTTTTCAAGACACATACCGGCCTGACACCCAGCGACTACCGGACAGGAAAAGACAAGTCCTTTTAGTCGTCTTTCTTGCATATTAGTTTATTTTTCAATATCTTGCCCGAACTAAACGCCTATTGTACATGAAACTTCCCTTTTTCTTTTCCGCTGGGATACTGCTGCTTGCCTCTCTATGCTGCCGGGCGCAGTTTTACCGATCCTGGGCGGATGGCCCCTTGACACGGTATGACTTCCAGATGCCTTTCCCAGAGAATGCCGGGAACGTCAAAGATGCCTATATCTCCCTTTCACTGATAAGGGAGAACAAGGTTGTCAAGTCCCAGGACATTGTCTATAAGTATCAAGACATCATGGCGTCCATCATCCCCGGCCAGTCATGGATATCTCCGGAGGCAAGGACCGAGGCCACCCTCGCACGGCTCCAGAAGGAATTCGACGTATTCCAGCATTTCGCCTCCCGCTACCGGGACGACTATCTTTTCTACAACGACCTCCGACAGGATCAATATGAGAATTATTTCCCTGAGACGAACAAGCACAAGCTTCCTGAATCCTGGTATTTGGAACAATACCGTCTCGCCGTTCAAGAGATCGGGAATACTGGTGATGCCAGCCCTTACCCAGTATCACGGGAGGCGTTCGACATTACCAAAGTACCATGCCGCATTGAGGAAGGATCCACCAGAGTGCTTTTCTACCTGATCAGTGTCTTCCCTGGGAGCGCATTGAGGCGGGAGTTTGAACCGGCTTATGGTCTTTCCGGGGGAGTCGCCCATCGGGAAGGGAAAGGGATGTTCGGCACAGAACTTTCCATCGCCGCTGTCGGCCCACACAACTTCGGATACGATGAAAATGGCGGCAGTATTGACACAAAGGGAGCTTTCCTCCGCTTTATGGCCTATTACGGAAGATACCTTTTCTCGGAAGGCAAAATGGGGGTTAACGTTTTTGCAGGGGCCGGATACTCCGCATGGAAACCAGGACTGATCATCGCGGATCCCCTCTTTGCCGGTGCCACCCTTACCCAGGGGGTCAATCTTGAGTTCCCGTTGAAGAAGACGATGAATTTCCTAGCAAAGAAGCCGCAGTTACAGATTCTCAACCTGAACGTCAAGCTATATGTCGACGAACTTTACAATGCATCCGAAAAGATTATTATGCCGACGTTCAATCTCGCCGTCGGACTCGACTACGGATGGCATTTGATCACCAGACCATAAGGAATCATCAGGGATGAAACCAAGGGATTTGCCTGACTGTCAGCGACTACCGGACAGGAAAAGATAAATCGTTTTAAAAAATTCCGGGCTTTTGCTTGGAATATTAAAAATTGTAAGCTATTTTTGCATCGGACATTCGAAATTTCATTTCGTGTCTATTTGTTAAGTTCGTTTTATATACGGAGACCGCGCTTTTGGGGAATGGCGCGGTCTCTATTTTTGTATGTTTCCTACTGCTATGCTTCGTCTGCCGGGAACAGGCCGAAGAGCTTGGCGTCGATCATATCCGTGACCTTCTCGAAGTCCTCCGGACGGTTGGCGAACTTGACGTTGTCGGCATCGACGACCAGGAGGTTGCCCTTGTAGCCGGCTATCCACTCCTCATAACGTTCGTTCAGACCGGTAAGATAGTCGATGCGGATGCCTTTCTCATACTCCCTGCCCCTCTTCTGGATCTGGGCGACAAGGTTGGGGATCGAGGACTTGAGGTAGATCAGCAGGTCCGGGGGATTGACCATGGACATCATCAGGTCGAAGAGGTCGGAATAGTTTTCGAAGTCGCGGGTGCTCATCAAGCCCATCGCATGGAGGTTGGGCGCGAAGATGCGGGCATCCTCGTAGATGGTGCGGTCCTGAATGATGACCTCGTCGGTCTTGGAGATGTCCACGACATCCTTGAAACGCTTGTTGAGGAAATAGATCTGGAGATTGAAGGACCAGCGCTCCATATCCTCGTAATAATCGGCAAGATAAGGGTTGTAATCCACCGACTCGAATTTCGGGGTCCAGCCATAGTGGGCTGCGAGCATCTTGGTCAGGGTGGTCTTGCCACTTCCTATGTTTCCGGCAACTGCGATATGCATGGTGTCAAGGATTTTGGTTCAATACAAATATACGGTTTATTCCGGGAAAAGTCCGAACAGGGCGGCATCGATCCTGTCCGTTATGTACGAAAAATCTTCCGGACGGTTCTTGAAGTCGAGGTTGTCGGCATCGATGACCAGAACGTTGCCCTTGTATGAGGCGATCCACTCGTCGTACCTGGAGTTCAGGCCGGCAAGGTACTCGAGGCTGATGCTCTGCTCGTATTCCCGGCCACGTTTTTGGATCTGGGAGACGAGGTGGGGAACGGAGGATTTGAGGTAGATAAGCAGGTCGGGCAGCTTCACCATCGACATCATCAGGTTGAACAGCTCCATGAAGGTGTTGTAATCCCTCTCGGAGAGATTGCCGAGGGCCTTGTTGTTGGCGACGAAGATATATACACCCTCGAAGATCGTGCGGTCCTGGATGACCGTGTCATTGCTGCCGGCGATCTCGAGTACGTCCTTGAAACGCTGGGCGAGGAAATATGTTTCGAGATTGTATGACCAGCGCGGGATGTCCTTGTAATAATCCTCCAGATACGGATTGTAGGTGACTGCCTCGAACTTCGGGGTCCAGCCATAATGCTCCGCCAGCATGCTGGTGAGCGTGGTCTTGCCGCTGCCGATGTTCCCGGCTATTCCTATGTGCATGTCAGGAGGGTTTTTCTGTTATCAACGCAAATTTAACAAGCTTTTTCTTATTTTTGTAAGTTAGATTTGATTTTCGATGCTTAAGCTTGAATATTTCCGCTGCAACCCTTTGTTCCATGAGAACTGCTGGGTCGCTTATGAAGACGGCGGCGCAGTGCTGGTGGATCCGGGATTCGTAGACGGACAGGAGTTTGCGCCTTTCGCGGATTTCATCCGCAAGGAAGGGCTCCGGATCGAGGCGATTTTAATCACCCATGGACATTTCGACCACATTTTCGGCGTGAACCGCTGCCTTGACGCATTCGGAGAGATTCCGGTGTACATGCATCCGGATGACGTGGAACTCATCGGGATGGGGAAGCAGATGGCGGCGCCATACGGTTACACTCCAGAAATGAAGTTCGATACCGTCGACGCGGTCGACGGGGATGTCATCAACGCCGTAGGAAGGAAGTGGGAGGTGATTGCCACCCCGGGGCATACCAAGGGCGGACTGAGCTTCTACTGCAGGGCCGAAAAGCTGCTGTTCAGCGGAGACACGCTCTTTGCGGGCTCGATCGGACGTACGGACCTCCACGGAGGGAGTTATGACAAGCTTATTGTCTCCATCATGGACAAACTGATGGGCCTGGACGGCGATACAGTGGTGATACCCGGCCACGGCCGGCCGACCACCATCAGTGATGAAAGGACGCACAACCCGTTCCTCCAGCCATGGGGAGAAAAGGAGCAGGAAGGCATCGACTGGGACGTAGACGGGATAGAACTCAATGGATAAAGGTGAGTATATCGTCATAGAAGGCGCCAAGGCGCACAACCTTAAGAACGCGGACGTTTCGATACCGCGCCGCAAGTTCGTGGTCATCACGGGCTTGAGCGGCAGCGGCAAGTCCTCGCTGGCTTTCGACACGCTCTATGCGGAGGGCCAGCGTCGCTACATGAACACTCTCTCCCCGTACGCCAAGCATTTCATGGGGATACTGGAGAAGCCCGAGGTGGAGAACATCACGGGCCTCAGCCCCATCATTGCCATAGAGCAGAAGACCACCGTAGGCAATCCCCGCTCCACGGTCGGCACCATCACTGAGATATACGACTTCCTGAGGCTTCTGTACGCCCGCGCCTCGCGCGCTTACTCCCCCGTTACGGGAAAGGAGATGGTCCGCTACAGCGACGCGCAGATCGTCGACCTGATCATGTCCGAATACGAAGGGCGCAAATGCATCCTGCTCGCCCCGCTCGTGCGTGGCCGCAAGGGCCACTACCGCGAGCTGTTCGAGCAGCTGCGCAAGCGCGGTTACACCCAAGTGCGCATCGACGGGGAGATCGTCCCGCTAAACGAGGTAGATGCCCTCGACCGCTACAAGGGGCATTTCATCGAGCTGGTCGTGGACAAGCTCAAGCCCGGCGCGGGTGACTCCAAGCGCATACGCGACTCCGTCGTCAATGCGCTCGGCATGGGCAAGGGCGCCCTTGCCCTGCTGGACATGGAGACAGGTGAGCTCCGGCATTATTCCAAGCATCTGGTGGATCCGGACAGCGGCATATCGCTCCAGGAGCCGGCGCCGCATTCGTTCTCCTTCAATTCGCCTGAAGGCTACTGCCCGCACTGCAAGGGCCTCGGCATGATTGTGGACGTCAACATGGACACCATCGTGCCGGACCGCAGCCTGAGCATTGCGGCCGGAGGCATCGTACCGCTTGGACGGATGCGGGAGAACCGCAAGTTCGAAACCGTCCGGGCCATTGCGCGCAAGCATGATTTCTCCCTATTCGCACCGATCGACGAGATCCCGGAAGAGGCCGTGTCCCTGCTGGTTTTCGGCTCGGACGAACTATTCCGCATCGGGGACGGCTCGGACAGCGAGATGGTGGGCTGGGACGGCGTCGTCGAGGACATCGACGACAAGGTCGTCTGTCCGGTCTGCCATGGCACACGCCTCAACGAGAATACCAACTATTTCAAGATAGACGGCAAGACCATCGCGGAAGTGTCTGCAATGGAGATTTCCGAGCTCAAGACTTGGCTCGCCTCCCTGCCGGAGAAGTTCTCCGCCAAGGAGAAGGCCATCGCACGCGACATCCTCAAGGAACTGACCGACAGGGTGGATTTCCTGGTGGATGTCGGTCTGGAGTACCTTTCGCTCGACCGTCCGACGGGTTCGCTTTCCGGCGGCGAGAGCCAGCGGATAAGGCTGGCGACGCAGATCGGCTCGAAGCTCGTCAACGTGATCTACATCCTCGACGAGCCGTCCATCGGCCTCCACCAGCGCGACAACCGCAAGCTCATCGCTTCGCTCAAGAAACTCCGCGACGAGGGCAATACCGTCATCGTCGTCGAGCACGACCTCGAGACGATGCTCTCGGCCGACTGGCTCATCGACGTCGGCCCCGGCCCCGGCGAGGACGGCGGCCGCATCTGCTACAGCGGCCCGGTACCTTCAGCGAAGCCTGAAGGGTCCGGTCCGAAAAATTGTGCCACCCTCGGCAACATAAGAGGGGGGGACCCAAGCGATAAGCTTGGGGGGGGTCCGAAGGACATTTTTCGGACCGGAACCCCTCAGGCTGAAGCCGGATCCCTGACGCTGGAATACCTGGCGGGAGAGGAGTCGATCCCGGTGCCGAAGGTGCGGCGCCGCGGCAACGGCCTCACGCTCGGCGTGCGCGGCGCCTGCGGCAACAACCTCAAGGACCTGGACGTGGACTTCCCTCTCGGCACTTTCATCGGAGTGGCCGGAGTCAGCGGCAGCGGCAAGTCCAGCCTCGTCAACGAGACCCTGATGCCGGTTCTCAAGAACAAGTTCTACCGCTCCAACGTCAAGCCGCTGCCCTACCGCGAGATTGTCGGCATCAAGAACATAGACAAGCTTATCGAGATAGACCAAAGCCCCATCGGCCGGACGCCGCGTTCCAATCCTGCTACGTTCACCGGGGTGTTCAACGATATCCGCGCCCTCTTCGAGGACACGCCGGACGCCAAGGTCCGCGGCTTCAAGGCCGGACGATTCTCCTTCAACGTCCCCGGCGGCCGCTGCGAAGAGTGCAAGGGCGCGGGCATCAAGGTCATTGAGATGAACTTCCTGCCTTCGGTCAACGTCGTCTGCGACCAGTGCCGTGGACAACGTTACAAGGAAGACACCCTCGCCGTACACTACAAGGGCAAGAGCATCAACGACGTGCTCGAAATGCCGATCAGCGAGGCATACGAGTTCTTCAAGGGCATCCCGCGCATAGCGCAGAAACTGGAGGCCCTCGTGGACGTCGGCCTCGGCTACGTCCACCTCGGGCAGTCCGCCGTGACACTGTCCGGCGGCGAGAGCCAGCGCATGAAGCTCGCCGCCGAGCTTTTCAAGAAGGCCACGGGCAATACCCTCTACATCCTCGACGAGCCTACGACCGGCCTGCATTTCGAGGACATCAAGGTCCTGCTCGGCGTGCTTGACAAGCTGGTGGAACAAGGCAATACCGTCATCATCATCGAACACAACCTCGACGTCCTCAAGAGCGTCGACTACCTGATAGACATGGGACCGGAAGGCGGAGCCAAGGGCGGACGCATCGTAGCATGCGGCACCCCCGAAGAAGTCGCCGAAGACCCGGACTCCGTAACCGGAAAATACTTAAAGGAGATATTATGACAAAGATTGAAGCCGCCAGGCAGGAGTACCACGACTGGTGCGAAGCCATCGGGATCGACACTCTCGACAAACTCAACCAGACCCTTGCGGAAGGCAAGGGCATCGAGCTCATCAACCTCTGCGAAGCGCGTCAGGAGCGAAAATACGCAGGCATGGCCAACCAGATCTACTGGCGCCGGCATGTCTCGCGCATCGTGATGATCTCGGGGCCTTCTTCCAGCGGCAAGACCTCATCTTCGCTGCGCATCGCCCAGCAGTGCCGCGTGCTCGGACTCACCCCGAAGGTCATAGAGCTGGACAATTATTTCGTCCCGCGTGACCAAACCCCTAAGGATGAGAATGGAGAGTACGACTTCGAGTCGCTCGGAGCCATGAACATCGAAATGCTCGACTCCAACCTCAACGACCTGCTCGCCGGCAAGGAAGTCATCATCCCCAAGTACGACTTCAAGGAAGGAAAGACCGTCATGGACGAGAGCCGCCGCATGAGCCTCGGTGACAAGGACATCCTCTTCATGGAAGGCATCCATGCCCTGAACCCGGCACTCACAGCCGCAGTGGACCAGGACCGCATCTTCCGCATATACATCTCCTCGCTCTCAGCCCTGCCGGGAGGCGAGAAGGTGCACAACTCCACCACCGACAAGCGCCTGCTGCGCCGCATCGTGCGCGACAACCGCGCCCGCGGCATCTCGCCGGAGCGCACGCTGATGCTCTGGCCCAGCGTCCGCCGCGGCGAGACGCTCAACATCTTCCCCTACGAGGAGAACGCCGACACGGTGTTCAATTCCTCCACCCTCTACGACACTCCGGTGCTGAAGTATTTCGCTGAGCCGCTGCTCTATGGCATCGCCGAGTCTTCTCCCGTATACGAGAAGGCGCAGAAGCTCATCGCTTTCCTGAACCATGTCCGGGCTTTCACCCCGGCAGAGATCGCCGCCATCCCCCCGACCTCCATCATGAGGGAATTCATCGGCGGACAAACCTTATAGAACCTTCATACCATGTGGCTGGTAATGACACTCGGCTCGGCTCTGTTGCTGGGCATCTATGACGTCTTCAAGAAACAGGCGCTCAAGAACAACGGCGTCCTGTGGGTGCTGCTGGCCGCCACGGCCATCTCCACCATTTTGCTCATCCCCTTCTTCTCCTCCGGACCGGTCGAAGACCATATGAGACTCCAGCTCAAGGCTTTCATGGTGACCGTCTCGTGGGTGAGCGGGCTCATAGCCCTCAAGCTGCTGCCCGTAACTACGGCCAGTACCATCAAGGCTTCCAGGCCTTTCTTCGTGGTGCTGTTCTCGATCGTCCTGTTCGGAGAGCGCCTCAACGCCTGGCAGTGGGCCGGCGTCGCGCTCGCGCTGCTGGCGATGACGCTGCTCAGCGGCGCCAGCAAGAAGGAAGGCATCGCGTTCTCGAAGAGCAAGGGTGTCCTGGCCATGGTCATCTCGGTCCTTGCAGGAGTGGCCAGCGCCCTCTACGACAAGCACATGATAGCCGACATGGAGCCGTTGTTCATCCAGTGCTGGTGCAACTTCTACGTCACGGTGATGCTTATCATCTGCGTGATTGTCAAAGCATTGCATGACAAGGAAAAACGGGAGCGCTTCCACTGGGACTGGATGCTGCCGGTGATAGCCCTGTTCATCGTGGGAGCCGACATGCTGTACTTCTATGCCCTCAAGCAGGAAGGAGCGCTGCTGTCTGTCGTCTCGCTCATCCGCCGCTGCTCCGTCGTCGTGACATTCGTGCTCGGCGCCATCGTTTTCAAGGAAAAGAAGATCAAGGAGAAAGCCGTCGACCTTGCCATCCTCCTCGCCGGCATGGCCCTGCTGCTCTACGGCTCAAGCATCTAAACGTACAACTCACGCAGGACCTTCAGCGACTGGACGTTGAGGGAAGATTCGGAATGGTGCGCAAGGTACTTCAGAAGGATTTCTGACAGTGCGTTGCGCACCTCTCCGTTCATGGGGATGATCATGGACTCGGTGAAAGGCGCCTCTATGAACTCCGAAAGCAAGGAATAGTAGCGTCCCGCGAACGGAGCGAGGGCCTCGGCTGACGGGCTGAAGCCCATCGCCACGGCCAGTTCCGTCAGGAAACGGAGCGGATAATTGGAAAAATCCCTCTCCATGGCATCCAGTGTCAGGATGCTGCGCTCAAGCCATTCGAACAGGCCGTCCTCGCGCGCGCCATCCTTGACCGCCCTGTACAGGACCTCGCTCATGAAGAGTGTCATGGTGTTCTTGTAGATGTTGGAACGGATACCGGTTAGTGGATACTTGACAGTCACGCGCCCGGCCCGCCAGAGGGTGGTGCGCGTGCTTTCCGTCACGTCCGCCTCGAGGATGTTCAAAGGGAGGAACTGTGACATAGGAGTCTTGCGGGATACCTTGATCACAAAGCTTTTGCGTCCGTACTCCCGGCTGATGGTGTGCAGGACTACGGAGCTCTCTCCCAGTTTGGTGAGGTTCAGGACGATCAGGTCGGAATCCATCTGCTAAGCGTATTCGCGGAGCCAGTCCGCCATCGCCCGGAGGGCCTTGCCGCGGTGCGAGATGGAGTTCTTGGTCTCGTCGTCGAGTTCAGCCACGGTGTTGTCGGGATACTCATCGGGAATGAAAACCGGGTCGTAACCGAAGCCGTTGCCGCCCCTGCGCGCCAGGGCGATGACACCCTCGAGCGTCCCTTCGAAGAAATGGTATTCTCCCTTGAAAATAAGCGTTACAACACTGCGGAAACGGGCTGTGCGGGACTCACCGGGATGCTTCTCAAGCTCCGCCAGGAGCTTGTCGATATTGGCCTCGAAGTCGTGCCCCTCGGTCGCGTAGCGTGCGGAATGCACGCCCGGCGCGCCCCCGAGGGCATCCACCTCGAGCCCAGTGTCATCGGCGAAGCAGTCAAGCCCCGTACGGGAGTGTATGTAGTCCGCCTTGATGACGGAGTTCTCGATAAGCGTCTCTCCCGTCTCCTCGACATCCTCGGTGATACCCATGTCGGCAGGGCTCATCAGCGTGAAGCCATCGCCGAGGATCTCCGCGGCCTCGCGGAGCTTTCCCTTGTTTCCAGTGGCAAAAATGATTTTCATAATAGACAAAGATAGCGTAAATTTGTGGAACGTTGTTTGCTGGGAAAAGGAATCCGGCGGACATAGCCTGAAAAGCGATTATTATGAGAAAAACAATATGCATCGTCCTGGCGGCGCTCCTCGCCGCAACTACCCTGTCAGGACAGTCGAAAAGCTTCAAGCTCGGCCAGTGGGTCGAGATACGGAACGGCATCCTCAAGGAACTGAACCGCTCCTATGTCGATTCGTTGCCGCTGGACCGCATCCAGCGTGTATCCATCGACGCCATGCTCGATGACCTCGACCCGTATACCCAGTACATTCCCGAGGAGGATGAGGAAGACCTCGAGATGCTCCTGAGCAAGTCCTACGGCGGCTTCGGAGCAGTCATCTACAAGCCGGACAAGGAGTCCAACGTCATAGTGAACGAGCCTTACAAGGGCTCTCCTGCCGACAAGCTCGGCTTCCGCTGCGGCGACGAGATCACGGCCATCGACGGCGTACCCGTCCAGGGCCTGACCGCCGCTGAGTGTACTACGAAGATGAAGGGCAAGCCCGGCACTTCCGTGGTATTCACTGTCAAGAAGGTCTACACCGGCGAGGTCAAGGACGTCACCGTGGTTCGCGAGCGCATCAAGCTCCCCGACGTGGAATACGCCGGCATGCTTGATGACGGCACGACGGGCTATATCCTCCAGTCGGGATTCACCGAGGGCGTGGGCGCGGAGATCAAGGCCGCTGTTCAGCGCCTCAAGGCCCAGGGCATGAAGAAACTTGTCCTTGACCTGCGCAACAATGGCGGCGGCTTGCTCCAGGAAGCCGTAAACATCGTCTCCCTCTTCGTCCCCAAAGGCTCGGTAGTCGTGACGGCCAAGGGAAAGGACGCTGCCGCCACCATCGAATACAAGACCACTGCCGATCCGGTCGACACGGAGCTTCCCATCGTCGTACTGGTCAATTCCGGTACGGCATCCTCTTCCGAGATCGTAGCCGGTGCGCTTCAGGATTTCGACCGCGCAACCATCATGGGATCACGCACTTACGGCAAGGGGCTCGTGCAGTCCATCCGCCCGCTCCCCTACAACGGCAAGCTAAAGGTCACGACGGCCAAGTACTATACCCCGTCCGGCCGCTGCGTGCAGGCTATCGACTACTCGCGCCGCAACGAGGACGGGTCCGTAGGACACATTCCGGACTCGCTGACGCGCGAGTTCAAGACCGCTCACGGCAGGACCGTCCGTGACGGCGGCGGTATCACCCCGGATGTCACCCTCAAGAACCAGGAGTACAGCCGCCTGACTTACTCAGTCGTGATGAGCGGCATAGTGGAACAGTATGCCCTGGAGTTCGTCCGCAAGCATCCGAGCATCGCTCCTCTGGACGATTTCCATTTCACCGACAGCGAATACAAGGACTTCGTTGAGTTCGCCAAAGGCAAGGAATTCGACTACCGCTCCAGCGCCAAGACCTATTTCGACCAGGTTAAGCGCGAACTGGAGAGCGATGGTCTCGCTGACAGCATGAAGGAGCAGATCGAGGCTCTCGACAAGGCCATCGACATGGACAAGGAGACGTTCCTCAACCTCAAGAAAGACGAGATCATCCCGTTCATCGAGGAGGAGATCGCCGTACGTTACTATTTCCAGGAAGCCGGCATCAAGGTGCGCCTGCGCACCGACGAACAGCTGAAGGAAGCACTCGGGAAACCTCTCATCCAGATCTAGACACCCTTTTATGGAAAGACTCAGTTACAGGTTCTGGCTGGCAGTAGGCATACTACTGGCCATTCCCATTGTGATCAATCTCATGAGGAGTCCGGAGAAGACTCCGGAAATGGACAGCAGCGGATTCATCAACCTCTCCGATGTCGTGCCCGATGCCATCATCGAAGCGCGCTACTTCGCTACCTACAATTTCGTAGGGGCGAGGGTGGACGGCTATCTGGAGCCGGTGGTGCTTTATACCCGTGAAGCGGCTGCTGCGCTGAAGGAAGTCAGCGACGACGTAAAGGCCAGGGGTTACAGGCTCAAGGTCTACGACGCTTACCGGCCGCAGTGTGCTGTCGACCATTTCGTACGTTGGGGAAAGGATCTGGCGGACTCGCTGATGAAGCCTTATTTCTATCCAGAGGTGGACAAGTCGCTACTCTTCGAGCGGGGATACATCGCCGAGAAATCGGGACATACCCGCGGCTCTGCCATCGACCTGACTTTGTTCGACATGGCGACCGGCAAGGAACTCGACATGGGAGGAGTGCATGACTGGTTCGGCATCGAGAGCCATCCCGACTACGGCGGCAATCCCGATACGGGCGAATACACCGGCGGCGTACAGATCACCGAGGAGCAGTTCCGCAACAGGATGATACTGCGCGAAGCCATGCTCCGCCACGGCTTCCAGCCCTATGACTGCGAATGGTGGCACTTTTCGCTCAAGGACGAGCCTTACCCCGACACCTATTTCACCTTCCCGGTAAAGACTCTGAAGCGTTAGGATTTTTCAATCCAGAGATAGAGTTTGTCGCCGCGGCGCAGCCGCTCCCCGGAGGGGACGGCGACTGAGCAGCGGCTGCCCTTGGGGGCTTCCTGCACCTGCTGGAAGTCCACCCGGATGTCTTCTGCAGTGAACTCCACCACCCCGGTACCGGAGCCTATGGCCATGACGCTGTCACCGACGCGCAGCGGAGCCGACTCCACCTGTATCTCGGCGACACCGATACGGGCGAACCAGTTGGTGACCTTGCCGCAGTAGACTTTCGTACGCGTGGCCTGGCTGCCATAGACATCGCTCCACTGCCCCAGATATGCACCCTGATAGTATCCGTCCCAAAAGCCGCGGTTGAACACTTCGGAGAGTTCCGCCTTGAGGGAAGCGGCAAGTTCCGGCGTGTACGTGCCGTCGCAGACGGCATCGGCGGCACGCCGGTAGCAGGAGGCGCAGCGCTTCACATATTCAGCGCTGCGCGCCCGGCCCTCGATTTTGAATACTTTCACTCCGGACTCCACTATCTTGTCCATGAACTCTATGGTACACAGGTCCTTGGGGGACATGATGTATTTGTTGTCAATGTCCAGCTTGTACCCGGTCTCGAGGTCGGTGACCTCGTAACCGCGGCGGCAGACCTGCAGGCAGGCGCCGCGGTTGGCCGAAGCGCCGTAGGCGTGGAGGCTCAGGTAGCATTTGCCGCTGACGGCCATGCAGAGTGCCCCATGGGCGAACATCTCGATGCGGACAAGCTCACCGGAAGGCCCTGTGATCCGCTCACGGACTATAGTGTCGTAAATCTCACGGACCTGGTCGAGGCGCAGTTCGCGCGCCAGCACGACTACGTCGGCGAACTGCGCGTAGAAGCGCAGCGCCTCGGCGTTGGAGATATTCAGCTGGGTGGAAATATGCACCTCCAGGCCTATCTTGCGGCAGTAGAGGATCGCCGCCATATCGGACGCGATCACGGCGCTGACCCCTGCCGCCTTAGCGGCATCCAGCGCCTTATAGGTCTCTTGGAGATCCTCCGGATAGAGTACGATATTGAGCGTCAGATAGGACCGTACCCCGTGTTCACGACATTTCCGGACGACGTCGCAAAGTTCCTCTGGCTTGAAATTGTTGGCCGAATGTGAACGCATGTTCAGGCGTCCCACGCCGAAATACACGGCATCGGCGCCTCCCTGGATGGCAGCCGAGAGGCACTCGAAATTGCCCGCGGGGGCCATTATCTCCAGCTCCTTCCTGTCCATGGCGGATTATTTGGCGCGGGAGACCAGAGAGTCCGCGAAGCGGCGGAGCATCTCCATCCGGACGCTGTTGACATTGACCTTCAGGGCAGCATCCATGGCGAGCGTAGTGAGGCGGGCGACTTCGTCGCGGGCGTCGTCATCCACTCCCAGACGATTGTAGATATCCTTGACTGCCAGGATCTTGGCAGCCTTCTCTTCATCCGTACCAGACGGCATCGCCATGGCCTCGAAGATCTCTTCCTTGTCTTCGGTCTTTTCGAGGGCCCGGGTGATGAGCCAACTCTTCTTGTCATTGACGATATCTCCGCCGATAGGTTTGCCGAAAACCTTCTCGTCGCCGTAGGCGTCGAGATAGTCGTCGGCGACCTGGAATGCCAAGCCGAGCCTGTAACCGTAATCGTAGAGGAAATCAGCGTCCAGTTCGGAGGCTCCGCCTATCAGGGCACCGATCTTGGCAGAGCAAGCCAGAAGCACGGCGGTCTTCAGACCGATCATCTTCATATAATCCTCCATCGGTACCTGAGGGGACTTCTCGAAATCCATGTCCATCTGCTGGCCCTCGCAGACCTCCGTCGCAGTCTTGGTGAACAGATCCATTACCTTTCCGCGCACCCGCTCGGGCGTCATCGCGATACGGCGGTAACTGTCGATGTTCATCACGTCTCCGGAAAGGATAGCGGTGTCCTCGCTCCATTTCTTCCATACGGTCGGCATTCCCCTGCGGAGCGGGGAACGGTCCATGATGTCGTCGTGGATGAGCGTAAACGAATGGAACACTTCCAGCGCGAGCGCCGGTTCGATGATCTCATTGTAAAGGTCGTCCTTGAAAATGGAATAGGTGAGGATGCAGAGCTTGGGCCGTATACGCTTGCCTCCGATCGAAATCATATAGCGCAGAGGGTCGTACAACCCAGCAGGAGCGGCCGGAAACTCGATCTCCTCGAATATCTCCTTCACCGTCCTGTTGATGTATGCTTCGGAAATCATAGAGTCTGAGATTAGTCTCTACAAAGATAGTCATTTTTCCGGGATAATACGGAGATTGGACATTTCGCGGAAAGTACGTAATTTTGCGGAGATGAAAGGAGAAGCGACAGTTGTCAAGAATGCCGGCAGCCACTATCTGCTGAGCTGCCTTCCGGAGTGGGACCTGTTCCCGGCCGTGCTGCGCGGCCGCATCCGGCTCAAAGGGAGCTCCGCCACCAATCCGGTGGCGGTCGGCGACCGCGTGAGCTGGGAGGCCGACGACGATGCACGGCCCACGCCGGAGCATCCGGCCACCATCACTTCGGTGCACGAGCGGCGCAACTATGTCATCCGCCGCTCCACCAACCTTTCGCGCCAGGCACATGTCATCGCCGCCAACGTCGACGAGGCATTCATCATCGTATCCCTATATTTCCCCGAGATAAAGCTGCCGTTCCTGGACCGTATACTCGTTACCTGTGAGGTATACAACGTTCCGGTGACTATCGTCCTGAACAAAGTGGACCTGTACAGGGATTTCGCGGCGGAACAGATAGAGGATTTCAAGAGGATATACGAAGGGGCGGGCTACCGCGTCATCGAGACCTCTGCCCGTACGGGCGAGGGTATCGATACGCTGCGCGTCGCCATCGGAACCCGCGTCTGCCTGTTGTCAGGCGAGTCCGGAGTCGGCAAATCATCCATCATCAAAGCCATAGACCCTTCACTGGACCCCAAGGTCGGGAAGATATCGGCAGCTCACCTGCAAGGCAAGCACACCACATCGTTGTACGAGATGTACAGGACCGCCGAGGGAGCATGTATCATAGACTCCCCCGGACTCCGCGGCTTCGGGCTGGTGGACCTGAAAAAAGAAGAGATCGCTCTCTACTTCCCCGAGATGCTCGAAGCCTCCCGCCAGTGCCGTTTCACTCCCTGCACGCACACCCACGAGCCGGGATGCGCCGTAAAGGAAGCCGTTGACGAAGGCCGCATCAGCGCCGAGCGATACAACTCCTACCTCGGAATGCTCGAGGAGGACACGAAATTCCGCTAGTCCTCCCGTATGAACGCTCTCAACAAGGAGATACTCCGCCTTGCCATCCCCAGCATATTAGCCAACATCACCGTCCCCATCGTCGGGATGGTGGACATAGCAGTCGCAGGGCATCTGCATGGAAGCAGCCTGTTCACCGCCGCCGCTTTCATCGGCGGCATCTCGATTGGTTCGATGCTCTTCGACCTGCTCTACTGGAACTTCGCGTTCCTGAGGGTCGGGACGGGCGGCCTGACGGCCCAGGCCTTCGGCCGGGGCGACCGGCGCGAGTGCGCCCGCATCCTGATGCGGGCCGTGCTGCTCGCGCTCGGCTGCGCCGCCCTCATCCTCCTGATACAGTGGCCTTTCACGAAGATTGCATTCCTGCTCGTCGACAGTTCGTCAGAGGTACGGGAACTGGCACTGAAGTATTTCTTCATACGCGTATGGGCAGCCCCCGCCACACTCGGCCTGATGGCTTTCCGGGGATGGTTCATCGGGATGCAGGACTCGTTCAGTTCCATGATGACGGACCTGGTGGTCAACGGCGTCAACATAGCTGCGAGCATCGTCCTTACCCTCGGCATAGGCAGATGGGAAGGCCTCGGTTTCCCCGGCATCGCCCTGGGCACCGTCACAGCACAGTACTCCGGCCTTCTGTACGCCTCATTGAAGACCGCCATACGTTACAGGAGCGTCTTCAATGGTTTCTCAAGAGAAGACCTCCGGAAGTCCTTTGCCGGATCCGAGATCAAGGGATTCATGTCGATGAACAACGACATATTCATCCGCTCACTTTGCTTCACGGCCATCTATATCAGCATTCCGGCCATCGCCGCCCACTACGGCGACCTCATGCTTGCTTCCAATACCATCATGATGAAACTCCTGATGATCTTCTCCTTCTTCACGGACGGATTCGCCTATGCAGGAGAGGCCCTCACGGGACGGTTCATCGGCGAAAGAAATCCAGGAATGACGAAGAAGTCGGTCAGGTACGTCTTCTATTGGAGCATGAGCATAGTGCTGGGGTTCATGGCGATATACTGGTTCGGCGGCATGCCCATGGTACTGATGATGACATCCGATCCGGCCGTCATGGATGCCTGCCGGAAATTCATCCCGTGGCTGGTCCTGATGCCGCTGACCGGCTGCGCAGCCTTCACCTGGGACGGCATCTACCTGGGCGCCACGGCCTCCAAGGGCATCCGCGACGCGATGCTTTGGGCGGCCGGCGCATTCCTGGCATGCTGGTTCGCCGGCATCGGCATCCTCAATGCCGTCTCACCGCTGCCCCACGACAGCCCCTCATTCCAGGTCCAGGCCATCCATATCCTCATGGTAGCCTATTTCGCACACCTCCTTGCCCGCACCATCGTCCTGACCCTCCGCTACCACCACGACGTCCTCGACCGCCATTTCTCCATCTGAAGGCCTCGCCCAAAGTAACACCCAGCCTTTCAACTTCCTCCGCCAGATAATCTGCTCCCTATCCCCGAAATCTGAACAAAACACGTCTATCCGTTCAGAATCGAGCATTCTTATCTCATTTCTGAACAAAACGAGCACATTTGTTCAGATAGCCGGCCGAAACTGCAGCGAAACCAATTAAGGCCAGCCCTTGCAGAGGCTGGCCTTAGCTATAAACGCCGGGAAACGGCTAATCCTTGTAGAGACCGTCGCGGGAGAGGAGATGGTTCAGGTTGGCAAGGCCGTAGGCGGTGACGGCCTGAACCACAGCCGAGTGCTCCAGATACTCCGGAATCAGCTTGTCGTAGAGGTCATCCTCGGTGTGCCAGATGTCACGGTAGATAAAGTCGTAGCCGAAGATATCCTGCTCCCTGAAGGAGATCGCCGGAATGCCGTTCATGGCGAAGTAGGCATGGTCGGATCCGCCGGCGCTGGTGGGCCGGGCCTGAGGCTCGCCCTCGCGCTTGATCACCTCGAAGGGGATGTCGGGATTGTAGTCCTTAAGCGGCTCGCATACTTCGGAAAAATCGTCATACATTGCCGGGGGAACGGTGATTGAAACCGCCGCCAGAGGGCCGCCGTCACGGTTGAAGTAATTGGAAATCTTGTCCCAAGGGATAGTCTTGTTCTGGACGAAATACTTCGACCCGAGCAGACCGTACTCCTCGGCAGTCCAGATGCAGAACATGATGGAGCGCTTGGGCTTGGCGCCGGCGGCTGCCAGCAGGCGCGCCGCCTCCATGGTCACGCAGACGCCCTGGCCGTCATCGGTGGAGCCGGTAGCGATGTCGTAGGCATCCAGATGGCCTCCCATCATGACATATTCGTCGGGATACTTGCTTCCCTTGATGACCGCGAGGATGTTGTGATACTTCATCGGACCGGGGAAGAAATGGTTGCGGATGTCGAACTCCAGCTGGAAATCCTGCCTGTCGACCACCTTCTGCTTGATCGTCTCGAACTGATGCTCGTCCAGCAGGATGTCGCAGGCCTTGGGGAGATTGTCCATGGTGAGGTTAAAACACATCGCACGGTTGTAGAGCACCTGCATGGGCATCTTGGAAGGGCGGATGAAACCCAGGACGCCGGCATCGACCATCTGGCGGTAGAACGGCACGGAGACATCCTCCTTGCCCGCGGCGAGCTGCGCGGCGCGCGTAGAGTCCGCCTTGGCGCTGGCATCGATGGCCAGACCGCTGGTCGGGCCGGTCTCAAGCAACACCCAGGCGCCCTTGAGCGCGCCCTTGACACGGTCGAAATCGCGCTGGGTCTTCGGCTCCAGCAGCACCCGGCCCTTCTGCGGGCCGCGGGTTCCGGCGGTATACGCCGGAGTACCGAAATGCAGCGTCATGCCGTCCTCGGAAAGCATCCTGCCGGACCAGGGGCCGCGGTCGAATCCCACGCCGATCTCAACGGCTTCCTGCAAAGTCACTTCAAGGCCCCAGGAGCGGAACTGTTCCGCCACCCAGTCCTCTGCGTGATGCAGCATATGCGTTCCGACAAGCCGGCCGCCTATGTTGCGGGCGATGTAGTCCGCATGTTCCATGACGCGGTTGTCAGTGCGGCCAAGCTCCAGGACAGCCTTGGTGACCTTGTCCTGCGCGCCCAGCGTCAAGGCCATGAACATGGCCAGACAGATGGTGGTGAAAGTCCGTTTCATAGGTTATTTCTTTTTGGTAGTTCTCTTTGTTGCGGGTTTGCGTACCGGCACCTCCTCCGCAACATGCTCCGGCTCGACCAGTTCGTAGTCCAGAAGGACCTGGTCGAGATTGGCGGACTTGACGCGGATGCGGACAGGGTCGCCGAGGGTGTAGACCTTGCGTGTCCTGCGGCCCACGATGCGGAAATTCTTCTCGTCGAACTCGAAGAAATCCGAGCGGATGGTCCTCAGCGGTATCATGCCCTCGACCTTGGTCGGCTCGATCTCCGCGTACATGCCCCACTCGGTGACACCGGAGACATGCGCGTCGAACTCCATGCCGACCTTGTCCTGCATGAACTCCACGAGCTTGTACTTGACGGAAGCACGCTCTGCGTCCGTCGCGACGATCTCGCGTTCGGAGGAATGGACGCACTGCGCCTCGTAGAATCCCTTGTCCTGGCTGTCTCCATTGTCCAGATAGATCGACAGCAGGCGATGGACCATGAGGTCGGGATAACGGCGGATGGGCGAGGTGAAATGCGTATAGAACTTGAAAGCCAGTCCGTAGTGGCCGATATTGTCCGTGCTGTATTTGGCCTTGGCCATGGAACGCAGGGCGATGATCTGCAAGGCATCGTAGGAAGGCGTACCCTTGGCTGATGCAAGCAAGCCGCCAATGGACTCGGCAATCTCGGAAGGGCTTCCGATCGGTCCCATCTTCAAGCCGAAGTTGCCGGCGACATCGCGCAGGCCGGCGACCTTCTCCATGTTCGGTTCGTCATGGATACGGTAGACGAAGGTCTTGGCCTTCTTTGACGGAACGCCGTTCATCTTGCCGCCAGTGGCGACATACTCGGCAACGCTGCGGTTGGCCAGCAGCATGAATTCCTCGATAAGCCAGTTGGCTTCCTTGGATATCTTCTCGTAAACATTCAGGGGTTTGCCCTTCTCGTCCACTTCTACCTTCATCTCGGGACGCTCGAAGTTCATGGCTCCGGCCTTGAAGCGGCGGTCACGGAGTGTCAGGGCGAGCTTGTTGAGCACGATGATGGCCTCCTCGACAGGCTCGGTCGCCTTGCCGGACTCGATGACGGCCTGAGCCTGGTCATAATCGAAGCGATGGTCCGAATTGATGATGGTCCGTCCGAACCAGCGGCTTTCCACCTTGGCCTTGGGAGTGATCTCGAAGACTGCGGAGAAAGTGAGCTTGTCCTCGTTGGGACGGAGGGAGCAAAGCTTGTTGCAGAGCTTCTCCGGAAGCATGGGGACCGTACGGTCAACGAGATATACCGACGTGCCGCGCTCCTGGGCTTCCTTGTCTACGGGCGTGCCGGGCTTGACATAATACGAGACATCGGCGATATGTACGCCGACCTCGTAGTTGCCGCTCTCGAGCTTGCGGAACGAAAGCGCGTCGTCGAAGTCCTTCGCGTCGGCAGGATCTATGGTGAAAGTAAGGGTATCACGGAAGTCCTTGCGGCCCTTGAGGTCCTTGGAAGTGATCTTGTCTGAAATCTTGTCCGCGGCGTTCTCCACCTCCTTGGTGAAACGGTACGGGAGACCGAACTCCGCGAGGATGGCGTGCATCTCGGTCTCGTTGTCCCCGGGCATTCCGAGGATGTCGACGACATGGCCTTTGGGGCCAAGGTCGTATTTCTCCCAGCGGTCCACGACGGCGGCGGCCTTCATGCCGGTCTTGCCGCCCATCTCGAGGGCCTGCTGCTGGTCGACCTCGATGTCATATGGCATGGACTTGCTCTGCATGAGCACCCAGGCCTGCGAACCCATGAAATGGAGTATGCCTACGTGAGGGCGGTTCGAGCGTTCGACAATCTCCACGACCTCTCCCTCGCGGCGCTTGTTGCCGACCTTTTCCTTGGTAAGGGCAACACGGACGGTGTCGCCGTTCAGGGCATTACGTGTCTTCGTCGCCTTTACGAAGATGTCGTCCTGCTCTCCCTCGACGACTACGAAGATGAATCCCTCGCGGCTCATCTGGACCTTTCCGATGAATTGGGGATAGTGCTGGAGGGACTTGGTGCCGCGGCCACCGCCGCCCCGCCGGCCGGCCGAAGGCCGGGCTCTGCGGGCTGCTCCGCCGCGGCCGCTGCGGGAACCTTTCCCGCGGTTTCCTTTACTCGACATATTTCTGCTGTTGATATTTTCTGAGATGTTCGATGAGCGTGGACGAGAACACGGCCTCCTCCAGCTCGGACAGGAACGCCACTTCGATCGGCACCTGGAACAGGCGCTCCTTGAGCCTGTGTGTCACTTTCTGGCAGTCAACAAGGCGCTGTGCATCCTTCTCCGTGGTGGCGATAGCCGCCGTGGGGAAGGACTTGGACGCGGACTCCAGCGTACGGATGTCCGCCTTGGTGTAGTTGTGATGGTCGCTGAACGACAGATGTTTGACTATCTTGTACTTGTCGCTGAGGAACATCCTAAGTGGAGTATCCTTGGCAATACCCGTGAACAGGATAAGCTTCTTAGTGTAGATATAGCGGGAATCACCCTCTTCATAGATCTGCTCCAGAGGTTGATAGTTGATACAGGTGAAATAGACCTTCTGCCGGCCTCCCTTCGCATTTACGGCTTCGCACAAAGCCGGATCGAAGTCCTTGTACCCGAGTCCTGCCAGGAACTCCGCCTTGTCCTCATCCTCCATGTAATGCGGACACTTGGATATGATCACGGCATCGGCCGCGCGCAGCCGCGACGGAAGGTCGCGCAGGCGGCCCAGCGGCAGGAGCATGTCCTTGTTCAAAGGACGGTTGTAGTCCACCAGGACTATATTGTAAGTGGCCTTCAGTTTCCTGTACTGGAAAGCGTCGTCGAGGACGATAAGCTCCGCAGGCTCCAGTTCCTTGTGGGCGCATTTGCGGGCCTTCTTGGACGTCTGGATAAGGTCAGGATGGCAAAGGAAACTGCAGCCCTCGATACGGTCCTTGTCCACCGCCACCGTGACGGCAGGGAACTTCTTCTTGATCTGTACCGGCTCGTCGCCGTAAAGGGTGGCGCTGGAGCCGCTGACGACCTGCTGGAAACGCTTGCTCCTGCGCTTGTAGCCGCGCGACAGCACGGCGACGTTGCGGAAACCCCAGTCGTCGCTGCGCTGCAGCACGCGCAGGAGCATCTCCGTATGCGGGGTCTTGCCTGTCCCCCCGACGGTTATATTGCCAATGCATACGGTCGGCACTTCGGCCTCCCGGGTCTTGCAGATTAATCCTTTGTTGAAGAGAGCGTGCCGGACACTCAGCACGAGGTAGTATGGAAACAGAATAAGTTTGTCTATCATGGTCGCCGCAGCGGATGTTTTACAAAAATACGAAAAAATCAGAGACCGTAGACGCTTTCCGCCCCATCCATCGTCACATTTCCCCATTTTTCTGAAATATAGTCCAGGGTGGCGAAGATTTCGGGGATGTCAGTGCTGGTCACGAGCTTGATCCTGGTCTCCTTGAAGTCCGGCAGGCCCTTGAAATAGCACGACAGGTGGCGGCGCATCTCGAACACGCCTCGGACCGGGCCTTTCAGGTCCAGCGACAGCTGGAAATGCCTCTTGGCCAGCGCCACGCGGTCGTTCACGCTCAAACTCGGCAAGAGCTCGCCGGTGTCCAGGTAATGCCTTATCTCGCGGAATATCCAAGGGTGGCCGAATGACGCACGGCCTACCATGATGCCGTCCACGCCGTACCGGTCGAAATACTCCTTTGCCTTCTGGGGAGAATTGATATCTCCGTTGCCGATAATGGGGATATTCATACGGGGATTGGCCTTCACCTCGCCGATGAGTGTCCAGTCTGCCTCGCCCTTGTACATCTGCTGGCGGGTGCGGCCATGTATCGTCAGGGCCTGGATGCCGGCGTCCTGCAGACGCTCGGCAAGCTCCACGATGATCTTGGAGCCCTCGTCCCAGCCCAGACGGGTCTTGACCGTAACGGGCTTGGACACCGCATCCACAATCATCCTGGTGATCATCACCATCTTGTCGGGCTCCCGCATCATGCCCGAGCCGGCCCCGCGCCCGGCGATCTTGTTCACCGGACAGCCGAAGTTGATGTCCACCACGTCGCAGCCGTAACCGCCGCAGATCTCCGCGGCATGGTCCGCCATCCTGGCGGCCTCAACCATCGATTCGGGGATATTGCCGTATATCTGGATGCCCACGGGGGCCTCCTCCGGAATCGTGCGCATCTTGGCCTTCGCCTTGACCGCATCGCGGATCAGGCCGTCCGACGGAACGAACTCCGTATAGACCATCGCGGCCCCCTGCTCGCGGCAAAGGATGCGGAAGGACGCGTCCGTCACATCCTCCATCGGCGCGAGCAGCACCGGCCGCTCTCCCAGATCCAAGTTCCCGATTCTCATATCACCGGCAAAGATAATCCTTTTCCATCAAAAAAGACGACCCCCTTGCACAAGGAGGTCGCTTAAAGGATGATTGGGAAAATACAGGCCTGGGTCAGGCCTTCTTCTCCTTGAACTCCTTGACTTTGGCCTTGGCCTTACAGGCAGCCTCCGCCACCTCTTCCTTGGCTTCGGCATAGACATCCTTGGCCTTCTCGGAGGCCTTGGCGGCTACTTCCTTTGCCTTTACGGAGGCTTTTGCTCCAAGTTCCTTAGCCTTTACGGAAGCCTTTGCGCCAAACTCCTTGGCGTCTTCCTTGAGTTCGTCACGAACCTGGTTCGCGGCCTTTTCGATCTTCTCTCCGGCCTTGCCGGCATAATACTGGGCCCTCTCGCCGAGGGTTACCTTTCCGTCACCATTGAGGTCCATGGGGTTTTTTGTCTCTTCTGCCATAGTATTAGTGTTATTTGATTAAAAGCCTAAGTGAATTTTGCCTAGAACACGGCGGAGGCCGTTTGCTCTCACCGTTTTCGACACTTTACCGGCAGGCATTCTCCTGGACGGACTCATGCTGCCCTGTGTCGAAGCCCCTTTCTTGACGAAATAAGTCGGATAATCGTAGCTGAGTCCTCCGTAACAGTTCATATAAGGATAGAAGAAGCCATTCTCAACTTCACTTTCAGTGGAAAAACCGTAGGAGTCGAAGGTCCTCCAGCTTCCGTCTTCCTGAAGGGTGAACGTGATGGTACCGCCGAATGTCTCGAATTCCGCATTCGCATCATCTCCTGCACATTTATAGAGGATCAACGGCTCTTCGATCTGCCAGAAGGATGCCGTGGCTTCAACTTGCTGGGGTACATCGATGGTGATGGTCTTCATATCAATGGACACTTCGGCATAGACTTCGCCGTGAGGGAAGAATTCTGCGCCGATCCCTTCGGAGAACAAGGGAACGATCTTGTCTATCCAGACACGGGATTTGCTGCCCTCATATGGGCTGATCGACATTTCCCACGAACCGTAAGTATAAACTAGATTCTCCATTTCTTCATCAAAGGCGACTATCGGGGATGTGAAAGTGTAATCTCCAAACAGGGCGGCAAGGGGGTGTTCCGGCGCCTTAGCCTTTACAATCACGGTACAAGTCGCAGATTTCTCACCGGTCTTGGCGGTAATCGTGGCGGTACCTTCCTTGACGGCTTCGATCTTTCCTTTGTCGACCGTTGCGACTGAAGGATTGGAAGACGTCCACGTGACGGTCTTGTCCGTTGCGTCATCCGGTTTGACGGTTGCAGTAAGGGTCACGGAATCGCCTTCGGTCAACTCGACTTCAGTCTTGTCCAACTCTACCGACTCGACGGCTATGACCTTCTTGACCGTAACCTGGCATGTAGCAGACTTCTCGCCGGACTTTGCGGTAATCGTGGCGGTACCTTCCTTGACGGCTTCGATCTTTCCACCGTCGACCGTTGCGACCGCCGGATCGGAAGACGTCCACGTGACGGTCTTGTCCGTTGCGTCATCCGGCTTGACGGTGGCTGTAAGGGTCACGGAGTCACCTTCGTTCAGCTCGACTTCAGTCTTGTCCAACTCTACCGACTCGACGGCTATGACCTTCTTCTTGACCGTGACCTGGCATGTAGCAGACTTCTCGCCGGACTTCGCGGTAATCGTCGCGCTACCTTCCTTGACGGCTTCGATCTTTCCGCCGTCGACCGTTGCGATGGAAGGATCGGAAGACGTCCACGTGACGGTCTTGTCCGTTGCATCATCCGGCTTGACGGTTGCAGTAAGAGTCACGGAATCGCCTTCGGTCAACTCGACTTCAGTCTTGTCCAACTCTACCGACTCGACGGCTATGACCTTCTTATCAATGGTTACCTTACAGGTTGCAGTCTTGTCTCCGGCCTTGGCGGTAACCGTAGCCGTGCCTTCCTTGACGGCTTCGATCTTTCCACCATCGACCGTTGCGACGGAAGGATCGGAAGACGTCCATGTGACAGTCTTGTCTGTAGCGTCATCAGGCTTAACAGTGGCCGTGATCGTCTCAGAATCCCCTTCTTTGAGAGTCAATTCCTCCTTTGAAAGGGAAATGGAGGCGACATCTACAGTCTTTGCCGAGACTGAAACGGAGCACGACGCCGTGAATCCACCGTCAACGGACTTGACCGTTATATTAGCAGATCCGGCCTTGAGCGCGGTTACTTTTCCGTTCTCTACGCTAGCCACAGACTTGTCGCTACTATCCCATATTACGGTTTTGTCATCCGCGTCCGACGGGGAGACGGTCGCGGTCAGGCTACCTGTCTCTCCTTCGACAAGGGAAAGGGACGTGGGATTCACGCTTATTCCCGTTACCTTGACAGCCTGGGGCTCTTTTTCACAAGCAGCCAACAAGAGCAGGCAAATCACTGACAAAAACCAAACAGACCTTTTTTTCATAATTGACAATATTTGTTCACAATACTTTTCTTAACCCCAAATATAAACATTTTTCTTGTCGGATTCCCATTACTTGATAAGAACTTCCATTAAGGGGCGGTTGTTTACGACTCCCTTGTTCGCCTTGTGGGCAAAGCCGAACCGGAAGTAGCACATTTTCCCATAATTGTTTATATTTGTATACCAAAGCAGATTTCAACCACATAATACACTTCGTTATGAAAAGATTCCTCATTTTGGCAGCCGCCGTATTGTTCTCGGCCGGCCTGCTCAATGCTCAGACCCTGGGCAAAGATGCGCGCTACTGCAATCCCCTCCCCATGGAGATCGGGCAGGGAAGCGCCTCGGGAGACGTCAGCGTCTTCCAATGGGAAGGCAAATACTACATGTTCTGCACGGGTGGCGGTGCATGGGTATCTTCCGACATGCTCAACTGGGAGTACCACTATGTGGCCGGCGTACCCGTAGCGCCTGACGTATGCCCCTACAACGGCAAGTTCTACATGACCGGCAACAGCAGCAACGTCTGGGTGGCCGACAATCCCCTCGGACCGTACGAGGTGCTCGGACAGTGGAAAGGCACTCCCGACCGCGAGCACGGCTGGAGCCAGGGCTTCGACCCGCACATCTATGTAGACGAGGACAACCAGCCCTACCTGTTCTGGCCGGGAATGGCCATCAGCGGTATCTATTCCGTCAAGCTTGACCCCAACGACATCACCCAGTTCGTCGGTCCCGTCACCCATCATTTCAGCTTCAATCCGGACCATGTCTGGGAGCGTCAGGGAGAGCAGAACGAGTTCCCCGATGTCGCATGGATCGAAGGACCGTGGATCTACAAGCTCAACGGTACCTATTACCTCCAGTATTCCGCTTCCGGAACCCAGTGGAGGACCTATGCCGAAGGTTACTACAAGTCCAAGAACGTCCAGGGGCCGTATGAGTATGCGTCTAACAACCCGCTTCTCCGCCGTACGGACGGTATCGTGACCGGCCCTGCGCACGGAAGCATGGTGACCGGCCCTGACGGCAACATCTGGCAGTTCTACACCATCGTCCTCCGCAGCGGCGGACGCCGCATCGGCATGGACCGCGTGACTGTCGACAAGGACGGCAACCTCGTCTGCAACGTGACCGACACGCCCCAGTGGGCCCCCGGTGTAGTCAAGGATCCCGCCAAGGGTGACTCCGGCTCGCTCATCGTATCCGTCGGCAAGACGACGAGGAGCACGGGCGGCGGATCCCCCGGCGCAGCGAAGGTCGCTTCCAGCGAGAAGCCCGGAAGGGGCCCTGAGTACGCGCTTGACAGTTCCACCGCGACATGGTGGGAGCCCGCCGACGACGACGTCAACCCGACACTTACCATCAGCCTGTCCCCGGCAGTTGACCGCGACAGGGTTCAGACATTCCAGATCGACGGTTCCCGCATCCTGTTCGGAGGCGGCGGCAGGGGATTCGGTGCCGCAGGAGCTCCCCCTGTGTTCAAATACAAGATCGAGGTCTCGATGGATGGAGAGAGCTTCACCGAAGTACTCAACACATCCGGTAACACCATTCCCAGGAACGTCCTGTTCGACGAGATCAAGCCCGTGGAGTGCCGCTTTGTCCGCCTGACCATGCTCGACTGGCCGAAGACCAGCCCACTGAGCATACTCGACTTCTCCGTCTTCGGCAAGGCCACCGGCTATTCACCTTCACAGGTACCGGTTCCTACGCCCCTGAAAATGAACTAGGCCTATAGTGTCATCCCATAAACTTATAACGACATGAAAAAAGAAGTGTTGATTTGCTGCCTCGCCGCATTGGCGCTGCAGATTTGTCTCCCTTTCGCATCATCGGCGAAGGAGGCGGCACCCCAGCCCGCGATCGAAGCCACCATCCATCTTGACCAGGAAGGTGCTCCCATCCATCCCTTCGTCCACGGCATGTTCACCGAACTCCTCGGCAACATGTTCGAGAACGGTATATGGGCCGAGATGCTCTCCGACCGCAAGTTCTTCTATCCCGTGGACAATTCTGAGACATTGACTCCCCGGAATTCCAGACGGCACCAGCTCCGCTGGCGTCCAGTTGGACCCGAGTCATCGGTAACCATGGACAAGGACAATCCCTATGTAGGCAAGCAGTCACCCGTCATCAAGCTCGGTTCCGGCAGGAACGGTATCCGCCAGGCTGGCTTGTGGCTTGAGAACGGGCGCGGCTATGAGGGCCGCGTAGTCCTCAAGGCCGACGGCTCCGCCAAGGTATCCGTCAGCCTTGTCTGGGGCAACGGCCCCTCCGACCGCCAGACAGTTGTATTCGACGGTCTGACAAAGGATTACAAGAAGTATTATTTCTCATTCACGGCCGGAGCTGACGTAAAGGACGCCGCCCTTGAAATCGTGGGTGAAGGTAGCGGAAGTTTCTCCGTCGGAGCAGTATCGCTCATGCCTGCTGACAATATTGAAGGATTCCGTGCCGACCTGGTGGGCATCCTCAAGGACATCGGCTCTCCGATCTACCGCTGGCCGGGAGGCAATTTCCTTTCCGGATATGAGTGGCGCGACGGTATCGGCGACCCGGACCAGCGTCCGCCCCGCTATGACTATGCCTGGAATACCGTCGAGTCCAACGACATGGGTACCGACGAGTACATGACATGGTGCAGGCTGCTCGGCAGCGAGCCCTATCTTGTCGTGAACACCGGATTCGGAGACGCCTACTCCGCAGGACAGTGGGTCGAGTATGTGAACGGATCCGTGGACACCCCGATGGGTACCTGGCGCGCCAAGAACGGACATCCGGCTCCCTATGGCGTGATTTATTGGGGAGTGGGCAATGAAGGATACGGCGAGTGGCAGCTCGGCCACATGTCCCCCGCCCATTATGTGCTGAAGCACAACTACTTCGGCGAGGAGATGCTCAAGAAGGATCCCAACATCAAGCTCATAGCTTCCGGTGCTTCGGTCCCTGAGCAGAGCAGCCAGTACCGCAACTACCGCAAGCCCTACCAGACTGAGCTTCCTGTTCCGTTCCTCGGCGATTTCGACTGGACGGGACAGCTCCTGAAAGGCTCCCTGGAATACATCGACTATATGTCCGAGCACATCTATCCCAACTCAAGCGCCTACTTCGACGATGCCACCGACAGCTGGGTCCCCTGCCAGTTCGACTTCCTCGAGTCCATCCGCCTGGCTGCGAACAGGGTGAAGAACTCCGCCGAGTCCATGGACAAGTATGAGGAGATGATTCCCGGCGTAAAGGAAAAGCATGTGCCCTACTGGATCGATGAATGGGCCGGCGGCCGCGGCCGCGGCTTCCAGGGCACCATCGGCGCGGCCGTTACGCTGCACGAAATGTACCGCTACAGCTATTATGTGATGATGGCCGGTATCACCAGCGTCGGCAGTCTTTATACTTATGACGACAACACGGCCACCATCAGCTCTACCGGTCTGCTGTTCAAGCTCTTCATCGAGAAGCTGGGTGACCTTCCGCTGGGCCTGACCGGCAATTCTCCCCAGAAGCCTATGCGCGGCACTCCTTTCGTGGACATCCCTCTTGAGCCGTCAGGCAGCCCGACCTATCCCCTGGACATCATGGCTACCAAGTGCAGCAAATCCGGGAAGGTGATGGTATCCGTCGTCAATCCCACCGAGGAGCCCCAGGGCGTCGCCCTGAAGTTCGACGGCGGCAATCCCGACCCGAAGTCCAAGGTCACAGTCTATGCCCTCGCTCCCGCCCAGAGCACGGATGCCAACACCATAGACAATCCGAACGTGATCACTGTACAGACCCGTACGGAGAAGCTGAACACCAACCTCACAGTTCCTCCGCACAGCATCATCCTTTACGAATACAACGTAAAATAAACCTTAAGCCACTAAAAATGAACCCCGGGAGTCTGTGACTTCCGGGGTTCTTCATATTGGAGCGAATAAAACTATTTCTGACTCTCCTTGATCTTCTTGGTTGCCCATTCGATGAAATACTTCATGTTCGGGCCGTCGGTATGGCCGCCGTCGTGCTGGCGCCATGCCAGCTCGCCGTCGAGAAGGCCGGTGAGTACCGGCGGCATGGGCTCCTTGCGGTAGTCATTGGACAGGCCGAGGTCCTTGGCGCCGAGCAGCTTGAACACCTCTCCAGCGGCTACGGTAGCCTGCCAGCTGCCGTACTGGTCCAGCCACAGGGCATCGCCCTTCTCAGGAACGCCGTAGCTGATGAACACAAGGCGAGGAGCGCACAGGGCGATGAGCTCATGAGAATCTACCGGCAGCATGTCGGCGTTCCAGGCTCCCGTCTTCGACTCGGTTGCGCAGTACTTGATATAGTTGCCTGCCATCCAGTGATACTCACCGGAGTTGGCGAGATTCTCCAGGCCCTCACCGAACAGACGGCGGTGCAGGGTAGCTCCACCCTTGCCGGACGATCCGATAAGTCCCATGTAGAAACGATCTTCGAATGCAAGGGTCACAAGAGCGGCCTTGCCATATCTTGAGACGCCCTCGATACCGACATGCTTTGCATCGACGTCAGGGTCAGTCTCGAGATAATCGAGGCCGCGAGCGGCACCCCAAGCCCAGGCTCGGAGGGAGCCCCAGTCGTCCGGCTTGCGCGGCTGGCCCTTGTTGACGAGGCCGATGATACCGCGGGTAAGACCGGCACCGTTATCAGCCTGGATACTGCTGGGATCTATCATCGCATAGCCCCATCCGGCAGCGAGGAGCTGCTGGTTTGACGGCGGATCCTGGCCGGGAGCCTGCTGTGCGGGACGGGCGAATGCCGCAAAAGGATTGGCCGGCTCGAAAGGCTGCCAGGCGGGATATTTCTTCATGAGTTCGGCCGTCTCCGGATCGCTCTCCAGCAAACGGCGGAGTGTCTTGTTGATGACCGCCATGTCGGCGGCACCGGGCTTGACGGGATTGGGGAGATTGGCTCCGCCGAACATCATCAGCACCGGGACCGGACCTTCGGCATTGGCCGGGGTCACGACAACCATCTTGATATCAACGTTGATAGAAGGGCAGGCGCTGTTGTCCACATGTCCTCTGAGCTGCTTGGCCTTCGCCCTTATCATACCTACCGTCTCGATCTCCTCCGCCTCGACAATCCAGGTGACGGAAGGGACGTTGTCCGGAACGCGGCCGTAAACCTCGCTCTCGAAACCTTCGACGATCTCCGGCCTGCGGACCTCCCACCACTGTTTGGCGGTGGTCACTTTCTTGCCTGCATTCGTCTTGAGGATCTCCGGAAGCACAGGATAGGGATTGGCCTTGCTCTCATCGTAATTGGCAGCGTGAGGGCTGCTCTCGTCTGCATCAAAGGCATGCCTGATGGATTTGATACCCAGCTGGTCAAGCATGTTCTGGTGATCCTGCTGGGCAGTGAAAGTGACTGGCTGCTGCGCATAGGACGCTGCGCAGAACAGGCAGCCGGCGATTAAAAGGATTATCTTTCTCATATCAAATGGTATTAATCTCCTACTAAGTTAGCTTATTGTTGCCTAAAAAGGAATTGTCCCGATTAAAAAAAGTAAGAACAGGGAAACAGCCCGGTTAGTCTGCAGGAGTCAGATCCTGGATGTAAATATCTTTGTACCAGACCTCACTGGCCTTACCTTCATGGATCTGGACGGCTATGTATCCGTCCTGTGCTATCGTGCCGATTCGCTCGTACGGTTCTTGGGTGAAAGGCTCCATATAGTCCGTCGTCTTGACTCCGTTTAGCCATATTCGGACACGCGGACCTTCGCATCGGATCACCATGTCGTTCCAGTCGCGGGCCTGATATCTCTCCGGAGCGTCAAGAGCCATCCCTATGAAGGTATTCCTGCGGCTCTCGTCATAGAGGGCTCCTATCCTGCCTTCCATGATGTCAGCCTGGTACCCATACATTTCATAAGGAGTACGGGGATTCTCGGAGTGGACGCTGCGGAACTGCACACCACCGTTGTAGGTATTATCGTTCGCCACCACCTTGTACTTGAGGTGAAGCTCGAAATCCCGGTAGAACCTCGTAGTCCTGAGGAACTGGTTGTGTTCGAGGTCCGCCTTCAGGCTACCGCCGACTATCGCTCCCTTCTCGATGCGGAAATGGTCCATTGCCCCGTCACTGTTGGGCTCCCAGCCGGCGAAGGTCTTGCCGTCGAAGATCTGGACTCCCTTGAACCGGCTTATGATGTCCACCGGCTGCGAAGTGGCTTCCATTGAAGTAGGCACCAGCACCAGGGCGTTGACATCGGGAAGGGCTTCGTCCTGCCTCAACCTTCCGTTCTGCCTGTTGCGTTTGAAGCTGTTCTGGATGCCCTTCAAGGTGAGGGTGGTCTGCCCGCCTTTGGTGATGCGGATAACCCCGAGCGGCTGCTCCGTAAAGTCGAACCACGTGAAAGTGGAAGGAATGAGGGAGGCCAGCTCCTCACCGTCAGCGGCCAGCGTCACGGCCGAGCCGGCGAAAGGCTGGGAATAGCGCAGCTTCACCTGGTAGTTGCCCGGCTTAAGACTGGTCGTCCAGGAAATGCTTTGTTCCGGCTTGCTCCAATCGTGGATGGTGGACTTCGCACCGCTGTCCTGGACGCGCAAGTCTGGGGAGATCTGCGCGGCGTCGGCATACAGTAGGACAGGGTCCCCCAGCCGGGCCTTCTCTTCGTTGGCCTTGACGATCTCTCCGCACAGCTGGTTGATATAGTTCACGCTCTGGATAAGGTATGGCAGAGGATTGTCGAAATCATGCTCGTACTCCAGCATGATGAGCGGCTTGACCTGAGTGTCATTCATCATGTTGAATATTTCCCCTACCCTGGCCTGGCCGGTCCCGCAGGGGACATCCAGCCCGTGAGGGCCTCTCTCGCTGACATCGCGCATGTGGAAATGGTAGAGCTTATCGATACCGATATAGCGCCGTGCTATCTCATAGGTATCGAAACCTCCGCGCATATAGTGGCCGATATCGATGGATGCACCGATATTCTTGCCATAGCCCTGGGTATCAGCGACGGTATAGTCAGGATTCCAGTAAGCGGCTCCGCCGTCCTTGGGGTGGTTGGTGAACACCATCTTTACGCCATACTTGTCCAGGATCTCCTCATAGAACGAGACGGGCTTGCCGCCATTGTCAGCGCGCTTGGGATCGGTGACGATCATCCACCCCATCTCCTTGGCAAACTTGACGATGTCCTCGAAGCCCTCTCCGCTGCCGTTCATTCCGCAATAGAAGGAAAGGCATTCCACACCGCTCTCCACGAGCTTGCGCCTGATCTTGTCCTTCCATTCCTGCGGCATATTGGCGGAGATGCGCTGGTCGCTGTCAGCCGTGATGCGTGCTCCCATGTTGGCCTCGATGTAGTGGAGGCCAAGGGCACGCGTAAGGTCGATACCTTCGAAGAAGGTGTACTTGTTGAAAGTGTAGAATTGTACACCTACCTTCCAACCCAGCAGTTCAGCATTGGAACATCCGTCAGCCAGCCGGCCGTAGCTGTTGTAAGGAGGCTGCACGATCCTGTTCAGGTTCAGGTTCTCCGCCGACTGCGCTCTGGCCATCACACCAGAAGCCAGGAGCAGCAGACTGATGGCAATAGTCTTAAAGTATTTCATATTTTACTTTACTTGCCTGGAGCAAGGACGCCGGCGCGAAACGGAGGCCGTACCGCTCCTCTATTGGAGAGAGACCTTCCTACCGATACTGTCCTCGCCGGACTCAACTTGCTTTGTGCTGCAGCATCTTCGTTCTTGACGAAATATGTCGGATAATAGATGCTGACCCCTCCAAAACAATTCAAGAAATAAAAGTATATATCCTGATCTTCCTTTACAGCAGATTTGGTCGAAAATCCGTAATTATCCTCGGTTTTCCATTTGCCATCTTCCTGGAGAGTGAATGTGATGACACTTGGAGTCGTAACAGCATCAAAATTCTCATCGAACAGATAGAGTATGAACGGCTCTTTCTCATCAAAACCTTCTTCCGCAGTTGATTTTACTGTCTGAGGTACGGGGATGGTGATGGTCTTCATGTCTTCTGACACATCGGCATAGACGTCACCCTCGGATAAGAGCCTGCCATAGACATCCGGTGCCTGGAAGATAGTGACCTTGTCAATCCAGATACGGGAAGGATTGCCCTCGTAAGGACTGATCTTCATATCCCAATTACCGTACATAAAGGCATCTTCATCTTTTTCATTCACACCAAGGACTAAGGAATAGAAGGTATAATCTCCGAACAGCGCCGCAAGGGGATGCTCATCAGCTTTCACCGTCACTGCACAGGTCGCCGTCTTATCACCGGCGGATGCGGTTATCGTGGCCGTGCCTCCCTTTACTGCAGTGACCACACCGCCGTCGACTGTTGCGATCTCAGGATCGGACGAAGACCAGGTAACCGTCTTGTCCGTAGCATCGTCAGGCTTCACGGTGGCGACAAGGGTAGCAGACTCACCCTCAGCCAACTCGAGTTCACTCTTGTCAAGCTCGACAGATTCTACCGCAACGGTATTCTTCTTGACCGTGACCTCGCAGGCAGCCGTTTTGTCCCCGGCCTTGGCCGTGATTGTGGCCGTGCCTTCCTTGACGGCAGTGACCACACCGCCGTCGACTGTTGCGACTTCGGGATCGGACGAAGACCAGGTAACCGTCTTGTCCGTAGCATTGTCAGGCTTCACGGTGGCGACAAGGGTAGCGGAGCCACCTTCGGTCAGTTCAAGTTCGGTCTTGTCAAGTTCGACAGATTCGACCGCAATGGTCTTCTTCTCAACCGTAACCTTGCAGGCAGCCGTTTTGTCTCCGGCCTTGGCCGTTATCGTCGCCGTGCCTTCCTTCACGGCAGTGATCTTTCCTCCCTCAACCGTCGCAACGGCTGGATCGGATGACGACCAGCTGACCGTCTTGTCCGTAGCGTCATCCGGCTTGACCGTAGCCGTTATTGTCTCTGACTCACCTTCCGTAAGCGTCAATTCCGACTTGGACAGCGTAACGGAACTTACATCAACGGTCTTTGCCACAACCGTAACGGCGCACGAAGCCGTAAACCCGCCATCGACCGATTTTACGGTAATCGAGGTCGATCCCGCCTTGAGAGCAGTGACCTTGCCGTTGCTTACAGTTGCCACAGACTTGTCATTGCTGTCCCAAGTGACGGACTGGTTGTCCGCATTTGAGGGAGAAACAGTCGCGGTCAAATCCGCCGACTCACCTTCCGTCAACGAAAGCGAAGTGGGATTCACCGTTATCCCCGTCACTTTTACAGGCTGGGGCTCTTTCTGACACGAAGCGACCAAAAGCAGGCAAACTCCCAAAAAGGGCCATAGAATCTTGTTTTTCATAAGCATTGATATTTGATTATAGTCTTATATGTCTCCTCAAATATAAGGTTTTTCATTGTTTTACACAAAACTGATATGCACATAAATGGATAGGGCTCTCCGGTATTTTTCCCTATCTTTAACACCCGTTATTCCAATCAAGAGCGTAATACTATGAGCGAATTGTCACAAGCGTTGAGAAAGAGCGCATCCACCATTATCCTCGGGGTTGCTTTGGCCGGGAGTCTTGCCGGTTTGGGCTATAGCATTCACACCAACAAGCAGATGGAGAAGACCTACGAGCACAACATGCACGCGTTGAGCGACACCATCCATTATTACACGGGCAAGAACGGTGTAAACGTCGCGAACAAGGACATATGGGTAGGACCGATCAACGAGGCTTTCGAGGAGCGGCTCAAGGAGTTGCAGCAGCATTTGGACAACATGAAGGTCAGGAATGCAGACCAGGTCGTATATGTCGAAACCGAAGAAGCCTAAGTTCTCCGTCGGCATAGGTCCCCAACTCGGCTTCGGATTCGATGTAATCAACAGCAAGCCAGGCATCTACGCCGGGATCGGTATAAGTGCAAACTATAACCTGCTGTCCTTCTGAGATGCCTGATTTGTTCATTGAGCAGAGTTGACAATAGAAGATATTGTCCTACCACCCGCCGGGTCTGCCGCCGCCAGGGCCGCCGGGGCCACCGCCTCCTGGGCCGCCATTGCCGCCGGTATAGTTGGAGAGCGATACCGACGATCCTCCGGTGATGCCGTCAACTGCCCAGACGCCATTGCATTTGGCGTCACCGCTCACGCTTACACCCTTGTACCCGCTTGAGAGCGAAGGCGCCGAAACGATGTAGTTTGAGATATTGGAAGGAGCCTTGAATGCCGCGATGAAGGATTTGCCGTCATGAAGGGCGTTCCATGAGCCTGCGGTGCCGCTCATCGAATATACGCTTTGAGATGCGGAATAGCCGTTTTCCAGACCGCCGTAGGCTACCAGCTTAACGCCGTTGTTTATATACAGTTTCTTACCCCCTTCAGTATTGGCATCGATCGCCACTTCCGGATTGCCCTTCGTACATATTGCCATCACATATCCTCCATTAAGGTTGGTGTTGCCGTTGGAGTCCATCGCATCGTTTCCAGAAGAGTAAGCATATACAAAGCCGTTGTTCACAGTCAGGTCTCCCTGGCAGTTGACGGCGTCTTCGCTAGTGGAGGAGACATAGGTCTCGCCACCATCGAAAGTCAGGTCTCCCTTGACCTCCAGGCCTTCGCCGTAAGTGCTGTTGATGAAGATGTTTCCACCGCTTATGACGAGTTTGCCGGCGTTTCCAGTTACCTTGGCATTATCTCCGCTGCCGTCCTTGGTCACCCAGCCTATCTTGATTCCCTTGGCGGACACGTCATTTGATTCGCGTCCGGTGGTGGTCACGCTTAGGATGCCGCCGGAAATGAAACTGTCGGAAAGGGTATGGTCCGTTTCATCGAAATCGTAGCTTCCGGCACGGATGCCCTTGCCGCCGTCGCCGGTGTTTTTCAGGGTGAGGGAACCGCCTGTCATCGCGAAATAGTTGTCCGCCTTGACACAAGTCGTGCCGGTATATTCTTCATCCTCTTCGTCATAATCCACGCCGCCGGTTGAAGTGACCATATGCGTTCCACCTTCCACCAACACGTAATCGTCGGTCGAGATTCCCTTTGCCATAGCGGCTTCGATGGATACTACAAGCGCACCTCCCGAAAGCTGGACATAATCCTTGCCCTTCAGGCCATTCCCTGCATCGGCGCCGGAATTCACCTTGATGGTGGGGCTGTTCATCACCCTGATATAATCATCTGAAGAAACTCCGGCCTTGCCCTGTGCGTTCCTGGCATTGACGGTGAGCAGGCCGCTGCCGCTGAAGACCAGCTGGCTCTCGCTGAAAACGACAGCCTTGAGGTCCTCTTCTCCCTCTTTGGCATATGCGGCAGACGGACCGTCCGAGAGGGTGTTGTTACCTTTGACCACTACGAACGTGCGTTTCTTGTTCTGGTTGTTGAGCGCAGCGCCGTCCGGGTTGGTGATATTGACCCCGTTGAGTACGATGGCCTGTTTCTTTGCTCCGTACACTTTGAAAAAACCATTGGATGTCGTTCCGGTGAGTTCGTAGATGAGGACTTCGCCTCCAGTGTTGTTCACCGTGACCTTATTGCCGTCCACAGCGACATAGCCGTAGCTGTCCCCCTTCACGGAAGCGTCGCCCGATTCGGAATAAGAAATGGTAATCCTCCCCTTGAATGTAGTATTGGAAATGTCATCGTCGGATGAAGGATCGCCGGTGGATTCGAAACTGAGTGACTCATCGTCGGGCTCGTCGTAGGAAGGACTCAAAACTGTCAGGACAAAGGAATCGCTGGATGCGGAATAAGTCCCGTCCGCCACAGATGAAGCGGAAATGAGTGTAGTTCCTTCGGATACAAGCGTGATGACACCGAGCTTGCTGATGGTTGCCACCTCCGGCTTGGAGGATTCGTAAGTAACACCTACACTGTATTTATTTTCAAGCGTGGGAAAGGAGTTCGCGGCTCCGATGGAAGCCTCGAAAGAATCAGCGCTCCATGAAAGGGCCGGATCTTTAAGCTCAGATACAGCCTGTTGGTCGTCAAAACCGCCCATATCGAATGGAAAATCGTCACGTTCACACGCAGAAACGGCGACGACAATCGCTGCAAGAATTATATAAACCTTTTTCATATACTGTTGATTTTAGTTCACTGCCCATCCGGTATTCCAACAATTAAACCACATTCACCACCAAAATGCCGGAATTCAGCGAACGCCGCGTGTTCTTCAGCAAACAGGCTCGATTTATGAAAAAAAGAAAGTAACTTTGAACAAACGAAAGGGGGATGTTACTGGTTCTTCCATTTCTTATTCTCTTACTGATACACCATTTCTTCCTGGCACGCCTCATCAGGAAGAAGTTCCCTCTGTATTTATGCCTCACGGCTTTGCTCATCATTTTATTCGGAGTCTGGTGCTTCCTGCCTTCAGGCCGCCCCCAAGGGCCTCCTCCGCCGCCTTGGATGGAGAGGATGGCCACTCCCGGGATTGCTCCGCCTCCCCCTCCGGATCCTGACGGAAGAGGCCCCGAGCCGCCAAGGCGCCATAGACCTATGAGGCCTGAATTTTCAAAGCTGATAATTGGAATCCTTCTGATCGGCGTGGACTTGGGAGCTTATTACTATGTTGAAAACCGGCGCAGGGAAAAAAGGGTGAAAGCATTGCTGGATGAAAATTCCCGTCGACGGCTTGAATCCCAAAGGATGCAGGAGGCTCTCTCTTCCAAGGAAGACGAGCTTTTCCTCCACTTCAAGGCGGACCGCCGCATCGTCAGCGTGGACGTACGCAAGATCGTATATGTCGAGAGCATGAGCGAATACGTCAAGATACATCTGACGGATGCCGATGAGCCCGTAGTAGTCTTATTCAGTCTGAAGAAGCTCATCGGACAGCTCCCCGCAGACAGGTTCATGCGCATCCACCGTTCCTACATCATAGCACTGAACCATATCGCGGAAGCATCCCGCACCAGCGTGAAACTGGACAATGGCATCGTACTCACCGTGGGCGAACTGTACCGGCCAGCATTCTCGGAGTACCTGGAGTCAGCCCTGCACTCTCAGTAATAGAACCTGATGGGGAAGGTGTCCGCGAAGCGTTCCACCATACGTATTTTATTAAATATTAGGCATTTACGCACATTTTGTGACAAGGATGTGATTCAGGACGTTTCTGTCACAAATAATGACATTTTTTGTTTGTTTCTCTTTGTTTGCGGCCTGTTTGGGATTTTGCTCAGTTGGTAGGGCGCAAACTTGCCAAATGGTTGCAGGTGAGAGTGTTATCCACATAAAACAAATCAGCCACCAGAGCGTTTCTGATGGCTGAATAATTGTTTTGGAGCGGAAAACGGGGCTCGGACCCGCGACCTCAACCTTGGCAAGGTTGCGCTCTACCAACTGAGCTATTTCCGCGTTGTTCCCAAACGGGAAGACAAAGGTACGAAGTTTTTTGTATTCTCCAAACTTTTTGTCAAAAAAATGCGGCCGCAACGTCTGCGGCCGCTAAGACTACACTTCGACGGCGGTGTTGAACTCCTTGAGGAAACGCATGTCGTTCTCGAAGTAATGACGGAGGTCATTGACGCGCCACTTGAGCATCGCGATGCGCTCCAGGCCCATTCCGAAGGCGAAGCCTGTGTATTTCTTGGAATCGATGCCGCTGGCCTCGAGGACGTTGGGATCGACCATTCCGCAGCCGAGGATCTCCAGCCAGCCGGTACCCTTGCAGATGTTGCAGCCCTTGCCGTGGCAGATGTTGCAGCTGACGTCAACCTCGGCCGAAGGCTCGGTGAACGGGAAGTATGACGGACGCATGCGGATCTCGGTCTCGGGGCCGAACATCTCGCGGGCGAACAGGAGGATGGCCTGCTTGAGGTCCGCGAACGTCACGCCCTCGTCGATGTAGAGGCCCTCGACCTGATGGAATATGCAGTGCGCGCGGGCGCTGATGGCTTCGTTGCGGAACACACGGCCGGGGCAGATGACGCGGATGGGGAGCTTCATGGTCTCCATGGCGCGGACCTGCACGGAAGAGGTGTGGGTGCGGAGAAGCAGAGGATTGGGATGTCCTGCAGAAATGAAGAAGGTATCCTGCATGTCGCGGGCGGGGTGGTTCTGGGGGAAGTTGAGAGCTTCGAACACATGGTAGTCGTCCTCGATCTCCGGACCTTCTGCCACGTCATAGCCGAACTTGCGGAAAATGTCCACAATCTCCTGGCGGACGATCGACACGGGATGGCGCGAGCCGAGCTCGAAAGGATCTCCCGGCATGGAGAGATCGGCCTTGGGACCGTCGGAGACGGTATCGTCGGCCACTGTATCCTTCAATTCCTCTATCTTGTTCATGGCAGCGTTCTTGAGCTCGTTGAGCACGCGGCCGAACGTCTTCTTGGACTCCTTGTCCATGGCACGGAAGTCGTCGAACAACTTCGTGATCTCGCCCTTCTTTCCGAGGAAACGCACGCGGGCCTCCTCCACTTCCTTCCGTGTCTTGCACTTGAGGTCAGCGACCTCGGCAAGGAGTTTCTCAATCTCTTCTTTCATATCTTGAATTCCTTATTGTCAACGCTATCGCTGGGCCTTGGCGCGGCGCTTGTCACGCGACTTCTTGTCGCGCGCCGCGCCGCTCTTGAGGTACTTGGCCCACTGGTCCTCATCGAAAACCTTCTCGTACGCCTCGTAAATCTTCTCCTGCCACTTGTCCTGGACGTCATAATACATGTTGGCGTTCGACACCTTGCGCTCGCTGAGTTCCTTGATCTCCGCCTGCATGGCCTTGTAGTCGTGGACGATGATGGAATCGACGAAGAATACCTGAGCGTCATTGAGATCAAGCAGGCGGGTAAGGCGCTCTATCTCCCTCTCGACGGACTCGTAGAACTCCTTTTCCGCCTTGGCCTCGTCGGCAGACTGCGCCTGGGCCGCCAGCCCTATGGAGAAACCGGCGAAAAGAACGGCGCAAAGCACAAATGAACGGACAAACCGACGCATAGTGACAAAAAATTTATAGATTTGTACGAATGAATCAGAATACAAAAATAAACAATTAATAAAAAACTGCAAAATGCGAAGACTTCCTCTCATATTCCTGGCCTGTGCCATGCTGCTGGTCCCGCAAGGGGCTGCGGACGCCTGCACCAACGTCATCATCACCCGCGGCGCCAGCGCCGACGGCTCCTGCATGGTCTCGTACGCCGCCGACTCCCACATGCTGTTCGGTGAGCTCTATTTCCACAAGGCCGCAGACTGGAAAGCCGGAGCCATGCTCCCCATCATCGAATGGGACACATACAAACCCCTCGGGAGCATCAAGCAGGTCGCACACACCTACCAGACGGTCGGAAACATGAACGAGCACCAGCTCATCATCGGCGAGACCACCTGGGGCGGACGCGAGGAGCAGGTCAACCCTGACGGCATCATGGACTACGGTTCCCTCATCTACGTGACTCTGCAGCGGGCCCGCACGGCACGCGAAGCCATAGATATCATCGTGGCCCTGGCCAACGAGTATGGCTACCCCTCCGAAGGAGAGACCTTCTCGATCGCCGATACACAGGAAGCCTGGGTGATGGACCTCGTGGGCAAAGGAGAGGAGAAGGGCATCGTATGGGTTGCGCGCAGGATACCCGACGGGTACATCTGCGCCCATGCCAACCAGGCCCGCATCACGACCTTCCCGCAGAACGATCCGGACAACTGTCTATTCGCTCCCGATGTGATCTCCTTCGCCCGTTCCAAGGGCTGGTACGAAGGAGATGACGCGGGCTTCAGCTTCCGCGACGCCTACAATCCTCTGGATTTCGGCGGCGCGCGAGCCTGCGACGCCCGCGCCTGGAGCGCCTTCAACATCCTCTGCGACGGGACTTTCACCTACCTCGACGCCGAAGGCCGCGAGGTCAGCGCCCCCGCATCCGACTGGCTCGACTATGCCATGGGATATGACCTGAAGGGAGAGATGCCTCTGTTCGTCAAGCCTTCGCGCAAGATCACAGTCAAGGACGTCGCAGACGTCATGCGCGACCACTATGAGGGCACTCCCATGGACATGACGCAGGACATCGGTGCGGGCGGCAACGCCCTGCCTTACCGCTGGCGTCCCATGAGCTTCACCGTGGACGGCAAGACCTATGTCAACGAGCGCGCCATCGCCACCCAGCAGACCGGATTCTGGTTCGTTGGACAGGCCCGTGGCTGGCTCCCCGACGAGATCGGAAGCCTCATCTGGTTCGGCTGCGACGATGCCGCGACCTCATATCTTACCCCCGTATACGTCAATACCACCGAGGTGCCCGACTGCTTCCGCGTCGGCAACGGCGACATGCTGCACTACTCCCCCACCTCCGCGTTCTGGATGTGCAACCGCGTGGCCAACGCCTGCTACAAGATGTATGACAAGATGGCCCCGTTCGTGCGTGCCGAGGCGGACCGTTTCGAGAACGACCAGATGTTCAGCAAGGTAAAGGCGAATGATGAACAACTGCTTGCCAAATACAAGCCTGGAAAGAAGTCTTCGTTGAAAAAGATACGCAAAGCGCTGACCCGTTACTCTGTAGATACAGCCCAGGAGCAGTTCGCCAACTGGGCGAAGCTCGAGGAGACGCTCCTCGTCAAGTTCATTGACGGGAATATCAAGGCCCAGGAGGAGGACGGATCGTTCTCACACTCGGAGTACAACGAAGGTACCCCCAAGGGACTGCAGTACGGCGGATACAATGACCTGTGGAAGAAGGTCGTAGCGCAGGAGCACGGCTCCGTAATAGAGCAGAAATAAAGGACTGACAAGAATAGAAAAGACATAACAACATGAAAGCATTGCAAATCAGCGGTCCGGGAAACGTGACCAACGTGGAGCTGCCCGCACCCGAAGCAGGGGCAGGAGAAGTCCTCCTCAGGATGGAATATGTAGGATTCTGCGGATCCGACCTCAATACTTACAGGGGAAGGAACGCCATGGCGAAAAGCCCGGTCATCCCGGGACACGAGATAGGCGCAGTCATCGAGGCCGTCGGGCCTGGAGTTCCGGAGAACCTAAAGCCGGGAATGACGGTCACCGTCAACCCCTACACCGCCTGCGGCTCGTGCCCGTCGTGCCGCCGCGGCCGGCCGAACGCCTGCCGCAGCAACCAGACGCTGGGCGTCCAGCGCGACGGCGCCATGCGCGAGTTCATGGCAGTCCCATGGGAGAAGGTCATTCCTGCCGGGAATCTTGGCACCCGCGAAACCGCACTGGTCGAGCCTATGAGCGTGGGCTTCCACGCCGTCTCACGCGGTGCAGTGACTGACATCGACACCGTCATGGTTATAGGCTGCGGCATGGTGGGCCTGGGCGCCGTAGTGCGCGCAGCGCTCCGTGGCGCCACGGTCATAGCCGCAGACATTGACGAAGAAAAGCTTCTCATAGCCAAGCAGATGGGCGCTGCATACGCCCTCAACACCATGGCTCCGGACTTCAGTGAAAAGCTCGCAGAGGTCACCGGAGGCGACGGCCCCGACGTAGTCGTGGAGGCCGTCGGCAGCCCGGCGACCTACCGGCTCGCCGTCGACTCCGTCGCCTTTACCGGACGTGTCGTCTGCATCGGCTACTCCAAGGCAGACGTTACCTTCGAGACCAGGCTATTCGTCCAGAAGGAGCTGGATATCAGAGGATCACGCAATGCCGAACCCTCGGACTTCAGGGCCGTCATCCGCTACATGGAGCGCGGGACCTGCCCGACGGACACCCTCATCAGCCGCGTCGTTGACTGGGACGAAGCTCCGGAAGCCCTCCGTTTCTGGGATGGTAATCCGGGTAAAGTATTCAGGATTCTTCTAAAAATCGGCTCGGATACTGTCAAAAACGCATAACACCACAAGGATAGGCTTTTAAAAATCCGTCAAATCATTTTAAATTTTGTTCATATATTATATATAGAGCGAAATACTACCGCATTTGACGGAAAAATGAAATTGGTTTAAGGATTAAGAGGTTAAATTAGCATCGTTAAAACCTTTTAATCCTTTTAACCAAATGAAACAAACGATCCTAAAAAGATCGGCTGTTATCCTGTCTATCCTGCTCATGGGCTTCACAGCTTTCGCCCAGAACAGGCCTCTCTCAGGAAAGGTAGTCGATCAGAATGGAGAGCCCATCGTGGGTGCATCCATCATGGTGGTGGGCAACTCCACCATCGGAACAGTGACTGACGTTGACGGAAATTACAATTTCAATGTCCCCGTTCAGGCCAGCGTCACAGTTTCCTGTATCGGTTATTCGTCCCAGACCGTTTCCGTCGCCGGACGTCCCGTCATCAACTTTACTCTTGAAGAGGACACCGAGTTCCTCGAGGAGACCGTCGTCATCGGTTACGGTGTCCAGAAGAAGAGCGACCTTTCCGGAGCCGTGGCATCCGTCCGTTCGGAAGACCTCAAGAACCGTTCGACTGCTGACGCCGCCGCGGCCCTCCAGGGCAAGGTATCCGGCGTCCACGTCCTCACCAACGGTGCACCTGGCGAAGGCGCTTCGATCCGCGTCCGCGGTTACTCCTCCAACGGAGGAAGCCTCTCCCCTCTGTACATCGTCGACGGTCTGCAGGTCAGCAGCATCCAGT